>ERZ779890.3172-NODE-3172-length-14957-cov-3.687022_pt1 | contig 14957 bp, 14 predicted proteins | sample MGYA00511553_ERZ779890 | MGnify/ENA primary metagenome ERZ779890 (study PRJEB29588, sample SAMEA2152064) | human gut metagenome | biome: human gut; feature: human-associated habitat; material: faeces | place: Denmark | collected 2008/2010 ...
CTGCCTCTTGTTCTGGCAACAGGCAGAGCTTTACTTTGTCTGGCAAGTTCAAGGGCTTGCAAGACGGAGCGTTTATGTGCTTCAGCCGCTCGCCAGAGTGGGGGTCGCTTGACACTGTCAAAATTGTTGATGGCGAATTCACGATGACCCATTCGCTGACCGACACGTCAATCATCATTTTGCAATATCCAAATTTCTTGCAGACTCAAGTGATTGCCATTCCTGGTGGCAAAGCCAAGTTGAGGGGCGATGCCAACAACATTAAGCGCGTCAAGGTGAGCGGTGACGACGAGAATGAGGAACTTAGCGATTTCAACGATAGAACCGCGGGTTTGGGAGAGCGACAGGCAAGATTGGAAGCCGAAGCTTTTATACGTGACAATCCGCAACTCTGGACAAGCGTTGCTCTGTTTGAGAGATTTTTCCTGCAAGCAGAGAGGCCGGACTATAACAAGATTGATAAACTTCTCGGACTGATGTTGAAGGCCTGCCCGAACCGCCATTATCTCCATTTGATAGCTAATGAGGTTATGCCATTATTGAAGTGCAGGGCAGGCGTAAGGTTACCGACATTCAAGGCTTCGACCATTGACGGAGCAGTGGTTGACAACTCCACTTTCAAGGGGAAAGCGGTCTTGGTTACATTTTGGAGCACAATAGACAATGATTTTGTCTTTCCTGTCGTTAACCAAAGACACCTGATGCGCCGTGTCGCCAATCGTGTGGCGCAACTCAATATATGTCTTGATGTTGATACGGCATCATGTCTAAGGGTATTGAGGGTCGATACCATCGGAGGTTATAATGTTTGTGACAGAAAGGCGTTTGATTCTCCTTTGGTCAAATTGTTCGGGCTAAAAAAGATGCCGGCCAATATTCTTGTTGACTCTAAAGGTGTCGTAAGGGTGCGCGATGTCGCTCCCGAAAATCTTGAAGAGGAGTTTCGCAAATTGGGAATAAATTGAGTACCCCTATCGGGACAAGCCTCAAATGAAAATGCGAGAGCGGCAAAGTACTGTGAAGCAGTACTTTGCCGCTCTGTTTCTTTGTATGTCAACTATTCGAAGTCGTCGTCAGCAGCGTCTTCTTTAGCAAAGGGGTTGTAACTGTCGGAATCGCTTTTGATTTTGCCGGTCGGACGCTTTCCCTTGCCGACTTTTCCAACTGCACGGGGGCGTTCGCCGTTGTGTGGCCTGTGCTTCCCTTGGCGTTGTGGCCGGAGGCGCATCCATAGCTCACTTACAGGCTCGTGCCGCCCTGGTTCCGTGTAATCTATCATGAGCCAAATCGGCCCCTCCATACGAAATCGGTATGTTGTGTTGGCTTTGGCAACAGAGTCGGGCTTCATGGTAAAGAGCTGCTCCACAAACGTGCTGTCAGACGTCTTCTCGAGTTTGCCCTGTTTTTGTATAAAGCAGGCTCCCTCTGACGGAATGCCGATATGTTGAAAACTGTAGTCTGCGCCGATGACTTTCAGCACAGGGAGCAGTGATAATTGGGGCTGTTGGTCTTGTCCTGGTGTCAGAGTGCAAAGTTGCCATGTGCCGGTAAGTGCATGCTCGAATTTACGTGAACTGCTGCGTTGTCTTTCGTCCTGTGCGTGTGAGGCCAGGCTGACGGAGAAGCATAGGACTGCCGAAATGATAAGTTTCAATGTTTTCATAGGTCTTGTAGTTGTTGTGAGGTGATTGTTCTGTTGTCTTTGTTGTGCAAACTTAGTAAAAATATTGTCGTATGATGTTTTTTTAATGAAGTTATTATCTGGACGGTGGCCGCAGTGTGCTTTCGGAGCCTATTGCTTGTTGTTGCGTGGGTGATGAAGAAGGATTTCCTCACGCAACCTGGCGCTGTCTACATGGGTATAAATCTCAGTGGTCGAAATGCTTTCGTGTCCCAGCATGGCCTGAATCACACGCAGGTTTGCTCCGCCTTCGAGGAGGTGTGTGGCAAACGAGTGGCGGAATGTGTGTGGCGACACGTTTTTGCTGATGCCGGCTTTTGCACACAAGTCTTTTATGAGATGAAAAACCATGATTCGACCGATATTTTTTATCTTTCTTCTTATAGTGATAAACACGTAGTCTTGATATTCGGGGGGAATGCGCCATTGGTTGCGATCAAGGAAATATAGCTTCAACTCCTTTATTGCCCTGCCAGACATCGGAACAAGACGTTCTTTTGCTCCCTTTCCTTTCACTTTCATGAATCTTTCATCAAGATAGAGGTCGGAGAGTTTGATGTTACAAAGTTCGCTCACTCGCAGTCCGCAGCTGTACAGTGTTTCTATGATTGCCTTGTTGCGTTGGCCTTCGCGTGTGTCAAGCCTTACGGCACGTTCTATCATGTCAATTTCTTCCACAGAGAGAACCTCTGGCAAGTGGGTGCCGATTTTGGGCGAGACAAGCAGCTCTCCAGGATTGGTCTCTATCTGGCCGGTCATCAGCAGGTATTTGTAGAAAGCCCGCACACCAGACAATATGCGTGCGTGGGAACGTGCTTCAAGACCAATGTCATAAAGTGCGGCAGAAAATCTCTGCAGGTCGTCAATGCTGGCAGAGGCAGGTTCAATCCCCTCTTCGGCGAAGAAGCCTAAAAGCTTCTCTGTGTCTCTTAGGTAGGCGTCAAGTGTGTTGGCAGACAACCCCCTCTCCAGTTGCAGATAGACAGAAAATGGATGAATGTAGCTTGTTTGCCATTGGTGCAAGGTCTTGGCTATTTTTGAGGGGGGAGAGTTGAGAATTTGTGTTGACATTAGAGGCCGTCTGAACTTTTCTTTATAAATTTGCTTCAAAGTTACGAAAAGCAATTCAGAGAATTGTTGAGAATCTTGAAAAATATTTATACGATGAAGATACTTGTTTTGAACGGGCCAAACCTTAATCTGCTTGGCACAAGAGAACCCACGGTTTATGGCCACTCCACTTTTGCCGACTATTACAAAAAGCTTACAGCCATGTATCCTAATGTTGAGTTTGACTATTATCAGAGCAATATAGAAGGAGAGCTGATAGACAAGATACATGAAGTAGGTTTTTCGTTTGATGGGATTGTGCTGAATGCAGGAGCGTACACGCACACTTCCATTGCTTTGCTTGATGCAATCAAGGCTGTTACGACACCCGTTATAGAGGTGCATATCTCTAATGTACACAAGCGTGAAGAGTTTCGCCATAAATCAATGATTTCGGCAGGCTGCAGAGGGGTGATTTGCGGTTTTGGACTTGATTCCTACCGTTTGGCAGTTGAAGCGATTTTGAATTTCTGATGCAAGACCTTTCCGACTATATTGAGGCGCACATAGACGCAGAACACCCTTATCTAAACAAGCTGTATCGCGACACAAATATTTATTTGATGCGGCCGCGCATGGCGTCTGGTCATGCGCAGGGCGTTGTGCTTAGAATGCTTGTAGAAATGATTAGGCCAATGCGTATTCTTGAAATCGGCACGTATACGGGTTACTCGGCTCTTTGTATGGCGTCGGGACTGGCGGATGGTGGAATTGTCGAAACATACGAAATAAACGATGAAATGGAGGACTTTACCCGACCTCGCATTGAAAATTCACCTTGGGCAGACAAAGTAAGCATGCACATAGGCGATGTTCTTGAGGTGCTTGCTGATACTGACAAGCGTTATGACCTCGTATTCATTGACGGCAACAAACGGCAGTATGCGGAATATTATGAGCTTGGTTTACGATTGTTGAACGATGGCGGCTACATCTTGGCCGACAACACTCTTTGGGACGGTCATGTGATTGACCCTGCATACGACAATGACCAGCAGACCATCGGGGTTAAAAATTTCAATGATCTGGTAGCACGTGATGCAAGGGTGGAAAAAGCTATTCTTCCTCTGCGTGATGGTCTCACGCTAATCAGGAAAAAGCGACGTTGAGTCTTCCTGTATCTGTATCTAAACCCAAATCGGTCATTTACGACCTGTCGACCGAATTGGGAGAAATTGTCAGGTAGCAGAACTGCCTCGTGAATTCCGTATGGACTCATTAGGTTTCTATCCGTATTGTTTTTAGGCAGGCCGGTGTGTGCCCTATGTTTTCCCCTTCTTGCCTACAGGAGCTTTTTTCTTTGGTGTGGCAGCAGGCTTTGAACTGCGCTTCTGGGGCAGGAATGGTAGCTCGTAATCACGGTCTTCGTAGTCAATCAAAAGGTCGGTGGAGTCGTTTGGATGTGTGTCAATCTCGGAGTCTATCTCTCCGGTGAACCGTTCTATTTTCACTTTTGCGACTCCTGCCGCTATCATGCCAAGTTTTTCGGCTGCCCCCCACGAGAGGTCAACAATTCTTCCGCGTCCGAAGGGTCCTCGGTCGGTTACTTTAACAATGACGGTCTTGTGGTTTTTCATGTGTGTTATCTTCAGCAACGTCCCAAACGGATAAGTGCGGTGAGCGCATACCATGCTGTCTTTGTGGTAGCGTTGACCGTTTGCCATTTTGCTGCGTATGTTTTTGGCATAATAGGATGCCATGCCAACTTGTTGTGCTTTGATGGTGATGCAGCAAAACAGCAATGTCACGATGAGGAAATATAACTTTGCTTTCATGGTTTACTTTCATGGTTTATGAGTTGTTAGGGGTTTGGTGTGTAGGGAGTACCTTGTTTAATGTCCAGAGCAATGGTATTGCAACAATGATGGAGGCAATCAAAACAAGATAAATGTATCCTGGAGCAGGCAGCATTTTTGAAATGCTAATGTCGCTGGGCATTGTCCGTAGTGTTATTACGGCAATGGAATTGTTGAGAATGTGGCAAATTACAGAGGGCCAGATGCTGTTGGTCTTGACATAGAGCCATGCGAAAAACATTCCCAGCAGTGTGGCACCCATTATCTGGGCAGGATTCATGTGAATGATGCCGAAAATCAGGGCCGATGCAACAATAGCTTTTGTGGGTGATGACGGCATTTGTTTCAGCAGAGCTCCCGTAACGCCGTAACGGAAGCATATTTCTTCTGACAGTGGGCCAAAGACTGCCATAACAGGCAGGGCCCAAACGCTGGTACACATTTCGGCGAAGTTGCTTGCCAGATTGTCAGGGAGGCCAGTTATTTCGGTTAGGCAGTTCGAAATGGCAATAAGGGGAATTGTGGCTATTGCACTAAGAAGGAGTACTGAGGCAGAGTGTGAGGGTCCCTGCAATCCTTTGAACGGCCTTTTGTTTTCGTTGCGACATATCAGGATGGTGACGATAGCTGTGAGTACCGAGCAAGCAAACAGCAATGTAAGCAGTGTGCTTGCTGGTATAGTGTGTGGTTGTGGAAAGCCTGCGGCAATCGTGTATAGCTGTGCCACAAGTCCTGCCGCTGCCTGAATAACCAGATATGCGCCTATTATGTAGAGGGCTTTTTTCATTTGCTGCTATTGTATAAGTGTTGCGACCAGTTCTCTGTCTTTGGCAAGTTGTGCGCGCAGTTGGTCAAGGGAGTCAAAATGTTTTTCGTCTCTTATTCGTAACAAAAAGTTGGCGCAGATGTGCATGTTGTAGATTTCTTCGTTGAAATCAAGCAAATTCACCTCTATGCGCAGTTCGGAACAATTGTTGACGCTGGGCCTGGTACCAATATAAAGCATGCCTCTGTGGTTAGTGTCACCGATGGTGACGCTTGTTGCATAGACGCCAGGCTTAGGGATAAGTTTGGCGGTGGAATCGGGGGTTATGTTGGCGGTAGGGAAGCCTATGGTGCGCCCTAAGGCTTGCCCATGTGTTACCGTCCCGCTTATAGAATATGGCCTGCCCAATATGGTGTTTGCCGTCTTGATGTCTCCGTCTGTCAAAGCATTGCGAATTGCGGTTGATGATGCGCAGGGGCAATGCAGTGTAGGTAACGGCAGTGCCTGCACAACGTTTATGCCCAGCTCGTTTCCGTATTTTTGGTATTCCAAGAACCCCTTGCCGTCTCTTTTGCCGAAGTGGTGGTCATAGCCTATTACGAGAGATTTGCCGTGCAGCTTGTCTCTGAGGATTTCTTTCATATAGAGAAACGCATCGGTTTGCGCAAGTTGGGGTGTGAAGTCCAACAGTGCGACGTAATCTATGCCACACTGCTCAATGAGGCGCAGTTTCTCGGGCAGGGTTGTGAGCAGGGGGAGGCGCACTTCTGGGTGGAGCACATTGCGAGGGTGTTGCTTGAAAGTCACGACCATAGATTTCAGGTTTTGCCGTGCCGCTTCGTCTGTTACCTGTTTGAGCAAGAATCTGTGGCCGCAATGCACTCCATCAAAAAAACCGATGGTTTGTACGCAGGGCTCAATGATTATGTTGTCAAGAGGAAATTCTATAATGCGCATGATGCCGATAGGGGTCAGTGTGTGTGTTTGAGCAGCTTTGAAACCCAGTCTCCGTTAGTGGACAACATGGTATGTATGCTAAGTTTAGCCGCACCGTCAAGGTTTATCTGGCTGTCATCAATGAACAATGTTTCACAAGCCTTAATATGTGCAGTGTTAAGCACGGTCTGATACAGTGCGGTTTCCGGTTTTTCCAGATGAATCACGTGCGACAGGAAGATATGTTTAAACCATGTGGTTGCGTCCTCACCATGGTATTTCATCATGTTGTGCCTGATGTATTCCCAGTGTATCTCGTTGCTATTGCTGAGAATATAGAGGTCGAAATGTTCCCTAAGTTGTCGCAGAGCCTCAAAGCGCTCTGGCTGTATGGGCGTGACAAGGCTTACCCATGCATCGTGAATCTGTTGGTATGTTATGTGGGGAAAGGTGCTCTGCCGCTGCAGTGTTCTGTAGAATTCTTCTGTAGAGGCCGTGCCACGATCTATCTTCTGGAAGATGCCTTCAAACTGAGAATACTGTTTGGGGAAGATGTCGTTAGACAGTCCGATTTTTTGGAATTCTGCAAGACATCTTTCTTTGTTAAGGTCACAAATCACTCCTCCAAAATCGAAGATGATGTTTTTTATGTTTTTGTTGTCCATGCGGGTGCAAAAGTATGTATTTTATTTTAAATGAGCAAATTCCGAAAGAGCTATTGTTCCGTTTTTAGAGGATATTAACTAAGGTGAAGACTATCGGGGAGAGGGTGCGGCTCGTTTTGCAGTGTGCATGGAGAAGTGATGGATCGGTCTGTTTGCATAGCAGTGAGAACAGAGAGATTGCAGCACGCCAGATGACGTGCCTTATTTACTGGTGACGGGGATCGCCCCATTGTATGGGTGTCGTAATCTTTTGGTTTGCTTTGTTTTAAGTAAAAAAAAGAGACATTAAGGGGTGAAAATGAAAATAAATGCTTACCTTTGCATTGCATTTTGAGGCGAGTATCATAAAAAGGTAACTTGTCAAAGGATTGTTCTATGGTGTAATGGTAGCACTAGAGTTTTTGGTTCTCTCAGTGGTGGTTCGAATCCGCCTAGAACAACATGGCGAATTGCGGTGTGGTTAATAGCACTGTAATTCGCCTTTTTTTATTGATATATAGCGTTGTGAAACAGTCAAGAGTGAAAACCTTTCATCCAGTTATTCTCACGATTGCAGGCAGTGACCCTTGCTGCGGTGCAGGACTACAGGCCGACATCAGAGTGGCGTCGGCCATTGGCTGCTATGCCACCAGTGTTACGACTGCTCTGACGGCACAAAACACCACGGGCGTGTATGAAGTGTGGCCGTTGTCGCCGCATCAGGTGGCAGAGCAGGGGCGGGTGCTGCTTGACGACATTGTGCCGTGCGCCGTAAAGGTGGGCATGATTGCTACTGAAGAGGTGGCGGCTGTGGTGACAGATCTGGTCAACGCATTGCCCAATGTTAGTGTGGTTGTAGACACCATCTTGAGGTCTACCTCGGGCAAACCTCTATTGACAACAAACGGAACAGGTGCGTTCGAACGTTTGATGAGTTCGGCACGCATAATAACGCCCAATCTGCCAGAGGCGGAGGTTCTGCTCTTGGGTGAAAGGCTCATGGTAGAAGAAATTCCAGAGGCTCTCAGTAGTAGATTTGGCGGTGTGTCTGTCTATCTTAAAGGTGGCCACGGAACGGGTGACTTGGTAACAGACTTGTTCTATAATGCAGAGTCTGGCACTTTGCTCAAATTGGAAGCGGCCCGTGTGGACACGCTCAACACACATGGTACGGGGTGTTGTCTGTCAACGGCGCTTGCCTGCTATCTTGCTCGTGGCTGCCAACTTGATGTAGCCGTACGCAAGGCTCACGAGTTTACGCACAAGGCATTGGAGGGGGGCTGTGGTTTTGTGCTCGGTGCCGGACATGGGCCGACGTTTAGCTTTTGATAGACCTCGTTCCAAGGAACGGCGTGTTTATTTGTGTTAAACAGGACTGATAATATAAGGCTTTTTCGTATATTTGCAGATGAGTGTAACAGCATAGACTTTTGTATGGCAGAAGATGCAGAACCTAACCGCGCGTTAAAAATTTCCGTTGTGATGGCAACCTACAACGGCGGCCGCTATTTGGACAAGCAGTTAGACAGCATCATGGCCCAAACCTATCCCATCTATGAGCTTATTGTGCAGGACGACGGTTCAACTGACAACACGCTGTCCATACTTGACCGATATGCAAAGCAAAACGCCATGATGAGGGTTTACGCCAACACTTCTGGTTGTCATGGTGTCAACGGCAACTTTTTTTCTGCCATGGCGCGTGCCGAGGGCGATTATATTGCCATTTGCGATCAGGACGACCTGTGGGAGTGCGACAAACTGCGTCTTCAGGCAGAGGCGATAGGTGACAAGGCAATGTGTACGGGTTTTTCGGTGCCATTTTCAAGCGATGGCTTTCCGGCAAAGGCCGACATGCGCATCCCCAACCTGCATCTAATCCGCAACACCTATCTTAGCCAGATTCCGGGTCACACCATGTTGTTTCGAAAAGAGCTTCTCGGCTATCTGAAAGGCGGTGCCGAGATGCCGCTCTATTATGACTGGCAGTTGGCCTGTGTGGCATCGGCTATGGAGAGCGTGGTCTTTGTCAACAGAACTCTGGTGCATTTTCGGCGCCACGCTGGCGCCGCTACTGCTGTGGCACCCGTAAGCAGCGCATTGCTGTCGGGTGGCGCATGGAACTATGTTACGGTGTCGCTGTTTCATCATAAGGCTCTGCAGCGTGAGGTACGCAACAGGTTTATGATTGTGCTGCCGTTCCTGCAAGGCTTGCCGTTTCAGACCCATAGCCTTGTGGAGGCGATAAAGATGAGCCAGCTGCAACTGCAGCGTGGTCCGATGGCTTTTTTGCGGCGCATGATGTTCTTCGTGAGGCATCAGCATCATATTTTCCACACAGAGGAGCACCGACCGGTGATAAGGCTCCTAAGGGCAATTTTTTTCGTATATTCGTGCGGATACTACTACAGATCGCACCTCAAGAAATAACTTCTTTTTCGTCATTATGAACAATACATATCTGGAAGAATTCCGCCGGCAGTCCCTGCGACAGGCCCAGCTCAAGATGTTGTGCATCCTTGAGGAGATAGACCGCATTTGCCGTCTTCACGGCATCCATTACTGGATAGAGGGCGGCACTCTCTTGGGAGCTATGCGTCACAAGGGTTTCATTCCTTGGGATGACGATCTTGACGTGTCGATGATGCGGCAGGATTACAACCGGTTTCTGGAAGTTGCTCCGGCAGAGTTGCCCGACACAATGTTCCTGCAGACTCGGCGCAGCGACCCCGGCATAGCCTTTAGGGCGTGCAAGGTAAGAGACCTGAACTCATACATTGCTGATGCCGACGACAATAACGGCCAGACTTATCAGAAGGGCATCTTCGTGGACGTGTTTCCTTACGACAATGCTCCTTCCCGTGGACGACGTTTCATGGGAAAGGTGGCAAGGGCGGTCTGCATTGCTGACACTGCACTCCACAAGCCTCACTGCTATTCGTGCCGCTCGGCTGTAGCGTTGTTCTACTTTGGCATTAAGAGACCTTTGTGTCTGTGGGTGTGGCGATTGGTGCGCAAAATTACGGCAAATGGCAGATATGTGGCCATTGACCCTTATTTCAGCTGGTGCCGCGCCATCCATCCTAAGGAAAACGTGTTTCCGCTGACTGAGGTGGAGTTTGAGGGCAGGAAGTTCCCCGCTCCGGCCAAGAGTGATGAATATCTTGCAACGCTCTATGGCGACTGGCGACAAATCCCTCCAAAGGAAAAGCGGCAGATACACTCCATGATAATTGTTCCCGAACTGCTTCAAGACCCCGCCAAACAATGAAGATATTATTGGTCAACACAAGCGGCAAGACAGGAGGGGCGGCTATAGCGGCCTCGCGGCTTATGACTACGCTAAACAGAAACGGCGTGGATGCCACAATGTTAGTTGCCGATGGAGAGACCCGTCGAAATGGGGCGGTGGCTTCGTTGCCTTGTCGTCTGAGGCATAAGTGGAATTTCCTGTCGGAACGACTGCTGCTCTATGTGAGCCAGAACTTCAGCCGCAAGCATTTGTTTGACATCGACCCTGCTATGACGGGGACTGACATTACACGTCTGCCGGAGTTTTCAGAGGCCGACGTGATACATCTGCACTGGGTCAATCAAGGCTTTCTCTCGCTCAGAGACATCAGACACATTCTTGAGAGCGGCAAGCCCGTGGTTTGGACCATGCACGACATGTGGCCTTTCACTGGTGTCTGCCATTATGTGCACAGTTGCGACCATTACAAAAGGCAGTGTGGCAGCTGTCCTTTGTTGGCACACAGAGGCCCCAGAGACCTCTCGCACAGGATATGGAAACGCAAGCAGGCCGTGTGGAGCAGGTTTCCTCGGCTTACCTTTGTGGCGTGCAGCAAATGGTTGGCACAGACAGCAGCCGGCAGTCCTTTGGTGGGAGGACACAAGGTGCTCAACATTGTAAACCCTATAGATTGTGAACTCTATTCGCCCCGCAACAAGGCAGAGGCAAGACAGGCGCTTGGCTTGTCTGCCGGCAACAAGAAGCTGATACTGTTTTGCGCATATAACGTCATGCTGCCGATAAAGGGCTTGGCTTACTTGAAGGAAGCGTTGGAGATGCTTGTAGGTATCTCACCTGAACTTAAGGAACAGCTGGGCGTGGTGATGGTTGGCAAAGGGTCGGAAACTGCTGGTGTAGATTTTCCTGTTGAAACGTTCCCTATGGGTTTTGTGACTGACGAGCATCGCAAGGCAACCATCTACAATGCCTGCGATGTGTTCGCAATTCCGTCACTGCAAGACAATCTGCCCAACACCATCGTTGAGGCTAAGGCAAGCGGCCTACCCATAATAGGCACCAGGGTTGGTGGCATTCCACAGATGATAGAACACGGTGTTGATGGTTGTCTGGTAGCTCCGCAGGACTCCGCCGAACTGGCAGAGGCTCTCAAGTGGATGCTCAGCGAGGCAAATCTCGACCGCATGTCCGAGCAAAGTCGCCTTGATGCCCAAAAACAGTATTCCGAGCAGACGGTGGCCAAACGCTACATGGAGTGTTACCGCAGTCTGATGGATGAACACCGACAATCCTTTACAGAAAAACAATAGAGACAACCATGAGCATAAAGATTACAGTGGCCACCGTGATATGGAATCCGGGGCTCTTGCTGCAACGCACCCTCGACAGCGTTATGGAACAAGACTATGATAACATAGAGCATGTCATTGTCGATGGGAGGTCAAAGGACAACACGATGATATTGCTGCACCAGTATCAGGAACGCAATTCGCTCAGAGCTGTGAGACGTGAAATCAACATGCTCAGCGAGCCTGACAACGGTCTGTATGACGCAATGAACAAGGCTATCAATATGGCTACGGGCGACTACATCGTGTTCCTAAATGCCGGAGACAAGTTTCATTCTACCTCTGTGCTCAGCGAGGTAGCGAAGTGTGCAGAATCCCACCCTGCCGTAATTTACGGCAATACCGATATTGTGGACGATGACGGTACATTCCTATATCGGCGTAGGCTGCAACCTCCGCCACAGTTGCACTGGAGGTCCTTCAGACAGGGAATGTTGGTTTGTCATCAGGCATTCTTCGCACGCACTGATATCGCTAAAGAAAACCTCTATAATCTCAAATACAGATACTCTGCAGATTTTGACTGGTGCATACGCATCATGAAGACGGCAGAGAGACTCGGTCTGCCGATGGTCAATGCCGGCATTGTGGTGGCTGACTATCTTGAGGAGGGCATGACAACAGCAAACCACCGCAAATCACTTTTTGAGCGTTTCCGCATCATGGCGGTACACTATGGCTTTTTGTCTACGGTTTGGCGTCACCTGTATTTTGTATGGCGCTCAGTGAGGCGTTAGATTACAACTGGCAGCTTATAGCGGCATATTTATTCTTAAGTAGGTGTTCAAAAGAAAACTATTATGACAAAAACCAAACCTACTTGAAATATTAAAATAAATTTGAAAACCTACTTAAAGTTTAATCCTTTAGATATCTAAATTATGAAAATCAAAATTTTGTTGTGGACATTATTGTGCGTGATTCTGTCGGCTTGCAGAAGTCAGAGCGGACAAATGGGTCATGCGAACGACACGGAGAACGGGCGCGTGTTTGCGGTGGAAGACTTTGACGAAGTCGACATCAATTGTGATGCAAAGGTCACGGTCAACTTTGTGCAAGAAAGCAGATGTGAGGTTACCGCCAAGGCTGCAGGTTCGGTTCTTGATGATATGAATGTGACGGTCAGAAACGGAGAACTCATCGTGAGCTACCGCAAACCGTTGTCATACAGTGGCAACAGCCCAGAAATCCACCTCATAATCAAGGCGCCGTCTCTGAACGAGTTCTCCGCAGGAGGGCAGACATCTTTCAACTGCACATCGTTGGTCCAGTCGCAAAACTTTGAAGTGGACTTGTCTGGTGCATCGGCCTTAAACATCGGCTCTCTGGAGTGCAGGGACCTGTCGGTTGACATCAGTGGCGTATCTTCGGTCGGTATAGATAAGGCGAAGTGTCGTGATATCGATGTAGACATCAGCGGTTCTTCCGTGTTGAAAGGCGATTACGAAGCAGAGAAAAGCGTAGAATACGACCTCTCGGGGACAAGCAAACTTGTGGTGTCGGCAAGGGCAGCAGAAGTTGGCATTGAGGCTGGCGGAACGTCGTCGATTACTTGTGACGTGAAGTGCGAGCGGCTTGAGGTGGAGACTTCTGGTACAAGCGAGGTGACTTTGAGGGGCAGAGCTGCTTACGTGAAAAAATCCGTGTCGGGAATGAGCGTACTCAACTTGTCAGGATTGGAGACTGGTGTTTTTTGATTGAACCAAAATCGGTCATCAGGCCTGTGTCTTACCATAAAGACTTCGTTAGTCTATAACTATAAGTTGTCCGCAAAAACTGTGTTATTCAAAAAACACGGTTTTTGCGGACAACTTATAAGATTAATGTGGTCAACCTATTTGTGAACTTTCTTGCCGTTTACGATGTAGATGCCAGGGGGCAGACTCTCAAGCTTGGAGTCAAGGGACTTGCCACTCAGGGAGTAGATGCTCTTGCCTTCTTTGTCTGTAGTGACGGTTACATCTTCGATGCCGTCAGGAGTCCACGTGCCATGAGGATGCACTTCGACTTCGGCCATATAATTGCGCAGCTTTTCGGCCGCCTCATCGGCTTCAAGTCTTGACATCTTTTCCTTTATGATGCATGGGGTGTTGTTGTAGAGGTTCAGACATTCTAATAGCGGGAGGCCTGTGATAGACCTGATGATTCTGATGACGTTAGCCTTATTATTAGAAGACACGTCCTTAGTGCTCGTCAGCACAAGGTCAGACAGTATCGAAATGGGGTAAATCCCAACTTCTGATTTGGTTAACTCGCCGTCAACCGTCACACCTTTGGCCGAGGGGTCGAATGCTGCACCCTCAGGGTAGGAAATCTCGCAGCCCAAGAGTGTGAGAGAACGAATGTCAGCTATAGATGCATCCCCGTTGCCAATTGCTCTGACAGTGGAAGCCCTGATTCTGAGATTCTCCGTCGTTCCATCATCTCCAGCTATTCCCCAGGAACCCATTGCAAAAACGTTGCAACTGTCGATGGTGAGGTCTTTCTCCATGTATATAGCGCATGCCTTCGTTGACAGAAGCCTAAGGGTGCCTTTGCCCCTGATGGTGGTGTTCTGTCCAAGATTAAGTGCTGCACCATTTTCAGAGTTTATGGTGACCGATCCTGAGTAAACAATGTTGAGCGGTTGCTCTGATATGATGGCAGTACCATCCTCGGTATAGAAGAGGGTAGCATTCAGATGTAGGGTTGTGGTTTTGGGGTCATATCTTATGTTGCCACTGACAACCTTATCTATGAACGAGAGGTCACCGCAATTGTCGCTCGTCACCTGTGTACCTGCAATCCATAGGGGGTATTTCTCAACATTAGTGGTAACCTTCTTTTCGCCGTAGCGGACGTAATTGCCACAAGCGTCTTGGACAAATACATCAATAATATAAGTTGTGCCGGGCTCAAGTCCGCTTATTACGTATGATGAGGTTAAGGACCTTAATTCGTCCATATTCCAGCCTGGAAATTCCTTCTCCATCTCCTTCTCCGTAATCCATTCCGCCCTGTATTTCAAGTCCTTCAGCGGTGTGTCGTTGTCAGCGGCGGGTTTCAAAGTGAGGGTGATTGTATTGTTGGTTACCTCGGCTATAGAGTACTCGCCCGCTGTGGGCTTTTCCCATTCGGTGCGATACTCGACCTCAATGGAATATTGGTTGCCATCACCGTACACGGTATCGGTAATCTTGCCATTAAACCGCAGACCGAATCGTCCGCTGTATGGATTGCCACCAAGGATTTTAAGGCTCCCGGAATTAAAGAGACTCGAACCACGGGCTCTTTCGCCTGAAGACCATATTGCAGAATAGCCGTCCTTGTTGTATTTTATTATCCAATTATGTTTGACCTTCGTGTTCTTGCTCGTATTTGCCGCAATAAGTCTTAGTGTTGTAGGAGTTGGCATGCAGGTCATTGTTACCACCGAAGGCCAGATA
>ERZ779890.3177-NODE-3177-length-14929-cov-2.783851_pt1 | contig 14929 bp, 14 predicted proteins | sample MGYA00511553_ERZ779890 | MGnify/ENA primary metagenome ERZ779890 (study PRJEB29588, sample SAMEA2152064) | human gut metagenome | biome: human gut; feature: human-associated habitat; material: faeces | place: Denmark | collected 2008/2010 ...
TTTTTACCGAAATAAACAATAGCAAAAGGGGCTATCCGACTTTTTGGACAGCCCCTTTATTGTCTATTCGACCGTCACCATCTTTCCCTCCGTATTCGCCCGGACAAGATGGTCATACATCGCTTCGCAATAGACCGGAGGCAAATAGAAACGGCCGGGGTAGACAGCACAAAGATTGATACGGACCGTCACTTGTTTTCCGGCAGGCAGATAGTCAATATAGCGGTAAGCACGATCATCACGAATATCTTGGTAATTGACACCTGTCACCCGATTGTCAACCGTGCCGCCTGTAAGGAAGCGCGTGTTCAATATCTCCCAACCAGCCGGAAAAACCTCAGTCAGCACCAGGTGGTTATAGCCACGAGGAGACGAATTTGCGACGGTCACCACAGCCGTGAAGTTCGTACCCTGCTGCAAAGCGGAGGTATTCACCGGATGGCCGTCATGATCCATATAGCTGACGGCGAGCGTAAGACCGTTCGCATAGGCTTCCTCTTTACCCTCGGCTGGGATACCTTCAGCCACGAGGCGGGCGAACAGAGTGGATTTGCCGGTGTTCTTCAACTCTAAGGAGGCAGAAGAGGCAGTCTTGTCAAGCAAAGTCTCCGTCCAGATGTTCCGAGTGGTGGAAACCTTCTTCGTCTTGCCGTCTACGGCATAGGAGAAGTCCATCAAGCCGGACATCTTATATTTCTCCATATAGTCGGAAAGAGCCACCAGGCCGAATGCCGTGGATTGCGTGCTCAGCCAATCGTCGGATGCGAGCGTCTTGGATATTTCATTCGCCAAGAGAGCCGCTTCCTTGCCGTCTCCGAGTAGACAGAACGTCATCAGGCGGATCGAAGTATCACGCAAGTCGCTGCCGAACGTCTGATCGTATCCGGAACAAGCCGTTGTCAGAGCCGTTGTCTTTACAACCAACTCTTTCGATACATCCGGACGTCCGACCAAAGCATAACCCGCCGCCAACAGATAGCGACTCATAGACATGAGCGTCTTACTCTCTTTCAGGCGATTCATGGCGCCGACCTCGGCAACTTGCCCTAAAGCGAGGACAAACAGGCGGTATGCCTGCGTCATTTCTTCGGATTCGGCAGAATAGGAGGCTTCCGGTTTCCAGTTACGGGCAATACGGCTCAAATCATTCAACGCATTCCGCTTCATGCCTTCGGGTACAAGGTAACCTTTCTTCTCCGCTTCGAGCAGAAAGTGGATGGCATAAACAGTCCCCCAAGCATTGGGAGCCGTTCCACCAGGCCAGTAGGAGAAGGAACCGTCTACCGTCTGGTAGGAACGCAGGCGACGGATCACTTCTTTCACGGTCGCTTCAGTCGATTGCTCCTGTTCGCGGGTCAACGAGGCGACCCCGCTCAAGTACAGTTGCGGGAATGCCTTCGAAGTGATCTGTTCAACACATCCATGCGGGTAGCCCAACAGGTAGGACAACCGCGTGGAGAGGTTGACAGGTTGGACATCCGACATTTCGAGCACAAGGGAGTTCGTACCCTCCACGCCGGGAAGGCCGACCGTCCCTTTCCAGCTCTTTCCGGCTTCGAACGTCACAGGTGTCACCTTGATTTGCGGACGGCGTACGGAACGGATTTCGATATCGGTTTCATATACAGACTTTTCACCACCGCCGGTAGCCGTGATCTTCACGTGTCCGGCTCCGGGGGTATCTTTCACACGAATGCGGAACTGCGCCAGTTTGTCACTGACCGTTTCAAAGTGCAGCATATGGCTCTTCTCGCCGACTACCTCCATATTGCCGGAGCAGGCGATCGTGACCTGCACGTCTCCAACTCCTTTTTCGGTGGCAAAGACGGTAGCAGGAACCACCATCTCCTCTCCTATGCCGATAACGCGCGGGAGTGTGCCGAGCAGCATGACAGGCTTGCGCACGAGCACGCTCTTCTCCGTGTTGCCGTAAGCCTCCCCGTTTCCAGCGACGACCATGACGCGGACACGGCCGTTGTAGTTCGGCATCTTATAGGTATGCTGCCGTTTTTCTCCCTTTTTCAGCAGAAAATATGCATTTTTTCTCTCCAGGTTACACAAACTTTCGTGGGACAGCCCTCCCCCTTTTCTGACAGCCCTCCCAAATATTTTTTCTAATTTTCTAAACTGTCTAGTTTTTTCTTGTTCTCTTTGTTGTGCCTTCTCTGCTTCTCCAATTAACAAGTCAATACTCTCTGTGTTTTCTTGATAATCTATTGAAAACTCATTTAAAACTGTTATTATTGCAACTCTTCTTTGTTCCAAATACTGAATATGGTTTTCTGATATACTTTTTTTCATATCTCTTTTTTCTATTAATGACCATATTACCAGCCCTACCATTCCAGCACTCCAAGTCAAAATTCCCGCTATTCCACTTTTATCCCAAAATAGCTCTACGCCAATAACAACTGCTACTATTATAATAAGCATATATTTCCACTTAGGCACTTTTGTTCTTGTACATGCTTCTATTTCATTTAATTTATTTCTATATGCATCAAAAAGTTCATCGAAATTTTTCTTCATTATAACTATTCTCCTTATTTAATTAGTTATTTTTCTTGATATCATCACTGCAGTCAGACTTTCAAATTCATATTTGTCCATGTTCGCACAAGAGCAAAAACATTCTCATACGCAATTTCCTTACCTTTTATCGTAATAGTTGCCATCCTTTTGCTTCCTTGTCTTCTTCACTTTTAGCCTCAGTAACATGAATCTACACATTTTACTTTATTTATCCCGAACAATTTGAACTCCCATCGGGGGCTCGTATAATTTCGAATAATTCAAATCATTTTTTGCTTTTATATCAAAATACCCAATTTGTGGTGCTATACGTACTTCGGACTCGTTCAAACATTGTGTATAATCCTTACTCCAAATAGGCTTTTTTGCAGTATCAATAATCGCTTGAAATTTCGGCCATTTTTGAGTGCATAATTGACAAATATGAGAAAAGTCGTCCAACGTGCAATCTCGTGTAGATTTTCCTGAAAAATAGACAAAATGTGGAACTGAAAAACTTGTATTACCTACCTCGACCACAATTACAAAATGACTTTCTTCAGCTTCATTTTCATTTAGCAGCACAAAATCTGCTGGATAAGTTAAAGTTCCATCTATCAGTTTGATTCTCTTCAATTCTTTTTCAGAGATTTCAGAAAGTATAGCACCGAGAGTTAGCGTATCATCGCATTCCCAAAAAGCCCAAAAATCCACATACTGCTGCATCTTATCATAGATTTTTTGTTTTCCAAATTCGTTTGACAAACGTAATTCCTTATATAGTGTTCGAAGTCGATTTTGTGTAAAAAAGATCAATTCCTCTTTGATATCTGAGTCTTTCCGCAGTATGCGAAGCATCGAATCCATAATATTTCCATACGATTTATGGCGCTCTTTTTTCCAATTTTCAAGTTCAAAAAAACTCTCATCAGTAATATCCATAGATATCTTTTTGCTCATCTATATTCTCCTTATATATATATGTGTGTTCATTTGTTCTTTGAGGTTTTCCGAAGTGGAGTTTTTTATTTAGCCGAGTCCTTCTGTCTCCATCTGTAGGAATAGGCCAAATGAATCGGTTAGAGGTGATATCAATAGGGAACCCATTTATCTCGTATGTGAAACTAGATATTAAAGGTGTATAGTTAGAGTGTGTTATCTTTTTGATTTTTCTCTCCAGTTTATTTTTTTTTAGATAGTCCTTGAACTTCTTAATCAAGGGAGAAAAATAAGAGAGTAAGACCTCTATGATTATAGTACCCAATATTCCGATGACAACAATTGGGATAGAAAATGAAAAACAGTCTGTAATAAACTGATATAGATGGCTGTTTGATAATAAGGGATAAAATAGGTGTATCATATGGCTTAATCTAGATTATTTAAGAAACACTCGATATTATGTCTCGCTTTTTGACTGAGAGAAAGAGCATATAAGGCTATCTCTTTATTCTTGCATTTGTAAGTGAGATGATTCCTTAGTTCAGTGTACTCGATGTTTAAAGCTATAGAGTTTTTGTGAGACTTGATTTCCTTTTCTCCTGTGTATCCGGCGTAACTGAGTAGTTTTAGATGAAACCCATGGGTGTAGTCTAAACAAATATCTGTAATCACGATGTCGTATTTTTGTTTTTGTGTTGGCTGGGAATAATGGTTTAAGATTTCTTGTTGGATTAGTCGGGTATAGTCTAATGAGGCATTGTTTCCATTCATAGGTAGTAAGATGTTATTTTTGTGGGCATACAAAGGAAAATCGTATGCGTAAAACAGTTCTTTATCTTCCTTTTGTTGAAATATTAATTTAACAGTTCCTTTATCTGATTTTTTCCATGCGATAAAGCCGGATATCTGTATTGTAGTCATAAAAATAAGAAGTTTCTCTAGGTCAAGAATGCTGTTAAGTTGACTTACCTTAAATTTTAGTTCCCGGCTCTTTAGGCGTAATACGTTCTCGTCTTGTTCTCTTAGACGTTTGTAGATGTTATCAATTAGCCAAGCGGTTTTTTTGTCGATCTCGCATAATGTGATATAGAGAGAAGAGGCTTCTGGTCTTCCCTCAAAGTCGATTCTGCCTCTGGATAAAGACTGGATGCCATATTGGATGAGGTTCTCTCCAGTGGAAGGTGGTTCTTGGATAAGGATGGATTGGATTAAGGATGCTGTATCAATTTTATCTGGATAAAACTCATTGATGAAATCATCGATTTTTTTGAAATGGCCTTTTTTGAGGTTTTCGTCTATAGATATGGTGAAATCATATCGTATTTGAGTGTCAGAAAGGGTTACATACATCAATTCTTGTTCATATTTTTCATCATGATCGAAAAAATCGAAGTCGGTACATACGAATTCTATTTCGTTGTCACTCTTATAGTGAGTGGATAGATATTTTTCCCTGCTCCGTATGGATTTTTTTCTATTATATAATTTGTATGATGCTACAATCGCTAAACCGAATACGGATATGCAAATGGTTTGTATGAAATCAATTATATACTGTCTCATCTTACTTTCTGGTTAATTATTCTTCCCGGGTTCCCTATCACTATCGCATGTGCCGGTACGTCCTTGGTTACGACCGCTCCAGCACCTATCATGGCCCACTCTCCGATAGTTATTCCGCAAACTATAGTAGCGTTCGCTCCGATAGAGGCTCCGTATTTTACGATGGTTTCGGAACAAACCCAATCTTCGGAGGTCTTTAATTCCCCATCTTCCGTGATCGATCTAGGCCATTTATCATTAGTGAAAGCTACACCGGGGCCTATGAATACTCCATCCTCGATCGTAACTCCGTGCGGAATCATGACATTATCTTGAATCTTTACTTTATTCCCTATTTGCACATCATTGTCTACGTAGATATTCCGGTGTATTTTACATTGTTCACCAATCTTTGCATTCTCTCCGATTATTGTATGGTTCTCAATGATGGTTTTATTTCCGATTGTAGCGGAAGGTGCTACTTCTGCGGTTGGGTGGATTATATATTGGGGTTGATAAGCTGATAATAGTTCCTGTATGTAATTTTGCGCAGCTTCTGTTTCTTGGGGTTTTGGAGCCCATGGGGCCATATCTTTAGGGTCTATAGGAGCAAATGGCCCTTGTTTGATTTCATATATAACAGTATTGGTTTCTAGAATAATAAAAGAATGCCATATATCTGGCTCTATTTCCATACCGAAAACACCTTTAGCAGGGTTAATCTCGTGGATTTGTGTAATTGTGCCTTTGTCATCAAACAAAAATGTAAGTACACTCCCTCTTAGTACGAGGAATATCTCTTGTTTTTGGGCTTGGAGATGCCTATGAGGAGGTAAATATGTATTTGGCTCAAGAGCATTTAATAATCTTTGAACAGGCTCATCCATTTGTTTATGGAAGTTATAATTCATTCGTAAGCGTGAGTTTGTCTTAGCTTGTTCGCTTACGGTATTTAGTAATGTGCTATCAATGATTTTCATTGTAAAATGAGTTTTTAAGATTAACGTCCTAAATATCGGAATAAATTTAATATGAGTGTGAATAATATAAAGAATAAGATAGTTCTCAGCCCATTTTTTGTTTTTAAGGCAATATTTAGGTTCTTGTTGCTAAAAGAAGTACTTTTGTACTTCTTTAATGAATAAGTGTTTTATGAATAAGAAGATACGTTTCGCCGTGATCGGCTGTGGTCATATAGGTAAGCGTCATGCCGAGATGATTACCCGGGATGAAGGGGCGGAGTTGGTCGCTTTGTGTGATATCCGTCCGAAAGAGGAGCTGGGGATCGAGGCTTATGCGGTCCCTTTCGCCCGGGATATAGATGAACTATTCCGTTTGGGATTGGATATAGATGTGGTGAATATTTGTACACCTAACGGCTTACATGCCGAGATGGCGATCCAAGCGATAGAAAGCGGACATCATGTGGTCATAGAAAAGCCTATGGCCTTGACCTTGGCGGATGCCGAGAAAGTGGTTTATACCTCGCTGAGATTCCGTAAGCAGGTATTTTGCGTGATGCAAAACCGATATTCCCCGCCTTCGGTCTGGATCAAGGAGATGGTTGAGTCCGGAAAATTAGGCCAGATTTATATGGTGCAGCTGAATTGCTACTGGAACCGTGACGAACGCTACTATAAACCCGGAGGATGGCATGGCGACGCTGCCTTGGATGGTGGTACCTTATTCACCCAATTCTCCCATTTCATCGACATTATGTACTGGTTATTCGGGGATATCTGTAATATCCAGACCCGTTTCGCCGACTTCAACCACGAGAAACTGACCGCCTTTGAGGATTCCGGTTTCGTGAATTTTAATTTCGTGAACGGTGGAATGGGTAGTTTGAGCTACTCTACGGCGGTATGGGACAAGAATCTGGAAAGCAGCATGCTGATCGTGGCTGAGAATGGCAGCGTGAAAATCGGCGGTCAATATATGAATGAGGTAGAATATTGCCATATCAAGGGGTATAAAATGCCGGAATTGGCCCCTACCAACCCCGGCAATGATTATGGCCCTTACAAAGGCTCCGCCCAAAACCACAACTTCGTGATCCGTAACGTAGTCAACGTCCTTTCCGGCGCTCCGGGCGAGATCATAACGACCAACGTCTTGGAAGGTATGAAGGTGGTGGATATTATACGGAGGATTTATGCGGGGAAGGCTTGAGAATCCATTCCCAGATAGGGACTACCTCGATCGTTCTCTCTTGGACTTGGATGGTTCGTTTCTCGTCTCGGATGATAATCATCATACGTTTAAGATGTAGAAACGCATCCGCTTGCTTTTTGTTTTATATTGGAAACAATACGGTGGATTTACGTATTGAAAGCATAAATCCACCGCGAATAGAGATTGAGATTTTAGATCTCGTCAGGGCTTTCGCTGTCTTGGCTACCCCCGCTTTGCGGTTCGGAGAGTTCCTTTTTCTCGAAATTAGTGAGTTTCTTAGCTATTCTCAAGGCCTTTCCGGGGCTAAAGACGACTTTAGGCTCTTTGATCAAACTGGTGGTAAACTCCTCGGTGGTAGCGGCTCCCGTAGAACCTACCCCAAAACGGAAATTACCCAATTCGCCTACATTCACCCTGCGCCCTTGCGCGAGATTTCGTTTCAACACGATATTGATACGGTCGAGTACCGCTTTGACTTGGGCGGAGCCTACTCCACTTCCATCTGCCACTTCCTCGAGGAAAGTCTCGAACTCTACAAGATCTCCATAGACCACTTGCGCATACTGTTTCTTGGGTGTTTCTGTCTTGTCGTTACCCAAGTTCTTTCTCTCGATCAATCTGTACTTTACTGCCATAATTTCTAAATTTTAAAAGATGATTAAATGAATTACCTTGTTTTCGAAAACATGACAAAGGTATCGCGAGCCGTATGAGGCAAATCGGTCTGTGTCGGTTTATGTCTGTCAATGTCCGTGTATGTGGCTATTAGTCTACGAGTGCCTGTTTCGCTTCCTTTAGTTCACAAGACTAGTAAAATGTAAAAATATACAATAAGCTATATTAGAATGGGTTTGTTTTGTATATTTCTGATTGTTAATTTATTATATCTAGTAGGTGCGAGACTTTTTAATTAGTATCAATAGAAATCCGGATTTCTATTGATACTAATTGGTGTTTTCTATTGATACTAATTCATATTTCCATACGTACTATTTGTTATTTTATACATAAAGTATGAAAAGCTTCCGGGTTTTGCCCGTTACCCAAGAGTAAATGTTTATCTTTGTGGCACTTTTACCGTAAATATCAAATGGCAGAACAATCACTAAAAGATAAGACAGCGAAAGGGCTCTTCTGGGGAGGGGTGAGCAATGGGGTGCAGCAGTTGTTGGGGATGTTGTTTGGTATTTATCTGGCTCGGATTCTTAATGCGGAGGATTATGGGTTGGTAGGGATGTTGGCGATATTTAGTGGAATTGCTGGTACGATTATCAATAGTGGATTTACGGTAGCGCTAACAAATAATCAAAATGCGACTCATAAGGATTATAATGCGGTGTTTTGGTTTACCTTTTTTATCGGTTTGATTTTATATTTAGTGCTGTTTCTGGCTGCGCCGTTGATTTCTGAGTTCTATCACCGACCGGAACTAACAGCTTTATCCCGTGTTTTGTTCATTAGCTTTTTCGTCTCTGGGATTGCTTCCGTTCCTTATACGGTCATGTTTAAAAGGCTGATGGTTAAGGAACAGGCCAAAATTGATATTCTGTCTTTGTTCTTCTCGGGGATTATAGGGGTTAGTCTCGCCTTAAATGGCTTCGCTTATTGGGCGATCGCTTTGCAGAGTATGTCATACGTGACGATTAATTCTTTGCTGAAGTGCTATGTCTCTCCGTGGCGTCCTACATTTGAATTTGATTTTTCCCCATTGAGGCATATGTTCTCTTTTAGCGTGAAGCTCTTCTTGACCAATGTGTTTACCCAAATTAATACGAATATATTTTCTGTATTATTAGGGCGGTTCTATGATGCTCGACAAGTAGGATTTTATTCTCAAGGTAATAAATGGCAGGGTATGGGTAATACGTTTATTTCAGGGATGATCAATAGTGTCGCTCAACCGGTTCTAGTCTCGGTGGGGGATGATTTGTGCCGGCAAAGGAATGTGTTCAGGAAAATGGTCCGTTTTGGCTCCTTCGTATCCTTTCCGGTGATGCTTGGTCTTGCTTTTGTCGGAAAAGAATTTATCTGTGTGCTTATCGGAGATAAATGGCTACCCAGCGTACCCTTCCTACAACTTTTTTGCATATGGGGAGCGGTGAGTTTCTTATGGAATCTATATTCAAACCTGTTGATCTCTCATGGGAAGTCTGATTTGTATATGTGGGGTATTGTTTTTGTTGGGATGATACAACTTCTCTGTGTGTTTGCTTTTCTGCGTTATGGTATATATTATATGTTAGGGGCTTACATCAGCGTTTACTTTCTAGGACTTTTGTTTTGGCATTATATTGCCTCACAGCTTATAGGTTTACACTTAATACATATAATAAAAGATATATTGCCTTATGTGTTGGCGACTTTCCTGTCGTTTTTTATCGCTTGGTTTGTAACTTCTCAGATAGAGCATGTACTGGTACTATTAATTTTGAAGATTGTATTATCAGTAATTTTTTATATGATAATTATGTGGCTGGGTAACTCGATCATATTTAAGGAAATATTGGAGTATTTGCGGAAAGGTAAGGTATGAGAAGATTTGTGTTGATATTTAATCACTTTGAGGAGGTACATTTGGGTAAGGATGTTTATCTTTTTCCTTATTATTGGAAACAAGAATATGGGGATGAAGTAGAGATTGTCTATCCTAGTACCCCCATGAATAAAGATTTTCCATCTTCTATAAAAGGTGTAAAGCTTTCGGCTTTGAGAAGCTTAGGTAATACGACGAGCTTTTTCCTTTATAGAGAATGGAACTTTGTTGTTTACTTACTCAAAAATGCGAGAAGTATAGATATTCTATTTCGTTTTCATTATACATTAATGACAGCGATCATGATATTGCTATATAAGTTCTTTAATAAGAGAGGAAAGGTATATGTAAAGCTTGATGGCTATATAGATGCGCTGTTCTTGGCAGAAAGTCGCTTTTTAAGGGATAAGATCAAGAAATATATTTTGCTTCAATCATTGGAAAAGGTAGATCTATTAACTTGTGAAACATCTACTTACTATAAGAAATTAATGACTAGTAATTTATTGTCAGATTGTTTTAAGAGGAAATTAAGGATTCTAGAAAATGGATTCGATGAGGATGAATTGATCTCAATGAGGTTTCAAGAAAGAAATATTAAAGAAAATATAATGATAACAGTGGGGCGTTTGGGCACTTTTGAGAAAAATACTGAAATGTTGTTGAATGCCTTAGCTAAAGTTGATTTAAAAGATTGGAAATTTTATTTGATTGGTCCAGTAGAAGAGTCTTTTAGACTAAGGATTAATGATTTCTTTCGACAGTATCCGGAAAAAAAGGTATCTGTGATTGTTGTAGATGCTATCTATGATAAGAAGAAGTTGTGGGATTTTTATAACAGATCTAAAATTTTTGTCTTAACATCTAGATCTGAAAGTTATGCGTTGGTTTTGAATGAGGCTTTAAGGTTTAAAAACTATATAATATCAACAGAAGTCGGTGCGGCAGAAGATTTGATAAAGGGTAAGTATGGATCTTTCGTAGAGCAAGATAATAGTGATATGTTAGCTTCAAGACTACAATCAGTGATAGCGGGTGAGACAAACTTGGATGTTTTTGCGGATTTTGATCCCGTGCAACTTTCTTGGCGTGTTATAATAAAAAGATTTTTTGAATCAAATAGTTTGTGAAATGGATGTATCTATCATTTATGTGAACTATAAAACTGCGTCATTGGTACTGGATAGCATTAAGTCTGTGCAGAAAAATACGAAGGAGTTTGAGTATGAGTTTATTGTTGTCGATAATGCTTCTGGAGAATGTGATCTAGAGTTGATACGAAAGTATTGTCCCCAAACGGTATGTGTACAAGCTTTTGAAAATTTAGGTTTTGGACGAGCAAACAATCTTGGTCTTGAGTATGCGTCAGGAGAGTATATCTTTTTTTTGAATCCAGATACAGTTTTACGGAATAATGCGATAGATATACTTTGTCGTTTCATGAAAGATCATCCGTCTGTAGGGGCCTGTGGAGGGAACCTATACGATGAAAAGGGAAATGCGACCACTTCTTTTAGCCGTAAATATCCGTCTTTTTTATGGGAGTTATTGGGGATCTTATATATACCTTCACTATGTTTTTCGTCTGGGCGTTCTTTGTTTTTCAATCACGAAGGGAAACCGATAAAGGTGGCTTCTGTTACTGGTGCGGATTTGATGGTGAGGAGATCAGTGTTATCTTCGATAGGAGGAGGTTTTGATGCGGATTTCTTCATGAACTATGAGGAGACAGAATTGTGTCTTCGGATTCATCAGTCGGGTTGGGATATATATTCAGTGCCTTCGGCTCAGATCACACATTTGGAGGGCCGTGCTTCTTATATAAAGCAATCTCGTCTTTATTTTTTATATGAGGGGCAATACATTTATTTTCGAAAGGTTTATGGTATCTCTGGCTGCCGATTGATCTTTGCTATTACCCAGTTGAAAAGTTATATTCGTATTCTTCAATTCTTATTGTTGGGAAATTCGGAAAGACGTTCTTATTGGAAAATGAAGTTGGAGACAAATAGGAAAGTATGGAACTCCGAAAAGATAAAACGCATTTTGAAATGAAAAAGAAACTTGTGGTTTTTCATCCGGCGATAGCTCCTTATCGAGTAGATTTTTTTAATTCCTTGAATAAGGAGTTTGATGCTATATTCTATTTTGAGTTTGGAGATGTATTGGAGCAATCATTCGCTCAAGATGAGTTGAGAGGGCGATTGGAATTTGTACCTCGCTTTCTGGCTTCGGGATTATTCGGGATTAAGAATCTTAGGACACAGGTTTTCTCAATATTGAGGAAGGAACAGCCGGATGTGGTGTTTTGTAGTGAGTATAATATATTGGGTTTATTATTGTTGGTTTATAAATTTCTATTCAACTGGAAATTGTCTATTTTTACGATCTGTGATGATAGCAAAGAGATTGCTGAAAGCGCAAGTCTTGTGAAAAGATGTATGCGTTTTATCGCGGTTAAGTTTTACAGTGGCATTATCTTGACAAACGATGATGTGCTGTCTTGGTATGTTAAACGCTTTCGGGTAAAGCAGAAATTTTTGTTTTTCCCGATTATCCAAAAAGATCAAGATTTTAGGTTGCTATTGGAGAATGCGTTGCCTGTTTCTAAGATATTGGAGGATACGTATCATTTGGAAGGAAGGCAAGTCTTGTTGTTTGTTGGTCGTTTAATAGATATCAAGAATTTATTCTTTTTACTGGATGCTTTAGCCTTGGTTGTAAATAGGTATCCTAAGGTTATTCTTTTATTTGTTGGTGATGGTGATCAGCGAGTGGCTTTAGAGCGACATGCGGAGAGAAATGGATTGGCTGACCATGTGATTTTCGCTGGGAAAAAGCAAGGTAAGGATCTATATGCTTGTTATAATGTCGGCCAGATATTTGTGCTGCCAAGTTATTATGAGCGTTTTGGAGCGGTGGTGAATGAGGCATTATTGGCAGGTTGTTATACCTTATGCTCTTCTGCGGCAGGAGCCGCCTGTTTGGTTAATCCTTTAGAGAATGGTGCGATTTTTGATTCTCACTCAAAAGATGGGCTGGTAGAGCAATTGACAGTAGCTTTGGATATGACTCCTGTTTTATCAGAGTTGAGACTTAAGGAGAATAAGATGCTAAATAGTTATGATACATATTTTGCTAATTTTATGAACCGATTAGATGACTTGTTGAATAAATAGAATTGATGATGAAAGTTTATTATTACCATATGGTGCCCATTAAATCTTATTATGAGGATTGGAGGGCAGGAAAGATTCCCGGACATCTTTTATATGGTCTGACACATTTATCTCAATATGATGTTGAATGTATATATCATACCTTTCCCTTCAATCCCTATCTTCATAAGTGGAAACTGATGTTTTACAACTTGAGAAAGATATTGTCTTGTTCTCAAAGTTATGATGCGGTTTATGCGGTCACTCATACAGGTTTGGAACTATTGATTTTTATGAGGGCATTAGGCTTATTTAGAAAGCCTATTGTGATTTGGCATCATACGGCAGTGGTAGTTCCAGAGAGTTCTATTAGAAGATGGGGGTCTGCCCTTTTCTATAAAGGGATTGATAGAATGTTCTTTTTTAGTGAGGTCTTATTGAGCGAATCTTTGAAAACAAAAAAGTTAAAGAAGGAAAATGCCTTTGTGGTTCATTGGGGAGGAGACTTGGCTTTTTATGATCGTTTGATAGCTAAGAGGCAAACCTCATCTCATTTTATATCTACAGGGCGAGAGAATCGTGATTTTATAACGCTTATTCGGGCTTTTAGTCAGTTAACGGAATCCTGTGATATTTATACGACTCGATTTGGAGGAAGAGTCAGTGATTATGAACTACTTGTGCAAAAAGAAATAGGTGTGTTAAAAGAGAATATACATTTCCATATTGTAGATTCCACTCATCTTGAAATGGCAGAGAAAACGAATAACGCTTTTGCTATTTTGATTTGTTGTTTGGATTTTCCATATACTGTTGGTCTTACTTCGTTGGTAGAGGCTTTAGCTCTCGGATTACCTATACTATCTACGGATAATCCGACCTTTCCGTTTGATGTAGAGAAAGAGCAGGTTGGAATAAAAATCGCATATGGGGATGTGAACGGTTGGGTTGAGGCAATCCAATATTTGAGTAGCCATCCAGAAAAAGCCAAGCGTTTAGGGGAAAATGCGAGACGATTGGCTGAACGTACATATAATTTAGAACGATGTACAAAGGAAATAGCTTTGGCTTTGTTGACCGTATAGTTAAAAAATTAGTTGGAATGAAAATAGGAATTTTATATATAGGAATAGGTAAATATTTGAGCTTGTGGGATGATTTTTATAAAACGAGTCAGAAGTATTTGTTCCCGGATGCTGAAAAAGTCTATTTTGTATTTACAGATAGCGATGATTTTTTCCCTGAATCTGTTGTAAAATTGTATCAAAAAGACTTAGGGGGAAGAAATAATACATTGTATAGGTTTAAAATGTTTTATGAACATAGGACTGCTTTGTCTCAATGTGATTATTTGTTTTTCTTCAACGGGGATGTTGTTTTTAAACGGACAATTCTGAGTAAGGAACTGATTCCATGTGAGAGCGAGGGTTATTTATTGGCTTTATCTTGGCATATATATCAAATAAAGTCTCCTAAAAAGTTTCCATATGATAGAAATCCAAATTCCTTGGCTTATATTTCTTATGATGAAGGAGTGTATTACTTTCAAGGAGGATTAAATGGTGGACGTACAAAGGAATATTTGGAACTTGCTGAACAGTGTATGATTGCGGTAGATATAGATGTGGAAAAAAATAATATAGCAGCTGTTGCTGATGAGTCTTATTTGAATAGGTATCTACTAAATAAAAAAATAAAGATTGTGGATACCATATATGGAAAACCAGAGAAGTTCTTTTTCCCCATACATGCAAAAATAATTTTTAGAGATAAAGGTACTTTTTTTCATTCTAAAGGTATAGAACATGTGGGCTGTATTAATTATAAACCTGCTTTACTTAGATTTTTCATTGATTTAAGTAAGTATTTGAGATACTTTCACAAAAAGTGTTTATTGTTTTTTCATGATTGATAGGGTCGTTTGATTGAATTTTTTACTTGATATTCATAAAGCATTATTGTTTAATCTAATATGTTCAGTACCTTTGGGTTGATAAGAGTAGTTACAATAGAATGAAAGAAAACCAACATACCGAATTTAAGGAGTCATGGCATGACGAATATACCC
>ERZ779890.3180-NODE-3180-length-14917-cov-3.558875_pt1 | contig 14917 bp, 9 predicted proteins | sample MGYA00511553_ERZ779890 | MGnify/ENA primary metagenome ERZ779890 (study PRJEB29588, sample SAMEA2152064) | human gut metagenome | biome: human gut; feature: human-associated habitat; material: faeces | place: Denmark | collected 2008/2010 ...
CGAATAATAGCGGGCTATTTTGAGCTAAAAACAAGCAACAGATGCCTTATAAAAACAAAAGGCAATAAGAAGTAACAAAAAAAAGATATCATTTACGACCTAATGAGCGATTTGGGTTAATCCAACACTTCATATTTGGAGTGACGGCTACGGTATTCCGGCACAATCTCCTTCATCTTCCTCACAATTGCCATATCATCATTGGAGAACGATAGTGCATAAAGGTCATCCTCATTCTTCAAGGCAAGTTTATAGGGATATTCGCGCACTTTGGCAATCATAATCTTGGGGTGGGCTGTTGGCTTGTAGTCTTCGCCTTTACACAAAACCTCTTCATATAGTTTCTCACCGTTGCGAAGACCTGTATACTTTATTTCAATGCCCGTTGCACCCGATAGCTCTATCATACGCTGAGCCAAGTCGGCAATGCGTACCGGTTTCCCCATATCAAACACGAATATTTCGCCACCCTTTCCCATTGTACCTGCCTCAAGCACCAAACGGCAAGCCTCGGGTATAAGCATGAAATAGCGAATTATGTCAGGATGAGTAACAGTAATGGGACCTCCCAGCTCTATCTGCTTCTTGAAAAGGGGAATAACGGAACCATTGCTGCCCAACACATTTCCAAAGCGGGTTGTGATAAACTGCGTCACGGCAGGCGAACCGTCATATTGTTTCAATTCAGAATTCCCGTTGACTATTTCCGAATTAAGTGACTGGCAATAAATTTCGCATATACGCTTTGAGCACCCCATCACGTTGGTCGGATTGACTGCCTTGTCGGTTGAAATCATCACAAACTTCCTCGCACCGTATTTCACAGCCAAATCTGCAATCACACGAGTACCTCTGATATTGTTTTGCACTGCCTCTGACGGATTATCTTCCATCATTGGCACATGCTTATAGGCCGCAGCATGAAAAACATAGTCGGGGCGTGTGGCCTTGAATATCGCCTCCATCTTACTTTGGTTGCAGATGCTGGTCACTATTGTATCACATTCAAGCCAACCGTAGTGTTTGGCCATGTGCAGTCTTACGGTATGCATCGGTGTCTCTGCCTGGTCCACAAGCACCAGACGTTCTGGGGAGAATTTGGCAACCTGCCTTGCCATCTCATAACCGATGCTGCCCGCCGCACCCGTAATAAGGACTACTTTATGTTTTATCAGTTTCCCTATGGAGTCTAAATCAATATCAATCCTGTCACGAGGCAACAAGTCCTCGATATCAACCTCGTGAAGTTGGCGGAAGTTTATGTCGCTCTTGCCGTCCCACTCCATTTCAATGGGTTGCATCATTATCTTGATGTTGTTTTTAATGAGTTTGTTAATCAACTCAACATTACCTTTAAACACCTCTGAACTTGACGCACTGACAAAGACAGCCTTAATCTGGCGCAGACGCATAATTTCTATCAGGTCATCGCATATATGGTAGACCCTTGCCCCCATTATGCGGTGTCGGGTCATTTTTTCGTCATCAGTTATAAAACCACTCAGAACATAGGGTGAGTTCTTGTCTGCATTGATGCTCTTTGCAAGAGCCAACCCATTCTCCAGAGTGCCATAGACAAAAGTCCGAAACTGGTTCTTACCATAAATCATGTTGTTGTAAACAAACATTACCAACAATCTGAAGCCAAGACATAGCAAGGTGGCAAGCATGAAAGAAATAAAAAAAGTAAGTCCCTTGATTTCCAGAACGCTTTCGCCTACATAGTATCTCAATATCTTATGGAAGAAGAATGCTGTCAGAGTACCAAAAACAAAAGCCCCTGCCAGCTTTATGAAGTCTATGGCCGCTGAAAATCTTAGAATGCCACTATAGGTACCAAACACCTTCATGCCGATTATATAGCCGGGCATTAAAGTAAGCAGGATTATAAGTAGGTGTCCGAAATTATATACCAAGTCTTTCAGGCTATACACCAAAGCATAGCTCACCAGCCCAGACAACACCACAACAAGGCTGTCTATCAACAGTATTGTCCAATATGGGGCAATCAGTCTCTTGAAATAGCCTCCGCACAATTTGTTCACCATCATATAATCCTTTTAATTGCTAATCACTGAGTCACTTCACCATACAGACATTTTGAACAGGCAAACATGCATTGCAGTCCGTCAGTTCACGTTTTTCTCCAAAGCCTTCAGATACTCCGCATGCAGATGATAGTATTTTCTCATAAACAGTATATAGGCCACAGACAGCACAACTAAGATGCCAACCAGATAACATACATGGGCGATAAAATTGTCTGGTATAACGTAAATCATAACCATATTTATCACCAGTTGCAAGGTCATGTATAATCCGCTAATTTTCAGTGGGCTTATCTTCAATTCGTTAGCCATAATCTGATAGGCATGTTTTCTGTGTGCCTGCCCCAGCTTTTCATGAAGCATGATGCGGTGGCAAATCGTCAGACAGCCGTCAACACCATAGACGGCAAGAAAAACAATCCAACACCAATCGCCCGTGGCACAGATGAGCTTTATTACAGCAAAGAGCAATATAAAGGCAATAGAAACACTGCCCACATCACCTGCAAAACATTTTGCCTTGCCTTTAGGACGGAAATTGAAATAGCAGAAAATCACCACTGCCAGCAATTCACACGCCAGAAGCGAGGGAACAATAAACCTGTCAGACAAAACACATTCGTTAAGTACCAAAAGCGAGACAAGCACAGACAGTGAGTATGCCCCGGTTATGCCATTAATGCCGTCCATAAAATTATAGACATTCATCGTTCCGACAGAAGCTATAACAACCCACGCCGACAAAAGTGCTGCACTGGCATAACAGAGTGCGCCCCCACTACAGTCACCATAACAATAAGGCATTACTCCAAACCAAAGCAATGCGGCACTGACAAACTGTACAATCAGTCGAGTCTTGTTTGATGTCCCCACCACGTCATCTACAAAACTAACAGTCGAAACCATCACAAGGCCTATAATGAACGGTAGATAATTCCACACCAATTCTGCCCCTGTCATTAACGCATGGCGACCAAACAACAGTTGATAAAACACCCACACAATCACGGCAAGGGTAAACAGCACACCACCGCCCCTCAATACAACCGTAGAGTGCGACGACCGTTCATTTGGTTTGTCAATGATATTATACTTGTCTGCAATCCTGAAATACAGCAATTCCATGAGGAACAGAACAAGAAAAAGCAACAAATATGTAAACGTCAATATCATTTCTCTATTATTTTATATTCCACGACCAATGTCGGCATTGTTACTGTTGTTTTTAAAATCCTCGCTGACACGTTTGAGCGACTCTCTAAACGACACCAGTTGGTAATCAAACTCGTATGTACTCATCGACTCGTCATAATAATATGTAGCGAACATCTTATTGATAGACTGAATAAATTTTGAACCAAGCAGAACAAATGGGTTGAATATTTTGGAAATCCATATCCGATGACCGCTTTCGCATGCAAAGAAGCGAATAATCTCAACCGTGTCGGCATACTCTCTATTCTGTGGATAAAACACGCCGTGCAGTTCTCTTAGAATAACCTGACGTACAAATTCTGCCAGATTTTCAATATAGCACATTGAACGTTTGTTGTGCCAAGCGGGGAATATCGGTGTCAGCGTGGCAAGCTTCATCAATCTCGGGAAGTTTCCTCTAAGATTCATTCCATAGATTAACGGCGGCCGCAGTATGCACAACTTGAAGTCGTCTGTCGCAAGTTTCTTCAGCCCTATCTCAGCCTGTAGTTTGGAGTCACCATAAAAACCCGAGGGATGCGGAGTGGCGTCAGCAGTAATCACCTCGTCACCCAACGACCTGCTCTCATGATACACAATCATGGAACTCATAAATATAAACTGCTTTACCCCCGCAGCTTTCGCCTTTTCGGCCACCTTAATAGCAAGGTCACAGTTAATCTTGTAATATAGCGGCTTCATCTTGGGAGACGGATTTACATGGGCTATGCCAGCCACATGATACACCACGTCGTATTTTGAATAATCAGCATTCGCCCACTCATCGCCGATGGTGTCTACAACATCTACCATGCAGTCACCCTTAGACTGCAGATAGCGGCGCACATTCTCACCGACAAAACTGTTTGAACCTGTTATCAATACTTTCTTCATTCTTATAACATCAATACTTTATCCGAGTGTATACAATTTCGCCAATCCTCCATGCATACCTGAGCCATTGGAACAATTGGTTAGAGTAGATGCCGTATTTTCTCAAAGACATTGCGACATCTTTGTTTACCTTCATCTTGCTTGCAATATTGGCTGTAGACTCTCCGCCGGCACGCATCGTAACAAAATCAATGCCAAGATATTCTGCCTTTATCTTCTTCATATACAAAAGGCGCACCATCATCTCAAAATCTGAAGAGGTCTTTAAATCCGTGTCGTAGAGTCCACATTCGTCATAAACTTTCCTCTTACAATAAAAACTTGGATGAGCCGGCATAAACCCAAACCTCAACAGGCCTGTACGAAAAAACCTTGACGAGTAGTAGCGCGTGCATTTGTTCAGATTTTCTTCCTTTACAAAATGAATGTCGCCATATACCGCTTCAAGCTCATCATCGTCAGCGAAAGCCTGTGACACTCTCAACAACACATCGCCTGACGTATAGAAGTCATCACTGTTCAATATGCCAACCACATCGCCTGATGACATTCTGATACCTTTGTTGATGGCATCATAGATACCCCTGTCCTTCTCGCTCACCCATTTGAGCGTTCCGTGATAGCGTGGTTCGTTCCTTTGGATAATCTGCACAGTGTCATCGCCCGACAGACCGTCAACAATAACATGCTCCAACTCCACTCCAACATTCCTGCAGGCCTCCACCTGCCTCAAAAACGAGTCAATGGTGTCCTGCAATGTTTTAGCGCGGTTCCAAGTCGCTGTTATTACACTGATTTTCATGTCAAGCACTATAATCTTCGCTGTTGATTTGAGTCTATTTTACTAATATAACCGCAAAACGGGGTTCTTATTGCATTTTCCTTTAAAAAAAACAAAAAAGTGAAAAGGCGCATCTCTGGCCGCTACAGCCACGAAACCTTTCTCTGCACTCCCTCATTCTTACAAGAAAAACAAATTGCCGGCAAAATTACGACTTTTTATGGCAGCAGAGAAACAATATACACAAAAAAAGCGCATTGCCACTTTTCTTCTATATTTTTTGTTAAGTTCCTCAAAATTAAGTAACTTTGCGCACAAGCAAAAAGTCTTTTTTAATTAACAGAACTTCACAACATCATGTTTGATAATCTAAGCGAGAAACTTGAACGGTCTTTCAAAGTCCTGAAAGGACAGGGAAGAATTACCGAGATCAACGTAGCTGAAACAGTAAAAGAAATCAGGAAAGCTCTTTCAGATGCTGACGTAAACTATAAAGTAGCAAAACAATTCACCGACACCGTAAAGCAGCAGGCTCTCGGCCAGAACGTGCTGACATCTGTAAAACCTGGCGAACTGCTCATAAAAATCGTGCACGATGAGCTCATAAAACTCATGGGAGGTTCCACTGCCGAATTGCAGCTGGACTCAAGACCATCGGTCATTCTCATGGCAGGACTGCAGGGTTCAGGTAAGACAACCTTTTCTGGCAAACTGGCAAACCGGCAAAAAACCAAGTTCGGCAAGAAGCCTCTTCTCGTGGCATGCGACGTTTACCGTCCTGCCGCTATCAACCAGCTTCAAGTGGTAGGTGAACAGATTGGAGTTCCTGTCTACACCGAAGAGGGCAACACCAACCCCGTTGAGATTGCGGCAAACGCCATTCGCAAGGCAAAGCAGGAAGAATACAACCTTGTCATCATAGACACCGCCGGACGACTGGCCATTGACGAACAGATGATGCAGGAAATCAGCAACATCAAGCAAGCCACAAACCCCGACGAGACTCTCTTTGTCGTTGACTCCATGACTGGTCAGGACGCTGTCAACACTGCTCGCGAATTCAACGAAAGGCTCGACTACACAGGCATCGTAATGACCAAACTCGATGGCGACACACGTGGCGGAGCTGCCGTCAGCATCAGGAGTGTGGTAGGCAAGCCCATCAAGTTTGTCGGAACAGGCGAAAAGATGGATGCACTCGACGTCTTCCATCCTGACCGCATGGCCGACCGCATACTCGGCATGGGTGACGTAATATCACTGGTGGAACGCGCCCAACAGGTCTACGATGAAAAGGAAGCAAAAAAACTTAGCAAGAAGATTGCCCAGAACAAGTTTGACTTCAACGACTTCATCACCCAGATAAACCAGATAAAGAAAATGGGCAACATCAAAGACCTTGCATCAATGATACCGGGAGTGGGCAAAGCTATCAAAGACGTTGACATCGACAACAACGCCTTCAAGCAGATAGAGGCCATCATCGGCTCTATGACACCTTTTGAACGCGCCAACCCCGACAAGATTGACTCAAGCCGCAGGGCACGCATAGCGCGAGGCTCCGGCAATACACTGCAGGACGTCAACAAAATGCTCAAGCAGTTCGACCAGACCCGCAAGATGATGAAAATGGTCAACTCTCCTGGTTTCGGAAACAAAATGAGAGCCATGACCGGACTTGGCAAGAGATAATACTTCGGCCATCAGACTTTGGTACAACCACAGACTAATAACCCACACCCGCCATTCCAACAGATTACCCCCGATGAAAAACAAACTTCTCCACACACTGTTGCTTGCAGTCTTTGCCGCCACGGCATTGCAGGCCCAATACACCCCCTCGCCGGGCAACCTGACCGCCCGACAACAGTTTGACCAGAGCCGTTTCGGCATATTCATACATTGGGGACTCTACTCCATGCTCGGACAAGGTGAGTGGGTTATGACCGATCAAGGCATCAACAACAAGGAGTATGCAAAACTCGCCAATGCCTTCTATCCCCACGACTTCAACGCACAGGAGTGGGTCCGGGCCATAAAGGATTCAGGAGCACGCTACATCACGTTCACCACCCGACACCACGACGGCTTTTCAATGTGGAACACACAGCAGTCTGACTACAAGATTACCAACACGCCATACGGCAAAGACATCGTGGCACAATTGGCACAGGCGTGCAAGGACAACGGCATCAAACTGCACCTCTATTACAGCCACATCGACTGGACACGCAACGACTATCCCTCAGGGCGGGTGGGCAACAACACGGGCAAAGACCCCTCAAAGGCCGATTGGGCCTCATATTACGGGTTCATGAACAGACAGCTCACAGAATTGCTCACTGACTACGGCCCCATAGGGGCCATCTGGTTTGACGGAATGTGGGATCACGAGAAAGACTCCATCCCGTTTGACTGGCAACTCGACAAACAATACAAACTCATACACCGCCTGCAACCCAACTGCCTCATAGGCAATAATCACCACGGCACACCTCATGCAGGCGAAGACATGCAGATGTTTGAGCGTGACATACCCGGAGAAAACAAGGCGGGCATGTCCGGACAGGAAATCAGCCGGCTACCTCTTGAAACATGCGAAACAATGAACGGCATGTGGGGGTATCGCATCTACGACCAAAACTACAAGAGTGTGCCGCAACTCGTGCAGCTGCTCGTCCGCACTGCAGGCAAAGGAGCCAACTTGCTTCTCAACATCGGTCCACAGCCCGATGGCAAACTACCAGAACTTGCACTCGACAGACTTAAAGGCATAGGCAGGTGGCTCAGGGAGAACGGCGAAACCATCTATGCCACACAGGCAGGACCCGCTTACACAGAAGACTATGTAACGACACGCAGAGGAGACAAAATATGGCTCCACATCCTCAACGCCTCTAAAGACAGCGCAAGCATACCCTCCGACAGGAAAATCAAGGAGGTGCGTGAATACAAGACAAGAAAAGTGCTGCCTTATACCTACAAGAACAGCACTCTGCACATCACCGGCATATCGCCGACCGACACAACAGACCACATTATAGAAATAACACTAAAATAACAGCTATGACTCTCATTGACGGAAAACAAACAGCAGCATCAATCAAGGCAGACATTGCCGAACAAGTGGAAAAACTGATAGAAGCTGGGGGCAAGAGGCCTCATCTTGCTGCAATACTCGTGGGCCATGACGGAGGAAGCGAGACATACGTTGCAAACAAAGTCAAGGCATGCAAGGAGTGTGGCTTCAAGTCCACTCTGCTCAGGTTTGAGGACACCATCACACAGCAAGAACTGCTCAAAGAGGTGGACAGACTGAACAACGATGCCGATGTCGACGGATTTATAGTCCAGCTGCCACTGCCCGCTCATATCGACGAGCAAAAAGTGATAGAGGCCATCGACTACCGCAAGGACGTTGACGGATTCCACCCTGTCAACGTAGGCAGACTTGCCATTGGGCTACCTTGTTTCATTTCCGCCACACCGAGAGGCATTCTTGAACTCTTGCGTCATTACAACATAAAGACCTCTGGAAAGAAATGCGTCATTCTGGGGCGCTCCAACATCGTGGGCAAACCTATGGCACAGCTGATGATGCAGAAGAACTATGGCGACGCCACTGTCACCGTATGCCACAGCCACAGCGCCACCCTCAAGGAAGAGTGCAGACAGGCCGACATCATCATAGCTGCAATCGGACAGCCCGAATTTGTCACCGCCGACATGGTAAAACCCGGAGCCGTGGTCATTGACGTCGGCACCACACGGGTACCCGACAGCACGCGCCCCAAAGGCTTCAGGCTGACAGGCGACGTGAAGTTCGATGAGGTAGCACCAAAATGTTCATACATCACGCCTGTGCCGGGCGGAGTCGGCCCCATGACCATCTGTTCACTGATGATAAACACCCTTAAGGCCGGCCGCAAGGAAATCTACAAATAACACCTACAAACCCTTAACAACCTTATTTTAATACCTATGAAACTAAAAACACTACTGATTGCTCTGACTGTGCCGCTCGCAACATTCGCACAGTTGGAACTGAAGCAGCAGACGCTTCCCAATCCCGACAACGAGCCACCGCCCTGTCATCCGGTACCGTCCACACGACAACTGCTGTGGAACGAAACCGAATTCTACGCTTTCTTCCATTACGGCATGAACACCTTCACCGGCATCGAATGGGGAGAAGGTAATGAGCCTGAAAGCAATTATGCACCGACCAAGAAGCCTAACCCCGAACAATGGCTCACCGCAGCAAAGGCAGCAGGAATGAAGGGAGGCATTGCTGTGGTTAAACACCATGATGGATTTTGCCTCTGGCCCACAGCCACCACAACCCACAGCATAGTCAATGCTGGCAACGCCAACGGTCGCAATGCCAACATCCCTGAGTTGTTTGCCAATGCCGCCAACAAGCTGGGCATGAAATACGGCTTCTATGTCTCACCCTGGGACCGCAACTCCGCCTACTATGGTGAAGACAACTATGTGGTCGACGTCTTTCTCAAACAGTGCGAAGAACTTGCCAAGTATGGCGACGACCAGTTTGAAATGTGGTTCGATGGCGCCAATGGCGGTAACGGCTACTATGGTGGCAAGAACACTACCATAAACATCGACAACAGTTACTATTACGATGTGCCCAACCTGCGCGACCGCGTACATAGCATTGCTCCCAACTGTGTGATGTGGGGCGTTGGCGGTGAAGCAAGATGGATAGGCAATGAGGCCGGTTGGGCAGGTGAAACCAACTGGGCCATGATGGATCCCACCATCGACAACAACGCCATACGTCAGGTCGGACAGGAAAACTCCTGGCTCTGGCACCCGGGCGAGAGCGATGCCAAAGCTACCACTGCTGGATGGTTCTGGCATTCTGGCGAAGGTGTGTTAGGCACAGAACGCCTGTTCCAGATGTATCTCGAAACAGTGGGACGTAATGCCACACTCATTCTGAACTGTCCGCCCGACAAAACGGGCTACCTGCCTGAAGCAACAGTCAACCGCCTTCAGGACTTCGGCAAGTTGATGCGCACGCGGTTTAAGACCGACCTCGCAAAGACAGCCACCATTGAGGTGAGCGAAACGCGCACACCGGGCGCAAACCGCAACTATTCAGCTGCCAACCTCACCGACGACGACAAAGACACCTATTGGGCCACCAACGACCGGACTAAGTCAGCCACAATAACATTCACATGGTCCACCGAACAGACCCTACGCTACCTGCAGATGATGGAATACATCAAACTGGGGCAGCGCATCAAGAATTGGTCGGTGGAATACACCACCGATGGTGCCACATGGACACGCCTTGCACCATCAGTACAAACCACAACAGTGGGCTACAAGCGCATACTGCCGCTCAACGGAAGCACGTCAAGCAGCTACGGCAAAGGCTTTAAGGCTACAGGGCTGAGAATAACCATTGTCGACAGCCGTGCATGCCCGCTTCTCTCAAACATCAGCATCTACTAACCACCCCTTTAACGCATAAACCACACAACATGAAACACATACTTTTCGTTGCGTTGGCATGGATAGTACTTGCCGCTAACGCACAAACCATAACCTTCGACACTAAAGACTATAAGGAAATCGGTGTTTACGACACATGGGAGCAAAGCCCCTTCCGTACAGGAAAACTCCAAGGCAACGCCCAAGTCATCGCCAACCACCTCAATCAGGTAGACCCTATTCTGGAGAAAGCCCCCGACTCTACCGCCTTCATCGCCGGATTGCAGCGCAGCCGCTACGGCAGCAACACCTTCGGTCTGCGCATAGACCTCAACGAACCGTTCCGCCTCACAAAGAAGGTGCGCTACCTTCATGTGCTCATCTACAAGCCCATCGAGAGCCGCGTGCTCGTGTGCGGTCTGGGCAAACGCACTGAAGAAGCATGGAGCTGGCAAGACGGCACATGCGAACAGTTCAAGGTGGCGTCCGAAGTCAAGGTGCCCGCCAACACATGGGTTGACGTCGTGCTGCCTATCAACGGATTCAGCTATGCCGAGCCCAACAAGGGTGGCATCGACATCAGTTCGCTGATCATCTGCCCTGACCTGCGTACACCCGAACCCGACGAAGAAGATTTCGCCTGCTACATAGACCAGATTGAAATCAACGACAGCCCCAAGCCGCGCTTCTCTACCGAACTCTACGCCGTCAACTTTGACAAAGACATGGAGGCCATACGCACCGACCGTTATGTCACCGCCATCGGTCTCGGCACTCAAGAGAGAAAAGGCTTCACCACCACTGTCTACAAAGACCAGATGAACGATGCCTTCAGCGCAAAGCCTGGCCAGACAGTCATACCCAAGTTCAAGTACAACGGTGCCTCTATGTCGGGCTACGTCTACGTTGACTGGAACAATGACGGCAAGTTCACATACAACATCCTTGCTAACGGTCGCCCGGCAACAGGAAGCGAAATTGTCAGCTACTCCGCCTACAACCCATTTAAGGACACTGGCTCCGGCCCGAACTCTTGGCTCAAGAGCAACGGCACAAAGGCCACCGATGGCAATACCATCAACAAGCCGATGCCTCCGTTCACCGTGCCTGCGTCAACTCCCTACGGCTTCTACCGCATGCGCTATAAGATTGACTGGAACTGCATAGACCCCGCCGGTAATACAAGTCAGGGAAACCTGCTGCCCAACAATGGCGGAACAGTCATTGACCGCATTCTCGACATACACCCCGACAGCATTCACGTCACCGAGGGTTCGCTCAACGGACAGATACTGACAGCCGATGGCAAACCACTCGACAGGGTTTATGCTCCATACGGCAAGGACTTCACCATTAAGATTGACCCATACCCTGGCTTCAGCCACGATGGTGTGGTCATACGCTCCGGCTACAACACCGGTTCCAACACACAGTTCGTAAACGAGAACCCACTCTACGTCATCAACAGCTTCCCCTACTCGAGTTTCGACGAAAACGGCATGCTGACCATTCCTGCCAGCATGATGATAGGCGGTGAAGTACACATCGAGGGACAGTTCATCGAAGCACTCAAAACCCCATACACCGTCAACGTCGAAGGCAATCCGCAAGGGGCTAAAGGCGGAGTGGTGTTCAAGGGTCAGTCATATTATAACGGTGACAAGATTGCTGTAGACCACGTGCTGTATAACGACGGCACCCTGACCGCCATCGAGATAAGCGACTACGACGGATTTGTATTGGTTACTGACGACATGAACATCAACGTGACCTACCGGCCGAAACCCATACAGGGCGACACCATAACAAGCCTCTCGCAACTCGACAACGCAAAAGCCTATTTCATCACCTCCATTACCGGTGAGGGAACACTGGTCTACAATGACGCCGTGTCTATCGACTACGTAAGCATCAAGGCGAGCAACGGCTGCGTTCAGGGCATTGCCAACACGCAATATACTACAGAAGTAGACCCTTTCAGCCTGAACGACAGCTGGCAGATTCTCAAGAAAGACAACCTCTACTTCCTCTACAACCCGGGGGTGAAAGCCTTTGTCACACTGGCTGACCGCGACTATGTCTTTACTGACGAAGAGACACCGCTCAAGCAGATACGCACAAACAAGGCCACCGAAACCACCACGGTCAACGGCAAAAACTTGTCGCTCAAAGGCTCATTCAGTTTTCTGGGCAAAGACGGCGACAACAACCACTATGCATGCATCTGCACGGGCAATACGCCACAAGCCTTGCGCAACTGGACATACAACGACCACGGCTCGGTATTCTACATCATCGAAAACCCCAATGTCAGCGTTACCGACATATTCAACCCGAGCGGCATAGACGACCTCATCGGCTATACCCCACAAGAAAACCAGACAGTCTACGACCTCAACGGACGCACACTGCCCACCATACCCTACAAAGGTGTCTATATCCTTAACCGACGCAAGTACATCCGCAAATAAGCACTAACACCAAACAGGCAAAAGCAGACCACCGCAACGTGGGGAGACACGCAAAACACATCCAATGTCACCCGTTGCCGACAAATAGTCAGAACACAATCGCACATTTTTCCCCGCAAAAATTTGGCCATAACAAACAAAACGATTACTTTTGCACCGCAATTAAAGAGAAGCCCTTAGGTGTAAGCGACAACTTCTCTCTACATGGTGACTATAGTTCAGTTGGTTAGAGCGTCAGATTGTGGTTCTGAATGTCGTGGGTTCGAATCCCACTAGTCACCCCAAAATCCCGATTCCTTGTAAGGAGTCGGGATTTTTTTGTTTTCTCGCATTTTGCCACAACTCCGCGGCAAGTATCCAAGGCTCTCTTACCAGACAGTCGTCCAACCTTATTTCAAACCCTAATCGGTCATTAGGATTTAATAGCAGGCTATTTTGAGCTAAAAAAGCATCTGGAGCCTTATAAAAAAAGAGGTAATAAGAAGTAACAAAAAAAATATTATTTACGACCTAACGGCCGAATTGAGGTAAATCTTAGGCATACCCTAAGGATTGCAATATACGTATTGCATTAATAATCATTTTGCAGACCCGCAATCGGATTTGCAACACAGACCGCACCGAAAGAATGCACTTTTTACGATATAGTTCTGGAGGGGGTGTTTTATTACTATTTTTGCTATGGAAAAGTCATGTTTCGTTACCACACATGATATTCGGAGGCCTTGCGCTCCAAACATGTTGGCCGAGCAGGGAAAGAACATAACGAAATCTGTACACGTCCCCATCTGCACAGCAAACAAAGGTGCCTGCATACTCGGCACGACATTGAATTAAAAACAAAATAGATGGAACGAAATGTGAGTGAAAGACGAGACTACAACTTTAATATTAATCTAAAAACTAACAATTATGAGAAAATTTTACAGCTTTAGTTTACTGATATGTTACTGTCAATGACACTTTGCGGCATTGTGGCGGTAGCACAGAGTGTTACTGTAGACAACATTGAATATCTCATCCGAAACGATGGTACGGCAGCGATATCGAAAGGCAAGTCGGCAACAGGCAACGTGGTAATCCCTGCAGAAGTTGAGTATGATGGGAAAAAATACTCAGTGGTCGAGGTTGGCCGGTGGGCGTTTGATAGCAACACTGCCATCACCTCGGTTGAGTTGCCAGTTTCGGTAAACGACATTGGGGCACAAGCATTTTACGGCTGCACTGGTCTCGTGTCAATCACGGGGGGTGCGGAAACTTTTGAGAATGTGGGGAATTATGCTTTTAAAAACACCCCTTGGCTTGCAAACTTCCCTGCGGAAGACGGACTGAAATATTGGAAAGGCTGGATAATTGATTCCTATCAGTCAAATGAGTTCGATGAACTTCACATCAAGGAGGGGACCGTTGGCAAAATGGGTAATTCGGGATATCTCCGAGGCAAAACCATATATCTGCCTAAGTCGTTCAGCGACTTCTATCCTGATGATTTTCAAGTAGAAAAGTTCGTTGTGGACAAGGAAAACCCGACATTCTTCTCCGATGACTTTGGGGCTGTATATAAGAAGGACGGCAAAACCAGTTTTTATTCGTACTCAGAAAGCAAAAGGATATATGTTACAGGCCAGATGCTGCATAAAGCACCGTACAAAAGTACTGCCGAAACGTTCGTGGTGGCAGAGGGTACAGTCTGTCTTGATGAGAGCGCATGTTATCAGGGTCGTTTTGAGAGGATAATAGTGCCAGAAGGTTGCGAATATGTGTTGGATAACAATTTTAGGTATTTGAGTAGTAGTTGCAAGTACATAGAACTGCCGTCAACGCTGAAGTATTTTTCAATGTATTCACCCAATGGTGATCCTCAAATGGAAATAGTGCTGAAGGCCAAAGAGGTGCCAGAAACTAAAAAGGACCCATTCTACCGGTGTGGACTCATTACGCTCTACGTGCTAAAGGAGTCGCTCGAGAAATATCTGGCAAACTCAAACTACAACGGCAAGTTCAAGGAAATCAAGGCCATTCCCGACAACGTGACCCTCAAGGGCGACATCAACGGTGACGGAAAA
>ERZ779890.3186-NODE-3186-length-14883-cov-3.048692_pt1 | contig 14883 bp, 6 predicted proteins | sample MGYA00511553_ERZ779890 | MGnify/ENA primary metagenome ERZ779890 (study PRJEB29588, sample SAMEA2152064) | human gut metagenome | biome: human gut; feature: human-associated habitat; material: faeces | place: Denmark | collected 2008/2010 ...
CAAGTCGAACGGAGAAAGTTCAACACCAAGTATTTCATCCGCTATAGTGTAGCGGATTATCCTTTTCAATGCTGCGTGGTCTATGTTATCATAGAACTTCTTGATGTCAATCTTCAAACAGAACCTTGTACCTTTTCTGTCTATGATTAAAGCCGTATGCACATCCTCCATACATTTATGAATACCACGCCCTTTGATACAAGCGTATGTATTCGCAATGAAGAAGTTAGTCCAGTAACGCCCCAACACATTGATAATGCAATGGTGTACTATCCTGTCCGGGAAGAACGGGGCAATCATAATCACCCTTTCTTTCGGCTCATATATAACCTTAATCCGATATTCACCGGGGGTATAAGTTTCATTGCGCAAGTCCCAGTACAAGCTATCCAAATTCTCCAAAATGTTCTCATTGAACTTGGATATTTCGGTACGCTCTCCTTTGCCTTGCTGTGCCTTATATTGCGCCCGTATGAGGTTGGAGCATTCATATATCAGGTGATAAACATTCTTAATTTTCTTAGCTTGGGAAATGAATATCTTTCCTGTATCACCGACATATAAACCGCAATCCTCAAAATCCGAGTATTGATTAAAGCAGGTATCAGCCGTATAACATAACCCGTATTCAGTCTTTACTACACCCATTTGTGCCGTTGTTCTAAAACAGAGCTTTCAATTACTTACTTGCACCGTCCTAATCCATATTATTTTACCAACTATCAGACGTGCCGATAGTCCCTGTGAGGTAAGGGCGTGGCAGCAACAGTTATAAGTTGAAACCACGGTAAAAGCGGAACCCAATGTTCGCATTCGCATTCGAGGAACGATTATTCGCATTCAGATAACCGAAACCCGCATTCGCACCATTATTCGCATTAGCAGACAAAAGGGCTCCAGCCGCCACAACCCTGTTATGTTTTTATTTTTTTCAATCCAACGCCATTTTCGTTGCTCCGTTCACCGAGTTTTGCAGTCCGTCAAAAACGGCACAAGCGGAACCCAAAGTACGCATCCGCACTCGAGGAACGATAAATCGCATGCAGATAACCGAAACCCGCATACGCACCATTAGTCGCAGAAGCAGACAAAAGGGCTCCATACCAGCCTACAGCAGACCACGTACTACCACCTGTGGGAGTCCAATAGTAATCGCAATACCCTTTATTACTTGAACCTCCTACTTTTTCGGCAAAGGAATAACCTTTAGTGGAATGAGCCATAGAAAGCACATAGCCCTCAGTTCGTGGAAGCTCCGTAATGGCTTCATATCCGATAGGTACGGTAGTAGCACTATCTGAATGAGAGGTGAATTTTGTCGGGTCTTCGCATACATAGGCAATAGATACATCCGCTTTATGCCAAATTAGTACATCATCAGCAAGCATCCACAAGTATTCATAAGGAGTTTCCAAGCCACGGTAAGAGGTTACTTGTACCACCTTATCGCCACCAGTCCATCCCTTGATGGTGTAGGACACCTTACCCGTGTTGTTTCCCAGCGTTGCAGTAACACCGCAAGGCACAAAGGGTTTGTAACCTCCCCATGTATTCCACTCCGTACCATTAACAACCGGACCACTCCCTAAGCCTCCTTGATGGAATCCGTCAGCAGTCAGCGTTTCGGTGTAAGCATCTTGGCAGTGCAATGAGGCATATTCCACACGTTGCAACCAAGCAATTTCATTGTACACCCTGTACGCCCCGTGGTGTGTTCCGTTCTTGCAAAGAGGACGAACACCAGCCTTTGAAATGGAAGTACGAGGCATACCCAACATGGAGTTGTAAGTACCATCCTTAGCGGCATCACCAGCACCCGAACCGCCTCTGAATTGTGCGGCATTCGCTTTGAGTATAACAAATCCGTCTGAATCCCTTGCAATTTCATCGCCATTCCAAGTGAGCCAACATCCCGAAACGGCTACAGAGTTGGTAATATCCACCGTTGCATACCACGGGCTTACCGTCTTTCGTTCCATCTTGATAAAGCCGGGCAACGGATATTCGGAATAGGCACGAATCCATTTCGTTCCCTCTATTTCCAACTTGAAGTAATATTCCGGCTTTTCAAGCATTACATTACCGTCCGTGCTGTCAATCAAAGCCGTTGCACCCGAATCCTTTTTACGGCTGTCATTTTGGTTAAGGTAATACTTAACCGAGCCGTCAGGGTTTTCCACAAAGCGTTTCAGCTTCGCTTGAATGGGTAATGTACGGTGCAAATCCAAATTACCCACACGCTTTAGTTTGTAGTCCTGTGAGTTGAAATCACCTTGCACCCCATACCATTGGTCGTAAGGATATTGCGGTTTCGTGTTTCCGCTTCCCAATAATAATCCCATAGCTATAAGTTATTTAATAGTTTCACCAGCACCCCAATACACATCATATACCGAAAGGTCGATACCGTTTGGGGATATTACGGCTATCGCTCCGGGCGTCCAATCCCCGATAGGTACGGGGAACATACTAAATTCCTTATCACAAATGAGCTTGCATTTAAGCAGCGTACTTGTTTCCATCGTAACCTCTTTAGGTCGTACAAAGACGGTAAACGGAACACCACCCAAAGCAAAACCATTGGAAAGGTCTGTAACCTTACCTTTGGAAAGAATCCGTAGGCTGTACATCGTTGTTTCCATAATTCACTGAGTAAATCAAGTTTATTTAACTGCAAATATAATCATAAATGTGTTTGTTGAACACATTTATGATTATAATTAAAGTATATCATCAGATAATGAGGTATAACGTGCTTCAAGTTCATTGATTTTATCTCTTAGCAACTGCCTTTCATTATGCAATGCCTTTATCTCATACGGCATTGCATACCCCATTAGGGCGGCTTCGTAGCATTTGATTATCTTATAATCGCTACTTGCCAACACCTCCTTTGAGCGTTCAATCTCATGTGCCACCTTTTGAAAGTCGGGGACTTCTATGTATCTGAATGAAATCCTGTCCCCGGCATCGTATGGCACAATGCGCACAACATAGCCCTCCTTATCTGTGTTTTGTTTACTTTCATCTATTGCATCCACTGGCTTATATATGGTTGGCAGTTCAGCCACCTGTTCAATAACCGATACCATGCGTGTTGTTATTTCCCCCGTTTTCTCATTTCTGATTTTTTGAGGAATAGGGGCTATTTCTATACATTGTAGATAGTCGCCATCCATATATCCGTATAATACTCTTTCTTCCATATTTTTAGTATTTCCATCTACTTACTAACCATGCTTGTTTTTTAACTCCATCTACATATCCTACGGTATATACAAACATACCACCTTGACCCTCTCCAAAATCGTAGTAGTCATTTACCGAAGTATCATCATAGATTAGGTGGCCGCTTCTTGGTCTGAATCTCATATAGCCTCTCCACCACTGCTTTACAAATATAACCTGCCCTTCTTTAGGAGAAGCCGGAAGATACACTACTGATGCGGCAGACGTGTACCCTATTACCACGGTATCTTCTCTATTCAAATACCATGTGTTATTCGACGTTCCTGTAATACACTTTCGACCAAAAATCAAGCCTCCGGCAAATAAATCATAGAAGAAACCGCCAAAGGCTGGTGCAGTCCCCGAATTAGAAGCCCGACCATAAACACCTGCCACGATTGTATCTACCGCATTTATAGCCCATGTTCTTGCCGGAACATTTGCAAAACCAAGCCCAACAATAGCCCCACGGTGCGTATATCCGCTACTTGCTGGCATACCGTCCGTACCTGCCATATTTGAGAATATTCCCGTTGGTGACATATAGGAAACCGCATTAGAATAGTTAGGAGCATTTTTAGCCCTTGTTTCAAAAATTCCACGGTTGGCATCTATTGTCATTTTTGCGCCAAAATCAACGAGCGCATAATCACCACCACCACTTGAAGATTCAATATAAATACGAGCCATTGAAGCATCCAGCTCTACCCTGTTACCATTACCCATAGTGGAAACAATCTTACCGCCCTTAATAAACCAATCTCCAATGTTTGCCCCCTCAGCCAATAACAAGTTTGTGGCAATAGTTTCAAATTGCGCTCCAAACGTATTCCATTTGCTTGTTGTCGTGGGAGTGACATTTGAGAATGTTCCTGCATCAATACGGACTATATAGTATTGATTGTTGTATTTTACAGCATCCAACCGTTTGCTATTTCCGTAATAAGTCTTGGATGAATCATAAATACCCCTATAAACAAGTACGGGGCTATCGCCTTTCTCCCCCTTATCACCCGGCTTTCCATCTTCACCTTTATCACCTTTCGACCCCGTTACACATATTGCAGCCGTAGTGTCGCTCGTTCCATTCGTATAAGTGATAACCGAGCGTGTCCATATATACCATTTGTCTTTCCAAGTTGGGCGTGTTGTACTCCATGAGCCATTAAGTAATGAGGTTGCCGAACTGGATAGGTAGTATTGTTCAATAATAGAACTTACGCCAACACCGCTATCACCCGTAGAGCCTTTGCCGCCTGTAATACAAACCGCCTTAGTGTAGGTAGTCGTGTTGTCTGAATAAGATACTTTCGTTCTACTCCATATATACCTCCCATTTATCCATGTCGGGGCGGTTGTCTGCCACCCCGTAGTAGGCGCAACTGAATTTGACGTGCTTTGTGCATATTCCACATCTGCCAATGTCACACTAACACCAGGCTTTCCATCTTCACCATCATAAGGATTTACACGAATAGGGGTACTCCATTTCTGTATCATCAGGTCTGCTTTGCCATTCATTACGGAAGCAATGTCATTCACAGGTAAAGCCCCCATCAACAAACGTATATCATCGAAATACACGGCAGAACCGAATACATCATCATCGTAAATAGCAAAGCCTACAGCCATGATATTAACGCTACCACTATGTAATTGCTCTCCGTTTTTGAATACCGTAACGGTACGGTCATTAAAACGGAATGCAAGGTGAAACCACGTATTAGGCGTGATTGCAATACTCTTTTCCACATAGTGCCTACCGTTATATCCGTTCAACATCCACTTGACTTGATTTTGGTCTGACTTCATCCAAAAACAGAGTGTAAAACTTTCCCCAAAGGGTAAATCATAAGGAATACGGCTCTCCATTCCACCACTCAGATTGAGGGCATATCTCGTTCCGTCTTTTACTACCGTCCCACCGCCCAGCACACCATTATAACCGTTACCCGAAATATCGGCAATGCTTGAAGTGTCGTTAGCTTCAATGGGCAAATGAAATTTGGTACGGTCTGCAAGCCCGGACTTCTTAGCCATTGTACACCAAATATATTCCAACGCTCCTACTTTCGGCATTTCCGTACTCCACCCGGTAGGGTTGGAAGAATTAACATCCAAATCGGGCGGTACTAAAGTCGAGCCATTTTTAGCGTAACGATACTCGTAATATTCACCAGCTCCGGCATCCGTTCCACCTGTACCCGATTCGCCTTTAATCAAAGCCCAAGTGTAATCCATCGGATTATCACTGTCTTTCTGCACGTAGTCGGTGTATTGCCCTATGTAGTCGCCCGGCTCTTCACCATTGTTTGCAGTGAACGACATTCCCCCGTTGTCCGAATACTTGATATGGAAGTATGGAGTACGCCCATCTTCACCGGGTAAACCGGGCGTTCCGTCTTGTCCTTTCGTGTCGCTCCACTTGTAGGCACTTGGTTTGTCGCTATCGGTGGGTATCATATCCACATACAAACCCAACCATCTTCCGGGTGTTTCACCGTTTCCGGCTGTGAACGTTTTGCCGCCATCATCGGAATACTTCTTATGAAGATAGCTACTCTTTCCATCTTCCCCCTTAATAGCTCCAACATCTTTCCAGTTCGTGCCATCCCAAATATAGAGGTTGCCCCCGATTAGATAAGCATCGCCCTCTGAATTTCCAACGGTAGGCAGTTGTGAAACATTGTCCTTAGAACCTTTGATATTGATTGAGGTACCATCAGCACCACGCACACGAAAAGGAATACCCCACGCACCCTCCGTATCAGTCTTGGCGTTCTTTATACTCATCCAAACCACGTTTTCGGACGAAGTTCTGTGCCAACCTCCCGTAGAGCCATCCCCCGTAGGGGTGGCAGGCTTGGTTTCACTGTCATTATAGGTATAGAATACGGATAAACCGCTTTCTCCCTTATCCCCGGTAGAACCTTTCGCCACAACCGACCAATATACGGAATTGGTAGGCAGGTTGCCCATGCTTGGTGTGGGGTTAGTGTATCGGTAGGTACACGTTTCACCATTCACCGTGTAAGCCACCTCATCCCCGGCATAGTACACGTACTTCGGGTTATATGTGCCACGGAACACCCCGATATGTGAGGTGTCCCCACTATCAGAAAGCAAACGGACGTTGTGCAACGTTAATTGGCGTTTTGCCGTTACGTTCCAATCAATAGAACTTGAAGAATCACCGATACGGAACTTGTTGCCGTCCAAATCCAAATAGCACTCCTTATCGCTTGTTATAATCTTACCCGTAGTGATAGTGTTCCCATTAATACGGGTAAATCCGTAGGTGGTGGTAAAGTCCCTGAAATCATCATCCGAATGCACTGACCCCAATATACCCACTTGGAAATAATAGTTATTCGGGTCTTCGGTTGGTTCAACCTTTAGTTGTTCCTGTGTCACATACCAAATGCCATCCGTGCTTTTCTTGGAACACTTGGCAAACACATAGTACCCCTTTGGGCTTGATAGAGTGAATGAGCCAGCCGCCATGTTCCAATGCTTGATTATCTCATCATCAATAGTCAAGTGAGCCAATACCCCGGCAGAAGCATCAAAACGATTGGATATTCCGTTTACGTTGGCTTGCAGTATCACATCTATCAAAACAAATTGTTGGCTCTTAGACCCCACCGTAAGCATATTGGTGTCAATGGAATTGGGCTTGATGTTTTCGGGGTCAAAATAACCGTCCGTATCATACACCATTGTACGCAGTTCCTCTGTTGTACGCCATCCCCTCCGTGCCTTAGTCAAGTCCCGAAGCCGATTGTTTTCTATGATTGTTTCGTGCCGTCCAACATCCACAACCGTTTGAGTGATTGGGGAAATGGCTGTAATGTCCGAAAGGGTCAGTGTATAGTCATGCTCCACAAGCAGGTTCTTTGTCACCTTTTGGATGCGGATATTCTTTTCAATACCGAAACGCTCATCTTTCACGGGTACATAGTTACCCACATGAAAGACGGTTGTTTCGCTATCGCTTGGCAAAGCGTTCAAAAAATAGGAACGTTCAAAGGTAAGCTGATATTGCGCCCGTGCCTGTGTGCGTGGCTTGAACTCGTTATATCCGGCATACCATAAATCTTCCTCTGCATCATCTTCATAAGATTTAGGCAGGTGAATATCCGTAATCTTATACGTGTCACCCTCCGTTATTCGGTAAGCCTCGCTTTCAGTGGTAGGAATAGTTAGCCCCCTGTTGTCCGTAAATGGAATGAGCGTAAACCTTTTTGTTGCATGGTCGTATCCTCCCTTTTTCGCCAATTCAAATTGTTGTCCGGCTAATTTACCCGAAATGAAATTAATCTTTGCCGATACCTCGTTAATCAGATACTTTGTACCTTTATCGTCTTTCTCGTTCAGGTCAAAGTCCATTGTATCATCAATGAAGCTGTTTATATCATCAGCCACCAAAGCAGTAACCGTACCCGTCCGTTTCGGGAAAATATTATCATACGTCACAGCATCCTCATCACTACCCAGTGCATCCCTCAAATCGCCATCCTCCAAATAACGCTTGTTATCATCGGATATGCCTATATATTCGCTCTGAGGCGGTACTATTGTACCGTCCCATAGTTTGTGTTCCTTTTTGTTCAAACGCACTGGAAACGGAAGCTGTAGGCGTTCTGAATAGTCCCTGTAATCACTCCGAATGTTGGTCGTGCCACCCTCCACCCAAAGTCTTGTGATAATGGTCTTATCATCTACCTTTTGCTCTTTGAGCTTGTACAAGCCGTTGCCTTTGCCCCACTCAAAGAAAGCGTTGCCACCCGGGGGCACAACTTTTGCACCGAACTTTCCTATGTGGATGGTACGCACCCCGTCCTTTTGGGTAATGAGAAACTCCAAATCAAATTCACGGTCACTGCAAAGCATTTGCAAAACCTGTAGGCAATTGTTACGGGCAAAGGAAATGGTACGTGGTTCTGTGTCCGGGCAATTAGCTTCATCGAAAGCCCATAAGCCCGGATAGTCACGGCTCACGTTGTAGATAAGCACCTTTACAAAGTCCCGGATATTATAAGTGAGGTCAAACGTGCTTTTGCTGGATTTCCCGTTTGCATCGGTGTTTCGGTACAGGCTTTTCATCAGCTCGTACATCACTCCGTAGAAAGTGGCATCATGCACATAATGGTTGTCCGAAAGCATTTCACGGTTCACCTTAGTACGGATGGTGTATTCTTCACCCTCCACTATGATTTTATCTCCCTTGCCTAAATTAAGCAACTCAGAGGAAACAATGGAAAGCTGTACGTTATCATCCCCCATTAAGGAACTGTTTTGAGCGGCTGATTTCAGCGTACAAAACGGCTCTTTGGAAAACAAGCGTACCTTTTCACCGTTGCGCCTGATTATTTCAAGAGTTCCCATATCACAATAGCATTGGTTTCAAATTTTTCAATGTCTTCAATCACGCCCGAAACGATTATCTCGTATTCACCGGGTGTAACGTAAGTGTGTTCTATCGTTTGTTCGCTGCCGGACACATCGTAAGTGTGCGTGCCGTCACCCCAATAGATATTAAGCAGCTTGGACGAAGTGACGGTAATCGTAGCCTTGCCGTTTGCAGTTCCACCTATATATCTAAGCACCTTTTTCACAGGTTCATCTTCCACCAGCTTTAAACGGAATGTACCCACCATCAAATCGTTGCTATATTGTCCCCAGCTCTTTTCCGGGTCTGCCTCATCCAGCAATTCCACTTCATATACCAAAGGCTTTGCCTTTCCGTCATAGTCCACACGCAAACGGTGGTTCCCCTCCGCATCGAATTGGGAAAAGAAAAGGTTTACCCATTCCACATAGGCGGCACGTCCCGAAGCCTCAATAAAGCAATCCAGTGTAATGTTTCGTTCCTTGTAGCGTGGTCGCTTCTTATCCCTTACAATACCGTGGTAATTGTCCCAGTTCACTTGCAAGGCTTCTTTGCGCTCCAACCGTCCAACCAATCCGGCACTTTTGGAAACGAATACCCCAAACTCCTTGAAGTTCTTTCCGTCTATGAAATATTCCACATCCGTATCTTTCTGCAACTCGAATATTTCACGGGGTTCTTTCGCCACGTCAAACAGTTTCACTTCGTCCAGCAAGGCTTTCGTCCCAAAAAGTGATTGGTCGTTGATGGAAAGCCCCGTTGGTGTCTTTGGTAATATTTCACTGAATATCCGGGTCGTGTTCTCATAGACGGTAAACATATTGCCGGACTTAACGAAAGCAAAGAAAATCCAGCCATCGGGCATTACATCAAGCCATTGCTCTTTATAATTGTCTATACCGGGCATATTCAGCACCCAGCCTAACTTTTGAGAAACAGGCAGCACCCAAAAACAAAGTGTAAAATTACCGCTAAAGGGTATGGAACGAGCTGTTTCGCATTCGCCCGTACCATTCAAAGCAAGTGATTTACCCACTTTAGATTTCTTAGAAAAATCCGCACCATCCGATAAGGTGGCATCGTTGCGGTACTGTGAAAAGTCGTAAGCTATACTACCGTCCGGGTCATCGAAAGGCAGGTGTAAAATCATGTTCTTATCCATATCAGTAAGTATTTTTATTCATTTGTCTAACTTCTATCCCCACTCCCTCTATATCCGCTTTGGCATTGCCATACAGATTCACAAGCACCTTTGCATCCGTTCCGGCTACCGCCACATACAGATACGAGTTATCGAAAGCGTCTATGGTAACAATCGCATTGTCCGACACGTTTACGGCACTATGGGAATCATGCCGTGCATATACCCGTGAAACAGAATAGCCGTCATACTCCAACATAGCTTTGCAGTCACCATTCAGCACCACATCGGGTAAATTCACCTTATCCGTAACCTCATCATCCACAAACACCCCGTAAACCTCGCATTTGCCTTTGAAGTGTTCCCGTATAAAGTCAAGCGTGGGGTAATTCTCCGATATACAGAAATCTATGCCCTTAATGTAAAGCTGTATCAGTTGCTCATAGTCAAGCCCCGTTCTTAGCTTCATTTGCCACATCCGGCAAAGCCCCTTTGCCTTGCCATCCTCTTTAAGTTGTTGTACCAGTTCCATAACTATGCTATTCCTTGTGATAAAAGTGAACTATCTTTATTTTCAATGCGCTTCAAAGTAGTTTTAATCTCCGTCAGCTCTGATGCACTCAACTTCGTGTTGGCGGCTATTTCGGCTTGGTAAACAAGTGCCTGCCTCATAATAGAGGTTTGGTCGCTTTGGTTTATGACAAAGGCATTCAACCGCCCGGCTATCACACCGCCCGTTTCCTCATTCATGGAAGTAACCGCACCCGTAAGGGGGTCTTGCTGTACGGTTTCTTCCTCCACATCCTTAATCCAATCACCAATACCCTCCAATGCGGAATTGAACAAATCCCCGGCAGCGTTCACCATCCTTTCAAATTCTCGCTTCTCTACATCGGTCAGTTTCCCGTCTTTCATGGATTCTCCCAAATAGAGAACGGCATCATTGATTCCCTTTGCCAAAAACTCACGTTTCAACGCTTCCACAACCGCTTTTTTAAGGACTTCTTTTGTCTTTTCGCCCAATGCTTCCGCTGCATCCTCACCTTTGCAATAAGCATCTACCAACGCATCGGCAAATTCATCAATGGCGGTTTTTACATCCGTTCCGGCAAGCGTTTCCATCATTGACCTATCCAAATCCTCTATCTGTTGGGTAATGGATTCTATTTGCTCGTTCCACTGTTGGATTTTTCCGTTATCGGTTTTCTTCTTATCCTTTTCAGCTTGAATTTGCTTTCTTAAATCCTCTTGTTGCTGTTTGAGGTTCTTTTTCTGAGCCTCATAGATAGAAAACATATCTCCGTTTTCTTCCGCATTCTTCAACTGTTTGTTGAGTTCCTTAATCTCCTTGTTGAGTTGAGCGTAACGGGCAAAATCCCAATTCTTCTTTGCCACGTTGGCTTCTTGTTCCAAAGCCCGTATTTGGTCGTTAATCAGTTGGATATTCTTTTCGTAGGCTTCACGTTGGCTATCATTGAACACCCAATAAGTATTATTGTAGGCTCGTTCCAAACGGCTGTAGGATTGTTCCAGCGCATCTATTTCCTTTTGCAGATTTTGAATTTTCTTCTCATACTTGGAATCATGCAATTTGGCAAATATGCCCACTACAGAAGTAACGGCACTTACCATACCCGTAACGCCTCCCAATATGTCACCGCTCATCATTTTACCTACAGAGGCGGCGGCATTGCCCAACTGCCCGAACAACTCCATTGCAGTGCCTAAGCCGTTTGCCAAATCATCCTGTCCCAAATCAGAAAACATGGATGCAATGGCATTGCCGCACGTGGTAGCCGTATCGGTAATCGTTTCAATGGACTTGGTTACGCCTTTGGCGGCTTTCTTCATGTCAGCCTCTGCCTTTTTCACATCCTCATCCGTACCCTTTCCGGCAGCAACATTCGCTTTGGCTTCTGCCAGCTTCTTTTTGGCTTCAATGTAATCATCATAGAACGTGCCTAAAGCCTTAAAGGGATTCTTTGAAATAAGCGTTTCCTTTGCTTGATTCAAACTATCAATCAAAGCACGGTAATCTACGGGATTCAGTTTCAAATCCGCATCTTTTAGCTTTGTTTCAATATCAGCCACCAACTTATCTATTTCAGCTACAGAAAGGCTATCCAAATCGCCAAATAACTTCTTCCAACTATCCGATTGCTTTAACATATTGGCGGTAAGGGTGCTTAACGCTTCTGCCTCCGACTTGTTTACTTGGTTAATCCGTTCTTGGTCGCCCGTCTTTTGAGCGGCAGCACGCAGCAAGGCGTATTCCTTTTGGATGTCATTTCTTTGTTCCTCAAAGGTTCTGTAAGAGGAAAGTATCTTTTGCTGTACTTCTTCCTGTAACTTTTCATCTTCTTCTGAAACAAACAAAGTGGCTTCCGCTTTTTCGTCAGCACCCACAAACCCGGAACTTCCATTAGCCAGCTTCTCTTTTGCATCGGCTATGGCTTCCAACTTCTCGGCAAGTGTTTGGGCTTGCTGAATGGTCTTAGATACAGATTCCTTGAAAGAATCCATAGCGGACTTTGCCCCCGTGATTTCATTGTATTGCATATTAAGGGAAATAAGTTGGTTACTTTCTCCCTCTGTGAGTGTTCCGGCTTGTTGTTTATCCTTTAGAGCCTTGATTTCATTTTCCACATACTCCTTGTATGATTTACCGCCTTTTAAAAGCGTGGCAAATTGGGTATTGGCTACATCTTCGCCCATGTTACGCACCCAACGGAAATACAAGGCATATTGCTGTTTCTTGTACTCTATTTCACCGTCAAAGAGTTTGTTTTGGGCTTTGTCATATTTCTTGTTTTCAAGTGTTCGCCTTTCATCGAAGCCGTCCTTTTCAGACTTAGATAAGCCACCTTTTCCGGCATCCTTACGAGCTTTAGCCAAAGCCTTTTCCTCTTTGTCTATATTATCCAATGCCTCCTTGTGTTGGAGCGAAAGGGTGCGCTTGCGTTTTTCGTAGCCCTCTTCCAAGACTGCAATACGGTCAGCCTCCAATTTGCGGTCAGCTTCAAGTTGCCTTTCACGTAGTTGCTTGGCGGCACTATCCGCTTTATCCCCCGTGGTATGCTTGGGTAAACGGGCTTCCAACTTCTTTATTTGCGTATCATAACTCTTATAGTCAGAACTACCGATAATGGCAGCTTCACGCAATTCTTTAAGCTGCTTGATACGGTCTGATATTCCCTTTTCCGTGTTAAGGTTTGTATTCTTGGTGTTTACAGCACCATTCAATTTATCCAACAAGTCTTTCAGCTCTTTCAGTTGGGTATTATCGGCTTCCACCTTTACCTTTTTGGCATTGAGGGTATCAATACTTTTCTGAGTTTCACCTATTTTCTTATCCAGCTCGTTAAACGACATAGCCACATAGTCGGTACTCTCTGTTACAGAAGTCGTATCTTTTTTACCATAGAATTTTTCAAGTTGCCTATCTACCTTGCCTATGGTTTCATCTGCCTTTTTTGCTGATTGTGCGACACTTTCAAGATAAGTTTTTATATTTTCCTTGAAAGCATCCATTTCTTTACCTGTAGCCCCGGTGGACTTTTGTACGGCAGAAACAATGCTATCCAATGAGTTGTTGAACGCATCGGTATAGGCTTGACCTGTTAGCCCTTTCAATTGGTTTGCGGATTCTACCGCCATAGATTCTACCGCATCCCATACAGCCCCCGAAGCTCCACGAATAGAACTTGAAGCCACATCAACAACCTTATTCATCATAACGGTTACACCCTCCGGGGTGGTTTCCATAACTTCTTGAATTTCTTTGTAGGTTGCATCTTCGGCATTCTCTTTCAGCTTATCAAGTGCATCCGTTTGGCTTTGTACCAGTTCTTGCATAGCTTGTTCGGTATATTTAGCCTTGATTTTTTCGGCTGTAGTTTGCTGAATGGCTGTAGTCAATTCCTCATATTTAAGACGCTGTAAATCAAGTGTAGCGTTTTCATCAAGCAATGTCTTATTATATTGTTTACATACGGCATTGATTTTTTCAATCGTATTTTTATGTGTTTGAGTTCCTTTCTCCGTATTTTGCAATACGGCAAAAAGTAAATTCAAATCGTCAATCTCTTTTTTCGTGGTATCTTGAAATTCACCCGTTGCCGTGGTCGCTTCTTTTTGTTTGCCCGTAAAAAGAGTAATTACACTGACTAATGCACCTATCAATCCCATTACCCAGCCGATAGGATTGCTCATCATGGAAGCCCAAAGAGCTTTCACCGCTACCGTTGCTTTTGTCGTGATTGCAGTCAGTACGGAAGTTACAGCCCCTTGTGTTGTCTTTGCCGTAGTATCTGCCACGGAAGCGGCTGTGGATTGCTTGGTGGCTGTAGCTTCAAGTAGTTTTTTCTTTGCGTAAAAATCGGATTGGGTGGCTAAAGCCGTCTTTCGTGCGATAGCTGCGTTATCCTCCGCTGCCTCCATCTTCTTAGTGGCAATGGCTATCTTTTCAGCGTTCCCAGTCTGTTGTGCCCTGTACACTTCCAAATAGGCACGTTCTACAGCCGCCTTTGCCGCCAGTGCATCAGCCCGTGCCGATTCCATCTTTACGGCTGCTGCCTTGACATCAGTACGCATGGCATTTAAGGTAGCCGCACTGTTTTGTGTCTTAACGGCAACCTCATTTTCCAAAGCGGCACGATACACGGCACTTTTAGCCGACAAGTCTAACTTGCTTAGAGCTTGCTTTTGTTCAACGGTAAGAACACTCAGAGCCACCGCCTCATAATTGGCAGAAGAAGCCGTTAGATTCAAATTGGAAAGGTATTCTGCTTGTTGGATGGTAAGCATTTGTTGAATGGTGGCAATGCGTAACTGCTTTACCATGTTGGCGTGTTCCTCTACCGTCAGTTGCGCTTGCAATGCTGCGACATGGCTGTTTTGGGCTGCAACCATCGCTTTTGTCTGAGCTACCATCTGCCCAGTAGCAACGGCTTCCAACTTCATTAAGGAAATCTTAGCCTGCCTTGCCGTGTTATCCAAAAGAGCAACGCCCGTATATCCCTTTGTGGCTAATGTATTCAGTACAATAGCGGCTTTCACGCTTCCATAGCCTATAGCAACGGCTTTCAAAATACGCAAAATATCATCCAAATGCTCTGCCATA
>ERZ779890.3197-NODE-3197-length-14857-cov-3.848534_pt1 | contig 14857 bp, 12 predicted proteins | sample MGYA00511553_ERZ779890 | MGnify/ENA primary metagenome ERZ779890 (study PRJEB29588, sample SAMEA2152064) | human gut metagenome | biome: human gut; feature: human-associated habitat; material: faeces | place: Denmark | collected 2008/2010 ...
TATTACAACAATTGAAAAATATGAAAAGCGGATTCCTCTTGCCAGGGAGAATTTCAAAAAGGCGGGCAGGGAAGACCGGATTACCCTGTTGGAGGGAGATGCCACAGAAATCCTCAAAGAGCTGGAAGGACCGTATGACCTGATTTTTATGGATGCGGCGAAGGGACAATATATCCACTTCCTTCCGGATATTCTGAAATTAATGCCGGAGGGAGGCGTACTGCTCTCCGATAATGTGCTTCAGGACGGGGATGTCTGTGAGTCGCGGTTTGCGGTAACGAGAAGAAACCGTACAATTCACGCCCGGATGCGGGATTATCTGTATGAACTGAAGCATCATGAAGAGCTTCGCACGGATATTCTGCCGGTGGGTGATGGAATGACGATCAGCGTTCGCATCAGCAAGCCGTAAGCAGGTTCCGTATTTGGGGACAGATAAGAGATCTGACAGATCGGGATATAAATAAGTTGTAAACGTATATATAGTTAAGAACAGTCAAGGAGACAGAATGAGAAAACCGGAACTCTTGATACCTGCCAGTTCACTGGAGGTTTTAAAAACAGCCGTGCTTTTTGGAGCAGATGCGGTATATATCGGAGGCGAAGCATTCGGACTTCGCGCAAAAGCCAGGAATTTTGATAAAGAGAGCATGAAGGAAGGAATCGCCTTTGCCCATGAGAGAGGCGTGCGTGTTCATGTGACAGCCAATATTCTGGCGCATAACCGGGACCTTGAAGGAGCAAGGGAATATTTTAAGGAACTGAAGGAATTAAAGCCGGATGCTCTGATTATTGCAGATCCGGGAATGTTTACCCTTGCGCGTGAAATCTGCCCGGAAATTGATATTCATGTGTCTACACAGGCCAATAATACGAATTATATGACCTACCGGTTCTGGTATCAGCAGGGCGCGAAACGTGTGGTATCAGCGAGAGAACTGTCACTTGATGAAATTAAAGAGATCCGTGAACATATTCCAAGGGAGCTTGAGATCGAAAGCTTTATCCATGGGGCAATGTGCATTTCCTATTCGGGAAGATGTCTGCTTAGCAGCTTTTTTACCGGAAGAGATGCTAACCAGGGAGCCTGTACGCATCCCTGCCGCTGGAAATATTCCGTTATGGAGGAGAAGCGTCCGGGCGAGTATTTCCCGGTATATGAGAACGAGCGCGGAACTTATATCTTCAACTCCAAGGATCTGTGCATGATTGAACATATTCCGGAGATGATCGAAGCTGGAATTGACAGCTTCAAGATCGAAGGACGTATGAAAACGGCGCTTTACGTGGCAACAGTTGCCAGAACCTACCGGAAAGCGATTGATGATTATCTCGAATCTGAGGAGAAATATCGTGCCAACATGGAATGGTATAAGGAAGAAATTTCCAAGTGCACATACCGTCAGTTCACGACGGGCTTTTATTTTGGAAAGCCGGATGAGAATACGCAGATTTATGATTCCAATACTTATATCAACGAATATATTTATCTGGGAAGCATTGAAGAGGTCACAGAAGAGGGACTTGCGAAAATCACGCAGAAGAACAAATTCTGTGTGGGCGACCGCATTGAAATTATGAAACCTGATGGTGACAACATAGAAGCTTCCGTGTTATCCTTAAGAACAGAGGATGGGCAGCAGGTAGAAAGCGCACCCCATCCACAGCAGGTTTTGTATGTGGAATTAAGTACCGTACCTGCGGTATTTGATCTTCTTCGTGTCCGTAAGATGGATCCGGAAAACGCTGAATAATTGCTGTTTTCCATGCGTGGGATCCTTAAGATCTTAAGGACTGGAGAATAGACAGAGGGAGGAAAACAATGAATGATGTGAAAGATGTCGAGGCGCTTTTTGGCAGCCGGGTGTTTACCCGTGCGACCATGCGGGAACGCCTTCCAAAGAATGTTTACAAAGAAGTAATCAAGGCAATGGATTGCGGCGGTGAACTTTCTCCGGCAACAGCAGATGTGGTGGCAAAAGCCATGAAGGACTGGGCAGTTGAGAATGGTGCAACCCATTATACGCACTGGTTTCAGCCCCTCACCGGTATTACGGCTGAAAAGCATGATTCTTTTATCACGCATCCGGATGTGGATGGGAAAATGCTGATGGAATTTTCCGGCAAAGAGCTCATTAAGGGTGAGCCGGATGCTTCTTCGTTTCCTTCGGGCGGGCTTCGTGCAACCTTTGAAGCACGTGGCTATACTGCATGGGATATTACGTCTCCGGCATTCCTGCGCGAGGATGCAACGGGCGTGATTCTTTGCATTCCGACTGCATTCTGTTCTTATAAGGGAGAAGCGCTGGATACGAAAACACCGCTTCTGCGTTCCATGGAAGCGATCAGCCAGCAGGCTCTTCGTATCGTGCGTCTGTTTGGCAATACGGAAGCAACGAGAGTGATTCCGAGTGTTGGTGCAGAGCAGGAGTATTTCCTGGTAGACCGGGATAATTATTTGAAGCGTGAAGATCTGATTTTTGCAGGAAGAACCCTGTTTGGAGCGCCTGCTCCGAAGGGACAGGAAATGGATGACCATTATTTCGGAACCATCCGTCAGAGAATCTCCGCATACATGAAGGAAGTCAACGAGGAGTGCTGGAAGCTGGGCGTAACAGCAAAGACACAGCACAATGAGGTTGCACCTGCACAGCATGAGCTGGCACCGATCTACGCACCGGTAAATATTGCAGCAGATCACAACCAGATCATGATGCGTATCCTCAAAAAAGTTGCAAGCCGCCATGGTATGCGCTGCCTGCTTCATGAGAAACCGTTTGCAGGAGTTAACGGTTCCGGTAAGCACAACAACTGGTCCCTGACAACGGATGACGGGATCAACCTTCTTGAGCCGGGAAAAACTCCTCATGAGAATATCCAGTTCCTTCTTGTACTGACCTGTATCCTGAAAGCAGTTGATGAGCATGCAGATCTTTTAAGAGAGTCTGCAGCAGATGTTGGAAATGATGAGCGTCTTGGAGGAAACGAGGCACCGCCGGCAGTTATCTCCGTATTCCTTGGTGAGCAGCTCCAGGATGTTCTGGAGCAGCTGATCAGCACAGGTACCGCCACACACAGTAAGACCGGCGAGATCCTGGATACCGGTGTTAAGACACTTCCGGATTTCATGAAGGATGCTACAGACCGAAACAGAACATCACCATTTGCGTTCACAGGAAACAAATTTGAGTTCCGTATGGTTGGTTCCCGTGATTCCATTTCCGAGTGCAACGTAGTTCTGAACACGATTGCAGCAGAAGTATTCCGCGATGCATGCGACCGTCTGGAAGCAGCAGACGATTTTGATACTGCAGTACATGACCTGATCAAGGAGTATGCGATCCAGCATCAGCGTATTGTATTCAACGGAAACGGATATGCACCGGAGTGGGAGGCAGAGGCAAAGAGACGTGGACTTCCGATCCTTCCGTCCATGGTAGATGCCATTCCTGCGTTGACTACAGATAAGGCTGTGAAGCTTTTTGAATCCTTTAATGTATTTACAAGAGCAGAGCTTGAGTCCAGAGCAGAGATCCAGTATGAAGGCTATGCAAAGGCTATCAACATTGAGGCCAAGACCATGGTGGATGTAGCTACCAAGCAGATTATCCCGGCAGTGATCCGTTATACAACGGTTCTTGCAGAGTCCATCAATTCTGTGAAGGCAGTGAGCGCAGCGCTTGATGTCAGTGTACAGACAAGTCTTCTGGAAAAAACCTCCGCACTTCTTGCTGAGACCAAGACAGCTATGGATAAGCTTTCCGGACTGATCGCTGAGTCGGAATCCCATGAAGAGGGACGTGACCGTGCTGTATTCTTCAGAGAGAGCGTGGTACCGGCAATGCAGGCTTTAAGAAAACCTGTAGACGAGCTTGAGATGATCGTAGATAAAGATATGTGGCCGATGCCATCCTACGGTGATCTGATCTTTGAGGTATGATCGGTTAAATAAAATACAGGAAATAAGAGATGTTCCCTGGGTGCAGCGGCATCTTTGAAATCAAATGACGGGACAGATGTAAGATCTGTCCCGTTTTTTACCTGGCGGAGAAAAAATCTGTAAGCGGTTATCCGTCATAGGATCATATAATAACTGCGGATGAGGATATCTGCGGCATTCAATCAGATTCAGGAGTAAGTATATATGATAGAATTAGAATTTTTAAAAGAACAGAACGTTTCCGAAAGCCTGATCCACGGCATCGAGGAGTTTCGAAAAAATTATAACGTTGACGAGGGGGCTGCAGCCAGAGTTACCAGACCGTCCATACCGTTCTACGGAAAAGAAATCCTGGAAATGGCCATTGCAGGACTTCTGGAAGGAGAAAATCTTCTTCTTGCAGGCCCAAAGGCCACGGGAAAAAATATCCTGGCAGAAAATCTGGCATATGCTTTTGGCCGCCCGGTTTATAATGTATCTTTCCATGTCAATACAAACAGCGGAGACCTGATCGGAACGGATACCTTTGTAAACAATGAAGTCTGCCTCCGAAAGGGCAGCATCTATCAGTGTGCCGAGTATGGTGGCTTCGGTATTCTGGATGAGATCAATATGGCAAAGAACGATGCGGTCTCTGTCCTTCATGCAACTCTGGACTATCGCCGCTCCATTGATGTTCCGGGCTATGACCGGATCGACCTTCATCCTGCGGCACGTTTTATCGGAACCATGAACTACGGATATGCAGGAACAAAGGAGCTGAACGAAGCTCTGGTTTCTCGTTTCCTGGTGATCGATATGCCAGCGCAGACAGAAGAAACCCTGGGATTTATTTTTCGCAAAATGTTCCCGGAGGCAAAGGAAAAGGCAGTGGAACAGTTTATCGGTGTATTTATGGATCTTCAGAAGAAATCCGTAAACAGTGAGATCTCCACAAAAGCGCTGGATCTTCGAGGCCTTCTGGCTGCCATGAAGATCGTTCGTGCAGGACTTTCTCCCCTGGCAGCAGTGCAGATGGGAGTGGTGAACAAAACCTTCGATATTTTTGAAAAGGAGATCGTGGACGATGTAGTCCGTACAAGGATCCCGGAAGAGTGGACAAAGGACGATGTCTATGCATAAAGATCTGACAGAAGAACTTTCTATAGAAGATTACAAGATGGAGCTGGAAAACCGGATCCGTAATCTCCTCTGGACGGTAAGCGGCGACTATACACTGGATGTGAAGCCGGATGTATCGCTGTTTCTCCGCTCAAAAGAGATCGCTCTTTACGATGGGATCAAACAGGGGGCTTTTGCCAGATATTTTGACAAAAATCTGCTTGGCCTTTATCTTGTAAAAAAAATCTATCTGGATGCCTCTGAGACGGAGCTGACCGGGCTGACACAGCTCTGTATCGAAGCGGCAGTGGGAGAGCGGATCTGTGAAGAGCGCCCCGGGGTTCGCCGCATGAGAAAAAAAGCTCTGGAAGATATCCTGGATCAGGAATATGAAACCCTGCCTTCCTACGATAAGTTGTTAGACAGGCTGAAAATTGCAGTATTCCGTGATGTACTTACAGGAAGCGTACAGCCTCTGGAGAAAAAACTGTCTGCATTCCGGGATCAGATTTATGCCTGCGCAGAAAGCAGAGACACCATGGAACTGATTCGGATCATCGACAGCCTCTATAATGCGGTCATCGATCCGGACTTTGAGAAGAAAAACGGTTCCCTTGAACGGGTAATGGCGGTGACGCTGGAAGAACTGACGGAATTTGGCTGGGAAGACTACCTTAATGAAGAGATGTATGAGGAAGCTCTGGAAAATTATGTGGAAAAGCTCACAGACCGGATGACAGATATTGAAGATTCCTCGCTGACACAGGATATGGAAGAAAAACGTAAGGTGAAAAACAAGATCACGGTGATTTCAGAGGAAGCTCTTCAGAAAGCTCATACCTATGTGGAACTGAATTTTGGAAAAACCTATCTCACACCTGCGGAAGAAAAAAGAATGAACCATCTTATGTGCCGAGGAATACACGGAGACTGCAGCCTGTATTTTACAGAAGGAATCCTGAAAAATCCGGTTCGTGATAATTATCAGTACCAGTATGCAAAGCGTCTGCGTAATAAGAACATATGGATCTATCATGACAAGCACAGAATTGCAAAACGAAATATTGCCATATTGACTGAACTCCTGAAAAAAGCACTGGTGATCCGAAGTGAAAACCAGGAAGTCCTATCAGACCGGGGAACTATCGTTCCTTCCAGGCTGTGGCGTATAGGCAGAAGCGGTGAGGCAAATCTTTTCAAAAGGATTCTTCGTGGAGACAATACGGATTTTGTGGTGGATATACTGATCGACGCCAGTGGTTCACAGATGAGTCGACAGGGAGATGTGGCACTGCAGGCTTATATGATCAGCTCTGCCCTGAGCAATGTGGACATCCCTCATCGGGTTATGAGCTACTGCACATTCTGGGATCATACGATCCTGCACAGGTTCCGGGAATATGATGATCCGGTTTCGGCGGATGAGGATATTTTCAATTATGTGACTTCCTCCAATAATCGGGACGGGCTTGCCATAAAAGCAGCGGGATATAGTCTTTTGCAGAGGGAAGAGGAAAAAAAGATCCTGATCATCTTAAGTGACGGACGCCCCTACGATGTGATCATAAACCGCCCCAATGCAAAAAATCCGGCCCCTTATCAGGGAAAATATGCCATTTCAGATACTGCAACAGAGGTGCGGCGTCTTCGGAGCCAGGGCGTCAGTGTTCTGGGGGTATTTGCAGGTGAAGAGAAGGATCTTCCGGCGGAAAAGAAGATTTTTGGAAAGGATTTTGCCTATATCCGGGATATCGGAAATTTCTCAAAGATCGTAGGGCGATATCTGACAAAACAGCTGGAAACGGACAACTGAAAAAAAAAAGTATTTTATTTTAAATGTATAATATTCAATTGTAAGGAATAAGGTCACTATGTTAGCATAAAAGCCGCATAGTGACTAAATTTTTGCTTATAATTATCCATAAAATTGTAAATAATCCATAATATTACAGAGATAATTCCTTGCAAAAAACTGCGAAATTTGATATACTATATAACGTTACTAATTTACTAGATAAAGGGAGAGGAAATATGAACAAAAACACAGAGTTCAAACCTTACATTCCTGCGGAGAAAATCACTCCGGAGCTCACAGTTACATCTGTGATCATGGGATGTATTCTTGCTGTCATCTTCGGCGCAGCCAATGCTTACCTTGGTCTTCGTGTTGGTATGACAGTATCTGCTTCCATTCCGGCGGCAGTTATCTCCATGGGTGTTATCCGCGTGATTCTTCGCAGAAACTCCATTCTGGAGAGCAATATGGTCCAGACTATCGGTTCAGCCGGTGAGTCTCTTGCAGCAGGTGCTATCTTCACCATGCCTGCACTGTTCCTCTGGGCAGAGGAAGGACTTACAAGCAAACCAGGCATCGTTGAGATCACTCTGATCGCACTTTGCGGTGGTATCCTTGGTGTACTTTTCATGGTACCCCTTCGTAATGCCCTCATTGTTAAAGAGCATGCAACTCTTCTCTATCCGGAAGGAACTGCCTGCGCAGACGTTCTTCTTGCCGGTGAGGAAGGAGGAGCCAATGCTTCCACAGTATTCTCCGGTATGGGACTTGCTGCCATCTTCAAATTTGTTGTTGATGGACTGAAGCTTCTTCCGGCAGATGTTTCTGCAGCATTTAAATCCTTCAAAGGTGAGATCGGTATGGAGGTTTATCCGGCACTTCTCGGTGTTGGTTATATCGTAGGACCGAAGATCGCATCCTACATGTTTACCGGTTCTCTTATCGGCTGGATGGTCATCATTCCGCTGATCTGCCTGTTCGGACCTGATACATGGATGTATCCGGCAGCAGAGGGAACGACCATTGCCCAGCTTTACGCAAACGGCGGAGCATCAGCAATCTGGTCTACTTATGTTAAATATATCGGCGCAGGTGCTATCGCAACAGGTGGTATCATTTCCCTGATCAAATCCCTGCCGCTGATCGTTACAACCTTCCGTGACTCCATGAAGAGCATGAAGGGAAGCAAGAACACAAGCACAGAGAGAACCGCACAGGATCTTCCGATGCAGTTCATCCTTCTCGGTGTTATAGCAATGGTATTTATCATCTGGATCGTTCCGGCAATCCCGGTAACTCTTCTTGGTGCATGTATCATCGTAGTTTTTGGATTCTTCTTTGCAACAGTATCTTCCCGTATGGTAGGTCTTGTAGGAAGCTCCAACAACCCGGTTTCCGGTATGGCTATCGCTACTCTTCTGATCGCTACATTTGCTATCAAGAGCTCCGGTAAAACAGGTATTGACGGAATGACAGCAGCGATCGCTGTTGGTTCTGTTATCTGTATCATCGCAGCGATCGCCGGTGATACCTCTCAGGACCTTAAGACAGGATACCTTCTCGGTGCTACACCTAAGAAGCAGCAGATGGGTGAGATGCTCGGTGTTGTTGTTTCCGGTCTTGCTATCGGTGGTGTTCTGTATCTTCTGAATGCAGCATGGGGCTACGGTACAGCAGAGATCCCTGCTCCGCAGGCTCAGCTTATGAAGATGATCGTTGAGGGAATCATGGGCGGAAACCTTCCATGGGGACTTGTATTTGTAGGTGTATTCCTTGCAATCTGCCTTGAGATCCTCCGTATCCCGGTAATGCCTTTCGCAATCGGTCTTTACCTTCCAATCTACCTGAACGCAACCATCATGATCGGTGGTATTGTTCGTGGATTACTTGACCGCAGAAAAGGTGTTGACGAAAAAACCAAGACAGCTCAGGCCACAGATGGTACTCTCTACTGTGCTGGTATGATCGCCGGCGAGGGTCTTGTTGGAATTCTTCTTGCGATCTTTGCAGTTGTCGGTATCAGCCTTGATATGTCCGGCGTTGTAAACCTTGGAAATATCGGCGGTGTTGTGCTGATGATCATCATGATCCTGTCACTGCTTAAATTCTCTATCTGGAGAAAGAAGAAAGCCTGATGAGAAAAAACAAAAAGGATAAGAAACAGGATATCAACTATCTTGATCTGATCCCGGAAACAAACCAGTCGATCCGGTGGCACCGGGACCTGAAGCAGCGGATCATTCTTGAGATAGAGAATAAGGGTATGTTCAATACCATCGCGCAGAAGGTTTTTGGCAAGCCAAGGTTTTCCAAGGTTCATCTTGATGAAATGGGAACTTTTATCTGGCCTGAGATCGATGGAGCCAAAACCGTGCAGGAGCTTGCCCTGCTGGTGAAAGAGCATTTCGGAGATAAGGCAGAACCGCTTTATCCGAGAATCGTAAAATACTTTCAGATAATGGAAAGCTATGAATTTGTTCATTTTATAAATAAAAAGACAGAAAAATAGCATGGAGAACGGGAACGGACGCAGAATAGTGTACGGTCCCGTTCTTTTTATGACACGTCAGTGCGGGAAACTGATGCAGTTGTCATATGATACTATAGCATTTCTGGGATTTTCACAGCGGAATAGAAATATTGAGGACATTTCAAGACATAAATTCCGGGAATTGCTGTAAAAAATGAAAGGAGCACTTTATGAGTCTTGTGAAAAAAAAGGACTGGTATCTGGATTATCTTCTGATCATAGTAGGAACCGGGCTGATGGCACTTGCCATCAATTCCGTTTTTGATGCAACCGGGCTGGTAACCGGAGGCTTTTCCGGTATTGCGATCCTGGTGAAGCACTGGACCGGTGGGATCGTAGATGGCGGGGTTCCACTGTGGCTTACCAATATCACGCTGAACATCCCGCTGTTTTTTCTGGGATGGCGGATCAAAGGCTTTTCCTTTGTAAAAAAAGCTCTGGTCGGTGAGATCTCCCTCTCAACCTGGCTTGCCATTCAGCCGGTGTGGAATATTGCGGGAGATGATCTCCTTCTGGCTGCTGTATACGGTGGTGTGATCCTGGGAATCGGCATTGGAATGGTTTTCCTTGGACAGGGAACCACAGGCGGAACGGATATGATGGCAGCACTGATCCAGAAGTATATGCGTCATTATTCCATCGCACAGATCATGCAGTTTATTGATGGGCTTATTGTGATCGTAGGAATGTATGTGTTCGGTATCCAGCGGGCCCTGTATGCCATCATTGCGGTTTATCTGGTAACAAAAGTATCCGACAGTCTGATCGAAGGTCTGAAGTTTTCCAAACAGACATTTATCGTCACGGAGAAGCCGGATGAGGTTGCCAGAGTCATTATGGAAGACCTGGATCGCGGAGCGACAGGAATCTGTGGCAAGGGGATGTATTCCGGTCAGGAGAAGACGATCATCTTCTGTGTGGTAAACAAAAAGGAAATTGTGAAGCTGAAAGAGCTGGTAGATGATATTGATCCCAACGCTTTTGTGATCGTTTCCGATGCAAGAGAAGTTCATGGAGAAGGTTTTATAGAGAAAAATTAGGCGGATTTCAACAAAAATTTGTAAATTTTTTCAGTTTTCCTCTTTCATTTTTGGTGATTTTGTATTAAAATAGCCATAGATAAAGAGGGAAAGACAGAAGATAAGCATACACATAAGTGAGAAGGGATTGAACGGAATGATATCGAATCAGGTGTTACAGAATACGCTCGAGGGACTTAAAGAAATATCAAGGACGGAATTTTGTGTCATTGACACAGACGGCAAGGTACTTGCGTCTACTTTTTCTGATTTTGAAATCCAGCCAGCAGATATCCAGGCTTTTGTAGAATCCCAAGCGGACAGCCAGCTTGTCAAGGGATTTCAGTACTTTAAGGTCTGTGATGATTATCAGTTGGAATATGTCCTGGTAGCCCACGGAGATGATGAGGATACTTATATGGTAGGCAAGCTTGCAGCCTTCCAGATCCAGAATCTGATCGTTGCGTACAAGGAGCGTTTTGACAAAGACAGCTTTATCAAGAACCTGCTTCTTGACAACCTGCTTCTTGTTGACATTTATAATCGTGCGAAGAAACTGCACATTGAGGCAGATGTCCGCCGCGTAGTCATGATCCTTGAAATGCCACAGGAGAAAGACCACAGCTCCATGGAAAGCGTGAAGAGTCTTTTCGGCGGTAAAAGTAAAGACTTTATCACAGCAGTAGATGAGAAAAGTATTATCGTAGTCAAGGAACTTGAAGATGGTGAGAATTATCCTGAGATGGATCAGCTTGCACATACTATCCTTGATACTCTTGGAATGGGAAATGACGGTAAGACACATATGGCATACGGTACTATCGTCAATGAACTGAAAGAAGTATCACGCTCCTATAAAGAAGCCCGCATGGCTCTTGATGTAGGTAAGATTTTCTTCGGAGATAAAGAAGTGATCGCATACAGCTCTCTGGGAATCGGACGACTGATCTACCAGCTCCCGATCCCACTCTGTAAGATGTTTATCAAAGAAATCTTCGGCGGCAAATCCCCGGATGACTTTGACGAAGAGACTCTGGTCACAATTGATAAGTTCTTCGAGAACAGCCTCAATGTTTCAGAGACATCCAGACAGCTTTACATCCATAGAAACACTCTGGTCTATCGCCTCGATAAACTCCAGAAGAGTACAGGTCTTGATCTCCGTGTTTTTGAAGATGCCATTACATTCAAGATTGCACTCATGGTAGTACGTTATATGAAATATATGGAAACACTGGAATACTGATATATTATAATAGAAGGAAAATTTTCAATGCCTGCCACAGCTTTAATTGCTGACGCAGGCATTTTTGACCTTTACAAATCCAGCCTTGCAGTGTATAGTTAGAAATCGAGATTGCAATTGATAAGGTATGCAATATCCTGAGACATGCAAGCCAAAATTCCATTGCCGCAGGCAATTTGGAATGAATGTTGGCTGCGTTACTGTGAACATTCTATGAATCCTCAAAAATCTCTTGCAATCCCCAAAAACATACATTACAATAATGTTACAAATTCATTAACCCATTGGAGGAAAAATCTATGATAGATCTTATAGATGTAAGCAAGTCCTATGGTCCCGGCCTTCCGGCAGTGAACCATGCGAACTTACATATAGATAAAGGTGAATTCGTCTTTGTAGTAGGAAACAGTGGTTCAGGAAAAACAACCCTGATCAAACTTCTTATGAAAGAGCTGGATTCCACATCCGGCCAGATCATCGTAAGCGGTGAACGTCTGGAAGGAATGAAACACAGAAGAGTAGCCAAATACCGCCGTAAGCTGGGCGTAGTATTTCAGGACTTCCGTCTTCTGAAAGACAGAAATGTATATGAGAATGTAGCGTTTGCCCAGAGAGTAGTCAACCGTCCCACAAGAGTAATCCGTAAACGTGTCCCTGAGGTACTTCAGGAAGTTGGACTTGCTGTCAAATACAAATCCTTCCCGGATGAACTTTCCGGTGGAGAACAGCAGAGAGTTGCATTGGCAAGGGCGCTGGTCAACCGTCCGGATATCCTTCTGGCAGACGAGCCTACAGGAAACCTGGATCCGAAGACTTCCGAAGAAATCATGAAGCTTCTGGAACAGATCAACGACAGAGGAACCACAGTAGTGGTTGTTACACATAACAAGGATATTGTAAATTCCATGCGCAAACGTGTTGTGACCATGCATGAGGGCTCTATTATAAGTGACGAGAAAGAGGGAGAATATCATGAGGCCTAGTACAATCTGGTACACTCTGAAACAGGGTGTCAAAAATATCAAAAGAAACTGGATGTTTTCCCTGGCTTCCATTATCACCATGGCTGCCTGTATTTTTCTGTTTGGAATCTTTTTCTCCATTGTCAATAATGTGAATAATATTGCACATAAGGTAGAGCAGGAAGTGCCGATCACAGTATTCTTTGAAGAGGGAACTACAAACAAACAGATCAAAGCAATCGGAAAGAAGATCAAGGCACGTCCGGAAGTAGAGAAAATAGAGTATCAGTCAGCTGATGAAGCCTGGGAGGAATATAAAGAGCAGTATTTCCAGGGTTCAGAGGCAGCAGACGGATTTAAGGACGATAATCCTCTTGCAAATTCAGCCAATTATCGTGTGTATATGAATGACATCACGAAGCAGTCAGAACTTGTTTCCTATATACAGGAACTGAAACATGTAAGAAAAGTCAACCAGTCTGAGGAAGCAGCAAAAACACTGGGAAATATCAACAAGTTGGTTTCATATATTTCCATTGCCATCATTGTATTACTGCTTATTATCTCCATATTCCTGATCAGCAATACGGTATCTGTGGGTATTGCAGTCCGTAAAGAAGAGATCGGAATTATGAAATACATAGGAGCTACAGACGCATTTGTCAGAGCACCATTCCTGCTGGAAGGCATGGTTCTGGGGGTGGTCGGAGCAGCAGTTCCGCTGATCGTGCTTTATTTCTGTTATAATGGGGCAATATCCTATATTCTGACCAGGTTTAATGTGCTTACAGGTGTGGTGGATTTCATCCCGGTATGGCAGATTTACCAGACATTACTTCCAATAAGTCTGGGACTTGGAATCGGAATCGGACTGATCGGAAGTTTCTTTACAACAAGAAAGCATTTAAGAGTATAATAAAAAGCAGATAAGCATGAAGCTGCCGGAACAATGATATCATATCATAAACCGGCGGCTTTTTTTACAGGAGTGCAGACATGAAAAATAAAGAATTTTGGAAAGGTGCAGTAGCAGGAGCACTGGTTGTGACGTGCATCGGTACAGGTGTTTTTGCAGGAACAGGTCTTGCAGCAAAAGGAACAGCTCTTGGTGATCGCAAGTGTACATCAAAGCTGGCATATCTTGAAGAGCTGATCGACAGATACTATCTGGGAGATAAGGATGAAGAGAAGCTTCAGGAAGGACTTTATGCAGGTCTTCTCTATGGACTGGATGATCCTTATTCCAGATATTATACAGAAGAGGAATACGATTCTGAGAATTCTTCCAATGAGGGAAGCTATGTGGGGATCGGCATTCTTATGGAGAAGAATAAAGAAGGCGGAGTAAAGATTGTTGAATGCTATGAGGGTGGTCCCGGGGAAAAAGCAGGACTGGAGGAAGGGGACATCATCAGTGCCATTGACGGGGAAGATATCACAGAGGATGAAGTATCTGATGTTGCAGACATTGTCCGCAATTCAGATAAAGACAGTGTGGTGCTTACTGTTCACAGAGAAGGTGCAGAAGATGCCATGGAAATCACAGTCCCTGTCACAGATGTGGAATTACCGTCTGTTTTCCATGAAATGCTGGGTTCTAAAATCGGCTACATCCGCATTACACAGTTTACAGGCGTTACCGGCGAACAGTATCAGGAAGCTTTTGATGACCTGCAAAAACAGGGAATGGAGAAAATGATCGTGGATCTCCGCGATAATCCGGGTGGACTTCTTGATTCTGTCTGTGATGTCCTGCGGAAAATCCTTCCGGAAGGACTGATCGTTTACACCGAAGATAAGGACGGAAACAGAGAAGAGGAAAAATGTGATGGCAAAAACGAACTCCGGATTCCGCTTGCAGTCCTGGTAAATGAAAGCAGCGCCAGTGCATCAGAGATTTTTGCCGGTGCAGTGCAGGATTATGGTATTGGAACGATTGTCGGAACAACCACTTACGGAAAAGGCGTGGTACAGTCCATCCGCCAGCTCTCAGACGGAAGTGCCATTAAACTGACTGTTGCCAACTACTACACTCCAAAAGGAAACAACATCAACAAAACAGGAATCAAACCTGATATAGAGGTTTCTCTGGATACCAGCCTGCTGAATAAGAATAAAGACGAGATCACCCATGATGAGGATAATCAGCTGCAGGAAGCGCTTAAGGCAGTTGAGAAGGAAAAGTAGTTGTTTGGCTGATAGTTTGATGTTATACTGTATATATCTGTATTTATATGGGCAGAAATTGAAAAATATCAGAAAAC
>ERZ779890.3210-NODE-3210-length-14818-cov-5.328659_pt1 | contig 14818 bp, 10 predicted proteins | sample MGYA00511553_ERZ779890 | MGnify/ENA primary metagenome ERZ779890 (study PRJEB29588, sample SAMEA2152064) | human gut metagenome | biome: human gut; feature: human-associated habitat; material: faeces | place: Denmark | collected 2008/2010 ...
GGCAACCACTTCGGAACCAACGGCAAAAACGCTACAAATGAGCTCAGGGGCGTCCGGCGCACTCAAGCGCTTTTCGAGCTCATGCTTGAGCTGTTTGACTTGCGCATGGGCACCGGCAAGATCCTCAACCTGCCATGGAATATCACGTTCGCGCAGGTAATTGTGGAAGGCGCGGGCGGTTAGATAGTGCGAATCGGTATATGGGTCGCCTGTCAAAAGGAGCACGCGGGCGTCGGCCCCAGAAGCATGGACCAGGTTTGCCGCCTGCTCGGCCATAAGGCTGCCTGCCGTCGAATAATCGGCCAAGCTCGCACCCAAACGATTCAAATGCGGACGGTCGCCGTCGACAAGCTCAATCGTCACGCCCGCCTCGGCGATCTGCCCCAAAAGCTCAGTCGCACGATCGTCGCCCGGCGCATAGGCGAGCAAGCCATCAATCTTCTCGCCCACCTGCAGACGCTCGTCGATTTGCTCGAGTGCATCAGCGTAGCCGCCCACGCCAAATTCAACGCGCTCAACCGTAATGCCCCGGTCGATGACCTCCTGTTCAAAGCGATTGCAGCCTTCCCACAGGTAACGGAAAAAGTACGCTCCCTCGCGCGATGCGCGGGGCAGGCAAAACACCAGATTGATATCCTTGCGGCGCAGGCTTGAGGCACTTGTGTTGCGGTGATAGCCCATGGCCTCGGCCTTAGCGTTCACCTTGGCGCGCACGGATTCGCTCACGCCGGCCTTTCCCGTCAGAGCCTTGTGCACGGTATTGATGGAAACGCCAAGCTCGGCGGCTATGTCCTTCATGGTTACGCGAGCGCTCATGCGGTTACTCCGTTATAGATAAGTTGCCAATTAATAGTCCAGTTAACGATACCCCAAAAATACTCTTCGACTCACCGTGCTCTCCCTCAAATGCACAAAGCGCTCCGCGAACGGATGCCCGCGGAGCGCTTGGATGTCCGGACCTTATTTGATACCGCGACCCAAGTCTTCGGCGATTTTGTCTACGCCCTTAAGTGCAGCGCACGTCTTTTTGTTGGAGCAATGCCCCGTGCAAACGCCACCCTGGGCGCAGTCGGCGCAGGTGCCCTTGCGGTAGATGCGCACGCACACGGCGACAAACGCAACGCCGATAACAGCCAGTACAACAATATCGATAGGTGCCATAGCAAGCCTCCTTTAGTTAACCATCACTTACTTTACCCCATTCTCCACCTACTAAAAAGGGACAGGTTTATTTTGGTCGGTTTTATCTGCGGAAACGTCACATCTCCCCCACCAAAAAGCCCGAGTGTCGCTGGGACACCCGGGCTCGTGAAAAGGGGCTGGTCCTTATTCGGACTTAAGCGGAAACTGCGGCGGAGGCAGTGTTGGTCTCGTCCTCGTCGGTCCAGACATGCTTGGGCATGGGACGGAAGATCTGGAAGAGCATCGCAACTAGCAGCACGATGGCCACAATCGTCCAGATACCAAACTGCCCAAGAACAAGCAGGTTGTAGAACTGGTTGATGAACAGGCCGATCACCCAGGCAAAGGCGCACTCGTAGCCGATGGCGATCGCAGTCCACTTGCCGGAATCCATCTGGTTGCGGATGGTGCCAATGGCGGCAAAGCACGGAGCGCACAGCAGGTTGAAGGCGCCGAAGGCAACGCAAGCGCCCATGGTGGGGAACATGCCGGCAAACGCGGTCCACAGGCTCGGGTCGGTCTCGCCCGCGTCGGCGACGGACAGCAGCGAGCCGGCGGTGGCGACGACGTTCTCCTTGGCGACGAGGCCAGAGACAGTCAGCGCGGTGGCCTGCCAGGTGCTAAAGCCGAGCGGGGCGAAGATCCAAGCGACCAGGTTGCCCAGCATGGCAAGCACGGAGTAGTCCATAAACTCCTCGGGGATGCCGTCCATCGCAGGCAGGAAGCCAAAGGAACCGTTGTAGCTACCAAAGTTGGACAGGAACCAAACCACGACAGTGGAGGCAAAGATGACCGTGCCGGCCTTCTTGATAAAGGCCCAGCAGCGCTCCCACACGTGCAGCGCCCAAGAGCGGATCGCCGGGAAGTGGTAGGCAGGAAGCTCCATAACAAACGGCGTCGGGCGGCCGGCGAAGAGCTTGGTCTTCTTGAGCATGAGGCCCGAGGCGATGACGGCAAAGACGCCCAGGAAGTAGAAGAGCGGGCTGATCCACGCGGCGGTGGTGGAAGAATCGCCGATGATAGAACCCATGAGCAGGGCGATGATCGGCAGCTTAGCGCCACAGGGAATGAACGTGGTGGTCATGACCGTCATGCGGCGGTCCTTCTCGTTCTCGATGGTCTTGGTAGCCATGACGCCGGGGACGCCGCAGCCCGAGGACACGAGCATGGGGATAAAGGACTTACCGGACAGGCCAAAGCGGCGGAACACGCGGTCCATGATGAAGGCGACGCGGGCCATGTAGCCGCAGTCCTCCAAGAAGGACAGCATGACGAACAGCAGGAACATCTGCGGGACGAAGCCGAAGATGGCGCCCAGGCCGCCGACGATACCGTCACAGACGAGCGAATCGACCAGGCCACCGTCCTCGGTGCCGCCCGCCACAAGGGCATCGTGCACCACGGTGGTGATACCCGGGACATAGGGGCCGTACTGTGCCGGGTCGACCGAATCGGCGTCGTCGCCCGCAGCCTCGACAGCTGCGTCGTAGGCGTCGCGACCCTGGCCGAGCACATACCAGCCGTCGGTGCCGAAGAGCTGGTCGTTGGTGAAGTCGGTCACCGTGCCGCCCAAGGTGGAAACGGCGATGTAGTACACGCAGAACATGATGACCACAAAGATCGGCAGGCCCAGGATACGGTTGGTAACCACGCGGTCGATCTTCTCGGAGGTGCTCATCTTTGCCGGAGCCTTGGTCATGCACTCGTCGATGATGTGGGCAATAACGCCGTAGCGCTCGCCGGTGATGATGGACTCGGCATCGTCGTCGCAGTCCTGCTCGCACTGGGCGACCAGCTCCTCCACGCGAGCGGCCTTCTCCTTGGTGAGGTTGATGAGTTTGCAGGCGTCTGCATCACGCTCGAACAGCTTGACGGCGTAGTAGCGACGCTTGTTGGCGGGAACGCTCGCCGGAAGGTTGTTCTCGATGTGGTCCAGAACGTCCTCGATGGAGGAATCGAACTTGTGCTCCGGCACCTGACCCTTAGAAGCAGCGGACTTTTTGACCTGTTCGAAGAGCTCCTTGATGCCCTTGTTCTTAAGAGCCGAGATCATCATGACCGGACAACCAAGCTTCTTGGAGAGCTTGTCGGTGTCGATCTTGTCGCCATTCTTCTCGACCAGATCGGCCATGTTGAGGGCAACGACCACGGGCAGGCCGGTCTCGATGACCTGAAGCGCCAGGTATAGATTGCGCTCCAGGTTGGTGGCATCGACCACCTGAACGACGACATCGGGCTCGCCGCTCATGAGGTAATCGCGCGAGCATTGCTCCTCGGGGCTGTAGGGGGAAAGCGAGTAGATGCCGGGGAGGTCCGTGATGGTAACGTTCTTGTCGCTTAGGAGCTTGGCCTCCTTTTTCTCAACCGTGACGCCGGGCCAGTTGCCAACGTAGCCGTTGGCGCCGGTAATCAGGTTGAAAAGCGTGGTCTTACCGCAGTTGGGGTTACCCGCCAGCGCGACATGGATCTGAGAATCCGCCATTCAATCCTTCTTCCTTGTGTGCCCGCGCTGCCTTCTCCGCGCGGGCTGGATAATGTGCTTCAAAAATGCTGCATTAAGTTAGAAATACCTAACTTTATCTGCAGAAATATACGCCGCGAGCCCTTACTGGACCTCGACGACGGCCGCCTCCTCCTTGCGGATGGAAAGCTCATAGCCGCGCACGTTGATCTCGACCGGATCACCGAGCGGCGCAACCTTCACGACCTTGAACGAAGTGCCCTTGATGAGCCCCAGGTCCATAAGGTGGCGGCGAAGCGCACCCTCACCGTGAAGCTTGACGATGGTAGAGCTCTCGCCCACCTTAACGTCACCCAACGTCTTCATCCTCTTGTCCCCCTTTCGGTTTTTATGAAATGCTGCGAACTAACCGACGGTCATGATGTGCATGGCCACCTTGGAATCGATACCAAAGCGCGCGCCCAGCACCGTGACGATGATATTGGCGCCACTCGAGCTCACCACGTGGATTTCGTTGCCCTCGACAAAGCCGAGGTCCTTGAGGTGGTGCTTCATGTCCTCATTGCCCTTTACACGAGACACGCGCACAGTTTCGCCCGCTTTTACCATCGAAAGCGGCATGGCCGGCATCTGCGGTCCGCAAGACATGAGTTGCTCCTAACGTCAGTTCGTCCTCAACATCGACGCGATAAAAGTTAACCACGTCTATGTTCGCTTTAGTAAACTAGCACGCGGTTAACTTTTTGGAAAGGGTCCCCATTCAGATTTCGAAAAAGTTTCCTATACGAAACAAAAAGGCGCGGCAAAGAGCTGTCCTTTGCCGCGCCCTGTCATGCTTAGAGCGAGAGGTTTCTGATCGATGTGACACAGGAGGCCTCATCCACGCCCGAAACGCGGAAGATGATGTCCTCGCCGCACTCGCCGTAGAGGGCCATCAGGCCCATAACGTCGCGACCGTCGGTATGACGGTCGCCGATGCTGACCGACACGTCGCTACGGTGCTTGGCAATGATGTCATAGAGCAGCGCAACCGGGCGGGCGTGTAGTCCCAACGGATCTTTAATCGTCTTTGTAAACTCGACCATGTCCCCTCCCACGACATCACACATTCGGCCGGCAAACCCAGCCACGTGGTAGTTATTGTAGCGTTAGATGCTTATCGAGGGCCCCTCCGGATACCCCGTGGTCAAAAAGTGGCAAATATGAGTACTGTCACCAATTTAGTAGCAGCAAAATCGAGAGCAAATTGCCTACTTTGAGCGATCGATTCGAAGAGGTTAAAAGCCGTCAAACGCCCTTTAAAGGGGGTTAGATAAATTGATTTTGAGCCCATTTTTGCTCGGAACAGGCCGAAAAATATGACACCTCTTTTGCAGCAGTACTCATATTTGGCATTTTTTGCCCACAGGGTCCAAAACCATGCCCCAAAACACAAAAGGAGGGGCCTCGTAAGGCCCCTCCTTAGGAAAGGGAATCGATTTATTCCACAGCCGTAGATTAATCCTAGCCGCTACTCCATCATGTCGAGAACGGAGGGGCGAAGCTCGCTCTCGGCGGCCTCGGGATCGGTCTCGCGCAGGCGGTTGATGCAGCGGTTGTACCACATCACGGCAAGGCCCAGGAAGACAACCACGCCGCCAACGTTGTAGACCAGCGTCAGCCACAGAGGCTGATCAAGCGGAATGGTGCCGCAGATAAGCACGAAGCAGAAGACCACAAGCAGGAATGCGGCAACGACCAGGCCAAAGCTGCGCGAGCCCATGCGGAAGCCACGGGGAGCAGCATCGAAGTTCTTGCGCAGCATAAAGTAGGCAAGCAGGATCAGCAGCGGCGGGAGCAGAGCGGTGGCAGCCGTCATGTTGGTGACGATCATGAGCAGGTCGTCGAGGTTACCGGAGCCCAGGGCCGGGATGATCAGGATGGGGACGACGATGGCGAACTGCAGCCAGGCAGCGCGGGCAGGAATGCCGTGCTCGTTGAGCTCGACGATCTTACTACCAAAGACGCCCTTGGGGATCTCGGTGAAGAACACCTTGATGGGAGCGGAGGTCCACATCATGAGGGAGCCCAGCGTTGCGGCAAGAAGGATCAGGCCAATGACGCGCGTGGACACTTCCATGGGAATGCCAAAGTGGGCAAAGACAGCGCCGAATACGTCGAAGATACCGGTGGAGATGGCAACGCTGCCCTCGGGGATGAACAGGTTGACCAGCAGCGAAGCGCCTGCATACAGAAGGCCGATGGTCAGGCCGGCGATAACGACGGTGCGCACGAAGGCCTTGACGCCGCCCTTAAGGTCGTTAAGGAACACGCCGACAGACTCAGCGCCGCCAACGCCCTGGATGATCCAGGCAAGCGTACCGAAGAAGCCCCACATAGTTGCGAAGTTGCTCGTGTCGGGAGCCATGTTAGCGGGCGTGGGAGCCGTAGCGAACTCGACGCCGCCAAAAGCAGCAGCCAGAGACAGCAAGATGAACACGGCGGTCAGGCCGAGAGCCGCGGTCGAACCGAAGGAGGAAATGGAGCCGATCCACTTAGCGCCCTTGGTCGAAACCCATGTGGCGATAGCAAAGACGACGATCTCGATAATGGTGATCCACAGCTGCGAAAGCTCGGCGTTGGCACCAAAGAACACGTAGCTCGCGTAGATGATGACGTTGGGCAGGACGGACGCAAAGAAGAACAGGTTAACGAACCAGTAGCTAAATGCCGTCAGGAACGCCCAGCGACCACCCATCGAGGTCTTAACCCATGCGTACACGCCAGACTCGGAGTCCTTGTTGAGGCCGACGAACTCGGCGGTAACCAGGGTATAGGGGACAAAGTACAAAAGCGTGGCAAAGAAGAACGACGGCGCAGCTGCCAAGCCGATGGCCGCGTTGTTGTTGATGATGTTCTTGATACCGAACACGGCGGCGACCGTCATGCCCAGCAGAGCGAACGAACCAATCGTTCCTCGTTTTTCAGAGCTCATAAGCCATCCCAATCATCTATTAAATGTCGTCTAAACCCGTCCGAGCTGCAAGTGCAAACACGGACGGTGCACCTGCTAAGGGGAATGGGGAAAAGGGAGTCAACAAAGCCATCCCCCTTAACGGCGCGAAGCAAACGTCCAGGCGGACGAATACTACTTGTTGGGGAAGGAATATCCTTCAACCGTCACGTGCAGTACCACGACGCGGGGATCCGCGGCATCGGACACGACACGGTATGCCTCGTCAATTTCGACGACGGCAACGCCGCCGGCAGGGATCACCACCTTCTCCCCCGCACCCTCAAAGCGCTCGCGATCATCGATATCGCTGTAGGCGCGGGTGCAGGTGAGGCCTGCCTTGGGGGCAACCTCGACGGTCAGATCGCCGTCGAGCGGGGCGAGCACGGCATGATAGCGACGGTGACCGACCAAATCGGCGGTAGCGGCCTCGTGGGCGTTCACCCACCAGTACACCAACGAGTCGCCGATGGAGTAAGCCACGTCGTGCTGCAGGTCGGCAACACCATCGAGCGCCTGGCCGGTGCGCATCCACTTCTTGACGGACTTCATCTCAGCGTCGAAATCGGCGCGCGAGTTAAAGACATGCATGGCTTATGCCTCCTTAATGGGTGCCAGCGCCTGAGCCAGGTCGGCAGACGTCAGCGGTCGCAGGGACACCTCAAAGCTGAAGCTCTCAAAACGGGTGCGATAGGAATCGAGCACCTCGGAACCCCAAGAGTTCGAGCCAAGGCCGAGCAGTTGGTCGTTGATGTTGACCGTGACCGTATCGCCCTTGACAAGGTCGTAGACGTGCTTGGCGTTATCGATGGCCTCGCAGCTATAGGGCCATGCCGAGAACGAGAACGGGTTGGAAGCGGCGTCGCTCGGACGCGTCACGACCAGACCGTCACCGTGGCTAGAGCGCAGGGCAACCCAGCGGGTACCCTCGCGGTTGGCGCAGTCCTGAGGCATAACGTAGGGCGTGAACATATCGTCGACCGTGGTGCGGTAATGACCGACCGGGTTGGCGCGCAGCGAGTCCGGATAGTTCTCGCCCGGGCCGTGGCCATACCACTCGACGGCGCGATCGCAACCGGGGACCTCGAAGGAGATACCGATGCGCGGGATGATGTCCGAATAGTCACCGTAGGGCTCGCCGGAAACCTTGAGGTCGACGCGACCGCTCGGAAGCACGGTGTAGACAAGCTCAACGCGCATGCCGAACGCACGGACGGGAGGAGCAATGCGTTGGCTCACGGTAACGACGACCGCATTGCCGTCCTGCTTCCAAGAAACCTTGCGGGTAGACGTCTGCATCACATCGATGAAGTTGTCCTTCCACAGGGAGTCGTACTCCTGGGCGTGGTTGTCGACGAGCGGATGCCAAAAACCAACCTGGGGGCCAGAGGCCATGACGTCGCGGCCGGATGCCTTCCACTCGCTCACGGTGCCGTTTACCTTGCTGAAGGTCAGCTCGCCGTTGAGGGAGTGAATGCGAATCTCCTGCTCGGTCTCCTCGACCGTAAGCTCAGGACGAGTGGGAGCCGCGATGGCCGGCGCCGGATGGTTGGCGATGGCAAACTGGCTTGCGCCCAGTTGGAACATCGGCTCGCACCAGACGTGAGCGGCCATGGTGTAGGCGCGCACGGTCAGCAGGGTCTCGCCTACCGCGGCCTCGTGAATCACTAGCGGAAGCTGGACGGACTCACCGGGGGCAACCGCACCGGGCATGAGCGTCTTGCGGCAGACCACGTCGCCGTCCACCAGGGTCTCGGCCGACAGGCAGACATCCTCGAGGGCGGTGAACCAACGCTTGTTGGTGACGGTCAGCTCGCCTGCCTCGGCGTCATAAGCCATGCGAACCGGGCAGATGACCTGGCCATACTCAGTGAGGCCCGGGCTCGGCTGCTGCCAGGGGAACACCATGCCATCGATGCAGAAGTTGCTGTTGTTGGGGTAATCGCCGTTGTCGCCGCCATACATATCGTAGGCAATGCCGTCCTCGGTCACAGCAGCCAAACCGTGGTCGCACCATTCCCAGATAAACTGGCCTTGGATGCAATCCCAGCGATCGAAGACCTCCTGGTACTCGGACAGGCCTCCGGGGCCATTACCCATGGAGTGGCCATACTCGCAGTTAATGCGCGGCTTGGGGAACGGATGCTCGCCAAAGTCGTTCATCTGCGACACGCGGGAGTACATGGTGGAGATGACGTCGACGGTATCGGCGTTGCGATCTTCCTCGTAATGGACCGGACGACCATCGAGCTCGTGAGCCTTGGCGTACATCGCGCGGATATTGCAGCCATAGCCGCTCTCGTTGCCCATCGACCACATGATGATGCACGCGTGGTTGCGCTCCTGCATCACCAGGCGCTCAATGCGGTCGACGTAGGCCGGCTCCCATGCCGGGTCGTCGGTGACCAGGGCGATATTGCCGATATTCTCGAAGCCGTGGCTCTCCATATCGGTCTCGGCGACCAGCATGATGCCGTACTCGTCGCACAGCTCGTAGAAGCGCGGGTCGTTGGCGTAGTGGGACGTGCGCACCGCGTTGATGTTGTGCTGCTTCATGAGCTCCAGGTCGCGGCGCATGCGATCGAGGCCCACGGCGCGGCCCTTGTGATCGTCGTGGTCGTGGCGGTTGACGCCATGCATCTTAAAGTAGGTGCCGTTGAGGTAGATATGATTGCCCTCGACCGTCACCTCGGCAAGACCCTGGCGATGCGGAACGTACTCGCTGACCTCGTCACCGTCGTAGACCTCAAACGTCAGGTCATAAAGGAAGGGGTCCTCGGGATTCCAGAAGTGGGCATCGGTCACGCTGCACTCGGCATGGCCGTCGACGCACTCGCCCGTAGCCACCACGTTCTCGCCATCGCTGAGCGTAAACACGATGCGGGTAGCGCCCTCGGCAACCGTATCGAGCGTAATCAGAGCGGTATCGCCCTCGCGGTGCGTGCGGAACCTAAAGTCGACCAAGTGCGCGGCGGGACGCTGCATAAGGTACACATCGCGGAAGATGCCCGAGGCCCACCACATATCCTGGTCCTCGATGTAGCTGCCATCGCTGTACTGCAGAACCTTGACCACAAACAGGTTGTCGCCCTCGACGAGCGCGTCGGTCACGTCGAACTCGGCAGACAGGCGCGAGCCCTTGGTCATGCCGATAAACTGACCGTTGACGTACAGCTCGCCATAGCTCTCGATGCCGTCGAAGCGAATGATCTCGCGAGCGCCGGCAGGAACGGCGGGAAGGTTGACGATGCGCTGGTACACGCCCGTGGGGTCATCGGAGGGAACAAACGGCTGGTCCACCGGGAACGGGAAACCCTCGTCGGTGTAGGCAAGGTTGCCATAGCCGTCCACCTGCCACAGGTGCGGAACCTCCACGTGATCCCACTCGGGCTTGTACGTGGAGAGTTCCTCGTTGGAGACGGCAGCGGGGCCCTCAAAGAGGCGGAACTGCCATGAGCCGGACAGTTGGACAAACCCGCGCGACAGCTCGCGGCTATACGTTGCAGCGAGATCGGCGGTCTCGTAACCCATAAAGTACGCATGGGGTGCCAGGCGGTTCCTGTGGGTGAGCGCTTGGTTTTCCCAATCGTTAATGGCGTCCATGGTGATGCTCCTTCGTCATCGTAGTGATTCTTGTGCAACCGGTTGTCCTTATCTTACGGGCGATGCAAAAACTGTGCAACCGGTTGTCCGCTGAACGGTCGATTTGGCCGGGTTAACGGTGCAACCGGTTGTACAACCGCGACACTTATATCACCCTGAGTATCGAAACTCAGCGCAAGACATCGTTCTCAAGCTCGTAGGCAACCGCCACGCCCGCTGATATCTCACCCATACGAGACGTATTCGATTGCGGCTTGGTTGCAAAACGACACCGGTCACCGGATATCATGAACGCTGTTCAGGCGCACTATAGTAAGCTGTATCCGCACCAGCCCGTATCAGCGACAACATCGACCGCATTCTCCAGGAGACGCCATGACCCAACCAGTTCGCACCGCACCTACGCTTGCCGAGGTTGCCGCAGCTGCCGGCGTGTCGCGCTCCACGGCATCGCGCGCTCTCAACGATTCGCCCCGCATTAGCGAGGAAACCAAAAGGCGCGTCCGCGCGGCGGCCAAGGAAGTCAATTTTGTCCCCAACGCTCGTGGCCGAGCGCTCGCTGTCGGGCGCACGGAAATCATCGCCGTGCTCGTGACCGAGCCCCTAAGTGAACTCTTCAGCGACCCCACTTATAGCGAGTTTTTGAGCGGCATTACCGAGGAACTGTCGGAGTCGTCCTATCTGCCCGTTATCTTGCAGGCGTCTTCTACGCATGAGCGCAACCGCGCACGCGAGCACTTTGAGCGCCGCTCGTTCGACGCCGTGATCGACGTCTCCCCCTACAAGGGCAGCGAGCTGCTCGAGGTACTGTGCGAGCTGGGCGTACCCACCGTGTTGTGCGGCCAGCTCGAGGGCCACCCCTATCGCGATGTGTTCTCGACAGTCTACTCTGACGACGAAGAGGGCGGACGCTTTGCGGCACTCGCCATAAAGGATCGCGGGCGCAAAGATATCGTCGCCGTGTTGGGACCGCAAGACAACCCCGCTGTTGCCGACCGCCTGCGCGGCTACCGCGCTGTCTTGGGCGAAGACCTCCCAGACGCAAACGTTATCTATACCGGCTGGAACAACGGAGACGGCTATCAGGCCATGCACCAGATCCTCGCGCGCGAGATTGCTTTCGATGGCGTGCTCTGCGGATCGGACCGCATCGCGGCTGGCGTCATCACTGCACTCAACGAGGCAGGCCTATCCGTTCCGGCGGACGTTTCTGTCGTCGGCTTCGACGATCACGAGATTGCGACGCGCTGCGTCCCCGCGCTCACGACCGTCCGCCAGCCCCTGCGCGAAGAAGGCCACATGGCCGCCAACATTGCGCTCGACATGATCAAGGGTGCCGAGCCGACCACCTCCGTGATGCACATGCAGCTGATCCAGAGAGACTCGCTATAAGAAACTGGGGCAGGCTTTCCGCCAGACAGTTGTTGCGGAAAGCCCGGCCCGTTTTGAGCGCTCATTCTGGGGCACAGTTTCCGTTAGACAGCTCAACCGGAAACTGTGCCCCATTATTTTGCCGAATTCTGGGTCGCGCTTTCCCAGAGGACCCCCTTTGGGAAAGCGCGACCCGTTCTGGACCCAGATTCCGGGACGCACTTTCCGCGACGCCCGGTCACCTCATGCCCTCACAATCTCGGCGTATAAAAAACGAGGGAAGGCACACGTCCTTCCCTCGTTGCAAGCAATATGTAGCCGCTTGCCTACATCAGGCGCAGGCTGACGTCCTTGAGCTGGGCGCCGGAAACGGCACTCGGAGCACCCGACATGAGGTCGGAGCCGCTGGCCGTCTTGGGGAACGCCATGACGTCGCGGATGGAGTCGGAACCGGTGAGCAGCATGCACACGCGGTCCAGGCCCAGAGCGAAACCGCCCATCGGGGGCGCACCAAACTTGAGGGCCTCCATGAGGAAGCCGAACTGAGACTCGGCGCGCTCCTCGGTAAAGCCCAGGAGCTTGAGCATGGACATCTGCATCTCGGCGTTGTGGATACGCATACCGCCGCCGCCGGCCTCAAAGCCGTCCATGACAAAGTCGTAGGTGCACGAACCGGCTGCCAGGGGATCGGCCTCGATCTTGGCGATGTCGGTCTCGGTCGGTAGGGTAAAGGGCTGGTGCTCGGCAGCATAGGCCTTGCGGTCCTCGTCCCAATGGAACAGCGGGAAGTTGACGACCCACAGGAAGTCGTGGCCCTCGCGCTTGATCTCGAGGGCGTTGGCCATGTGCGAACGCATGCCGCCCAGGATCTCGTCGGAGAGCAGGCGCGGGCCGGCGGCGAACATCACAAGGTCGCCGGGCTCGACGTCCATGCGCTCGCGCAGAGCGGCCATCTCCTCGTCCGAGAAGAACTTGACGATGGGGCTGTTGATGGAGCCGTCCTCGCGGAAGGCGATCCAGGCCAGGCCCTTGGCGCCAAACGTGGAGGCCACGCCGGCGAGCTTATCGATCTTGGCACGTGCCCAGGCACCGGCGCCCTTGGCGTTTGCAAGCGCGCTGATGACCAAGAAGAATACCAGGATGGGTGCCACGCCCTTCAGCGCGGAGACGAACAACGTGCCGAACATCTCGAGCACGTCGTTACCCGGCCAAAACACACCCAAAACAGCGCCGATGACCAAACCGACGAGAATGCGCTTGATCAGGCTGATGTCGTTCCACTTCCGCCCGATCGCCTTCAAAGTTTCCATTTCAATCGTTCCTTCCCGCCTGCTTCCCCGCAAAAGGGAATGCAAGCTTCAGCATAAAGCAGCTGAGGGGAGCATGCATGCGTGCATGCTCCCCTCAAATGGTGCGGGCGAAAGGACTTGAACCTTCACGGGGGTTGCCCACCAGAACCTAAATCTGGCGCGTCTGCCAATTCCGCCACGCCCGCACACTTTGCTGCTCGAAAAACAGCGGACACATAATAGCAGAACAGAAGGCAATCGATACGCGCAAGTTTTCGATTCGGCGTCGGTGGCGCTGAACGTCCAAGTGGGTGGCGATTTGGTCTTCGAGGAAAGCCTGAAATCCTTTTGAACCCTATTATATGAGCCTAGCGAATTGATGGAGAACCAAGCTGCTAGCTGGCCTGCGCCTGTGCGTAACCGAAGGCGTTCCATGTGGAAGTGAGTGTTTGGTTGGCACAACTTCGTCATATGTGCGATAATCCCTTCTTGGTGCGCATTCGTGCCGATGTACGGCCGCGCTGTCCGATTCGGCCAGATTCGATTGCGCGCTGCACGAATCGTGCGATAAGCGAACGATGGAGGAAAGTTAGTGGAAACAAAAGTAGAGGCATTGCAGGACAACAAGGTCAAGGTGACCGTCACCGTCGATGCCAAAGAAGTCGACAATCGCATCAAGAAGGCTTACAAAGACTTCGGCAAGAAGTACAAGTTCCCTGGTTTCCGTCCTGGCCATGTGCCTCGTCAGATTATCGACGCCAACCTGGGCAAGGAAGCCGTGCTCTCCACGGTTACCGACGAAATGCTCAACGAGTCGTTCCCCGTGGCTATCGACGAAGCCGACCTCATTCTGATTTCCGAGCCCAAGTTCTCCGAGGTCGACGGTCTCGTTGAAGAGGGCAAAGATTTCACCTTCTCCATTGAGTGCGAGGTCAAGCCCGCTCTCGAGCTTTCCGATTACTCTCCGGTTCACATCGAGGTTCCCTTCAAGACCGCTTCTGAGGCTGAAATCGACAGGGAAATCGACAACCTGGGCAACGCTTATCACGACTACAAGAACGCTCCTGCCAACACCAAGGTGAAGGCCGACTCCGTCGTCGAGCTCGACATCAAGGCTGTCGACGACAACGGCGAGGACATCGCCGCGCTGTGCAGCGAAGCTCGCCTTTACGAACTGGGCAAGGGCCTGTTCCCGGCAGCATTCGACGAGGAGCTCGTTGGTTGCAAGAAGGGCGAAGAGAAGCACTTCGAGATCGAGGTTGAGTCGAACCCCTGCATGCTCACCAGCATCCTTCAGGGCAAGACCGCCAAGGTCGTCTTTGACGTCACCGTCAAGGCTGTGAAGAAGGTCGTTCTTCCCGAAATCACCGACGAGTGGGTCAAGGAAAACTTCGGCTTCGAAGATGTCGCCGCGCTGCGCAAGCTCATGGGCGAGCAGATTGAGGCTCAGAAGGGCGAAATCATTCCCCGCATTATGGAGAACAACGCTCTGTTCGAGCTGCAGAAGCGCCTCGAGGGCGACGTGCCCCAGGCCATGTGCGACGCCGCCGAGCGCGACCTGCTGCAGAGCTTCTTCGAGCAGCTCCAGCGCCAGGGCGCTACGCTCGACGCTTACCTGGCTGCCCAGCAGATCACTGCTGACCAGTTCAAGGAAGACGTCAAGGCTCAGGCTGCCGACACCGTCAAGCAGAACCTGGCCCTCGACGCCTATGCTCGCCACAACAACATCGTTGTGACCGACGAGGAAGTCGTTGACGAGTTCAAGAACTCCGGTGCCAAGGATACCGACAAACTCTATGCTGAGTGGAAGAAGCAGGGTCGCCTGTCCTTCGTCCGCGAGGGCATTCTGCGCGGCAAGGCTCTCGAGGCTCTGCTGAAGGAAGCCGAGATTGAAGAGGTCGAGCTTCCCACGGCTGACGA
>ERZ779890.3216-NODE-3216-length-14802-cov-4.471621_pt1 | contig 14802 bp, 12 predicted proteins | sample MGYA00511553_ERZ779890 | MGnify/ENA primary metagenome ERZ779890 (study PRJEB29588, sample SAMEA2152064) | human gut metagenome | biome: human gut; feature: human-associated habitat; material: faeces | place: Denmark | collected 2008/2010 ...
ATGAGTCGTGCGGCAAGTGCACGCCCTGCCGCATCGGAAACAAACGCCTGCTGGAGATTCTCGACCGGATCACCAGGGGACTGGGCAGGGACGAAGACCTCGACGAATTGCAGAACCTCGCCCGCGTAATCCGCGACTCGTCGCTCTGCGCCCTGGGGCAGACAGCCCCCAATCCAGTGCTTTCGACCCTGGAAAACTTCTGGGACGAATACGTGGCCCACGTGCGGGACCACCACTGTACGGCCCACCGCTGCCGCGACCTGATGAGTTTCGTGATCGACCCCAAGGTTTGCAAAGGCTGCTCCCTCTGCGCTCGCATGTGTCCGCCGGGAGCCATCAGCGGCATCCCCAAACAACCCTACGCCATCGACCAGGCCCGCTGCATCAAGTGCGGCACCTGCCTCGAAAAATGCAAGTTCGGCGCAATCAGCATCCGCTAACCACTCCTCCAAGACAAATCCGCATGGAAACGATAAAACTAACCATCGACAACCGAACCGCAGAGGTCGCCCCGGGCACCAACCTGGTCGAAGCGGCCGCTTCGATCGGCATCAAAATTCCGACGCTCTGCTACCTCAACCTGCACGAGCTGGGCTGCAAGAACGACCCCGGTGTCTGCCGCATCTGCGTCGTAGAGGTCGAAGGACGCAAAAACCTGGCTCCGGCCTGCAAAACCGTCTGCACGGAGGGGATGGTCGTCCGCACCCACACACCCCGCGTCATCAACGCCCGGCAGACCATTCTGGAGCTGATCCTCTCGGACCACCCCAACGAATGCCTCACCTGCTCGAAGAACGGCTATTGCAGCCTGCAAACCATGGCCAAAGACCTCGGCATCCGCGAGGCCAAGTACAAGGGAGAAACCACCAAGCCGATGATGGACCTCTCGCCGTCGGTGGTGCGCAACATGGAAAAGTGCATCCTCTGCCGCCGCTGTGAAACGGTCTGCAACCAAGTCCAGACCGTCGGCGCCCTGTCGGTCGTAGGCCGGGGATTCACTTCGGTCCTCTGCACGGCCTTCAACGATCCGATCCTGACGACCAACTGCGTCAATTGCGGCCAATGCGTAGCCGTCTGTCCGACCAGCGCCCTTTCGGAGAACAGCAACATCCGGGAGGTGATGCAGGCGCTCGCCGATCCCGGCAAGACGGTCGTGGTGCAGACCGCCCCCGCCGTGCGCGTAGCCCTCGGCCAGGATTTCGGACTGGAAGGCCGGAGCGTCACGGGCAAGATGACCACAGTGCTGCGTCGGTTGGGCTTCGACTACGTTTTCGACACCGACTTCGCCGCTGACCTTACGATCATGGAGGAGGGCACCGAGCTGCTCCAGCGCCTGAACAAGTATCTCGCGGGCGACCGGACGGTCAAAATCCCACTGATGACCTCCTGCTGTCCGGGCTGGGTGTCGTTCATGGAGAAGCATTTCCCCGAACTGGGCGAGAACCTCTCGACGGCCAAGTCGCCGCAACAGATGTTCGGCGCGATCGCCAAAAACTACCTGGCGCCCAAGCTGGGCATCGACCGCCGGAATTTCATCGTCGTATCGGTCATGCCCTGCGTGGCGAAGAAATCGGAAGCCGCACGCCCTGAATTCGGCAAAGACGGCGATCCGGACGTAAACATTTCGATCACCACGCGCGAACTGGCCCACATGATCCGCTTCGCCAACATGAATTTCGACGAACTGGAGGAGAGCGATTTCGACCGTCCGCTGGGCGAATCGACCGGTGCAGGCGTCATCTTCGGCACCACAGGCGGCGTGATCGAGGCAGCCGTGCGTACGGCATACGAAATACAAACGAAAAAAACGCTTCCGAAACTCGACTTCACCGAACTGCGCGGACTGGCGGGAATCCGTTCGGCAACGATCGACTTCGACGGCGTACCCGTCAAAATCGGCATCGCACACGGGCTGGGTAACGCCCGCAGGCTGGTCGAAGAGATCCGCGCCGGCCGATCGCCCTACCACGCCATCGAAATCATGGCCTGTCCCGGCGGCTGCATCAACGGCGGCGGGCAACCCTATCACCGGGGCAACGAAGAGCTTCTGAAACGGCGTGCCGAGGCCCTCTACGCCGAAGACGCCGCCAAACCGCTGCGCAAGTCGCACGAGAATCCCGACATTCAGGCGCTCTACGAAGAGTTCCTCGGCGAACCCTGCGGACCGCTTTCGCACGAACTGCTCCACACCCGTTATTACGACCGCAAACCGGTCGTGGAACCCAAGAAATAAGACGTTATGGAAAAAATATGCCTCTCCCAACGGAGAATCGACGAGATAAAGAACGTCTGCCGAAAGTACGGCAACGACCCGGGCGAACTGATCAACATCCTGCACGGCGTGCAGGACACGCTGGGCTATCTGCCCAAAGAGGTACAGGAGCTCATCGCCCTGGAGTTGGGCATCTCGGCCGCACGGGTTTACGGCGTGGTGTCGTTCTATTCGTTCTTCACGATGAAGCCCAAAGGCAAATATCCGATTTCGGTCTGCATGGGCACGGCCTGCTACGTCCGGGGCGGCGAGAAGGTGCTCGACGAATTCAGACGCCAGCTCGGCATCGAAGTCGGCGGCACGACCCCCGACGGGCTCTTCTCGCTCGATTCGCTGCGGTGCGTGGGTGCCTGCGGACTCGCTCCGGTCGTGATGATCGGACCCCGGGTCTATGGACGGCTCAAGGTGACCGATGTCAAAGGTATCCTCGACGAAATCCAGGCCCTCGAAAAAGAGATCTGACGACGCGGTATTACGTTAAATAAAAAAGACCGGGCCTGCACAGAAATACAGGTCCGGTTCGTTCCCTCCGGAACAAAAGCCGCCTCACCGACAATCGGTTCCACCAGTCCGAACGAAGGCCCCCGCAACGATCCGCAGAGCCTGGATGATCGAAAACAGGCATTTTTTCCCGCCATAAAATGCACCGGAACCCCCGCTCCGACATCTGCAAGCCAACAGGGGCTATGCTCGAACCGGGAAAAACACGCACTCCGTCACAAAAGATTTCGCGGAAAAGTCGTCAAACCGGATAATTTGGCGTACCTTTGCCCGACAAATCATCATAAATGAATCAATTAGAAGAATTTAAGGCTTTAGGACTGTCCGACGATATACTTACTGCCATTGCCAAAAAAGGGTTCGAAACCCCCTCGGCCATTCAGAGCCTCACCATTCCCCACCTGCTCACCACCGACAAAGACATCATCGCACAAGCACAAACCGGCACGGGTAAAACCGCCGCTTTCGGCCTGCCGATTATCCAGATGCTGACTTCCCGGCGGAATATTCCGCAGGCCATCGTCCTCGTTCCGACCCGCGAACTGGCCCTGCAGGTGACGCAGGAACTCATTTCGTTCAATACCCACGACCTTTCGATCGCCCCGATCTACGGCGGCGCCTCGATGACCGAACAGTTGCGGCGCTTGAAAAAAGGCATCGACATCGTCGTCGGCACGCCGGGCCGCATCCTCGACCACATCCGCCGGGGCACGCTCGACCTCTCGGCGATCGCCTACCTGGTGCTCGACGAGGCGGACGAAATGCTCAACATGGGTTTCATCGAGGATATCGAAGAGATCATGCACGCCATGACCGGCCCCAAACGCGTGCTGCTCTTCTCGGCCACGATGCCCGACCGCATCGCGGCGCTGGCCCGCAACTACATGCACGACCCCGACCTCCTGAAGGTCGAATCGCAGCACGTCACCACCGACCTGACGAACCAGATCTATTTCGAGGTGCGCGAAGGCGACAAGTTCGACGCCCTGACCCGCATCATCGACGTCGAACCCGAGTTCTACGGCATCGTCTTCTCCCGCACCCGAACGGGCGCGGACGAGATCGTGGCCAAACTCCTGGAACGCGGCTATGCGGCCGAAGTCCTTCACGGCGACATTTCGCAGACCCAGCGCGAGAAGATCCTGGGCAAATTCAAGAAAAAACAGGTCAATATCCTGGTGGCTACGGACGTGGCGGCCCGGGGCATCGACGTAAGCAACCTCACGCACGTAATCAACTACTCGCTGCCGCAGGACTCCGACAGCTACGTCCACCGCATCGGACGCACGGGCCGCGCCGGCAACCAGGGAACGGCCATCACCTTCATCTCGCCCTCCGAGATGCGCAAATTCGGGTTCCTGAAGCGGACGATCAAGGCCGACATCAAGTTGGAACAGCTCCCCACGCCGGCCGACATCATCGCCACCAAGCGCAACAAGATCAAGGAAGATCTGGACGCCATCGTCGAGAGCGAAAGTTACGGCGAATGTACGGGGATGGCAGCCGAACTACTGGAGAATTATCCGCCCGAAGTGGCCCTGAGCGCCCTGCTGCGCCTGGCGTTCAAGAACGAGCTGAGCGAGAGCAGCTATCCCGAAATCCGTTCGATCGACGTCGATCGCAAGGGCAAGGCCCGGATCTTCCTCGCCTTCGGCGCCCGCGACGGCTACGATACCCGCAAGACGGTCCGGCTCCTCAAACAGGAGTGCGGACTCTCCGACCACGATATCGACGACGTACGGGTCATGGAGGACTTCTCGTTCGCAACGGTTCCCTTCGACCGAGCCGAAAAAGTCGTCAGGGCTTTGAATAAGCTCTCGCACGGACGTCCCATCGCGGAAATATCGAAAGACAGCCCTTCGGCCCGCACATCCGGCGGAAGACAATCCCACCGCCGCAGGGAGTCCGACACCCGATCCGGACGTAAAACCGGCCGGAAACCCGAAAGCCGGGAATCCTATCGCCAAGACTCCTCCGTGCAGGAGGCTTTCGGTGCGCCCGACGATCGGAACGGACATCGGAAATCCGTCCGCAGCCCAAAAACGTCCGGCACGAAAGCCGGGAAGAAACCCGCAACGACAGTCAAGGCGAGCAGCAAAACGTCCACACCGGAGAAAACCGCCGCGAAGAGAACTCCCGAGCTCCCCGAAAACTGGTTCGAAGAGTGGTTCGGCCAGCGGCAACCCGCTCGCAACAAAAAGGGGCCGAACCGGACCCCGAAGCGAAAAAACAGAGATTAAGCATCAAACCGGATCCCCGGCCGAGGCAGGTCGTTCGTCCGCAGGAGATTTGGCGATCGTGAAGCTGAAGGTGGTCCCTTCGCCATAAACCGACTCCACGGCCATCTCGCCGCCGTTGCGGTGCACCAGATCCAGACAAAGCTGCAACCCCAGTCCCGACCCCTCCTCTTTTCGGGTTCCGTAAGTGGTGAAATACATCGCAGGATCAAGCACTTTATCCAGGTCTTCTGACTTGATGCCGACTCCGAAATCACGCACCCGGACAACGGCATGGGTCGGAGTTTCGGCCATGGAAACGACAATCTTCCCTCCTCCTTCCGGGCTGTATTTGATCGCATTGCTCAACAAGTTGCGGACGATCGTCTTGACCATATCGACATCGCACCGCACGTGAATCGGCACGGGAATGTCGTATTCGACGACGATTCCTTTGGTCCGGGCCACCGACTCCGAAATTTTCGAGGAAAAGAGTACGACTTCGGCCAGATCGACATCCTGATACACCGTATGCATCCTCCCGGTCTGACACTTCGTCCACTTGAGCAGGTTGTCGAGCAGCGAAAAGGTGTCTTCGGCAATGTCGTTGCCCATGCGAAGCATATCGAGGTTCCCGGCTCCGACCCGCTCCGCATCCAGGCTGTCGAGCAGGGTGTTGAACAACATCTTGAGGCTTCCGATCGGAGAGCGCAGATCATGGGCGATCACCGAATACATCTTGTCGCGGCTGGCCAGGGTCGCCTGCAGCTCCTCGTTCTGCCGCACGATGACGCGCTGCGCCTCTGCAATAAACATATGATACGCCACCCGCGTAATCAGCTCCTCGTGATTGAAAGGCTTCGACACGTAATCGCTAGCCCCCATCTTGAACCCTTTGACAATGTTTTCCGAATCGTGGAGCGCCGAGAGAAAAATCACGGGAATCCGACAGAATCGCTCGTCGGCCTTGAGCCGCTCGATCACCTCATAACCGTTCATGTCCGGCATCATGATATCCAGCAGAATCAGGTCCGGAGATTCGCTTTCGACCTTCTCGAGCGCTTCGCGGCCGCCCGTCGCAGTCACGATCCTGTATCCCGCCTTTCCAAGTATGGTTTTCAGCAACAGGACGTTGGTCGCAATATCATCGACGACAAGAATCTTATAATTTTCAGGATTGACCGAGAGATTTTCCATAAAACAGACCTTGTGACACACAAGCGAGGTAGATAACCGCTAACAGATTTCATCGGTGTACGAAGAAATTTTCCGAAACGGCAACCGCATCGAAAGCAAGGAACGACAGCCGACTATGGCCGAAAAACAGCGCGTATCCCGACGCGGAACCGAATTTACACGGACGATCTGCACCCGATTCGGAGGCGATTCACTTCAAGAACTTTTCGATGCGGACCTTCAGTTCCATCGGGTTGAAGGGTTTGACGATATAGTCTTCAGCTCCGTCCTGCAACAACTGAATACGCTCCGAAGTACTGTCTTCGCTCGATAACATAACCATCCGGATATGCCGGAACCGCTCGTCACTCTTGACGGCATGGAGAAATTCATCTCCCCGCATGTCGGGCATACGGATATCCGAAATAATCAGATCGGGCAAATCTCCGGCCTCCATCTGCTCGAGTACAGGCTTCGGACTGTCGAAATAGCGACAGTCGTAGTCCCGCCCCAGGCAGGCCATGATGATTTTGCCGATCATGTCCTTGTCATCGACAACGAATATCTTTTGCTTGTCCATATTTTCAACACTTTAATACGTCTGAAGAACACAAATTTCGTACAAATAGTCACTTTTTTGTCACAATCGAAATAATTGTGTCTAAAATCGGTTCCAAATGTATAAAGAATATACACAAAAACGACAAAAATTTGTCGTTTTCATAGCTGTTTCCTCCGAATACCGGTTCATACAACCGCAAAATAACCGTCTGAAAATCATATATCCTTGTATGAAAGTCGGATCGCTGCATATGGGACTAACCGACAAAACGGTCCTGCTCAGCCTACGCTGCCCGGTAAAAAATAAACTGCAACAAAGAGAGAGTAGTAGAATGGATACGGAGGAATCAATGGGAAATCATAATTTTCATCCATAACCTCATAACCGGCTAATCGAAAACGACCGGCAACCATTCCTCGAAAAAAATACATATTATATTTATACAAAACAAAAACCGCGTTGCAGATAGTTGCAACACGGTTTCTGTGAGGTCTGAAGCGGATTCGAACCGCTGTACAAGGTTTTGCAGACCTTTGCCTAGCCACTCGGCCATCAGACCCTGATTCCCTGGATCGGGTTTGCAAATATACGAAGATTTCTCTTTTCTGCAAAACTTCCGGGCAACTTTGCATTTTTATCGGCAAAAACCTATCTTTACAACCGCTAACCGAAGCCCCGAAGCGGGTCCGGAACCTACGGTTTCGCCCAAAAGAGGCGGAGCCGAACTCATTCGGGGATTGCCGGATACGGAAAATGAAGCGCGAAATTCCAGACATAGCCCTCACCCTCACGCCGGGAATAGGCCCGAAAGGGGCGGTCCATCTGCTCGACGTATTCGGTTCGGCAGAGGCGGTTTTCTCCGCTTCGGCCGACGAACTCACCGAAAAAGCCCGACTCCGACCGGAACTCGCGCGGGCGATCCTCCAAAAGAAAGCGTTCGCAGACGCAGAGCGCGAAGTCAAACATTGCCGCAAACACGGGATCGAGATCATCGCCTCCACCGACGCACAATACCCGGCCCTGCTGCGCGAAACCGCCGACTATCCGCATGTACTGTATGTTCTGGGTTCCCCGGAAGCGCTCGGCAAGACGACGCTTACGATGGTCGGCACGCGCCGGATGACTCCGTACGGGCAACAGATGGCCGACCGGCTGATCCGCGAACTGGCGGACCGGGTGCCGGATACGGTGATCGTGAGCGGCCTGGCCTTCGGCATCGACACGGCCTGTCACCGTGCGGCGCTCGCTTTCGGCATGCCGACCGTCGGCATCATCGCCTCTGCCCTTCCCGGCATCACGCCCGCACAGCACACGGCCGTCGCCCGCGATATGATCGAACACGGCGGAGCCGTCGTTTCGGAGCTGCACTCCCAAACCAGACAGAACGGCAACTTTTACCACTCCCGCAACCGCCTGCTGGCAGGCATAAGCGGCGGTACGGTCGTCGTAGAATCCCCCGCCCGCCAAAGGCGGGTCGATGGATACGGCACGGCTGGCGGACGGCTACAACCGCACGCTGATGGCCGTCCCGGGACGCGCGACGGATTTCGCCTCGGCCGGAGCCAATCTGCTGATTCGGACGCAGCGTGCCCAAATGGTATGCACGGGCGAAGATATCGTGCGGGAAATGATGTGGGACCAGAACCGTCCCGGCGATCTGATCGACCGGCCGACAGCGGCTCCCGCAGTATTCACGCGCGACGAAGAGGGGCTGCTGGGTTGCTTCCGCACCGACGACCCGATATCTGCAGAAGAGCTTTGCGAACTCTCGGGGCTCGGATTCGGCGAACTTTCGGCCCTGCTGCTGGGACTCGAAATGGCCGGAGCCGTCCGGCAGCTCCCGGGGAACCGATATATGAAACTGATCTGATCCATGTACCCGTCGGGAACAGCCTCTCGAATTCCTGCGGCAAGCGATTTTCCGACGCATCCCGACGGGGAACCGCAGCAAAAATTGATATTCGCCGGGAAAATCACTATCTTTACCCTGCAAAATTCACCGACAATATGGCTATCCCGAAATTCGACGCGATAAGAATACAGGCCCTGAAATTGCTCGGCAACGGTCAAACGCTGAAACCGAAAGACTTCTTCCAACCTTTGGCGGAACAGTTCCGTCTGGACGAAAACGACAAGAATGCGATGTACCCCTCGGGCAACGGGTATATTTTCTACGACCGGATCTCCTGGGCATTGAGCTACCTCTACCTCGCACAACTGGTCGATAAACCCCAGCGCGGGCTTTACCGCATCAACCCGCAGGGGCTGAAGATGCTGTCCGAGCATACGCCGGAAGAGATCAACGATTACGTAGAACAGACGGTACAGGCCCGCACCCCGCGCAAGTCCCGCAGAGCAGGAACCACGACGGAAGCATTGGCTCTCTCCGATACGCCATCAGGGGAACTGACGCCGCAAGAAGCCCTCGAACAGTCGTTCGACAACATCCGTAAATCGGTCTATGCGGAGATTCTGGAAACGATCATCGGCAAATCTCCCCGTGCTTTCGAACGCCTCGTGGTACAACTGCTTCAGGCGATGGGGTATGGCGGAGAAGTAAAAGGTTCGGGGCAAGTCACCCGGGCATCGAAGGACGGGGGCATCGACGGCATTATCAAGGAAGATATCCTGGGTTTCGGCCGGATCTACATCCAGGCCAAACGCTACGGGCTGAATTATGCGGTACAACGCGACGAGGTGCAGAAATTCGTCGGTGCACTCGCCGTCGCACAATCCCACAAAGGGGTTTTCATCACGACCTCCTATTTTACCAGTGGGGCGATCGACTACGTGAAGGGATTGAACGGAGCGGCGACGATCGTGCTGATCGACGGTAAGCAACTGGCCGAATACATCTACGATTTCGGACTGGGCATGCAATCGGTCAAGACGATTCATATCAAAAAGCCGGACAACGACTTCTGGGACGCGATGGAAGACGACGATAAAAAAACGACTGCTTAATTCCGCTTCCATCGCTGCCGTGTGCCGCCCCTCTGCGCAACGCTCCTGCCTTTACCGACTAAATACCTCTCCGCAATGCCTCTCCCGATAGCACTGATCGACACCCACTCGCATATCTACGCCGAAGAGTTCGACGCCGACCGCGACAAGGCGATCCGCCGCACCCGCGAAGCCGGGGTGGAGCGGCTGCTGCTGCCGGATATTGCGGACCGCGAGGAGGCCCTCGCACGTGCGGCCGACGCCGGAGTGGAGAGAGCGCTGCTCCCGGCGATCGACTCCGAAAGCCACGAGCGCCTCTTCGACGTCGTGCGCCGCTATCCGGACCGCTGCACGCCGATGATGGGGCTGCACCCGACCTCCGTCAACGACAATCCCCGTTGGCGGGAAGAGCTGGCGTTGGTCGAACGCTACCTCTGCTCACCGCCCGAAGGCGTCGGACGATTCTGCGCCGTGGGCGAAATCGGACTCGACTACTACTGGGACGACCGCTTCAAGGCCGAACAGCTCGAGGCATTCACGACCCAGTGCCGCCTGGCCGCGACCTATGACCTTCCCGTCGCCGTCCATACGCGGGCGGCCTGGGACGATATGTGCCGCACTATCGAAACGGAAACGAAGGCCGCCCGCGAAAAAGGGCTGCGCCTGCGGGGTGTTTTCCACGCCTTCGCCGAAGACGCCGACACCTACCGGCAGTTGAAGGAGTGCGGCGACTTCCTGTTCGGCATCGGCGGTGTAGTGACCTTCAAAAAGAGCCGGCTGGCCGATACCGTACGCGAAATGGAGCTCGATGACCTGGTGCTCGAAACCGACTGTCCCTACCTGACGCCGGTTCCCTATCGCGGCCAGCGAAACGAATCCGGATATATTCTTTATATTTGCAACAAAATCGCAGCGCTGAAAGGCACGACACCCGAAGAGGTAGCGGCGGCCACGACCCGCAACGCCCGGCGGATGTTCGGCTTCGACGCGGCGCGACAGACGACAAATGACCATTCAAGCCCTACCGAATCGATATGAAACCTTCGATCCTGATTATCTATACCGGCGGCACGATCGGCATGAAGCCCGACCCGGCGACCGGCGCCCTCGTACCGTTCGACTTCAGCGGCATCTTCGAGGAGTTCCCGACCCTCCAAAGCCTGAACATCGGCATCGAGGTATTCACGATGGACCCCGTGATCGACTCATCGAACGTCAGCCCCCGCAACTGGCTCGACCTGGCGGCGATCATCCGCGACAACTACGCCCGCTACGACGGGTTCGTCGTGCTGCACGGCACCGACACGATGTCCTACACCGCTTCGGCCCTGAGCTTCCTGCTCGAAAACCTGGCCAAACCCGTCGTCTTCACCGGCAGCCAGATTCCGATCGGCGTGCTGCGCACCGACGGGCGCGAAAACCTGATGACGGCCATCGAAATCGCTTCGGCCCGCATCGACGGCCATCCCGCCGTTCCCGAAGTGTCGCTCTATTTCCAGAACTGTCTGTTCCGCGCCAACCGCACGACCAAACGCAGTTCGGAAGACCTGAGCGCCTTCTGGTCGTACAACTATCCGGCCCTGGCCGACGTGGGCGTCAATATCACCTACCACACCGAATACATTCTCCAGCCGGAGCGTTACGACGAACCCCTGCACATCGCCGCCCGCTTGAGCGGAGGCATCGCCGTCGTCAAACTCTTCCCCGGCATCGAGGAACGGACCCTGCGTACGATGCTCTCGGCCGAGGGACTCCGGGGCGTCGTGCTCGAAACCTTCGGCGCAGGAAACGCCCCGACCTGCGAATGGTTCATCCACGTACTCGAAGAGGCGATCGACCGGGGACTGATCGTTCTCAACGTCACGCAATGCCGGGGCGGGCGGGTCATGATGGAACTCTACGAAACGGGACTCCGCCTGCAGCGGATCGGCGTGCTCTGCGGCCACGACATGACCACCGAGGCGGCCGTCACAAAATTGATGTACGTCCTCGGACTCGAACTGCCCCGCGAGCAAACGCTCGACCTGCTCCGCACGCCCCTCAAAGGAGAATTTACCGACTAAAACATTGTGCGTACGAAAATAATTTTGTATATTTCGGAGCTAAAAATCGCATCGACAGGGTCTCGGAGAGAGGCACGCAGACTGTCCGAAAAAGGATAAAACATTACCGCTCAATTCATTGCAGAGAATATTACTGCCGAAAAGAGAAACCGGGGCATTTTTCCGACCAGACAGCCGGATTGTCGAAAAAAGCTAAAATAAAACGAATTTGAACCGCGATAAGCCAGACAGGACAAAAAAAATTACATTTTTTGAAATAAAAAACGCAAACGAAAAAACGATCAACTAATCAAAATTTTAATTAAACAACCATGAAAAAACTTTTTTTGATTGTAGCAGTCGCCATCTTCTCGCTTGGTACTGTTAATGCTTTCGCCCAGGAGACGACTACGCCTGCAACCGAGGAAACCGCAGTCGTTGAAGAAGTCGAAGAAACCGCAGCGACCGAAACGGCCGAAACTCCGGCTTCGGACACTCAGCTTGCCGAAGGCCAGCCGATGCACCAGGTGCTGATGCAGAAGTTCCTCGAAGGCGGTTGGGAGTGGATGCTTCCGGTGCTCCTCTGCTTGGTATTCGGTCTTGCCGTAGCTATCGAGCGTATGCTTTACCTGAGCCTTTCGACCATCAACTCCAAGAAACTGATCGCCCAGGTCGAAGAAGCGCTGAAAAAGGGCGGTATCGAAGCTGCCAAGGAAGTTTGCCGCAACAAGCGCGGTCCGGTCGCATCGATCTTCTATCAGGGTCTGGATCGTTACAACCAGGGTTTGGACAGTGTCGAGAAAGCCGTCGTTTCCTACGGTTCGGTACAGACCGGCCGCATGGAGTCGGGCTTGAGCTGGGTAGGTCTGTTCATCGCACTTAGCCCGATGCTCGGATTCATGGGTACCGTCGTAGGTATGATCGAGGCGTTCGATGCCATCCAGGCTGCGGGCGATATCTCTCCGACGCTGGTTGCCGGCGGTATCAAGGTCGCTCTGTTGACTACCATACTGGGTCTTATCGCTGCGGTTATTCTTCAGTTGTTCTACAACTATATCGTTTCCAAGATCGACTCGCTCGTAAACGATATGGAGGATTCGTCTATCACGCTGATGGACATCCTGACGGCTTACAAGAAATAATTCGCATTTATAAAGACTTTATTCCCTATTATGAAAAAAATATTAAACATATTGCTGGGCGTCGTTCTTCTGGTGACGGTTATTCTGACCGTGTACGCGATAGTAGCCGGCGGCAGCAATGAAGCGATCAACCTGAACCTCATTTGGAGCTATATCCTGATTGCGGCAGCGGTTGTAACGGCTCTGTTCACGGCTGTATGGGGTATGGTCAACAGCTCCAAAGGCATCAAAGGAACGCTGCTTTCGACACTTCTGATCATCGTCATCGTCGCGGCAGCCTACCTGATCGCCCGCGGACATACGATCGAAATTCCGGACGTCGCGAACGGAGGCTTCTTCCCGCATCCTGAAACCGTTATCACGGAAGCCAGCATTCTGGTAACCTACGTAGCTCTGGGTGCCGCTGTTCTGACAGCTATTTTCACAGAGATATACAAAGCTTTCAAATAGAGTTTGAACGATGCCTATAGATAAAAGAAAAGTACAGGAGATCAATGCCGGTTCAATGGCCGACATCGCTTTCTTGCTGCTCATATTCTTCCTGGTGGCTACGACGATGAACGTCGATACGGGTATCGCCCGTAACCTGCCGCCGATGCCCCCCGAGGATCAAAAGGTCGAGGATATGAAGGTGAAGATACGTAACCTTCTGCCCGTTCTGGTGAACGGCCGCGGCGATATCTTCGTGGGCAGGGCCGGCGAACAGGAGTACGTCGATATCCACCAGTTGAAGGACCGGGCGAAGGACTTCCTCCTCAATGTGATGGACGATCCCAACCTGCCCGAAAAAGAGGTCGAGGAGTTCGAGCTCCCCGACGGCAGCAAATGGAGCTATCCGGTCGGAAAAGGCGTACTCTCGCTGCAAACGACCAAAGATACCCAATATCAGATCTACATCATGGTACAGAACGAGCTGACGCGTGCGATCAACGAAATCCGTGACGAAGTTTCGAAGAATAAATTCCAAATGAAATTCTCGGATCTCGGAGAAGCGGAGCGCGGTATCGTAGCCAAAGCCGTTCCCATGAGTATCTCGGAAGCAGAACCCAGAGATTTAGGAGGAAAAAAGTAGTATGGCAGTAATTAAAAAGAAAGGCAACAAAAGTTTGCCCCCGATCTCTACCGCCTCGCTGCCGGACGTGATCTTCATGATCCTGTTCTTCTTCATGGTATCTACGACCATGCGCGATCAGGAATTACATGTAAAATACCAAGTTCCAGAAGCAACCGAGGTGCAGAAACTGGAGAAGAAATCACTCGTAAGTTACATCCACATCGGAGAGCCGATCGGCGTTTGGCGGGAACAGTACGGTCCTGCACCCCGTATTCAGCTCAACGATGCCTTCAAAACCGCTCAGGATATCGGCCAGTTCGTAGCTGCCGAGCGTGACAAGCTCAATGAGTCGGAGCGTGCCTTGATGACGATCTGTCTGAAGGCCGACCGATATACGACTATGGGCCGTATCACGGAGATCAAGCAGGAACTTCGCCGCGCGAATGCCCTGAAAATTTCCTACGCGGCTGCGAAAACCCTGGGATACTAATTTCAGGAAGGATTCATTCCCGAAGGGGATGTGTCAAATTGAGAAATTTGGCGCATCCCCTTTCAGGTATGTAAGAACAGACATCGAGGTTCACGGCGAAGAACGTGTCCTGACCGTACATAATCGAGCCGCGATACCGATAATAACGAAGCGGTTTGCCTGTTATGATACACCGTCTTTTTATTCGCCGGTTCGGAAAGAGCCTCGGGATAAAAAACAAAAAAACAGAAAGATACAGGACAAACAGGGCCAAGCCCACGATCGAGCGCCAAAAAAGAGGCCGCAAGAGCGGGAATCGGAAACCAAGCCGAAACAGAAAAAACGGGGCGATTACCGACACTCCTACTCCTACTCCTACTCCTACTCCTACTCCTACTCCTACTCCTACTCCTACTCCTACTCCT
>ERZ779890.3219-NODE-3219-length-14794-cov-2.911595_pt1 | contig 14794 bp, 8 predicted proteins | sample MGYA00511553_ERZ779890 | MGnify/ENA primary metagenome ERZ779890 (study PRJEB29588, sample SAMEA2152064) | human gut metagenome | biome: human gut; feature: human-associated habitat; material: faeces | place: Denmark | collected 2008/2010 ...
CGCAACACTTCCGAGATCTGGCGTTTCATATCCATACTCTTCACCTGCAATCGCATCGCCAACTGCTTATAATTATAACTCTCACCCGGGTGATTACTCATCAGTGCCAAAAGGCGTTTACTCAACTCCGGCTTACTCATGGTCGGCTTGCTTTTCTTTTTATTTTTGCCCATACCTCTTATTTTAGTGCCCTAATTTAGTGTTTTTTTCGATTGATTATACAAAAATCCGGGCAATGAATTATAATTTTCCTCCCGGCCAAGGCCGTTATTTTGTTTTACCGGAGCTAACGAAACAAAAAAGCGGCCCCGGAAAGAGGCCGCTCGTCGTTTTTATAAATCCCTTATTTAATCAATCCCTTATCGAATTTTTCTTTCACTTTAACCAGCATATCGACCGTCATATTCTGAAGGTTGTATTCCGGCTTCCAGCCCCATTCTTCCCAGCGACATAGCCATACCGACAGTGCCAGTCATACCAGACAGTACAGGGCCGACAAAGTTTTCTGCTTCTCTCCACGGATCTGCACCCGCCTTGAATACACCTGTAAGAGGCAGCAAGTCTCCCATTCCTGTTCTGGTAGAGACAGTCATGCCAGTGTTCTTGTCGATGATACCGCGCATAAAGTATGGGGCCATACCAGGAGCTATGTCATCCACCATCTTGATGACTTCTTCTTCCACGCTACCGATTTTCAAGCCAAGCGCCTGACACAGAGTGTCGATTATATCCATAGCATCGTCTGCAAAAGGGATACCTTTGAACCCGGAAAGAAGAAACAGGCATCCGAGATAGGTCAACTTGCCGCGATAGTCCATGTCCTTGAGCAGCTGCAACGACGTTACTACAAACTGCTTGTACATATACATGTACTGCCCCAGGTTGTGTCTACCAATGGAAGGGCGGTTGAATTGGTTGTAATTCCCTTGTGTGGTATCTACTGCTATCGTGGCTGTGTCGACAGCTGTCTTATAGTCTACGCCTCTACCGCGTTCCAGACGGAATGCCGCCAGAGCTGTGGCACGTCTGTTCAGTTCTTCTGTGTAGGAGAACATCCACATCCATGCCTTGACCCCTGCGGCTGCGTAGTTGTTCTGTATTTTTCCGCGAGCTTCTCCCATTAGATGGTTGTATTGGGCAGCTTGCAGCACACCTGACTTTGTTTGATCGACAAGGAACTTTATCTCGTCTTCGGAAAGTCCATACGACTTGTATGTACCGTCGCTCTGTATTTTTTCCAGATAGGACAAGTCACCCAATCGAGGATCTTTGACATTGTACACCGTGCTGGAAAGCGTAGCCAGTGATTTACCGAAACCGTGCCCGAGTCCGAAGCCGTTGTTCTTGTTGTAATATGCGAAGTATGGCAGGGAGTTAGTGACTATGGAAGTCATGTTGATCGCCGCTCCGGCAACGGACATACCCAAATGCCCCATGACGATAGCCGCTTTAAACTTCGAGCCGATATCGCTGTTCAGAATGTCATTATTGTTGCTGATAATGTTCGACGTTGACTGTGACCAACGCATCAGTTCCTTGGCTTTTTCCTTGTACAAGTTACCCTGGCCCAGACATTTGCGCATTTTACCACCCAGCATGACGTAGTTGTCCCTGCTTTCAGGTGCCATGTGCATATACTTTCTGGCATACCCATCGTAGTTTCTTTGCGCGGTACGTCGTTCATCATCCGTCCTTGCATTCTTGACGGCATCTGCCAATCTGTTGAGTAACTGTTTATCCCCATACCAGTTTCGGTTGTCCGTAAACAGGGTAGACATTTCATACTGGTATGCTTTAGCTGCTGACGAATGCGCACAGCTTGCCATGTACTCTGCTGCATTACGGATCATGTCCGGATCAAAACCTGGATTACCAGCGCGATGCAGTCTGTTCATCGCAGAGTTTGCGGCATCGGCCAATGCCCGAACCATTCGTTCTGTTTCGAGTGCATCCAGGTTTATGTTTAGCGTTTCAAGCATGGAAACAAAGTCCCGTACAGTAATCTGGGACGCAAGCGCAGCGGTAGTTTCTACATCGCTAAGCTCTGGGGTAAACCGTACTTTGACATCGTTACCTGTATTGTCCGTTACCGTTACATATCTGTCGGCAGGGAACAGGTTGTTAAGCTCAGACTGGATGCTTTCCAATTCCACACGAGATCCGTGATATCGTGGAACAACTCCAGAGAATGCTTCATTAAGAATGACACGGTTGCCATGTTCATCATAGGCCGCCAGTACAAGCTGTTTATCCCCACGACGGCGAAACGGTACATATCCTCTGGCAATGGTTTCCTTGGTACGACGTTCCGCATTAACCGCCTGCATGGATGACAATGCTCTATTGTGCAGAGCACGTCTAAACGCATTCATGCTACTTGTTTTTATCGTCGCCTTGTCGAAGGACTTCGCTGCATCCTGCATGAACAACAAGTCTTCCCGTTCCAGAAGTACACGTGGTATACCACCTTCTTTGGGTTTCTTGGTATCGAGTATCTTGCGAGTAGCCCATTCTTCCGCTTTCTTGGAGTCATGTGTGGCTTCGATAAACTGTTGCAACAATGCTTCTGCATTCCGGATAAGCGCGGTGTCGGACTTTATTTCTCCTTCCTTGAACGACACAGCATCTTCGCGCATCTTCATATAGACATCTGCCACTTTCTTTGCAGTGTCGACCAGTTTTCTGTTTTCTGGTGTGTCTGTATAACGGGCAAAGATTTCTTCAAAAGCCTTGTTGTAGTTTTCTGTTGCGCCCAACGCCATTGCGAGGTCGCCTTGTGCGTCAAACAGCGCTGCCTGATTGATCGCTCTACGGTTTTCGACATATACCTTGTATGCCTGATCCGTAGCCTTTACGTTCTGGCGGAATATGTGTTCCTTGCCAAGGCTGTCTGTATACGAAATGCCATTGGAAAATTCTTCCGGTGTCAGAATACCATACCGGAGATATGCTTCCTGTTTCTCCTTGGAAACCAGTCGTCTGTTTCCGTCAGCGTCTTCTTCTATGAGAGGTGGGAGCTTGGCAATGCGTTCGTCCAGATTACCAGAAGTAAGATGCAAAGAACCGAATGCCAACAGAGCACTGGCAACCCCCTTGTCTTTGGTAGAGGTCGCTGTCTTACTGGTTTCCCTACGCATCTGTTCCAGTCGTGACAGCATTGTGTTCGCTGCCTGTGTGCGGTTCTGGAAAATTCTGTACAGTTTATCTACACCTGTGCAATCAAGTGCCAGACTGTTGAGCGTACGGAACATGCCAGCAGCATTTTTAGCGCCTTCGACCAGGGTACGCACACGCCCCCCTCTGGTATCCGGGTTAGCCAGGAAATTGCGAATGCGCGCCGAGATACCTTGTGTGGTAAGCCGGTCGTTCAAAGGAAGTGTTTTTTCAAACTGCAATGCATCGGACAGGCTGCTATTGACAGAGTCCTTGTTGCCGCCAGTCATACTGTCTACAAAAGATCCTGCGGACATGAATCGCCCTGGAGCAGTAGCTACTTTGGCACCCAGGGATTTCGACTCGGTATCCAGTCTGCCTTCCCTGATATATTTACGTGCCTGCGACAGTACAGACAATACCATGTCATCATCGAAGGAACAACCCAGTTTGTTCAGGAACTTCTTGACTGTGGCCCATATCCGTTTGAGTAATGACTGATCCAGCTCTGCCGCTTTTGTAGCCAGGTATTCTTCTGTCGCTTCGTTTCTGTCTATACCATAGGCATCCTGTATACGTTTTATTTCCTGTCGGGCCTGCTCACTACTGTTGTATACGTCCTTAAGCATTCTATCGAATGACGGCCTGTCCATAATGGATCGCAGACCATAGTGACCAATAGTTTCGTGAGCGAGAACATTTTTCAACTGCTCCGTAGTATGTATATTATCCGAAAACAGAATGACATTATCACCGAACGAATACCCCATAGCATTCGTGGTATCGAACGTACCATCTGTACGAGCAGCTTTGGCCGCAGCATACAGCTTCGGATTACGGGATTTAAGGTCTTCAATATTGGAGAAGACGTGCGTGTTAGGTGCCTTTGCCAGCTTTGCCATAAACGATTTGGCAGCCAGTGTAGTCTTGCCTACAGAGAAGCCTTTACCAACAGTGGTACCATCAGCGCGCAAGAGCCTGCCTTGAAGCTCTTTTGGCCTATATAGTCTAGGCCCTTCGTAGTCTGCGATGATTCTTTCTACGACAGATTTATTTACTGTACCATCGTCGTTCAATATATTCTGTATGCCAAGGTTTTTCTCGATAAACTGTGCTTCCGTACGGGATATATCACCCACTTGTAGTGCCTGCGTGAAATTAGAGATTGCTTCGCCTGCGTCTACACTGTCGTCAGTCAGCTCCTCTAAGTAATCCCATGCGTTTGGTGTATTACCAGCTTCTCCTATGGTGCCCCCTTGCGATGCTTGCATCACATCCCTTGAAACGACAACTGGCGCTCTTCCACCATCTGCTGTTTCTACAGAATCGAGCAGGCTCATACTTTCCAGTACGCGTCCAAGTGGAGTGAGGTTCCCTCTATATTCCAGTCTTGCCTTTGGAGGAACGCTTTCGAATATCGCTTGCTGTATATTCCCTCTTTGTACGGAGTCTTCCGTTTCCTGATAGCGTTCTATGATCGTATCGGCAATGCGTCCGCGCGTATTGGTATTCAACGAGTCACTGGTCAGCATGGACACTACATTTTGTGCAGTGTCTCTGGATACATTGTGTCCCTCCGAAAACAGCTTGTCTACGGCGGCTTCTGTCGGTCGCTTGGTTGAGGATGTTTCCTGTACACTTTGTGCTTTCTGCACGGCAGGTTCTGTGGCATTGGTCGCCTGTGTCGCTTCTCCTTTTGGCAGTTTGTTGGTAACGATGCTCTTTCCACTCTTGGACAGCACGTCTTTCAACGGAACCGTTACACCATTGACCGTGACTGCCTCGTTGCCGGTCATATCTTTGAGCAATGCCTCAGCCTTGCTTATGACAGCGGCACGTTCCTGCCCTCCAGGTGTGTTAGCAATGGTAGTCAACAACTCACCAAGGTAACTAGCATCTGTCTGTGCATTTACTGCCGTTGTCTGTTGTGGTACTGGTGCAGTCTGGGCACCGAGCAGCATACGCGCGTTCTCGATCTTGTCGTCAACCTTGCGAATATCTGGCGGGAAGAACCGTTCCAGTGATCTAGCCATGTCTTCATCCTGCAAGGACAACGCACTATATAACCGGCTTGCTTTCTGGAAAGCCGCCTTTGCTTTCACAGGATCTTTTTCTGAAATGGCAGCGTTTATCGCAGAAGTAATCGCTTCCACACGTGGATGTATAGTCGTACTTACTTGCGGCTGTTGTGCAGCAAGCGTTGGTATATTGGCAAAATCATTTACCACAACAGGTGTACTGACCTGCGGAACGGGCTGCTGCACAGGTGCCACTGGCTGTTGGGGCTGTGGTCGATCCCCCTGGAACAAGTCCATTTGTTCCGTCGGGGCTACCGGAGTATACTGATCGAACAACATCCCTTGCGTACCAACAGGCTGGGTTGCAAGTTCCGTAGCCCTGTCTCTTTGGAATGCTCTGTTACGCTGGTCTGCTACCTGCTGTTGCAGTACATTCAGCTGTCCCTGTACATTCGCCAACTCTGCACGCCGTGCTTGTGCTTCTTGTTGCTGTACAAGAAGCGGGTTTACCACAGACATAGCCGAGTTGCGTGGGAGTCCCTGATCTACATATGATCCCTCCGGCGTGGTTCCATAGGCTTCTTCCACAGGCATTTCATGCAGGCTGATAGGCGCGGCTTCCGTTTGTGGTACCATGCCATACTCGGCTTGCAGCTCTGAAAGGTCAGGATCTATCGGGCCTGTGCGGTTCAGCAGGTTGCTCTCCCCTGAACGATAATAAGGTAACTGTGGCCGGGTGGTTTCCAGAAGGGCTGTCGGTTCTCCTGACTGCAAGCGCCGTTTACGCAGCATATTACCAGCCCCACCGAACAAGCCGCCTATAGCGGCACCGCCTGCGAAGCTGTTGATTAACCGGTCTTTGGTTTCCTGCGTCATGTCTGTAAAAGACAGATTGGGATTTGCTGCTATCAGCAACCCTTCCTGGAATGCTTCGGTACTACCCTCCGCCAATGCACCAGCACCTGCACCACGCAATAACCGTCCGCCTTTTTCTCCAACGTTTCGCAGAATACGAGCTGGCATACTTGCCGGAGACTTGCCCGCAGCTTTAGCCCCTGCGGTAACAGCCTTCGCTGCCTTACCCGGCCTGAATACTGCGGCTGCCCCCAGAACTTCCGGTGCGGTTTCTGCCAATGCATAAGGTACTGCATACCCAAATGCCTTCAGTCTGCTGGGATCCCCAGCCTCTACGGTTTCACCGTATATGTCCCCTACGCCCATTGCATAGTTACCAGCGAAGCCACCAAGCATGGCACCACCGACACGTGCCTGATTGACACCGGCAGCGAGCGCCGCCTTGGCAGAAGACTCAAGTGCTGCATTACGCGCAGCGGCAGTTGCAGCTCCGGTTAATGCTTTCTTTTCGGCAACAGACAGTGTGGCACCAGCGGCATATTTACGCGCCGCGTTCAGTACGGTATTGCTGAGTCCCTTTTTGCCAGCCATTTGCAGGCCAGCTTTACCGAGCGCATTTACAAGAGCCCCTCTTGTGGCCCCGCCGATAACACCGCCAACACCGGATGTCGCCGCAGACATGACAAGGTTCGGTACCTGTTGCCCAAGGTTTGCAATGAACCAGTCTACAACATCCCCGCCGTTTTGTATGTCAGTGAAGTTCCGGTTGTATACGGATGTCTTCGACAGATCCTTTTCTTGTTGTTCGACTATGGACTTGCCAAGGTCTTCCGCTCCAGCAGCCTGCAAAGCATATCCGCCAAGCTGTTGCAGCTGGTCTACGCCGATACCGACATTCTTTTTGAACAGCTTCCACTTCCCCGGATTACGGATACGTCCGACCAACTGTTGAAAACTCCCTGGGTCTACCGGCATCATACCCTGTGTAGGAGCGGCGCCTCCGAACTCTCCGGCGAGCATCTGATCCGCAGTAGCAATGGCCGAGTCATCGTCGTCATCTACGATGTATCCGTTGATGTTGAACTTCTTGGCCGCCGGGTCATACCACACGGACGGTGCTGCGGGTTGTCGTGATTGCTGCTGCCCCGGACCCGCCTGTGCGTATGCATCTGCCACTGGAACCTGTGGAACAGGGGGTACAGAAATACCGGCCCCTACTGCCGGAGTCGGTGAATAGGGATCATAAGTGGCACGGGTAAACGGTTCAAGAGATCCTGTCGTTTGCAAATACTGTTCTGCCAATGTGTTCGCCATATGTTATCCTGTTATCACTGGACGGTGTTGTTGAATCCGTACAAGCCTGCAATCGGACGCACTGTCGGGCCGGTCGCCACTTCTTCTCCGTTTACTTCCTGCGTACCCCCTGGCATTATATTGATGAGACCACCGTTTTTATCGTATGCAACTATGGTACCGTCATTCAATGTGCCGAGTGCCTTTACGCCACCACCACTGGCCGCTCCATGTGCTTTTGCAGCAGCGATATTGTACTGCCCTGTAATACTTCTTCCTGCGAGGTCGTACTGGCCTTTCAGCTGTGCTTCCATCAACGAGGCTTGCTGTTTCGCTGCCTCTGTGGCTGCGGCAGTATACTGTGCGCGCGCCTGCGCACTTACCATATTCTTCACCATCGTGGACAAACGGGATGCAGACAGTCCGTCCTTGCCACTTACTTTTTCTCCGTTCAAATATAGATCCAGCTTTCCATCGGATCGTAACTGTACCTGTGCTTTCCTGCCGGAGAAACTGGACAACAGGGACATCAGTCTTTGTGGTGCTCCAAACTGCGTCATCTCCGCTGCACCAAGCTCTGCAAGCTGGTTATACAAGTCGGCGTCCAGTGCCGCCTCCTGTGCTGCTAACTGGTAGTATTGTCCGAACGCACCAGTCTGTGCTAGTGCATTTGCATGTGTGCGAAGAACCTGCCGCCTCTGTATCAGACTCTGTATCGGCTCCGGAAGCCCCTGTGCCGGGCCTTTGGAAAGCCTTGTCAACCCTGCCTCCTGTGCAGCCGAAGGAGCTGCTAGAGTTCCCCGAGCGACAGGCGCGGCATATGTTCCGGATACGTCCAATCCACCCTGGCCCTGTGCTGCTTGCGTAGGTTGCCCTTGCGCCTGTGCCTGTGCCACTTGCCCATTTGCTGTAGGCTGTGCAGCGTTAGCGACAGCCAGCATATCCGACTGCGCTTGCGGGTTCATGGCATTGTAATACCCGGTAGTCATGGCAACATAGTCAGGTAACATCCTGCCAAGTGAATCCTTCACTTTCGGTAGATCACCTGTCAAACGGCTTTCACCACCGAAATAGCTGGCAAGTACACGAGATGGGCTAACCGCCTGCCCCTTATTTTTCTTTTGCCCAAGCAAAGATAGCAGCTTCGTGAACAGAACACCGCCTTTGATTTTGTCTTCCGGGGTTGCCTTATTCCAGTCGGACGGCAAGGAGGAAATCATCTCCAGCACATTGCGGTCGCGTGTCAATGTAGGCAATCTGGACATCACATCCTTGTATGCACCTTCAGTAATCTGCAATGCACCACTCGCCCCTTGTGGAGAGTCTTTGATACGTGTGCCACCAGATGTTTCCTGCAAAGCAATGGCATGTAAAATGTTTGGGTCTACGCCGACTTGTGCAGCATACTGATTAAGCCGCCCGGCAAGGGCCGATTTCTGGTACTTCGGAATAGCTGCCAGATTGCTGTTGTATGTTTTGTATGCGTCTGGTGACAGGTCAAAATACTGCTGCCTTCCAGAAAATCCTTGACTGCCATATTGCCCAGCGGGGTTCATCATCGCCATGAACATACCACCTGCGGAATCGGGGAGCTCCTCCTTCCCTCTTACCAATGGAGGCGGTAACGAGGTCTTCCTTGTTTGCCTGCGCGGATGTCTGTGGCTGTGTAGTGCCTCCTTGCCTACTGTTTTGCGTAGGTACCGCCGGCACTGGAGTCTGGGGTGTTGTTTTTACTTTCACTACCCCCGGAATTGTTCCGTAGTCCCCAGACATATTTAGTCCTGCCACCGGCTGCTGTCGGTTATTCTGCATTCTGGCAAGCGCGTTCGCTTCTGCAACACGTGTAGCTTCCTGAGTGGCATACTGATTCTGCATATTTCTATATGCATTGTCCTCAGCCATCTGCCCTGCTAATACTGCATTTACACCAAACCTACTCATATACCATCCCCCATATCAGGACATCCAGCTATTTGACGTATTGTATGCGTCCTGTTCCTTCTTCTTGTCGTTGCTCTTGCTGTACAGTGTTCCATATATATCGCGGAATGTGCTATTATAATTTCCCGCTAACTGATTCGCAGTATCGTATAACCCACCATATGATGCAGATATGTCAGGAACTCCGTTGGGCATTGCGTTAAGCCCAGCCTGGATGGTACGTACTTTCTGGTTCTGTGCAGCATCGGCAGCCTGTGTATACTGGCTTGCTGCGTTCAGTGAAGTGCCAAGGTTATATCTACGTGCTTCTGCGTCAGATGCATACGTTCTACCTGTTCCACTCATGCTACGCAATGCTTCATTCTTCGCAGCCGTACCTCTTATGAGGGCGTCGTTCTGTGCCTGCGTACCATAGTAGTATGGGTCGTAATATCTAGACTGCCCGATAAGCCCTTCTGCCGCAGCCATCTTCTTACGGAACGCTTCTTTTTGCATTTCGGATGCCTGGTTCAGATACTCCCTCTGTGCTTTCAATGGGTCTGCGTCATACGCACCTGCCAAAGTATTCGATGCAATAGTACCAACACCTTTTAATATGGCCTGTTGTGCGTTATTTGATAACCCTCCCCATGCATCCGAGACTGTTCCAAGGATACCGCCTGATCCACTTGCCGAGCCTGCTGCGCCGGCAACTTCTGGTACATATGATCCCAACACGTTCAGCCCGCCTTGTGTGGTATTATAGAAAGACGGCGTTACGCTAGACAGCGTATTCCCAAGGGCACCCGCTGCTTCCGTACCAGATAACGTAGCTCCCAAAGTACCCGCTGTGTCTCCCGCAGCCCCAAGGGCAGACGCCAACTCTGGAGAATAGACCCCACCCCAAGCGGTACCGGACAATGCCGAAGAGCCTACATCCCCGACAGACGGTAGCACACTGTTCATTAACCCTGCTTCATAGGCACCTGTATTCGCAGCAGTGGTTGCAACATCAGACCCTACTGTACCAGCAGAACCAAGCCCGGATGCACCCGCTCCTGCCGAATATCCTGCAATACCTCCACCAATACCACCAGATACAGCCCCGGCTAGCCCGGAGCCACCAAGAAGTAGTTTATCATTCGCTGCACCAAGTACCGCTCCAGTCAGTGCTCCTGCCGCAGTCATACTAGTAAGCCCTAATGAACTAGCAACAAGTGGCGCCACTGCGGGCGCAACAAACGGGATTGCAATAGCAGCAACCATGCCAACGGCTCTTTTTACCTTACCACCCATATAAACCTCATATCAAAGAGATAGTCTCATCTGGGTACACACCGGTGTAAACCCATACTTAGTAAGCCACCTGCGCATAGCCGGACGCACAAGCCCCTCTACTGCCACCGCCCCATTCAGTCGCATCCAGATACACACATCTGACCAGAACGCGTCATAGTATTTATCCAGATCATGCCCGCCAAGGGCGATAATGAGGTATGTAAGCCCACGAGATGCGTTAAGTGGCTCCATTGCCAGAGCGAGTGGTACGCTACCGTCGTCCTCCAGCACATAAAAAATGTGACATGCCCCCTTCGATGTCGCTACGTATATATCATCAGGGGAGATATGGTTGTCTGTCCCACGAGTCATGGACGCATGGAACAAGGGGGCCAACTGCCCCCATAGTGCGTCCAGCTCTTCTTTTGTCTTTATCTGTTTGGCTTTCATTATTCCTTACCTGCGGACGGGTCGTAACTGGCAAGCATCTTATCGAAAAATTCTGTACCTTTCGCTCTGACCACATGCGCAGGAATAACATACTCACCAGTGGATACACGGATCGGAACACTGTCACTGGTACCGGTTCCGGGGCCTGCCACTTTACCACCGGCTTTTGTGGAAGTATGTGGCGTAACCAGCCCTCCCTTTGCGTAGCTTGCCACAGGAGCCTCTTGCTGTGTCGGAAGAGTCTGGATGCCTTGTCCTTGCATAGCCATCTTTGTTGCTCTGGCTGCCAGCAACAATATAAACAGCAACCCCTGGTCATACTGTGGAGAAAGATCCTGCTCAGTAGCCAGCCCATTCTGTATAGCGTATTGTCGCAGCTGTGGATAAAGCTGTGGATTCTGCAATGCAGCCATTGCCATTTGTTCTATAAGATTCAGCATATCCGGTTGCAGTTCCCCGGACATAATCAGTTCCATGAACACCTGCTGTATCTGCTGTACCTGTTGCGGTTGCTGCTGCATAAACCGATTAAGCTCTGCTTCGATATCCGCAGGAGACATTGCCTGTGCCTGCTGTCCAGCCGGCAACCCCGCGCCTTGTGGAGGAACAGGAGCTCCACCTTGACTTACTAGACCGCCATTTGCATACCCATACACTGCACCCATGTCCTGCCCATTCAAACCATATAAGGCAGGATTACCCATATTCTGCGCCCCCGGATTTACTTGCCCCGCCATAGGGATGGACAGAGCCTCCTGCAAACCGGTAGGCAAACTGGTTGCTCCGGGGATGCTTTGCTGCTGTATACCGGTCGGTGTATTCATAGTTTACCCTTTTATTTGAACAATCAACGAGTTAAGCAAATTATACAATACTTGTACATCATTAGACAACCTCTGTACATCCTGTATAAGACTTCGTACATCTGCTAATGCGGCAACCTCGACATTCTGTATATTGTACCCATATCCGGATGCAGACATGGCCTCCAGTTGCCGCGTATAATCGGGTTCTACTGTAATCGTATTTCGCGTAACAGCGGAGTTTTCTCCCTTGGCGCTGTCCCCTATAAGCAGCTCAAGGTTCTGCCGCATGGCTTCAATGGTTGCCATCTGGGGAGACGTTAGCTGTTCCGGAGATAGCGGGGGAATACTTACAAAAGATGTCATGCGTTCCTCAATCCAAAAGGTGTCTCTCCTATATGTACCGCTCTTATACGTACGGAACTGGAGACCGCTACCTCGAACGTGTCAGTACGGAACCCTGTAGGTAAACGGAAGATATCACTGTTACCGATATTCGCCTGAAATACCAGTTCTTTATTTCTCCATAGACGGAAGGACACCGGATACACATACTGTTCGTTCTTGGAATACCGCAGTACCGGGTCGCCGTTGATGGGGTATGCATTGAATGTACCGAATACAGAAACAGGAGTACCGTCTTCCAGTGCGTAATCTACTGGGCCATTGATAGGTGCGATCTGCGGCATGCGTTCCCAGAAAAACGCGTTATGCTCCGACACACCCTGATTGTATTCTATTATGCTTTGTCGTATATCCTCATCGACGTAATCTGCTATGACTCTGGCAGCACCCAGGTTCATGTAGTCCTTAGTAACGATAACCTTCGACTTCCACTCCTGCGTCATGGGCAACTGCCTACGGTCGTCCCATTTATACACGAAGCCGTAATCATCAGTGACGTAATACAGATATCCGGATTTCTGATCCACATACCCAGCCTTCATAGCCAGACTCAGAGATACCATCATCCCTCCCAGCTGGTTCCCCTTACCAGTCATACGGGAATACGAAGAGTCAGGATCCTTGTCGAAACAGAATGCGCCAGTGGAGTGAGACGCGATATATTTATCCTCGTGGTACACCGCTACTATAGTAGTCGGATCCAGTGCTGCTTGCCATGTATCGTAGCTATGAACATACTGTGTAAGTTTCGACGCACCAGCGGAAGGGTTATACAACGCGATACCACCATGTGTAGCATACGCAACCCCATACCCCATCTGTACAATGGACTTCTTCGACAGGCACGGATACGGAAAGTCGATCTTCATGTATGACATGGTTTTTGGATTCGATCCGGAAACTACATATGGGGAATCATCTGTAAGCACTACAAGGTAAATACCGCTGGTACACAGCCCGACTATATTCGCGTCCAGAGTAAGTGCATACTCCGCAGGCCACGAGTACGGTTTGTCCTTGTCAGAGAAGAAAACCTGATTACCAACAAAACCAACATAGATACCTTGCGTATACAGGGTAAGCCCCTGCAATCCTTCTGGAGGAGCGTCGTGCCCTTCAGAATCCAGTTGTGTAGACAACGTATCTACATCGTAATCGTCTATAAAATCATACCCGTTGAGCCCCCAGAACCTTGGAGTATCGCTTGTCAACGGCGCACAGTTATGATACAAGTAACCACCAGACGTAGTATCCAGCTCTATATCGGCTCCGTCGCTCCTGAATACAAATGTGGTCTTGTCTACGACTGTTTCGACTTCTCCGTTTGCCGTATTGAACGCGGCATTGGTACTACCCATAATACAAAATCTATCACCGGCAATAAGAAAATGGGGAATGTCCGTTATGACATACACACGATTACTTTTTCGTTGGCACGCCACCACCCTCACAGGAAACCATAGTGTAGCTAGCAACATATACGCGGCACTACTGGACGAGTTCACCGTTCTGTATACACGCATTCCACGAACATACGTCTTGCCAACAGGGGCTGCCTGCGGTAAATTTGAAACTGTTACTTTCTGTCCTTCCTTGAGATATATCGAGTCAGACGGATCTGACGGAATAGACTCCTCTTCCCAAGGAGTAAACCATGTATATACGTATGTACGGGAAAACGTGTTGCCCGCAAGCGACACTGTTCCTGACGTATCTCCTGTAGAACCAACAACTTCACCAGGAGAGTAATACGATATCGTATAGTCGTCTATGACAGTAACCTTTGTATTGGTAACGTTGAACGTTGCCACTGACGATATTGCCGTAGGCATACCAAATACGGAGATGGTATTCCCTGTTCGCAGGCCATGTGGAGACTGCGTAGTCAGCGTGGCATAGTTACCGGAGTCACGGGCTTTTGAAGACGTCCGTGCAGACGGAGAAGACGCCGCAGTCGCAGTAAGACGAGTAAACGGCAAAGGTAGACCAAGGTCATAATAGTCGTGTGGATACGGCGCTGATCCGGATGTTGCCAGTTTGTAAGTGCTTACCTTAGGTGCCCCGTCACCAGTATAGTAAAACCGTTGCTCGTCATCAATCTCATTACTTGCTTCTACGATGTCAACGTCAGTTCCCCATGACAACCACACAGGATTACCCTGTTCATCATGGAGTGTATAAAGCGTTCTTACCCCGGCTCTGCGATAGGTATCGCCAATACGTGTAGACTCCTTGTATGGAACCAGGTCACCAGAATCCAGCTTTGTATTATATGCAACCTGAGCAGCGTTGTCCGGTAGCAACTCCGGACTGATCTTTGGGGCAATACCTACGAAATTAGTTATCTTTACCGCTGTCATTCACTCGTCTCCCAGGCCATGCACTCATCAGCATACTCACATCTTTGGCGTGCCCGTCAGCAACTTCTGCCACCTCTGCATATCGTTCGCTGCATTCTGCGAGTACGGCTCTTGTGGCAGCGGGGTCGATATCTCCGGCATCTCCGGTGGTTCCGGACACTCCACCGCCGGAGCTATTGAGTAATTTGCGCAAGCGGTCAAGCTCAATACGAGCGGCAACAGCAGCTTTTTCATTTTTTACTTTTTCATTTATAATAAT
>ERZ779890.3220-NODE-3220-length-14793-cov-2.931334_pt1 | contig 14793 bp, 12 predicted proteins | sample MGYA00511553_ERZ779890 | MGnify/ENA primary metagenome ERZ779890 (study PRJEB29588, sample SAMEA2152064) | human gut metagenome | biome: human gut; feature: human-associated habitat; material: faeces | place: Denmark | collected 2008/2010 ...
CTGGGATTCCTGCTATTTACTATTTGCAACAGAATGACATTGTTTATGTGGAACCGGGTAATGTCCGTGCCAATCAATCCACGGTCAATGGCAATACGATTCGGAGTACATCTTTCTGGATTTCTGTGACCTCACTTATTGCCTCATTAATATCAATCTTTTTATAATTCGTATTTTATGGAAATTCCTAAAGAAGATAGAATAGACTTTATTAGAATAAAAGATTTTATTTCTCTTTGTATCTTAAATTGGAAATGGTTTGTGGTTTCCATATTGTTGATTACTAGTATGGGAGTAGTATATGTACTAAGATCCCCATCTGTTTTTAGTCGTACCATGACGATACAAATTCAAAGTGACATGCAAGGCAAATCGCTTCCCTCGAATTTCGAATCTTTTGAAGATTTAGGTATCATCCAGCCTAAATCGAATGTCTTGGACGAAATAGTTGCCCTGCAATCTCCTTCCATTATGACCGAAGTTGTGAAGCGGTTGAATCTATACATTCATTATGCCATTCCGGGAAGGTTTCATGGTAAGGAACTATATGGTCCTTTCTTACCCGTCTTGGTATCCATGCCCGATTGGCAGGGGAACGAGTCCGGAGAGTTTACTATGCACCTCCAAGGCAACAAAGTTAAGTTATCAGATTTTATCTGGAAAGGGGATGCGATTTCACTTCCTTCCGACATCAGTGCCACTCTTTCTGATACGATAGCATCTCCATTGGGACGATTGCTCATTGAGCCTACGCCCATATATACGGCCGATAACGAATATGTCCTGCATGTTACGATAGATCCCCTGTTATCTACGATAAGAAATTTCAACAACAAACTTACCGTCACGCAGTACAATGAAAAAAGCTCTATTGTGGAATTGATTTTCAAAGATACCAGCATATCTAGAATAGAAGAAATACTCAACATGTTAGTAGCTGTTTATAACGAGAATTGGATGAAAGACAAAAATCAGATAATGGTGGCCACCTCCATGTTTATCAACGAGCGTATTAATATAATAGAACGTGAGTTGGGAAGCGTGGATGAAAACATATCTTCTTATAAAAGTGAGAACTTGCTTCCGGATGTACAGGCAGCTTCTGACTTATACATATCACAGAACAGTGCTGCTGACGCACAACTCTTATCGTTGAACAACCAATTATATATGACTCGCTATGTTCGGAATTATCTGTTGGACAATGCCAACAAGGAGAAATTGTTACCTGTCAACTCCGGCATTGAGAATATGAGTATCGAAAATCAAATATCGGAATATAATGGGAAATTACTGCAACGTAATGGATTGATGGCCAATAGTAGCACAGTGAATCCGCTGGTTATGGATATGGACGAAGTTCTGGCTGAATTACGTAAAGCCATCATCGCTTCCATAGATAACCAATACCACAAACTTGAGATGCAGATAGGAAGCCTTCAAAAAGACAAAAGTCAGGTTACGGCACATCTTGCGGCAAATCCAAGCCAAGCTAAGTTCCTGCTATCTATTGAACGGCAACAGAAAGTGAAGGAATCTCTCTACCTGTTTTTACTTCAAAAGCGGGAGGAAAACGAACTGGCACAGGCATTCATCACCAACAATACACGTGTCATAACACCTCCTTATGGAAATGATATTCCTGTAGAGCCACAAAAGAGAAAAATTGTTCTGTTCGCATTTGTCCTCTCTTTATTGATACCAGCAACCATTCTTCTCATCAAGAAGAGTTTAGATACGAAAGTACGTGATAAAAAGGATGTGGTGGAACTTTCCTTACCGTTCCTCGGAGAAATTCCGCAGTGGAATTCCAAAAAGAGAAGAAAAAATTACTTTCACGGAAAGAAAACAGATTGGGACTCTCCAGCCATACTTGTTGAGAATGGAAAACGCGACATCATGAATGAGGCTTTCCGTGTATTGCGGACTAATCTGGAATTTATTGTGAATAAGGAACAAAAATCAAGAATAATTATACTGACTTCTTTCGTTCAAGGTTCTGGAAAAACATTTCTTACAATAAATACCGCAATTAGTCTGGCTGTCAAAGGAAGTAAAGTCTTGATTATTGATGGCGATTTGCGTAGGAATGCCATATCCAAGTTTATTCACTTTCACAAAAAAGGGTTGAGTGATTATCTGGCTGGTGAATTCAATGACATCGAGAAACTTTTCATTTCGAAAATAGAACTGGATGCTGACTCAGAATACACTGATGAGAATGGGAAACGGTTTTTGTCCGATAATCTACATGTCCTTCCGGTAGGTACCATTCCGCCGAACCCGACCGAATTACTTCTCAACGCCCGTTTTGGACAACTGCTGGCGGAGGTGCGTACTCGGTACGATTATATTTTCATTGATTGTCCCCCTGTCAACATCATGGCGGATTCTCAGATCATTGGACAATATGCCGACTACACTATTTTTATAGTTCGGGCAGGTTTTCTGGATCGCGCCATGTTGCCGGAACTGGAAAAAATCTATCGTAAAAATACATATAAAAACATGTCGCTTGTTCTTAACGGGACTGACATGGGGGGTGGACACTATGGTTATAAATATGGATATCATTCTTATAATTACTATACAGATGAGAATTGATTATTGCATACCATAGCGCTTTGTAGATGAGGTTCGTTGCAATGACTGGCAATACAATCAGATAAAGGTTTTGAATATATAACAGGAAAGTAATAGATACTATGTCGACAACGGTCGCACGTGTAATTAGGAATACCGGTTATCTGTATGTTAGGATGGGCATCACTATGTTCATCTCTTTGTACACCACCCGTATCATTCTTCAGGCGTTGGGGGCTTCGGATTTTGGCGTATTTAATATCGTTGGGGGCACCATTGCGATGTTGGGATTCCTAAATATATCCATGGCAAGTGCCACACAACGCTTTATGTCCTACACCGAAGGTTCCGGAAACTATGAGAAGAAAACGGTAATATTCAATGTTAGTATCCTGTTACATTTCATTGTGGCAATTGTTGCGGGAATAGCATTGATAATCAATGGATATATTTTTTTTAACGGGATTCTGAACATACCCATGGAAAGAGCTCATGCCGCCCAAATAGTTTATGGGGGATTAGTGGCTAGTACGATGTTTACGGTCATGACTGTTCCATACGATGCGGTACTTAATTCCCGTGAGAATATGCGCTATTATGCTTTTGTAGGTATTCTGGAATCTGTCTTAAAACTGTTTGTGGCATTTGCCTGTGTATATGCATCGCATGACAGGCTGATAGTTTATGGGGTATTGATGGCATGTATTCCGTTTATCACTCTTTCTATCATGCTATTATATTGCCATAAACATTATGCTGAATGTACCTTGTCCATACAACATTATTTCGATCGGGATACGATGAAAGAAATGGCAAGTTTTTTCGGATGGAATCTGTTGAATACAATGATTGTAATCATTAGTATACAGGGACAAAGCGTTCTTTTGAACCACTTTTTTGGAACGCTTCTGAATGCGGCACAGGGTATCACGACTCAACTGAACGGGCAGCTACAAGCTTTATCATCGGGTATGACTAAAGCTTTGAATCCGGTAATTGGAAAGAGTGCAGGTGCCCATGATGGGAATCTGTTTTTGAAATCTGTAATTTATGGATCCAAATTCTCATCTGCACTATTTTCGATAATTGCGATTCCTGTATTTCTGGAGGCACCCTACATCTTAAAAATATGGCTAAAAGAAGTTCCAGAGTGGACTGTGGTGTTTATCCGTTTTCAGTTGTTGAAGACCTTTGTCGACATTTTGTGTGTAACCGTTCCAAGGGCAATAGAAGCCACTGGTCGTATCAGGCGTTTTAAGATATTAAGCAGTTTTACCAATATCATTCAGCTACCTCTTATATATATAGTTTTCCATATGGGTTTTCAACCTTATTTCATGTATATAATCGCATTGCTTTTTGGTGCGATAATGACTTATTCCATAGCTTTGTATTGCGCAAGAACTGATTGTAACATACCGGCTCGCTATTTTATCCTTAAAGCGATACTACCTGTATCCGCATCCGTCCTGCTCACATTGGTCATTGCATATCCGTGTATGATGGCGATTGCTGTAAATTCCATATCTTCCTTGGTCTTCTCGGTGACATTGACCATGTTAATATTTGCAGTCTCATTCTATTGCATCTGCTGCCAAAAGGAAGAAAGGAGAATCTTGTATAGCCTATTTATTTTGATAAAGACAAATAAAAAGGAATCATGAACTATTGGGAGGTATCATTGATGGACTGTCAGATAAAAATAACCGACAATAAAGCAGTTTGGAAAATTCAGGCAGCATTGGCTCTGATTTTTTTGCTTAACCCTTTTTTGGGGGTACTGTCAACATTGTTTTTTGTTTTTGTTTCAAAAGAAAAATCAATGGCATTCTACTTGGTCATTATTCTTACCTTGTTCATGTGGTGTTTGCAGTCTACACGGTCATTCCATTTAGGAGAGCCGAGTGACTGGGCGGGGAACTATTATTATAATTTTCATAATGCGGCAATAACCGACACACTCACTTATCTTTTTTTCACGACAAAGGAATATGCCTGGCAGGCATTTAATCTGATAGGCTATTATCTGTTTGACGGAGATTTCCTTTCTTATGCGAATTTCATTGTTGCTTTGACCTATATGTTCACATTTGCTGCCATTTATAAATTTTGGAACTATATTCAAGCTGACCCCCGTTTCCTTGTTGCTTCTTTGTGCCTATTTGCTTTTGTGACAGAAGTGAATGGCATCTGCAATAATTTGCTGCGCCAGCAGTTCGCCATGTCAATGATGCTGTATGCCATTATTGAAAGATGCACCAACGGACGTATTCTTTATCCTTTGCTGGTTATCTCTTTTTTCACGCATACTATGACAGGTTTTTTTATTCCATTCTTGTTTATTCGTTTAGGAAAGAAAGCTTCTTTTCGCTTTTACATCTACATCGTCTTGGGATTTGGATTACTTTACATCCTGTTTACCAACCTGTCCATATTTTCCTCCAGTAGCTTTTATGCATTCCAGCGGTTAGCTACCGCTTCAAATGCATATGCATTGAAAGATATTATACAGCCTTCGGCGGTATATCCGTTCTTGGCGGTTACGGTTATTCTTTATGTCAAAGCGTTTTTCTTTGATAGCGAACGGCGAAAGTGCGAACTTTATATTAACAACTTGTTCTTGATTTTGATTTCCATGTGCCTGCTCATGACCTCGATGCCGCTCATGCAGACCCGTTATTTCATCATCCGTTTCTTTTTCATGCCGTTAGTGGTTCCCTATTTCTTTACGGCAAAGGGGAGTTTATGTGACTATTATTTGATAACTGTTCCGCTGTGCTTTGCTTTCCGCTTTTTCAGCACACCATCTATTTGGTTGGCTTCTTCTAACGACATCGTGTATAGAAGTATTTTCGATTACCTGTGACAGATAAATAAACTCATGTACTTATATTGCATTTGTTATATTGCATTGGTGATTCTTGCGGGATTAACTGTTTTCAGACATCGGTGGAATGGAACACAGATATTGTTCAGTCCGTTCAATGTAGACCGAACCCTTTCCCTGCGGGGCATATTGGTTTTGTTAATCGTTTTGCATCATTTGTCCGGTGTCACTTCTTTTCCGGGCTTATCGCCGTCTTTTCGTATGCTTGTCAGTCAGTTTACCTTTTTCGGAGGAGGGGCCGTATCCATGTTCTTTTTCATAAGCGGATATGGTTTGATGGCTTCTTTACATAAGAAAGGGAAAATTTACTTGGACTCATTCTATAAAAAAAGGTTTTTGAAACTGTTACCGCCTTTACTCATTGCGACCTGTATTTTTATCTGTATAAGGATGTGTTTTGAACATCTGTCTGCATGGAATATTTGCTACGAAATGACTTTAGGCAACCCTCCTTTGCCCAATTCATGGTATATGTATGCACTTTTCATTTTATACATCTTTTTTCATGCCGTTTTTTCCATATGCGGAGTGCAAGGTAGAAAAGCGTTGAATTGGATGTGGATTGGCTCTTTTGCCTATATCGCTTGCATTTTATTGTTGGGCTGGGGTTATTGGTGGTATACGTCCGTCTTGTCCTTTAATATTGGTATAGAATATGCCTGTATGAGCCAGGGTGTTCAATCGTTTGTGCGGAAAAAACTGATCTCATTTTTTGTTGGATCAATATTGTTTTTGTTGGTTTTTATATTCATTTATCTCAGATTTGTCTCTGATGGAATGAAAATCGCTTCTCTCATCGCATTAAACGTCACATTGCCCATAGTGATGGTATGGGTGATTCAGGTATTAGGAATTGTAAACTTGACTAGTCTTAAATTTTTAGGAGGAATTTCCTATGAATTATATCTTGTACATGGTATTTTTATTTATTTATCGAAAAACTATTATTCTTATGGAGGTACATTGATAATAGTATGTTATACACTATCCATAGTAACGGCATTCATGCTAAATCGCGGATCGAAGTATATTAATAACAAAATTATAAAAGTAATATGATTTCTATTGTCATTCCTTTGTACAACAAAGCGCATACGATTGTGCATACTTTGAATGCGGTTTTCAAACAGGAGTATCAGGATTTTGAAGTCATTATAGTCGATGACGGATCGACTGACAATGGAGTGGGGATAATCCAGCAACATTTTCACGACAACCGGATACGGATATTTCATCAAGAAAATCAAGGCGTAAGTGTCGCTCGGAATAGGGGGGTAGAAGAAGCTCGCTGTGAATATGTAGCCTTGCTTGATGGCGATGACGAATGGCATCCCGATTATCTGAAAATCATGACCAAACATATTCAAAACAACCCCCGATGCGGATTGTTTCTATGTGCATTTATCGCTCAAGGTGCTTCTCGCTCTATTTATTGTATACCAAAAGGATTTGAGAATTATCAAGGAGAAATTAATCTGTTTCATAATGTTTCTCTGTTTGGGCAGACAAGCGGAACTGTCTTAAAGAAAAGCGTATTTAATCGGACGCATAGGTATATTCCACACATGATTTATCACGAAGATTATCTTCTTATACAAGCTGTTGCTTTGATAGCGCCAGTTTTTTATTGTGGTATTCCTTTAAATAAGTATAGGGGGGATGTGCCAGGTCAAACGACTCAAAACCCCAATACGCCTCAAGCTGAAGAATCCAAATTGATGTATTACAATATCGGTATGGAAGATAGCTTGCGGGTAAGTGAAAAAGGGAATGAATCTTTGAATATTTATCTTAGGTATTTTTTGTTTCATGACTTTAAAAGGAGACTTTCTCTTAAAGATAACGAAGCGTTGCTCCGTTTTATACAACGTCTTTCCTTTGATGTCAAAAAGTTGTTTTATCCTTTTGAGCTCAGCTTGATAGCGCATTATCCAAGAGTCGCTATTCTTTACATAAACCTGACGAAAGTTCGCTGGAGGTTAAGAAGGTATCCTACATGGGGTGATAAATGTGATTTGAATAAAATTAATCCACAATATTTAAATTGGTAAACAAATGACGTACATAGAAACAGTGCTATGGAGGAGCTTGCGTAAAATTTATGGCAAGATGACTGGATTTCAGAAATCAGCCGTCATAGTTGAAGAAACCGATCCTCTGAAAGCTTCGGATGCAATCTATACTTTACTTGATTCCAAGAGGCCTTGCATGATTGCACGCTTCGGAGCTACGGAAATGGCTTGCATTCTCAATTACTTAAGCATTCGCCAAGGAAAACCTCTTCTAAAAAAATATCTGAGAGGTGATGTCTCTGATTGGTGGTGGAACAAGAACGTCATGAACCAAATGCAAAATTGGAGTGGATTCTTCCCTCCTGACATTGAGCATCTTTCCCGGTTTTGCGAAATGATGCTTCAAGACGCTTCTTTGCTGGATATATGTGGGTCTTTTGAGACCGTACAGAGAGGATTACATATTCTCCGACCTTATATGTGCAATCCATTATTTATACCCTTATCTTTCTTTGATCCATTCGTAACATCTCGACCTTGGTCAAGAGTATTGAAAGGGAAGAAGGTTGTTGTGATTCATCCGTTTGCCGAACTGATCGAAGCGCAATACGCCCGTCGTTCTGATTTGTTTGACAATAAAGATGTTTTGCCGGACTTTGAGCTAAGGACAGTAAAGGCTGTACAAAGTCTGGGTGGCGACAACCAAGGTTTCAAAGATTGGTTTGACGCACTGGAATGGATGAAGCGGGAAATAGGAAAAGCGGATTTTGATATCTGTCTGATAGGATGCGGAGCTTATGGATTTCCTTTGGCTGCACATGTGAAAAAAATAGGCAAACAAGCCGTTCATTTTGGCGGTGGCTTGCAATTGATGTTTGGTATCAAGGGTATTCGTTGGAAAAATCCACAAATTGCACTTGATGTGGGGCTTCCAGAAGATTGCTATTTGAAATATTTTTCTAATCCTGCATGGGTTAGTCCAGACGCATATCGTACGGTACATAGCGATAAAGTAGAAAACAATTGTTATTGGTGATTTATGTATGCTTTACTTCGATTAATCATGAAGACATACAGAAAATATCATTTTCATGTATGGAAGACATTGGTTGTAAACTTTAAGTTGCTTCCTTTCAAGCAAGCTATTCATTTGCCGATTGTCATTTATGGGAAAACGCAATTAATCATAAGTAATTCTTCGGTAAAGCTTCTCTGTTCTCCTCGTTTTGGAATAGTCAAGTTTGCCAAGAATCATGAATATTTTTATCCAACCCCAGCTCCCTCATTATTGTTTATGATAAATGGTACGATGGTACTAGAAGGTGACGTTCAATTCTCTTCAGGCTGTACTTTGCGCATCAATGATGGAATATTGCAACTGGGAGAAAATGTCTGTTTTTCAGGTGGATGTAAAATCTTATGTAACAATCGGATATTTATTCGAGCGTATAGCCAGTTCGCTTTCGATTGTGTTTGTTGTGATACGAACTTTCATTATATACTTCAGAAAGACGGCTTGGTAAAGGATTGTGTGGGAATTATCGAAGTGGGGAATAGGAACTGGATTGGAAATTCTACTACCCTTATGCGGGGTACTCAACTTCCCGACAATACCATTGTGGCAAGTAGGAGTTTTGTGAATAAGAGTTTTTTAGGTTACCATGATGATGGAATACTTATAGCAGGTAGTCCTGGTAAAGTGGTTCGATTAGGGGATCAGCGTGTTTTTTCCGCACAGAAAGAGATGGAAATCAGAGCTTTCTTCAAAAAAAGTAAGATGACTGAAATGTGGTTAGCTGAATCAGATTTTTTCTTTTATGAATGATGAAATGAAGCTGTAGTATATTTATTGAATAATTGTTGATCCACAAAGTAACTAAAAAGTTGTAATTCTATAAGCGATGAAAATATTGCATGTTTTATACGAATTGAAATTTTCTGGGGCTGAGATCATGTATGTTGATGCAGCCGATGAATTTAGAAGCCTTGGGTGTGAATTGTATGTTATAAATTCGGCAGAAAGGTTGGGTAAATATGCCGACATGTTTAAAGATGCAGGTTACAAAGTATATCATCTACCTTGTCCGAGTGGATTGATTACCAGATGGAGTTATTGCCAACAAATAGTCCGGTTGGTGAAAAAAGAAGGAATAGATGTCATTCATACCCATGCATCGAATATGAAATGGGATATGGCTTTGGTTGCATGTCTGGCGGGAATACGTTCTGTCTACACTTTTCATAGTTGCTTTAAGTCCAGACCTATTTCATACATTTACCATATATGGTTAAGATGGAGTGCAAAGAATTTGTTGAGTTGTAAATTCCAAACGATATCAGATAGTGTGTACGATAATGAACGTTTATATTATCATAATGACACGATAAAAATCTATAATTGGTTTGGGAATAAACGATTCTTTCCGGCTGATAAGGCAGAGAAGCAAGCTGTTAGAAAAGAACTTGGCATCTCAAAAGATAGTTTTGTTATAATTTCCGTAGGAGGTTGTAGTGTTAATAAACGGCATCATGACATTATCAAAGCACTTCCCGATTTGCTAAAAGAAAAAAATTGTTTTATTAAAGAAAGTGTAAAAGATTGGAAAGATGCAATTTGTGTTGCTTGTGCACCAATGATTGAACAAGGGTATTGTACAAAAGAATATGAAGATGCTGTTTTCGAAAACACAGAAAAATTTGGGCCCTATTATGTGTTATGTGAAAACTTGGCTCTGATCCATGCGAGCAATCAGTCTGGTGTTAATGAAACACAGATGGCGGTAACGGTTTTAAAAGAACCTGTAAAATTCAAGCCTGACGGATACGATGTGCGAATTTTAGTTACACTTGTTGCAAAAGATAATCATTCTCACATGGAAGGTATCCAAGCCGTTTCCAATATCTTCGCAGATGAATCAAAAGTGAATTCGTTACTAAATGCTTCAACTCCACAAGAGATATATAATATCTTTGTTGAAAATGTGGGATAAGCTCAGGTAACATAGAAGGAGAAAGATATGTTAAATTTTATCGTTAATATCTTGTCTACACCTGCCATTTTAGTTGGTTTATTATCTTTAATTGGTTTAGCATTACAGAAAAAACCAATCGAAGAAATCGTAAAAGGTACGGTTAAGACAATTGTTGGTTTCTTAGTATTAAGTGCTGGTGCATCATTCTTACAAACTGGATCATTAAATGCATTCGGTGATATCTTCAACTATGCATTCAATATGCAAGGTGTTGTTCCTAACAATGAAGCTATCGTTTCATTAGCATTGAAAGATTTCGCTACTGACACAGCTTACATTATGTGTTTAGGTATGATCGCAAATATTATTTTGGCACGTTTCTCAAGATGGCACTACATCTTCTTGACTGGTCACCACACATTATACATGGCTTGTATGTTAGCTGTTATTCTAAATGTTGGTGGATTATCAGGAGCTCAATTATGGCTTGCTGGTGGATTGGTGTTAGGATTCATCATGGTTGTCAGTCCTGCTTATTGTGAGCCTACAATGCGTAAAATTGTTCAAACAGATGAATTAGGATTTGGTCACTTTGGTGGTGCTGGATACTGGTTCTCTGCTCAATGTGCTAAACTATTCAAAGGAAAGAGTAAATCAACTGAAGAAGTTAACTTCCCTCAACGTTTAACTTTCTTACGTGATACTACAGTTGCTATTGGTTTAACAATGGTTGTATTCTTCTTGATTGTAACTGGTGTTGCTGTTGGACGTGGAATCTTAGAAGCAGATCCAGAAACTATCTTAGCTACTTATACTAACTTAGGTGGTTTATTAAATGTTGGTGCTGAAACACAAACACACTGGGCTGTTTGGGCTATTACTTCTGGTTTAAGTTTCGCTGGTGGTGTATATATTATCTTAAGTGGTGTACGTTTGATCGTTGGAGAAATCGTTCCTGCATTCCGTGGTATTGCTGAAAAATTGGTTCCAGGTGCTATTCCTGCAATCGACTGTCCAGTTGTATTCCCTTATGCTCCAAATGCTGTATTAATTGGTTTCTTAGTATCATTCTTAGGTGGTATTGTTGGATTGTTCGTATTAGCATTTATTGACAAATCATTAGTACCTTGTGCATTAATTTTACCTGGTGTAATTCCTCACTTCTTCTGTGGTGCAACTGCAGGTGTATTCGGAAATGCTGAAGGTGGATTAAAAGGTTGTGTATTTGGAAGTTTCATGCATGGTTTATTGATTACATTCTTACCAGCAATCTGTATGCCGGTTATGGGTTCATTGAACTTTGCTAACTGTACATTCTCAGATGCTGACTTCTCTTGGTTAGGTATTGTATTAGGTAATATTGCTCAACATGTTCAAGGAACTGGATTATTAGTAATCTGCGTTGTAATCTTCTTATTACCAATCGTTTATAATTTTGTAGCTCCTAAAAAAGCTGAAGAAAAATAGAAAGGGGAATGAAAATGGCTATTCGTAGTATTATGTGCTGCTGTGGTCAAGGACTTGGAAGTAGTATGATGGTAAGTATGAATGTTGAAAAAGCATTGAAAAACCTAGGTATTACTGGAGTTTCTGTTGACCATACAGCTTTAAGTGAAGCAAATCCTAACTCTGCAGATTTATTTGTAGTAGGACGTGACTTAGCTCCACAAGTAGCATCATATCCTAACAAAATCATTCTTGATCGTATCATGGATATGAATGAATTAACTGAAAAACTTAAAGAAGTTTTCGGTAAGTAAAATTTGATAAAAAGAAGGGTTTTATATCTCCTTCTTTTTGTTTAGCCATTTGGAGGAAATTATGGATAAAAAAGTAGAAATATTAGCAAAAAAAGTGCGTTATGACATTTTGGATATGTTACAACATAGAGGTTATGGACACTTAGGTGGATCTTTATCTTTGGTTGAATTATTTGCGGTATTGTATGGGAAACAAATGAAATATGATCCTAAAAATCCAAAATGGGAAGGAAGAGATCGCGTTGTATTGTCAAAAGGACATGCAGGACCAGTTTGGTATTCAACATTAAGTGAATGTGGTTTCTTTGATAAAGAAAAGTTAATGACATTAAATGATGGTGGAACAATGTTGCCAAGCCATCCAGACCGAACAAAAACACCTGGAGTCGATATGACAACAGGATCATTAGGTCAAGGAACAAGTACAGCTGCAGGAATTGCCACAGCATTAAAGATGAAGCACAGTGATAACTATGTATATCTTATTGTTGGAGATGGTGAATTAAATGAAGGTCAATGTTGGGAAGCCTTCCAATACTTGGCAAACTACAAAATGAATAATTGTATCGTTATCATTGATGACAACAAACGTCAATTAGATGGATATACAAAAGATGTTATAAATCCATTTAACATTGAAGCTAAGATGAAGGCATTTGGTTTTAATACACAAACTGTCAAAGGAAATGATTTAGATGCGATTGATGAAGCTATCACAAAAGCTAAATCAGTGACTGATTCAGCTGTATGTATTGTTTTGGATACAATCAAAGGTCAAGGTGTTAAGTTCTTTGAAGAACTTTTGGATAATCACTCAGTAAAATTCAATACAGAAGAAGTGAATCGAGCAACTGATGAGGCTAAAGCTTCTTTAAAAAAGGAAATTGAAGAGGAGGAGCAACATGTATAAATTAGTAGAAAATCGTAGTGAAAAAGGTAAAGAATTACGTGTTGCAGTTGTTGAAAGCATTCAAGAACTTATTAAAGAAAATGATAAAGTGGTTGCTATGGAAGCCGATTTGGGTGGAGCTAGTAAGTTCACAAATATCAAAAAATCAAATCCAGAAAACTTCATTCAATGTGGTATTTCAGAAGCAAATATGATTGGCGTTGGATGTGGATTATCGAGTGAAGGATTTATTCCTTATGTACATACATTTGGACCTTTCGCAACACGTCGAGTTTATGATCAAATTTATTTATCAGGTGCATATGCACATAATACAATCAATATTTATGGTTCAGATCCAGGATTTACAGTAGGACCTAATGGAGGTACACATACAACTTGGGAAGATGTGGCTTTGATGCGTGAAATTCCAGGTTCAATCATTGTGGATCCTTGTGATGAAACACAAACAAGATGGGTTGTAAAAGAACTTTCTAAACATGAAGGTGTACATTATATTCGTGCAAACCGTAAAGATGTTAGAAATGTGTATACACCAGATTCAACTTTTGAATTAGGCAAAGGAAATGTTTTAAGAGAAGGTAAAGATATTCTAATTATTGTATCTGGCCAGTTGGTAAGCGATGCATTAGATTGTGCTGAAAAATTAGTTGAAGAAGGATATTCAGTAGAAGTAATCGATATGTATTGTATTAAACCTTTAGACATTGACTTAGTGTTATCTGAATCAAAAGGTAAAAAGGCTGTTGTTACATTTGAAAATCATTCGATTTATGGTGGACTTGGAAGTGCTGTTGCAGAAGTTTTGATGGAAAATGGAGTAAATGTTCCATTTAAACGTCATGGTGTAGATGAACGTTTTGGACAAGTAGGAACGCCAGATTTCCTTCAAAAAGAATTCCAACTAACTGCAGATGATTTATATAGAACAATTAAATCAATGATTTAATTGAATGATAAAATAATGTAAAAAAGGAAATTCACATTTTAATATGAATTTCCTTTTTCAATTCCATTATCACCGACCGCATTTCAATCAAATACACTTTTTTGGTTCTCTAATGTATTTAAATCTAAACCAACAATCTCAGAGATTTCTTCAAGCATTTTAATCGCTATTTTGATTTGTATGGTTTTTACACCATGTTCAATGCCTTTTTCAATATCTTGCTTGATACCCATCTGGATTCCTCTGTTTGTCGATTCTTCTCTCAACACTTTCACTCTAATTAAGCTTTCATCAATAGCTTTTTAATTGAATCTTCACTTACCGAGAAGATTGATGCGATACTTGAAATACTGAATCCTTTATCCATCATCGTTTGATACATTTCTTTTCGGTTATTCTTACTGCCTTGTTCAATGCCTTGTTCGATTCCTTTTTTTATTCCTTCAGCTTCCCATTCTTTTGACTTTACTTCAAGCCATCTCTTTTCAGCTTCACACATTTCAATCTTCTCCTTTTCCTCTAATTCTTCTAAATCCAACCATTCTACATCCGTTAATGTCTTGACGACTTTTAATACACTGCTCTTCACAAGTCCAAAGCTATTACTCTTTCCTTCATAAATAGACTGATCATAAATACTTCGACATATGTAGAATAGATTATGTACGTCTTCTTCATTAAAATTATATGAAGTATTTCCTGTGATTTCAATCAGATTCA
>ERZ779890.3229-NODE-3229-length-14767-cov-2.981648_pt1 | contig 14767 bp, 10 predicted proteins | sample MGYA00511553_ERZ779890 | MGnify/ENA primary metagenome ERZ779890 (study PRJEB29588, sample SAMEA2152064) | human gut metagenome | biome: human gut; feature: human-associated habitat; material: faeces | place: Denmark | collected 2008/2010 ...
GCGGCAGCGGCTTGCCGTCATACAAGATCTCACCGCTTTTGGGCTTCAAGAGCCCGGCAATGCAGCGCATGAGCGTGGATTTGCCTGCGCCGTTTGCACCGACGATCGAAACGATCTCGCCGGTGTTTACAGTTGCGCTGATACCGTTCAGCGCTTTGATTTTTCCATAGCTGTATTCCAGATTTTCAATGGTCAGCATCGTCAATCACCTGCCCCCAAATATGCTTCGATCACATCCTCATTCGCCTGGATCTCCTCCGGCAGCCCTGTTGCGAGCTGTTTGCCGAAGTTGATGACCGTCAGCCGGTCACAGACATTCATAATGACATCCATATGATGATCGATGACCAGAATAGCGATCTGCGGATGATCCACACGAATATTGCGGATGATCTGCGACAGCTCCTCCGATTCGCCTTCGTTCATGCCGGCTGCCGGTTCGTCCAGCAGCAGCACCTTCGGCGCGCAGACCAGGGAGCGCACGATCTCCAAACGACGCTGCTGGCCGTAGGGAAGATTGCTCGCTATCTGGTCGCGCAGATCCCACAGCCCTACGCGCCGGAGCGTCTGTTCACAGACCTCGGCGGCCTTCTGTTCCTCGCGGCGGCATTTCGGCGTTTTGAACACGCCGTCCCAGAAGCTGTAGTTCATGTTCTGCTGATAAGCGATGTGCACATTCTCATATACGGTCAGGTCGTTGAACAACCGGATGTTCTGGAATGTCCGCGCAATGCCGAGATTTGCGATCTCGTTGGGCTGCCGGCCCACAATGGAGCTGCCCTCCAGAAGGATGTCGCCTTCCGACGGCGCATAGATGCCGGTGATAAGGTTAAACAGCGTCGTTTTGCCCGCGCCGTTCGGACCGATGACGCCAAAGATCTCACCCGGCTTTACGCCGAGGCTTACATGGTTTGTCGCCTTGATGCCGCCGAAGTGCTTGCTGATGTCGCGAATATCCAGAATGTATTCGTTTCCCATTTCAGCGTCCTCCTTTCCGCGCGTCCGTGCGACGCTTGAGCGCTGCGCCGAGCTTGCGCACGCCGTTTTTGATGCCGCGCCAGGAAAGCTCCGACGTTCCCATCAGGCCGGACGGACGGAACAGAATGGCAAGCACGACCAGAAGACCGTAGAACACCATGCGCCACTGTTCCGCAGATCCGAAGCGCAGCAGCTCCGGCAGCGGCAGCAGCCAGTGTAGCACCACCTGTATAGGCAAAAAGATTCAAAACTTTTACCGGGCGTCCCGCGTTTCGGATCTTTTCCGAAAACCAATCCCAGTTTGTCGCCTGTTCGGGAAAGAGTCCGGTATGTTTAAAACTAAATGGTTTCAAATTAAATGTAAGAGATCCATAGTGAATCTGCCACTGCTGAGGCAGACTGAAAAATTCCCATTCCCCGCCGCCTTTTTTACTGCGGTGGTAATGGCCGTTCATCTGTTTCCATCCTTTATGATTCTTTTTCGTGTTCCAGATTACCTGAGGATCGGGGCGAACAAGAAGATAATCTCCCCATCGTTCCAGTTTTTCTCCGTTAGAACAATCTATAACTTCATAATCTTTCCAGTTGTCTGCAATCCACATAATAATATCCTTTCTCCATACAGTGTGTGCGAATATAGCTATAGTTTACCACAAGCATGTACAACAGGAAAGCATAAAACAATCTAAATTGTAACAGTTCAGCCATGCAGCGCGGTTTTACGAATGCACAGGCTGAGCTTTTACTGTCTGTGGATTTCGTCAACTTGAATTTTCAAAGTGAAATACGGCATGATTCATGATACAATATAAAATAAGAAATAAAATTTTGAGGGAGATGTCTTATGGTGAAAATGACAGTAGATGCAATGGGAGATCACTGTCCGATTCCGGTAGTGAAAACAAAAAAAGCGCTTGGAAAATTACAGGGAGCAGGACAGATAGAAGTGCTTGTAGATAACGAGACGGCAATGAAAAATGTCATGAAGATGGCAAAAAGCAGCGGCGCGTCAGCGGAATCGGAAAAGATCAGCGACCGGGAATACAAAGTGATGATTACGGTAGAAGAGAAGAACGCGGCTGTATCAGAAAGCGATCAAAAAGGACAGACCGCAGGAAAAGAAAGCCGGGCGCAGGCAGAAGGTGGGGGGAAAGAAGCAGGCGAATCGGATCACAATCCGGCAGCAGAAAATGGAAGTAACAGTAGTGCGCAGGGGATGAACAAAGTGCAGTTATCATCTGCGGGATGCGCGACATGTATCGGAACGGTCGTTGCGGTTTCTTCTGATAAAATGGGAAGCGGAAATGATGAGCTGGGCGCAGTTTTAATGAAGAGTTTCTTTTTTGCGGAGACGCAGCTTGATACGCTTCCGGATAAAATCCTTTTTTACAACGGAGGCGCGAAACTTACGGTGGAAGGTTCGGACTGCCTAGAAGATATCAGGATTTTGGAAAAAGAAGGCGTCGAGATACTGACGTGTGGCACATGTCTTGACTTTTACGGATTAAAGGAAAAACTGGCAGTCGGAGCAGTGACAAATATGTATACGATTGCAGAAATTCTTCAAAACGCAGTCAGCGTTGTTTCTCCGTAACGACAGGAGAAGGACATAAGGAAAAATATTTATTATGGGTGAAAAAGAAAGAATGGCAAAAAGTATAAACGGATAGATAAAAGTGTAAGGACAGTATTGCAAAAGTTTGATACAATACGATAACAGCTCATAGGAAAGCGGCATGTTTTGTCCCGAAATGCAGCTTTTGAGTTGAGTAAGTTTACATGGGGAAAAGGAAAACAAAAATACAGATATCCCCTACATAATAAGGAGGTATTAAGACAAATGAAAAAGACCAAAAAACTGGTAATGTCATGGCTGCTTGCCTTTTGCTGTGTCATCACTTTGGTTGCGCCGTCTGTCGTAAATGCGGCAGCAGATGATTTCGAGATCATCGATGATACAGACGCACGTTTTGTATATTCAGACGGTAATGCAAATAACGGCGGATGGGAATCGGCGGGAGCGGGCGACGCTTCCGTTACAGAGCACTGGAGCAACACGGCAGGCGCGACATTGGACATTACATTCAACGGAACAAAACTGGAGCTTTACGGTAAAAAAGCTGCAAATCATGCAATGTTCAGCGTGAGCATTGACGGAAGCGAGGCAGTAGAATGCGACGCCTATGCCGCAGTGACAGAACCGGAGGCAAAATTGTTTGAAAGCAAAACGCTTGCGGCAGGAAATCATACAGCTCATATCACAGTTTTAGAAAAAAGAAATGAAGCTTCTACAGGGACAGGAAGCGTTTATGGCGTACAGTTTGTGTATGCAAAAGCATTTGAGGCAGAGATTGCCGAGCCGGAATTTCCGGGATATACAGAAGTTGACGATGCTGTTTTTACAACAAATCATGAGCCCTTCAAGATCCAGTACGAGCCGGCAGGCGCTTGGACTGCGGGAAGCGGCAACGGAAATTTGTTTTATAACGGAACAGAGCATTACAGCGCAAAAGGCGTTGATGTGTCTTATGAGATGATCTTTACTGGAACCGGAGTAGAGATCCATGCCAGCAAAAATACAGTTCATATGAACTGCGACGTTTATATCGACGATGTGAAAGTCGGAGAATTGGCGGCACAAAATGCCGGAGCAATGCACAAACAGAAATTATTTGAGAAAAAAGATCTTGCGAATACAAAGCATACGCTTCGTGTCGTTCCGAAAGAGGGAGAAAGCATTGAAGGCAAAGTAATACAGCTTGATAAGATTGTTGTTTTTCACGATGAAATTACTGTGCCTGATTCGATCGTATTGAACCGGACGGAGCTGACGATGACACCCGGCGCTTCATCAGAGCTTACGGCGTCTGTCATTCCGTGGAATGCAAATGCGAAGCTTGTGTGGACAAGCAGCGACAGCAGTGTTGTAGAAGTAAACGATGGAAAACTGACCGCAAAAGAGATCGATGTGAAAAAGACAGTTACTGTCACAGCGGCAAGCGCTGAAGACAACAGTGTTTTAGCAGAAGCTAAGATTACAGTCGATCCGGCTCTGGCATTTATGAACGCATATGTAGGCAATGAAAAACTCTTAGAGACAGAGCTTGATTATGATAAGCTGAAAGCAGGAAACGGAAGCGTTTATAACGGAACAGCCTGGTTGAATGATGAACTGAATTCTAAAATTGTCGTGACGACAGAAAAAGACGTTCACAATGTTCAGGTTACAGCAAGCGATTTCAAGAATGAAAAGGGACAGGTTTTGTCAAAAGACAATATTGATATTAAATGGCTCAAAGAAATTGCGGCAAAAGAAGGACGTAACGCACAGGGGCAGACAAAAAATTATCCGGATGTGATCTACAAAGGCGGGAAGAAAGATATCGATGCACAAGATGTACAGTTTGCATGGGTAAATATCGCGATTCCGAAAGATACAGCGGCAGGAAATTATACAGGTACGATTACGGTTTCGGCGGACGAATTAGACAAGCCGTTCGAGCTTACGTACAACATCGAAGTGCTGAACCTTGTACAGCCGGCGCCGGAGGCAACAGAACTGCAAGTTTGGCAGCATCCGTTTTCAGTTGCGAATTATTATTTAGGTTTAGGTGAAAATCCGTCGGGCGGCATCACAAACGAGGTGCGGGAAGATTTCTATTTTACAGAAAAACATTTTAATTTGATGAGAGACTCGATCAAAGAGTATGTTTCGATCGGAGGTCATGACGTAGTTGCCAATGTCGTAGAAGAGGCATGGAATCATCAGTCATATTATAACGATCTTTCGATGGTAAAATGGACGAAGAAAGCGGACGGAACATGGGAATTTGATTATGATTGGTATGATGCATGGATCAATTTCATGATCGAGTGCAAAGTTTTAGATCCTGCAAACGGAATCGGACAGATCAAGTGTTACAGTATCGTTCCATGGAACAATCAGATCGCTTACTATGATGAAGCGCAGGGTAAAGTAGTGAAAGAATCACACAATCCGGGAACTGCAAAGTGGAAAGAGATGTGGGAACCGTTCTTAAAAGATTTTATGGAACATTCCAAAAAAATGGGATGGTTTGACATCACTTATATTTCAATGGACGAAAGAGGGCTCGATCAGCTTGAACCAGCGGTTGAGATGATCGAATCAGTGAAAGACGAAGATGGAAACCACTTTAAGATCTCTTCGGCGCTGAACTATGCAGCTCCGGAATATTATGAGTTTACAGACCGTATCGATGATATTTCGATCAATCTCGGAAACACAGGAAACGTACAGCAGATGAACGATCTGTCAGATCACCGCAGAGACTTAGGTCTGACGACAACGATGTACACATGTACGGGAGATTATCCGAGTAACTTTATGATCAGTGATCCGGGCGACAACTATTGGGATATCTGGTACACGATGACATTAGGAACAGACGGCTATATGCGTTGGGCATGGGATAACTATGTATACGATATGCACGGCGATGCAACTTACCGTTACTGGGAGCCGGGCGACGGATGGTTCATTTATCCGATGGAAAGAGAAGCGGTAGGAGAGGACTTTAACGCTTCCTTCTACAGCACACCGCGTTATGAATTGTTCAAACAAGGTATCCGTGATGTGGCAAAAGCAAAATATCTGTTGAACAGTGAAAGCGCGACAGCAGAAGAAAAAACAGAATTGACAGATGTTGTAGAGCATTTGGCAAAACCGCAGAAAGGAACATATCAAGGTTCTGCGGTGGCGGCATCCGAAAAAGACCGTATGCTCGTTCATTCTGAAACAGAGCGCGCTTTAGATGCGACAAACGCGCTGGCAAGAAACGTTGCGGAGAGGGAGAACCCGAATCCGAAGCCGGAAAGCGCAGATAAAACAGCGCTTAATGCGGCGATTAAAGATGCAGAAGCTTTGAAAAAAGAAGATTACACAGCAGAAAGCTGGAAAGCGTTTGAGACGGCGTTGAATGCGGCAAAAGAAACAGCGGCTGATAAAGATGCAGCTCAGACAGAAGTAGACAACGCATTAAACGTATTGAATGCGGCAGTTGCTAAACTTGAGAAGGTGAAAGATCCGAATCAGCAGCAGCCGGTTCAACCACAGCCGGAGCAGACAAAACCGGATAAGACGACTCCTCAGACAGGAGATCGGACAAACGCAGCGCTTCTGTTTGGATGCGCAGTTCTTTCGGGAGCAGGTGTGTTCTTTGCATATCGCAGACGCAGAACAATAAAATAATCGTTTTCTAAAGTAGATTTCGGAAAACAGAGGAAAAGAACGAAAGAGTCGGAGACGGATCTTTCGTTCTTTTTGTAACGGTGGAGGGATGAAGTCCGAAAGATTCTTTTTTGGTCTGCTTTAGAAATCTACAAAACAGTTGTTAAACAGGTAGATTTGAGTCATAATAAAAACGACTATTATGGATTTTTTCGGAGGAAGAAGAGATGAGGAAGATGGAGAAGATTCATTTAACACAATTTGCAAAACACGGCGGCTGTGCTGCAAAAATCGGTCCTGATACGCTTGGGAAAGTGCTTGGGAGGCTTCCGAAGTTTCATGAGGACAACCTGCTTGTCGGTTTTGAAACTTCGGATGACGCGGCCGTATATAAGCTTTCGGACGATACGGCAGTGATACAGACACTGGATTTTTTTACGCCTGTAGTAGACGATCCCTATACGTTCGGACAGATTGCGGCTGCGAATGCGCTAAGCGACGTATATGCGATGGGAGGAGAACCGAAGATCGCGTTGAATATCGTCTGTTTTCCCGGGGAACTGGATCCGGATTATTTAGGGGAAATTCTGCAAGGAGGCGCGGAAAAGGTTCTTGAATCGGGAGCTGTCCTTGTTGGAGGACATTCGATACAAGATGACGTTCCGAAATACGGACTGTCGGTTATGGGACTTGTTCATCCGAATCGCATCTATAAAAACTTCGGATGTAAAAAAGGAGATGTTCTGATCCTTACGAAACAACTGGGAAGCGGAATCGTCAATACGGCGGTCAAAGCACAGATGGCTTCGGAAGCTGCCGGGAAAGAAGCGGTTGCCGTGATGACGCAGTTAAACAAAAAGGCAAGGGAAATACTGGACAAGTTTACGATCCATGCATGTACAGACGTTACCGGGTTCGGGCTTCTCGGACATTGCGGGGAAATGGCTTCGGCGAGCAGAGCGAAGATAGAGCTTTGGCCAAAAGATATCGCCTATATTGAAGGGGCAAAGGAATATGCGCAGATGGGACTTATTCCCGGGGGAGCATATCGCAACAGAAATCATGTCGCACAGCTTCTTGAAGCGGGAAATACCGATGAGATGTATGTAGATCTGCTCAGTGACCCGCAGACTTCCGGCGGTTTGCTGGCGGCAGTTCCGGAAGAAGAAAAAGATGCGATTTTGGAAGAATTTGATAAAGCACAGATGGAAACAAAAGTGTCGGTTGTCGGAAAAGTAATAGACTCCGAATGTGAAGAAGCAAAAATATATATCCGTTAATATAGGAGGAGAGACAAAATGATTTATCTGGATAATGCCGCTACGACTTTGCACAAACCAAAGGAAGTACAGGAAGCTGTTATAGCGGCGTTTGGGCAGATGGGAAATTCCGGAAGAGGGGCATCGGAGCCGGCGCTTAAGGCATTGGGAACAGTCTACGATGCAAGAGAAGCGCTGGCACGGCTTTTTCATGCCGAAAATGCGAGTGAGATTGTGTTTACCGCAAATTCTACAGAGGCGCTGAATATTGCAATCAAGGGAATACTTGATCCGGGAGATCATGTCATCACAACGGTGCTGGAACATAATTCCGTGCTGCGCCCGCTGTATGAATGCCGCAGGAAAGGTGTGGAGATGACAATTCTTACATGCGACGAATATGCTAACATTTCATATGAAGAGATGGAAAAGGCAGTCAGAAAAAATACACGGGCGATCATATGTACTCATGCGTCAAATATGACCGGAAATATGATCTCTTTGGAGAGTGTCGGAAAGATTGCGGCAAAGTATGGTATTCTCTTTATTGTTGACGCTTCCCAAACCGCGGGAGTATGGGAGATCGATGTACAAAAATATGGGATTTCCGTCCTTTGTTTTACCGGACATAAAGGACTGATGGGACCGCAGGGAACAGGTGGTATGTATGTAAAAAGCGGGGTAAAGATCCGTCCGCTTTTGTCAGGCGGCAGCGGGATAGATTCTTATAATATGCATCATCCGTCGCAGATGCCGGAAGCGCTTGAAGCCGGGACGCTGAACGGTCACGGGATCGCGGGACTTCGGGCGGCATTGTCATTTTTGGAAAGAGAAGGGATGGAACGCCTGCGGAAAAGAGAACTGGAGCTGATGCGCCGTTTTTATAACGGAGTCGCTGAAATTCCGAATGTGAAAGTGTACGGAGACTTTCGGACGGACAGAAGGGCAGCCATCGTTTCTTTGAATATCGGCGATTATGATTCGGCAGAGATAAGCGATGAATTAAGCGGCAGATATGGGATCGTTACGCGGTCCGGAGCGCATTGTGCGCCGTTGATGCATGAAGCGCTTGGAACAAAGATACAGGGTGCGGTCAGATTCAGTTTTTCCCATTATAATACGGAAGAGGAAATTGACGAGGCAATCCGCGCCGTAAAAGAGCTTGCTGAGGAATAAGAAGAACAGGCGCGGGGCAAGGTGTTATGGAATCATAAGAAACGGGGGAGAAGATGAAAAAACGAGAGAAAAAAATTGTGATCACTTTTCATACGACAACGGATGCGATGGCAATGGAACGGTACTGTAAAAAGAGAAAAGAACCGGGCAGACTGATTCCTGTTCCGGGTACGATCTCGGCCGGATGCGGACTTGCATGGTGCGTTCTGCCGCAAGAGAGGGAACATCTTTTGAAAGTGATGGAGGAGGGGGATATAACTCCGCAGGCTGTGCATGAATGTATGTTATAAAATATCACAGTTCTACCACAAAAGATTCACATAGGTTTGATATCGTCTTAAACAAATATATTGTATGAAATATGTGGAAATAAGATTAAAGTATATTGAAAAAGTATATGTCACAGATAGAGGGGAGTGCAGAAATCCACAGAAAGAATACAAAGTTAGGAGGATATCATTTTGATAGAAGTAAAAAATTTGGTAAAAAAATATGGAAATCATTTAGCCGTAGATCACCTGGACTTTCAGATTAAGCCGGGAATGGTTTACGGTTTTTTGGGTCCCAACGGAGCAGGAAAATCTACTACAATGAACATTATGACAGGATGCATGGGGGCAACTCAGGGGGAAGTGCTGATTAATGGATATGACATCTTGAAAGAACCTGAAAAAGCCAAAAGATATATCGGATATTTGCCGGAACATCCACCTCTTTATATGGATATGACTGTGCGGGAATATTTGGATTTTGCAGCAGAGCTGAAAGGAATTAGAAAATCTCAACGAAGAGAAGCTGTTGATGAAGCAGAAAAAATGGTAAAGGTTCAGGATGTGGAACATCGCTTGATTCGAAATCTTTCAAAAGGCTATCGTCAGAGAGTAGGGCTGGCACAGGCAATTTTAGGATTTCCGGATATGATTATTCTTGATGAACCAAGCGTTGGATTGGATCCGAAACAGATTATAGAGATGAGAGATTTAATCCGTAAGTTGGCTGAGAACCATACGGTTATTTTAAGCTCGCATATATTGACGGAGATCAGAGAAGTATGTGATTATATTCTGATTATTTCTAAAGGAAAGCTGGTAGCACAGGATACGCTGGAAAACTTGGAGAAGATGATAGGGTTTCACGATGTGATTGAATTAGAAACATCGGCTTCGGAGGAGGAAATTCATAGAATACTGGGGAGGATTCCCGGAGTTTGTGCGATGCAGATGCGTGTGAAAGGAGAAAAGTGTACTTATGTACAGGTAAAAGTGACTGGAGATAAAAGCAGTCAGAATAACAGAAAAGTAAGAGAAGAGATTTTCTGTGAATTTGCGAAAGAGAAAAAAACATTATATTCATTGTCGGCGCCTGAAACGAGTTTGGAAGAAGCGTTTATGAAATTGACACAGAACGATAATATAGAAAGAAATATGCAAATCGAAGAATCGCTTGTGAAAGATAGACAGGTAAAGGACGGACGGGTGAAAGAAAGCCGACCGGGAGAGAAACAGATAGGAGTGGAAACCAGAAAATGTGAGATGAATACAGAGGGAGGAAAAGAGGATGAAGGCGGTTTATAAAAAAGAATTAAAAGCGTATTTTCAGTCTATAATAGGGTGTGTATTTATTGCCTTTCTTATTGCATTTACTGGAATTTATTTCATGGCGTATAATATGACAACAGGATATCCGTATTTTTCTTATACACTTTCAGGATCGTTGATCGTATTTATTGTAGGGATTCCTTTGATTACGATGCGTTCATTTGCAGAAGAGAGAAAGAATAAAACAGATCAGATTCTGTTGACAGCGCCAGTGAGTTTGTGGAAAGTTGTGGTTGGAAAATACCTGGCGATGGTGACGGTAATTGCAATCCCGAATCTTATATTTTGTATTTTCCCTCTTATCATTAAATTGCAGGGGACGGCGTATTTGACAGTTGATTATATTTCGATTTTGATGTTCTTCCTGCTCGGCTGTGTTTTTGCAGCTATAGGAATGCTTTTATCAGCGCTTACAGAAAGTCAAATTATTGCGTATATAGGGACGTTTGGTATTTTTCTGATTCTATATTTATGGGATGGTATCTTATCTCTGTTTCCAAATACGGCGATGAGCGGACTTGTATTTATAATTTTGCTTATTTTGCTGGCAGCTTTCTACATATGGAGAATGACGAACAGTTTTTCGATTGCGGGAGGAGTGGGCTGTGTCGGAGTGGCAGTAGCGATAGCAGTGTATTTTCTGAAAGAGACGCTTTATGAAAATCTGTTTACAGAGTCTTTGGGCGGGTTCGCTCTGACAAATATTTTTACCGATATTACACAAAATAGTATTGTAGATGTGAGCGGAATTGTATTGTACTTGTCGATGATCACATTATTTTTATTTTTGACAGTTCAGTCGATTAGAAGACGACTTTGGGAAAGTGCGGCAAAAAAACATGGAGCGTATAGCGTGACGATGACAGCGGTTTTTCTTGCAATTACAGTTGTCATAAACTTGATTGCATGCCAGATACCGGAAAAATTCCGAAAGATAGATGTGAGTAATACAAAAATTTACGAGATTTCAGATACGACAGAAGATTTCCTGAAAGAAATGGATAAAGAAATATCGATGAAGATAATTGCCGTAAAAGAAAATACAGATGAACGAATCGTTACATTTTTGAGTAAATATGCGGCTTTATCGAATAAAATACATGTGGAGTGGATAGATCCTGTTCTTCATCCGTCGGTTTTGTCAGAATATGAAACTACAGAAAATACGATTGTGATTTCCTGTGAAGAAACAGGAAAAAATACGACGGTTTCTTTTGATGATATTTTGGTGATGGATCAATATTCCTACTATTATTATGGAAGTACATCGTATACATCATTTGACGGAGAAGGACAGCTCACAAGTGCACTGAATTATGTGACAGGCGAGGAGACAAAGAAAGTTTATTTGTCAACAGGACATGGGGAACAAGAGCTTGCTGAAACGATAACGGAATTGATGAATAAAAATGGATATGAGTTGTCGGAAGTTAATTTACTTATGTCAACATCTGTACCGGATGATTGTGATCTTCTTATTGTGAACGCAGTAACTTCTGATCTGACAGAAGATGAGAAAACAATGTTGCAGCTGTATTTGCAGCAAGGGGGAAAGGTGACCGTCCTATTAGGAGAAACAGAAGGGGAAAAGCTCCCGAACCTGATAAGTATTTTGTCTGAATATGGCATGACGATGGAAGGCGGTTACATTGCAGATATGACGAGATGTTATCAAAATAATCCTTATTGCATTTTCCCCAAATTATCTGTAAGCGGTGATTTGGCAGAACAGATTAAGTCAGAAATGACACTTGTTATGAATACCCATGGGATGACAGTGAACGATCCGGCAAGGGATACGATTACAACGGTTCCGTTTATGTCAACGTCTGATCAGGCATTTGCAGTGACGGAGCAAGACCAAAAGCAGGGAGAATATATTCTTGGAGCATATGCGACAGAAACAGTAAGCGAGATCTCCGCAGAGACAGAAGAAACAGAAATTTCAGAAGAAAATGCAGAAGCGTCGGAAGAAATTACGGAAGATACAGAGAAGGAAAGTAGATTGACGGTGATTGCTGCAGGAAGTCTGATAGATGAGCAGATTATAGATACCTTTACGGAATTGGAAAATACACAGTTGTTTATGAACATAATGGCAGTAAATTTTGAAAATGTGAAAAATGTCTCAATCGAAGCCAAAAGCCTTAGTGTAGAATATAATGCTGTTCAGCATGCCGGATTATTCGGAACACTGATGATTTTTGGAATACCTGCAGTGATTTTAATCAGTGGTTTTGTTGTTTGGTACAGGAGGAGAAAAGCATGACACAAAAAAGGAAAATAGGTTTGCTCATAATTGTTTTCGTGGCGCTTATATGTATATATATGTGGGTTCGCGCGTGGAATCAAAGCGAACAGGCACAGGCAAATACAATGATACGAATTACAGATACAGAAGGAGATAAGATTAAAAAGATCGCTTTAAATATAGAAAATGGAGAGTTGAACTTTGAAAAAGAAAATGGTGTGTGGTATGATGCTTTAGATCATGATATTCCGATTAATCAAAGCATTATGAATGAAATTGCAGATACGGTTGGCAGTATTTCTGCAAATCGGAAGTTGAAAAATGCAGATGAAGCAAAAGACTATGGTTTGGATGTTCCTATTTATACGATCGAGTATACAGATGATAATGATGATGTCATTTCTGTTTATTTCGGAAATAATACAGGGGACAATATTTATGCAACATTAGAAGGGGAAAAATCTATTTATACTGTTTCGAGTCAGGTCATTGAAGATTTAAATTATACAGAAGAAGATCTGATACAACTTGACGACTATCCATCGATTGGAAGTGGCAATCTTGAGAAGGCAGTTATTACGCAAAATAAAAATTCTGTTGTATATGACAGTGCAGACGAGACGCAGACGGAACAAATAATCGCAATAGCCGGAGGCCTTGGAACTGTGCAGCTGTCCACAACGGCAGATTATTGTGCAGAAGAAAAAGAATTATCAGAATACGGCTTGGATGAAGATTTAAGGGCTGCGGTAGAAGTGACTTATCAGGAAGATGAAAAAGAAAAGAAACTGACATTATATATAGGAAACCGGGTCGGGGATGACAGATATGTGATGTTAAATGATTCAAAGATTGTGTATCTGGTTTCTGATGCAATATGTGGAAATATATTAAATGAAGAAGAATAAAAACAGGTTATAAGCAGTAAGATTTTATATTCTTTTAATTGACTTTGCAGGAGAAACGAGAGAGAATGTTATTCATATCAAAAAGGCATTAATGCAGAAGGATGGATGGAAATGAAAGAAAAATTAATACGTTTTATGCAGGGCAGATACGGTATCGATCAATTATCGAAGTTTCTTCTGATCACGGGATTGGCGGTAGTTCTTTTATCGGCGTTTTTCGGAGAAACCGCGGTGAGCATGCTTTTATATATTTTCGGCTGGGGAGTCGTGATCTACTGTTATTTTCGGATATTTTCAAGAAATGTACAGAAGCGGTACGCAGAAAATCAGGCATATCTTATGAAAACATACAAGATAAGAAATTGGTTTCAGAATCAAAAAAACATCTGGCAGCAGAGAAAAGTGTACCACATTTATACATGTCCGTCATGTAAACAAAAAATCCGCATCCCGAAGGGCAAAGGGAAAATTGAAGTAAGATGTCCGAAGTGCGGCACGACTTTTATAAAGAAAAGTTAAGCTGTGCAGACAACGAAAATATAGAACTGAAAAGTAAGAAATCCCCGTAACAATGAACTGCTCCAAAAAGTCTGACTTTTTTGGAAGAGTTCGTTGTTACGGGGATTTTGTTTTCGGTTTCAATAACGATATCTTTACCAGCTAGGGAAGAAAAGGTTATTTCCGATGTTGACTCCCGGTCGGTTTGTAGATCCTGCATAGAGGAAATAATAACAGTCTGCCACTGCCGCAAGTCTTGCGCCGTTGATCGCATCTTGCGCAACCTGCATAGATAAAGAGGTCGGACCTTTCTTCAGAACAGCGTCAAGACGACCTGTCCATACCGGTTCAAACTGTCCGCTTGCATAGATAACTCCTCTGATCGTATTCGGAAAACGAGGACTTTCCACACGGTTTAATATTACAGTTGCGACAGCAAGCAGAGAATCATAGTTCTGATGAGCTTCACACTGCAGGATCGCCGCAAGAAGTGTGACGTCATCCGCAGAAGCGTCGATCTGTCCGCCGTTGTTTGTAATAGTATCGTCGTAGCCGCCGTTTTGCTGGAGCTGCTCCAGTCGCTCTGCCTCAAGGCGGGCAGCCTCTTCAGCCTTTGCTTTTTCTAATTTGGCTTGTACTTCCGTAAGATTTGTTGAAGTCGCCTTTGCTTTTTCCTGGAGTTCCGTCTGTTTTTTCTTAAGTTCATCTTTCAGATCAAGAAGTGAATCCTGCTGAGTTTCTAATGTGTTTTTCTGATCTTCGATATTTTTATAAATATTTTTCAGATCGTCAAGGGCAGTTTTGTCATATTCGCTCAGATTTTCGATAAAATCAGCTTTGTTTATAAAATCTGCCATGTTTTCCGCCGAAAAGAGCATCTCAAGCAGTGT
>ERZ779890.3234-NODE-3234-length-14747-cov-17.458957_pt1 | contig 14747 bp, 7 predicted proteins | sample MGYA00511553_ERZ779890 | MGnify/ENA primary metagenome ERZ779890 (study PRJEB29588, sample SAMEA2152064) | human gut metagenome | biome: human gut; feature: human-associated habitat; material: faeces | place: Denmark | collected 2008/2010 ...
ATATATTTTATATAATAATTTATACATTTGTTTTTATCTCTAAAAAGCATATAATTAAGCTATAAGGAGATGGTAGTAATGAAAAGTAAAAAGATATTAGTTTTAATAATTATAGCCTTAATAGTGGTGTTATTTGCGAATATGATGATTATAAAATCAAAGACATTAAGTTTTAGTAAAATAGAAAATGAGAAAGAGATTGTAACTGGAATAAATAATACTGATGAAGAAGAAAAAGAAGATACTGAAGTGATTGTTGTTGAAAACAATGTAGAAGAACAAGAGAAAGTTGAAGAAATACAACAAGAAGCGGATATTGTAAATGTTAAAAATACCAATATTCAAGAAGAACCAAAGAAAGATCCAGTAGTTATACAAGAGAAAAAAGTAGAAAGTTCAAAACCAGTAGAACAACCTAAAACAACACCTGTTACTACACCAAAAAAGACAGTAGAAAAAGAAATAACAACACCAGTAGTTGAAACGAAAATACCAGAACAACCAAAGGAAGAAACAAAAGTTGAAATAAAACAACCAGAAACACCAAAGTGTTCTGATACTAAACATGGTGTAGGAGTTGGAAATTCAAATAAATGGTTTAATAGCTATGATGAGGCACTTTCATATTATGATAATCTAATATTAAGTTATAGCAATAAAGTACATAATGGGGAAATAACATTTGAAGAATATAACAAACAATGTCCTTGTGGATATGAAATATGGAGCTGCCAATATTGTGGTAAATGGACTTTAAATTACTATAAGAGATAATTAAATAAATTTTATTAAGAGCAGGTAGAGATACTTGTTCTTTTTTTATGGAAAAGGAGGAATTTTAAATGTTGAAAAAGTTAAAAGGTAAAAGAATTATAGCTTTTTTCTTACTAATGATAACATTATTAAGTACAACACAACCAATTTTTGCAGCATCAGGAACAGGTAAATGGGTAGGAGGACAATTTGCCTCATATATTAAAACAACTGATAATGCAAATACTCAATATGGAGTTTTATTAAGAAGATTAATAAATTACTCAACTAATGAACAAAGAACAGTTTTCTGTGCAGAACATGGTGTAGATTTTGATACAGGAACTATTTATAATGGAAAATATTATACACCAGTTGATTCAAAATTAAGAAAAGCTTGTAAAGTAGCTTATTTAGGATGGTATAAACAACAGGAAAATTATGTTATAGATGGAGGAACATCATCTGCATTAAAGAAACAATATGTTTTAACACAACAATTAATATGGGAAACATTAGGACAAAGTAATGCAACTTTTATTGATAGTGGTATTCAAGCAGAATATGTAAGTTTTAAAAACAATATTGAAAACCAAATAGCACAAATGGATAGAAGACCAAGTTTTGATGGAACAACAATAACTATTCAAGCAGGAGAAAGTAAAACATTAAATGATTCTAATGGTGTTTTATCAGCTTATCCAAGTTTAGATAGAACAACAAACGGAATAAGAGTACAACATTTTAGTGGTAGCAATTCGATGACAATATCAGTAGATGAAAATACTAATTTAGAAAACTATGTTATTACTGATGCAGAATTTAAGTCTTGGGGTATGATTAAAGATGGAACACAAGACCACGATTCAATGGTATTTTTTGAATTTGCAAGTGGAGTTCAAAATCAATTATATTCAATGGCATATAATGACCCAATAACATTAGCAGTTGGATTAAATATTGAAACATTTGGTAAGTTAGAAATAAAAAAATTAAATACAAATGGAGATTTAATAGATGGTGCTATATTCCATGTGACAGGACCAAATGGCTTTAATCAAGATGTAACAGTTACTAATGGGAAAATAACAATAGAAAAATTAAGAAAAGGAACATATACAATTACTGAAAAATCAGCTCCTAATGGATATTTATTAAATACACAAGCCTATAATGTCGAAGTACAAGTAAATCAAACAGCAAGTAAAGCTATTGTTAATGAAGAACCAACAGGTACTATACAAGTAATTAAGAAAAGTGAACAGGGAGATTTAATTAAAGATACTGTGTTTAAAGTTACTGCAAATGAAGATATAAAGAATGTTGCAAAAACTAAAACTTATTATACAAATGGACAGGTAGTTGCTAATATAAAAACAGACAGTAATGGATTAGCAGAAATTACAAATCTTCCATTAGGTAAATATATTGTAGAAGAAACACAAGCGACAACAGGATATTTAATAGATAATACTAAACACAATGTTACTTTATCTTATAAAGGACAAACAGAAAAAATTGTATTAGAAAGTTTTGAAAAAATTGATACTACACCAACAGGAGAAATAACTGTATATAAAACTGATAATTATAATAACAGACTAAAAGGTGCAGAAATCTCTTTATATGCTAGAGAAGATATAAAAAATGTTGCAGGTACTAAAACTTGGTATAAAAAAGGAGATTTAGTTACAAAAGCAATTACAAATGATGATGGAATGGTGAAATTCTCTGATTTACATTTAGGTAAATACTATGTAAAAGAAACAAATGCTCCAGATGGTTATTTATTAAATAATAAAGAATTTGATGCAGAATTAAAATATAAGGATCAAACAACAAAAGTTATATATTTAGAAATAAATAATGTTATAGACGAAGAACCAACAGGCACAATAACAATAATAAAGAAAGATTCAGAAACAGGTTCAGTACCACAGGGAGATGCAACATTTAATGGTGCAGTTTATAAAGTTTATGCAAGTGAGGATATATACAACAAAGCAAAAACTAAAAAATTCTATTCTAATGGAGATTTAGTTGCTACAAGAACTATGAATGAAAAAGGAGAAACAGAAGATATAACAAATCTTCCTTTAGGAAAATACATTGTAAAAGAAGAAACAGCTCCAATAGGATATATGTTAGATAAAAATACTTACAATGTTGAATTAAAATATAAAGACCAACACACAAAAGTAATAACAGATACTAAAACAAGTTTAGAGAATGTAAAGAAAATGGGAGTACACATTTTCAAATCAGGAATAAAAACAAATTCTGGAGAAACACCAGGACTTGAAGGTGCAGAGTTTACAATTAAATTAAATTCAGCAGTAGAAAAAGCATATTCACAAGGATATACTTATGCAGAAGTATGGAATGGAATTGATGAAAATGGAAATCAAGTAAAAGTTGATAGTAAAAGAGTTCAATCAGCACAAGCTATTGCACCATCTTATGCAGTAATAGTAACAGATAAAGATGGAAACGCATATACTCAAAAGAACTTACCTTATGGAAAATATATAGTTAAAGAAACTAAAACACCAACAGATTATGAAACAGCAGTTGATTTTACATTTTCTATTACAGATGATGAGTCAGAAATTAAAGAAATAGCAAAGAAAACAAAACATTTAGTAGTAAATAATGAACAATTAGAAACATATATTAAGTTAATCAAAAAAGACTTAAAAACAGGAAAACTTGTTACATTAAATTCTACAACATTTGAAATAAAAGCAACAAAAGATATATATGATAGAGCTACTAAAAAAATATTATTCAAAAAAGGAGAATCTATTTCTCAAAAAATTGGAAATACAACATACACATCATTTACAACAAATGCAGATAATATAGTTGTTCCAGATAGCTCATTTAATAGTAAAAATGATGATAAAGCAACAATTACAACACCTTTAAAATTACCAGTAGGAAGTTACGAAATAACAGAAATAAAAGTTCCAACAGGCTTTTTACAATTAGATAAATCAGTTACATTTGAAATTAAAAATGTAAAAGATTATGACACAGACAAAGATGGAGATTTTATAAAAGAAGTCGTTGTTAAAAATGAGCAACCAACAGGAACTATTAAATTGGATAAAACTATTGCATTAAGAGAAGATGCAGATACATCTTTAATTGATACATCAGACTTATCTGGTATAGAATTTAAACTTTCAGCAAAAGAAAATATTATAGATATGGCAGATGGTAGTGTAATTTACAAAAAAGGACAAGAGATTAAAAAATATAATCTGACTAAAGATGGAAAATTAACAATAACAAATCTTCCAATGGGAACTTATGAAATAGTTGAAACTAAAACATTAGATGGACTTGTTTTAAATACAACAAAATATGAAGTTAAGTTTGAGCAAAAAGATTTAACTACAAAGATATATGAAACAAAATTATATATTTCAAATGATACAACATTAGTTGAATTTTCTAAAACTGATATTACTGGAGATAAAGAACTAATAGGAGCAAAACTTACAGTATTAGATAATGAAAATAATATTATAGATACATGGACATCAACAGAAAAAACACATAAAATTGAAGGCTTAACAATAGGAAAAGAATACACACTAAAAGAAGAAATCGCTCCAGAGGGTTATGTAGTTGCAACAAGTATTAAATTTACTATAAAAGATACAAATGAAATTCAAAAAGTAAATATGATTGATAAAATTGTTGAAATGAGCAAAGTTGATATAGCAGGAGATGAAATCGAGGGTGCAACAATTCAAGTATTAGATAAAGACAACAAAGTAGTTGATGAATGGGTATCTGGTAAAGAGCCACATAAAATCAAAAATTTAGTTGAAGGCGAAACATACATATTACATGAAGAAATTGTTGCAGATTCTTATGTAAAAGCAACTGATGTTGAGTTTATTGTAATACCAGATAAAGAAACACAAAAAGTAGTTATGATTGATAAATTAGTAGAAATAACAAAAACAGATATAACTAATGGAAACGAATTAGAGGGGGCAGAACTAGAAGTTACAGATGAAGATGGTAACACAATAGATAAATGGACATCTAATAAAGAACCTCATAAAGTAAAAGGTTTAGAAGAAGGTAAAACATATATCTTAAAAGAAACTACTGCTCCTTATGGTTATGAAATTACAGAAGAAATAAAATTCACAGTAACAACTGACAAAGAAACTCAAAAAATAGAAATGAAAGATATGCCAATACTAAAAAATGTAAAGGTAATTAAGATTGATACTGAAACAAAAGAAGTTATTAAAGATAAATTCATATTTGCAATATACGAAGATCCAGAATGTACAAAACTTATTAAAGAGGTTAAATCTAATTCAGAAGATGGAACAGCTTTATTTGAAGAATTACGATATGGAACATATTACATTAAAGAAATAAAAGCACCAAAAGATTATGAATTATCAAACAAAATTGTTAAAGTAGAAATCAATGACAAAGGTATATTCGTAGATGATACACAAGTAGAAGAAAATGAAAATACAATAGAATTTACTTTTGAAAATAAAAAGATAGAAGTTCCTAAAACTGGAGTTGAAAGCAAAATAAAATTATTTGCTAGTGCAATAATTCTATTTTTACTAGGAATAGCTTATATAATTAAGCGTAAACAAAATAAAGATAAATAATAAATGACGGAGAGCTAGATTATTAGCTCTCTTTTGAATATTTGAAAGGAATGAGTGAAAATGATTAAATTAGATAAATTAGAAAAATTAGGTTGGGACTCTTTATCATTTAGAGCATATATTGTTAGACCTGAATTAGAATATGTAACAGAAGATGTAGAAACACATATAGAAGGTATGGATTTAGATAGTCAATACATAACAGATTTCTTTATAAATTTATATGTTACTAATCTTGATGAAGATGAAAAAATGCAAATAGGTTCTGTAAAAGGTAGATTTTTTCTTCCTATGGATTTTACAAGGTTTGGTATAACATTGAATGATGTAGCAGATTGTAGAGCTTGGGATTTTGGTGCTATGGCTTCAGCTATAATTGGAAAGGATGGCAATATCAAACCAGAAGTAGCTGATGAAACTGATACAATAGTTTATATAGAGGACTTTTATATAAACAAACAATTTAGGAATTGTGGTATAGGCAGTTATATATTAGATAATATAGAAGACATATTGTATTTTTATGCAAATACAGTTATAAATAAAATAATAGTTTTACCACAACCAAGAGTAGTAAATAAAAGTAAAGAACTTCAAAACATTTCAGAAAAAAATAAGAAGAAAGATTTAATTATGAAAAAATTAGTTTCTTTTTATAAAGAAAATGGATTTGAATTTATTAAAAATACAAAATATATGTTAAAAAAAATAAGGTAAATATTTATAGAATTAAGGGTTAGAGAAATCTAGCTCTTTTTAATTTGTTAAAAATAGGAGGTGTGAAATGCCTAGAAGAAGAAACTTAAGAATGGAAACATATAACAAGTTAATAAGTATTGGAAAATCAACAGAAAAAGATATTTTAAATTTAAAGATAGAAGATTTAAAAGAAATAACGAAAGATCCTGATGTTTTGAATATTATTGCTTTACGAGAGTTTATTAAAGACCATAATACAATAGGGTATTTCAATTATCAAGAAACGAGAAAGGAGGAAACCGATGGCGAATAAATATCAACTAATAAATGAAATGACAAGTGAAACATTGAAAGAAATTACTCAAAATGGAGAAAGTTGGATTAAGTTTTTAAATACAGCGAGTAACAATTACAAGTATTCTTTTAATGAGCAAGTGTTAATATATGCTCAAAAACCAAATGCTACTGCTTGTGCTGATATAGAAACTTGGAATAAAAAATTACGAAGATGGGTTAATAAGGGTGCAAAAGGTATTGCCTTATTATCAATGGAAAATGGCAGAAATGTATTAAGACATGTTTTTGATATTTCAGATACACATAGTGGTATAAATAAAGATTTTAAGTTATGGGAAATAAAACCTTCTTATGAAAATGGAATTATAGAAACACTAGAAAATAGTTTTGGAAATTTAGAAGTTAAATCTAATTTAGCAGAAGCAATATATTCAGCATCTATAAATTTAGTTGAAGATAATTATCAAGATTATTTAGTTGATTTAAAAGAAGTTTTAGATGGTAGCTTATTAGAGGGAATGCAAGATATAGATTTAGAGGGAAACTTTATTGTATTACTTGCAAAATCAATATCATATATGGCAATGAAAAGATGTGGCATTGATCCAACAGAACATTTTAATGTATCGGATTTTGAAATGATTAGTAGTTTTAATAATAAAAGAGTTGTTTCAAGATTAGGTGCAGCAATAAGTGATATTGCAGAACAAGAATTAAGAGAAATCTATTCTAGTGTTATAAATTATGAAAAAAATTATAAATTAACAAATCGTACATTTGTTAATAATGAAAAAATAAATTATCATAATAATGAAGAAAAAAATAATGAAGGGAGAAATGATTATGATAGAATTAACATACAATCAAATGGGAGATTACCAAATACCACAAGTAGCATTACCAAAAACGAAGAAAATGGCACAGGGGAGATTCTCAAGAATGAGGGAGAAATTCCTAAAAGAACACAAAAGAGGGTTATACGAGGAATTAATGTTAGATGGCAAGATGGAAGAACATTTAGGAGAAATAGAGCAAACAGCCCAAAACAGATTGAAACTACTAATCAAACAATTAGCAGAGAAAGCTCAAGTGAACGAAGAAATGAAGAGAGCAGATCAAATGGGTTGGGTACAAGCAATGAACTCAATACGAAATCAAGCAGAGGAAATGATAATAACAGAGTTGATTTACAATTAAATCTTTTTACAGATAGCTATATTCCACCAATTAAGAATTTACCAAGTGTAGAAGAACAAATAAATAATATTCAAGCACAGGCAGAGGTAGAAAATACTTCTGCTTTTGAATTTACACAAAAGGTAATAGATGATGTTCTTTTAGAGGGTAGTCATTTTGCTGATGGAAAATTTAGAATTTATAGATTATTCCAAGAAAGTTATTCTACTGAAGATAACATTACTTTTCTTAAAAAAGAATATGGCGAGGGTGGTGGAGGTGTAAGAAATTACGAAAATTTAGACGAATGGCATAATGCAAAAGGGATTAGACTAACATTCGGACTAAAAGAAAATGCACCAGAAACTTTGCTAACATGGAGTAAGGTTGAAAAAAGAATAAAAGAATTAGTAAATGCTGATATTTATCTTAATAGTAATGAAAAAGAAGAATATCAAAAATGGCTTAATGAGGAATATGAAAATCAAAAATGGATGTATGATGCAAGAATAAATCCAGATCAAAAACAAGTAGCTATTGATGAAGAAAATCAAGATATTCAAAATATAGAAAAGAATTATAAATTATCTAATGGCAATTATTTTCACTTCCATACTAATGATGAGGGGTATTATTATGAGATTTATAATAACTTTGGAACAGAAATAGATGGTGGATTGCTAGAATATTCCGAAATAGATAATACAAAGCAATCTGAACTAGATATAAGAAAAAGACTTGCTGAATTTACAGACATAGAAGAATTAGCAAATGAAAATCTAAGAGAAGTAAGTCAAGAATTTATTGATGCTTTAGAATCTGGAGCTATTGCAGAAGAGGTTGGAAATGCTGTTGTAGAAAAAGTAGAAAATGACACAATAAATGCAATAGACGAGTTAAAAGCAATTGGACAAGCACAAAAAGTAATCAATTTATTTAAAGCCAGAGAAGAAAATGGAAAGCCACTTAATAGAGATGAATATTATAAAAATCAAGAAAAAATAAACTATCATATTGATAACAATTCTTTAGGAGAGGGAACACCAAAAGAAAAAGTTAGAAGAAATATAGATGCTATAAAACTACTTAAAAAGCTAGAAGATGAAAACAGATTAGCCAATAAAGAAGAGCAAGAAATTTTAGCTAGTTATGTGGGTTGGGGTGGACTACCAGATGTGTTTGATGAAAGTAAAGATAATTGGAGCGAAGAATATAACGAATTAAAAGAAATTCTTACAGATGAAGAATATAAGTCTGCAAGAACTTCTACTTTAACTGCTTTTTATACACCACCAGTAGTTATAAATGCAATATATGACACTCTAAAAAGCATGGGTGTTGAACAAGCAAATATTCTTGAACCAAGTTGTGGTACAGGAAATTTTTTAGGAATGTTGCCACAAGAAATGCAAAGCTCAAAACTATATGGAGTAGAACTTGATTCCATAAGTGGTAAGATAGCAAAACAATTATATCAAAAAGCAAATATTAAAGTTCAAGGTTATGAAAAAGCAGATTTACCAGACTCGTTTTTTGATATAGCAATAGGAAATGTGCCATTTGGAGATTTCAAAGTTAATGATAAAAGATATGATAAAAATAATTTTCTAATACACGATTATTTCTTTGCTAAAACTTTAGATAAAGTTAGACCAGGAGGAGTAATTGCATTTATTACTTCAAAAGGAACAATGGATAAAGCAAGTCCAGAGGTTAGAAAGTATTTAGCACAAAGAGCAGACCTTTTAGGTGCTATTAGATTACCAGATAATACTTTTACAAAGAATGCAGGAACAAAAGTAACATCAGATATTATCTTCTTACAAAAAAGAGAAAATTTGACCGATATAATGCCAGATTGGGTATATCTTGATAGAGATGAAAACAATATTACAATGAATAAATATTTTGTAGATAATCCAGATATGATATTAGGAAAAATGGAAATGGTATCTACTGCTTATGGCTATGATTCAACTTGTAAAGCAGAAGAAGACACAAATTTAGAAGAACAATTAAATTATGCGATAACTAATATACATGGAGAATTACAGAATAATAGTATTGAAAATGAAATTGAACAAGAAGACACATCAATACTTGCAATTCCAACTGTTAAGAATTATTCTTATGCAATAGTAGATGATAAATTGTATTTTAGAGAAAATTCAAAAATGATATTACAAGATGAGTTACCTTTAACGGCACAAAATAGAATAAAAGGTTTAATTTTGTTAAGAGAACAGGTAAGAGAATTAATTGATTTTCAAATGGAAGATTATTCAGATGAGGAAATTCATATTGCACAAGCAAAATTAAATGAATTATATGATAGATTTACAAAAGAATATGGCTTAATAAATTCAAGAGCAAATGAAACAGCATTTTCTAATGATAGTAGTTATTTCTTATTATGCTCACTTGAAAAAATAGATGGAGAGGGTAAATTTGTAGGAAAAGCTGATATATTTAGTAAGAGAACTATAAAGGCTAAAAAGAAAGTATTACAAGTAGATACTCCAGATGAAGCACTAATTTTATCTATACAAGATAAAGCAAAAGTCGATTTAGACTATATGGGACAATTATGCAATATAGATAAAGAAGAAATAATAAGTAGTTTAGAGGGTGTTATTTTTAGAGTACCTGATTATGAAAATTCTGATAATTGGGTAACTGCTGATGAATATTTATCTGGTAATGTTAGAGAAAAACTAAAAGTTGCAGAACAATTTGCAAAAGAAGATTCTAGTTTTAATATAAATGTAGAAAAGTTAAAAGAGGTTATTCCAAAAGACCTTACTGCAAGTGAAATTGGAATTAAGTTAGGCTCAACATGGATACCACCAGAAATTATTAGAAAGTTTATTTTTGAATTATTAGATACACCAAGCTATAACAGATGGGATATTCATGTTAAATATTCTAATATAACTGCTGAATGGTATATTGATGGAAAAAGTAATGATAGAAATAATGTAAAAGCATATACAACTTATGGTACATCAAGAATAAATGCATACAAAATAATAGAACAGACACTTAATCTAAAAGATGTAAAAATATTTGATACATTTATAGATGATGAGGGAAGAAAACAAAGAGTGTTAAACAGAAAAGAAACCGCAATAGCTTGTAGTAAACAAGATGCAATAAAAGAAGCATTCTTAAATTGGGTGTGGGAAGATCCAGAAAGAAGAAATCATTTAGTAAGACTTTATAATGATAAATTTAATTGTATTAGACCAAGAGAATATGATGGCTCTCATATAGGTTTTGTAGGAATGAATCCAGAGATAAAATTAAGAACTCATCAACTTAATGCAGTAGCACATGTTTTATATGGTAATAACACATTACTAGCACATGAAGTAGGTGCAGGAAAGACATTTGAGATGGTTGCAGCTGCAATGGAAAGTAAGCGTTTAGGCTTATGTAATAAGTCTTTATTTGTAGTTCCAAATCATATTATAGAGCAGTTTGCAAGTGAATTTTTACAACTTTATCCAAGTGCGAATATTCTAGTTGCTACTAAAAAAGATTTTGAAACTAAAAACAGAAAGAAATTTTGTAGTAGGATAGCAACAGGAGAATTTGATGCAGTAATTATTGGGCATTCACAATTTGAAAGAATACCAATGTCAACAGAAAGACAAATTGCATTATTAGAAGAACAAATAAGTGATATTACAAAAGGAATTGCCTCTGAAAAAAATAATAGAGGAGAAAACTATACTATTAAACAAATGGAGAAGACAAGAAAATCATTAGAAACTAGATTAGAGAAATTACATAAGGAAGAAAGAAAAGATGATGTTGTAACATTTGAAGAATTAGGTGTAGATAAATTATTTGTTGATGAAGCTCATAATTATAAGAATTTGTTTTTATATACGAAAATGCGTAATGTAGGTGGAATAGCACAAACTGAAGCACAAAAATCTTCTGACCTTTTTATGAAATGTAGATATTTAGATGAAATTACAGGAGGCAAAGGTTCTGTATTTGCTACTGGAACACCAGTAAGTAACTCAATGGCAGAACTTTATACAATGCAAAGATATTTACAATATAATGGACTAAAAGATAATAGTTTAGAACATTTTGATAATTGGGCAAGTACATTTGGAGAAACAATAACCGCAATAGAACTTGCACCAGAGGGTACTGGTTATAGAGCCAAAACTAGATTTGCAAAATTTCATAATTTACCAGAGTTAATGTCTATGTTTAAAGAAGTAGCAGATATTCAAACTGCTGAAACATTAAATTTACCAACACCAGAATTTGAAAACATAAATGTAGTTGTAAAACCAAGTGAAATACAGCAAGAAATGGTTAAGGCTTTAGGAGAAAGAGCAGAGAAAATAAGGTCAGGAACAGTTGATGCAACAGAAGATAATATGCTTAAAATTACAAATGAGGGTAGAAAACTTGCACTAGACCAACGACTTATGAATCCTTTATTACCAGATTCAGAAAGTAGTAAAGTAAATTCATGTGCAGAAAATGTTTATAGAATATGGGATGAAAATAGTGATAAGAAATCAACTCAACTTGTATTTTGCGATTTATCAACACCAAAAGACTTAAAAGGCTATGAAAAAGAAGAATTTACAGATGTATATAATGAGTTAAAGAAAAAGCTAATTCAAAAAGGTATTCCACCTGATGAAATAGCTTTTATTCACGAGGCAGACAATGAGGTTAAAAAGAAAGAACTATTTAGCAAAGTAAGAAAAGGACAAGTTAGAGTGTTAATGGGTTCAACTCAAAAAATGGGTGCAGGTACTAATGTTCAAGATAAGTTAATTGCAACTCATCATTTAGATTGTGCATGGAAACCTTCTGATTTGACTCAACGAAATGGAAGAATGATTAGACAGGGGAATGAAAACAAAAAAGTATATGTATATTCTTATGTTACTGAAAAGACATTTGATAGTTATATGTATCAATTAGTAGAGCAAAAGCAAAAATTCATTTCTCAAATAATGACATCAAAGACTCCTGCAAGAACAATGGAAGATATTGATGACAAAGCATTAACTTATGGAGAAATAAAAGCATTAGCAACAGGAAATCCTAAAATACTAGAAAAGACTTCATTAGATACAGATGTAGCAAAACTAAAATTATTAAAACAAGAATTTATGAATCAAAAATATTCATTGCAAGATAAAATTATTAAATACTTTCCAGAAGAAATAGTAAGACTTAATAATAAAATTGGAGCAATGGAAGAAGATACTATTAAATTACAAGAATACACTAGACCAAATGCAGATGGTTTTTCTCCTATGAAAATAAATGGAATAACTTATACTGAAAAACAAGAGGCAGGAAAGAGATTATTACAAAGTATAAACGATTTAAAAAGTATGGAAACACGAGAAATAGGAGAATATAGAGGATTTACAATGGAAATTAGTTTTGATTCAATAACTAGAAATATTAGATTAAAACTAAAAAATAAATTTAGTTATTCTATTGATTTAGGAACTGATGTAAATGGAAATATAACAAGAATAAATAATTGTTTAGAGAATATTGCAAAAGATATTCCTCACGAAAGAGATTTATTAGATAATACATATTTTCAATTAGAAAATGCAAAACAAGAATCTCAAAAAGAATTTCCAAAAGAACAAGAGTTACAAGAAAAGTTACGAAAACTAGAAGAAATAAATGCAGAATTAAAAATAAATGAAAATGAACACGAAATGCTAGGGGATGAAAAAGAAGAAAAACAAGATAAATTTCCTGATAAAAATTCTCCAGAAAGATGTTAAAAAAAATAAATTTATGCTATAATGATTTCATCAAATAGTAAGTTGTTGTTTAGATGTAAGAAAGGAATTAGCAATGTATAATATTGAAGATATTTGTAATAAGTATTATGAAAATGTCTATAAATATCTAATAAGTTTATCTCATAACATTAATCTAGCAGAAGAACTAACACAAGAAACATTTTGCATTGCAATAAAAGAAATTAATAAATTTAAAGGAAATTGTGAAATTATTACTTGGCTTTGTATTATTGCAAAACATTTATACTATAGTTATTCAAAAAAGAATATTTGTGAAAATATTGATAATATAAATGAAATATCTAGTGTATCTATTGAAGATAATTACATCTTTAATCAAGATAAATTGGAACTATATAAGGCGTTACAAAGGATCACGGAAAATGAGCGAAATGTAATATATTTAAGATTATTAGGACTTTCTTTTAAAGATATTTCCGAAATTATTGGAAAAAATGAAACTTGGGCAAAGGTAGTTTTTCATAGAGGAAAAAACGATTTAGTAAAATATATAAAAGGAGGACAAGATGAAAGAGATAGAAAATAATAGATATTGTAGTATGATAGAAGATTTACTACCATTATATGTAGAAAATTTGGTTAGTGAAGATACTAAAAAAGAAATAGAAAATCACATAAAAAAGTGTAATAAGTGTTCAAAAATTTTAAAAACAATGCAAAAAGATGGAGTTTTTAATTTAGGGGAAACAGTACAAGAAGATGCCAATAAAGAAGCTAGAGAAAAAGAAATCAAATGTATCAAAAATATTAAAAGAAGAATAGCATTTAAAATAATAATTAGTGTACTAATTACCTGTATTGTATTTCTAGTAGGAATAAATCTTTGGAATACTTACAGAATTATAAAAGATGAAGATGGTAAATGGATTCTATATAATTTTAATACAGGAAATATCAAACAAGGAATGGATTACACACACATTTTAATGGAATATAATGGCTATAAAGTTGATGTCAAGGGTAATAAGATGTTAGAAGGTGGAAATAAAGAAACTGTTGAACATTATATTATAGTAACATTTGATAAAAAAGGTATATGCGTTAATGCAAGACAAATAATTAGTGGATATGATAATGAAGAACTGCAAGCGGTATATGAGTGGTATATCAATAATTGGGAACGATCTACAACTAATGTAAAAATAGAAAATGGAAAATTATATATGAATGTGAATAATTACGTAGGAAAAACAAAAGAAAAATTAATTAAGAATGCGGAAGATTATAATGCAAAAATAACTGAATTTTAAAACAATAAAAAAAGTTACAAAAAAATTGAAGTGATAAAATAAATGTAGACACAAAAAAAGTGTTTACATTTATTTTTTTG
>ERZ779890.3237-NODE-3237-length-14737-cov-3.746901_pt1 | contig 14737 bp, 13 predicted proteins | sample MGYA00511553_ERZ779890 | MGnify/ENA primary metagenome ERZ779890 (study PRJEB29588, sample SAMEA2152064) | human gut metagenome | biome: human gut; feature: human-associated habitat; material: faeces | place: Denmark | collected 2008/2010 ...
TTGCTTTTTTTATATCATTTCAGCAGTTAGGACCTAACGACCGATTTACGCCCCCACTGTGAGAAAATGGCAAGTATAGCGACAGCCGACACACAGAGGCTTGTACTCTGGGGCTATAGTAGCGTATCGAGAGGAAGTTATCAGATGTCAGTTTGATGCAAAAGTGCGTCCCCAACGGTTGTCGGGTACACTGTCAAGCAACAGCATAACTGAAAGCAGAGCACATCCGACGTAAGGACTCATGCCAAGAAGCGGACCGAAGACATAGGGCACTACAGCCAGCAGCACCCAGAAGCCCGAACGGTTGGTGTCGTGAAGACGACGCACCGTAACCGACAGCAGTGGCAGAAATGCCAAAAGCACATAGACCACCACCAACACCGTCATGAATAAATGGTCTACCACACAACTGTAGAGCAGACGCCGCCAATACTCGCCCGTGGTCGAAGCCTCCGTAACATACACATAGTCGCGCCCGATACAGCCAAACAGGGTCAGATAAAGCACAAAGCCCACCATGCAGTTAAAGACAATGAAAGTCCAGAATTCAGAACGTCGCGAACGCCCCGAGAAATTGTCATACATCATGATGACCCTGCGCATGGTGCGCAGAATGCTTCGCGCATAGTCTGTTTTACGTGCTACAGCAGGCCCTACATCACTCCGCGTCACACTTGCGTCACTTGCCGTCTGCCGCAAACGACTCGCAACGGCTGGGGTGTCGGTCTGCATTGCATCGTTGGGACATGCACACACTGGGCACTCGCTCAACAAAACATCATAAGAGGTGCCACAGTCGGGGCAGACCACCATAGTGTCACCTATCGGGCAGGCGCATTCAGGACAAACCGTCTCGCCGGGTCCAATCGGACAACCGCACTCGGGACAAGCCCTCACTGTTTCAGTCTCTTGGCGCTCTGACTTTGCAGGAGCATCGTCGGGACATGCGCACTCGGAATTTTCACGCAGGCGCGCATCATTTTCCTCACCACGTTCAGGGCATATTGCATGCTGTTTGTTTTCCATCATCATTTCAATAGGGCGGGTCAGAAAGAACCCTTTAAAAAACAAACCAGCCATCTCAGAACCTGCACCTTCATAGAAGGCCAGAGTAGTTCGCAAGATGACCGGTTTGTCATTATTATATCGTTTTTTATTTTGTATACCTAAATGAGTTGCGCAGGTTGAAGTTCTTAACCTTCGACTTGAAGTCTCCAGTTGCCTGCAGCGGAAGCACAAGGGTCTCGAGAGTCATGGTCTTGCCCTTGCCGTCAGTCCAGAAGGTTCGTCCAGTCTTTGCCTCTGCCAACTTGCCGTTGACATAGAGGTAAGTGGCCTTGTTGTTGCCCTCAATGCAGATGCTGGCCTTCTCGCCGTTATAGGGAGCGTAGTCAAATGTATAGAGGTAACCGTCGCGCTCATAGGCCAACCGTCCGTTGATTGGGTCAGAGAGATATAGCTTCGCATTTGGGGACTCGAGCAACACGGTACCCTTTGCCTCCTTAACGGCCTCAAGTTCAAACTCTGCCGAGTAGTCGTAGCCAGCCTCCAGATTGCCATCAGGCGAGAACGTCTGGTTGGGGCTGAGCAGTGTAAAGGTCTTGTCATAAGCACCACCGGCAGGGCCTGTAAGGCGGCCAAGCTCATTGACACCAGGAGCCTCATGAAGAGTCATGCGCTTTTCGTTGAACTCACTGAACGGCAACGTTACATTCTTGCCTGTCCAGAACTTGGCACTCAGGGTCTGCATGGCAGGATAGACACGGTGATGAATGTCCTTAACAGAAACACCGTTGCCGCAAACATCGTTCCACGCCGCAAACATTCCTCCGAGAATCTGCTTCCCATCATAGGGGAACGTAAACTTTCCGCCACCCACAATGTTAGGTGTCCAGTGCTCATAGAGATATTGGGTGTTAAGATAGTCATAATAGTATCCGGCATGAGGCACTATGTAGGTCAGACCGTCAGGGATGCTAATGGCCTTGTAGCCCAGCTGAAGCATTGAGTCGGGAGCAGCATAGTCGTTTGACCAAAGCGACATTACAACATTGTCAACCTGCACCGGAGTGGTGCCTCTTGCATGGGTAAGCGACCCCCACAGACATGCCTGCTTGCCATAAGACTCCACATACTTGATGAGGTGGTCGGTGAAAGCACGGAAAAGCTCCACCACCTCCTTGTCACGGTTGGAGTATTCGTCAGTGCCGATATGCACGCGCGGACCAATGAACACAGGGTTGTCACCCTCCAAATACTCTTTCCACAACGCATCGACAAACTCACGGCTCTTAGGATTGGTAATATCAAGGTGGTCAACACCGTATTTGGCACTGCCCAATTCTGGGTCATAATGTGTAAAAGCCAAGCAATGAGCCGGAGCATCAATCTCTGGTATTATCTCCACGCCCATTTCCATGCCAAGCTTCTGCAAGTCACGAAATTCGCTCTTTGTATAGCTGCCATCGCGGGCAGTCAGTCCGGGGTAGGTATCACACTCCAAGCGGAAAGCTGCATAGGTCTTGTTCCAATCGTTCTCGTAATATTTTGGGAAACCGTTGTCGTTAAGATGCACCTGCAGACAGTTCATCTTGTAGTAGCTCATTATTCTGACCAACTGGCGTAGATATGACATTGGGATAAACTTACGGCCGCAATCAATCATGAAACCGCGAACAGAGAAGTCTGGGCAGTCTTTTATGACACCCTTCGGAAGTTCGGCCTTTTTCTTGCCATCAAGCATCTGAAGCAGTGTGCGTGTTCCCCAATAAAGACCTGTTGCCGATGTTGCCGCAACCTCCACCTTGTCAGTTATAGAAATGGTGTAAGCCTCTGCGTTTTGCTTTTTCTTCTTGTCGACCACAAGTTTGAGGACTATGTCACCTGACTGCGGTTTGGCTTTTGTCCCTGTGGCAACATTTATGCCACACAGCACATCAAGGTCTTGAGCAAAAGCCTTGGCCACGTTTTCCGCACCATTACTTGCCACAATTGCGGCAGAGCTTCCCAGGGACATCATTCCTTCCGCACCCTTCCATTCTTGCACCTCGGGAATGACAAAAGGCTTTGGATTTTGGGCATAAGCACAAAACGGCTTTGTCATCAACAACAGTGCCGACAAGATAGTAAAACTCAGAATTCTATTCTTCATCATTAGCATTATATTATAAGGTTTGTAAATCAATTTGCAAATATAGTCCAAAAGTGTCTAATCACCAAAAATTTATATACAAATATTGACCGCTTGTAAAAGGAAAAAATTAATTTTGCCACAACAAACAGGCGTTCACAACACAACGGCCATCGGCATGGTACAACCAGATACCAGCCACATATCCCCACCTTGAAAGAATGCCCCACAATTTCACGACAAACAACTATGGAGACAGGACTTACACACACATCAGAACTGACAGTAGAGAAACAACACACAGCCATTGCCTTGGGCAGCGGCAATCTTGAAGTGTTGGCAACACCACAAATGGTGGCACTCATGGAAAACGCCGCCATGCTTGCGGTAAAACCGCACCTTGACGAAGGCTTTACAACCGTTGGCTCAATGATCAGCACCACTCACCTGCACCCCACCGCAATAGGACACCATGTAAAGGCCATCGCAACACTGACTGCCATTGAGGGGCGGAAACTGACATTCAGCGTTACGGCGCAAGATGACAACGGCACCATCGGCGAGGGGGAACACGTTAGGTTTATCGTCAACACCGACAAATTCATGAGCAAACTCTGAACCATGCCTTCCGATTGCATTACAGCCCAGCACCTCAAAGACTTGGCACATCACTACAACACGAAGGATTTCATCTCCAGCGACCCCATACAGTTCCCGCACCGCTACACAGACAAAAAAGATATTGAAATATCAGCGTTTGTCACAGCATGGATAAGCTGGGGCAATCGCAAACAAATAATACGCACCGCCCAGCATCTCCACACCAACATTTTCAAAGACAAACCATACAACTATCTGAAAGAACGCAAATGGGAGCAGTATCGCAACAGCCCAGACTGCTTCTACCGCACCGTGCGCTACGGTGACTTCCACAGCCTGATGGAAAGACTTTATAACGTCTATAGCAGATACGACGACCTTGAAGACTGCGTTGCGGCCAATCTTGACACAAATGCAGGCAATCCCGCCTTGGCGCTCAGCACAATCTTCAGAAACATTGCCGGCATAGCCGACGCAAGCAAAAAGTCACCGTGCAAAAGACTGTGGTTTTTCCTTAGATGGATGGTGCGACGCGACAACATTGTAGACATCGGCATCTGGAAGAAATTGTCGCCCGACATGCTTATCATTCCGCTCGATACTCACGTATATCATGTCGCCCTCAAGTTAGGACTCACCAACAGACGCTCCGCCGACATCACCACAGCACGCCAGATTACCGATTTTTTCAAGAAGATTTTTCCCGACGACCCTGCCCTCGGAGACTTTGCACTCTTCGGCTACGGTATAGAAAAAGGCATCTGACCACACGGCGCCACATGTCGCCATTTGCCATTCACGATACAACTATTCTGCACGTACGTAAAAAAATACGCTTCCGTCACGTAATTTTTACCCCGACAAAGCACAATTATGCTTAATGTCAGCACGATAACTGATGAAAAAGCCGTAACTTTGTAACCTACACATAAAATACATTTTAAGCATGTCAGACACAAAACAAATAAAGACCGCCCTGATTTCGGTCTACCACAAAGACGGCCTTGAGGAAATCCTGGCCAAACTAAATGCGGCAGGAGTCAAGTTTCTGTCCACCGGAGGTACACAGACATTCATAGAAAGCCTTGGGTATCCCTGCACCAAGGTGGAGGACGTAACCACTTATCCCTCAATTCTCGGGGGACGCGTAAAAACTCTCCATCCCAAAATCTTTGGCGGCATTCTCGGTCGCCGCAATCTCGAAAGCGACCAGCAGCAGATGAAGCAATACGACATTCCAGAAATAGACCTTGTCATTGTAGACCTGTATCCTTTTGAAGAGACCGTGGCAAGCGGTGCATCCGAGGCTGACATCATAGAAAAAATCGACATAGGCGGCATCTCACTCATACGTGCAGCCGCAAAGAACTTCAACGATGTGGTGATTGTGCCAAGCAAGGCCGAATATCAAAAACTAAACGACCTCCTTACCTGCGGAGCAGCAACAACACTCGCCCAGCGCAAGGAATTTGCAGAGCGCGCCTTTGCTGTCAGCAGCCACTACGACACCGCAATCCACGCATACTTCGCCACCAAATAAGCGTCACGGCGCAATACCATTCCAACATACCCTAACATTCATACAAACAAGACGCAAAACAACATGGGATTCTTTTCATTTACTCAGTCATTGGCAATGGATCTCGGCACCGCCAACACCATTATCCTTAACGACGGCAAGATTGTTGTCGATGAGCCATCGGTGGTTGCCATTGACCGCGAAAGCAAGAAGATGATGGCCGTAGGCGGAAGAGCCAAACTAATGTATGAAAAACACAACGACAAGATAAGGGTGATACGCCCGCTGCGCGACGGCGTGATAGCCGACTTTGATGCCTGCGAACAGATGATGCGCGGACTTATCAAAATGGTAAGAAGCGGAGCGTGGCTCTTCTCCCCCTCACTGCGCATGGTCATCGGTGTACCCTCGGGAGCTACCGAAGTGGAACTGCGTGCTGTCAGAGACTCTGCTGAACACGCAGGCGGACGCGACATCTACCTCCTTTTCGAACCGATGGCGGCCGCTCTGGGCGTGGGAATTGACGTAGAGGCTCCCGAAGGCAACATGGTGGTTGACATAGGTGGTGGAACAACAGAAATAGCTGTCATATCGCTTGGCGGCATCGTGGCAAACAACTCCATACGCATGGCAGGCGATGAATTTACCGCCAACATACAGGAATACATGAGTCGCCAGCATAACGTCAAGGTGTCCGAACGCATGGCCGAGCGCATCAAAATACATGTAGGCGCAGCCCTGACAGATCTTCCCAAGGAGGAGGCTCCGGAAGAATATATCGTACACGGGCCTAACAAAATTACAGCACTGCCAATGGAAGTGCGTGTATGCTATCAGGAGATAGCCCACTGCCTTGACAAGTCGGTGGCAAGAATAGAGACCGCCGTGCTTAACGCCCTTGAAAACACTCCACCAGAACTTTATGCCGACATCGTAAAAAACGGCATCTATCTCACTGGAGGCGGCGCACTGCTGCGCGGACTTGGCAAGCGACTCACAGACCGCATCAACATCAAGTTCCACGTTGCTGAAGACCCACTGCATTGCGTGGCAAGAGGTACAGGCATCGCGCTCAAAAACGTTGAGCAGTTCTCTTTCCTCATGCGATAAGCCACACAACACATAAATCTTCGGCCCCTACCGAAGAAAACAGTGTAGAATGAATACTGGAAGTCCCACAAGACCTTTGCACACGATATGGCATCTTACCACATCGTGCCAGATGAAAGGCGTGAGAGGCAATCCACTATTCATTCTATGATTGTTCTAAGGAGTGGCAACATAATGACCACACACACACACCTCCACACATAAAAACCATTTCGCTCTTCAACCACAAGATGAACAACCTGATAGAATTCCTGAAAAAATACAATCATTGGATATTATTCATCGCTCTGGAATCGCTATGCTTCGTCATGCTTTTCAGGTTTAACCACTATCAAGGAAGCGTGTGGTTCACACAGGCCAACCACCTCGTTGCCAAAGTCAACGGGCTCTACACAGAAATCGAGTCGTTCGTTCACCTTGACCAGGCAAACCGACACCTCACAAGCCAAAACGCCATTCTGCAACTGCAGGTAGACAGACTCAGGCAACAACTCAAGGAGGCCACCAAAGATACGACAATCAACGACAAGCAGCTTCTCAACACACTCCGCGGCTACAAGCTATACACGGCAAAAGTCGTTTCTGCATCTATCATTAAGAACAACAACTATATAGTCATAGACAAAGGAGCGGCCGACGGCATCAAACCCGAAATGGGAGTAGTCGGAGGAGGAGGAGTGGTAGGTGTCGTTTACCTGACAAACAAACATTATTCACTGGTTCTGCCAGTGATAAACATCAAGTCAAGCATAAGTTGCCGCATCAGACGCACAGGCTACTATGGATCCATGCAGTGGAAAGGCGGTTCCATATACTATGCCAACCTTGTTGACGTTCCCCAATACGCCAAGGCGCACGTAGGAGATGTCATCGAGACCAGCGGCTACTCCACAATCTTTCCGCCAGGACTGTTTGTTGGGAAAGTGCGCAAAGTGGCAGACTCGCCCAACGGCTTGTCGCAAGAACTCAGAGTGAACCTCGGCACAGACTTCGGCAATCTGCGCGATGTCTGCGTGTTTGAAAACCATCACAAAGCGGAAATAGAGGGACTACATAACCGCCTCAACAACGAAGGCAAAACAGACTGACCCCTCCACAACCAAGCAACAGAAACAAACATCATGATCCAGACACAGTTGGCAAAGATATTTTTTGCGCTCATCATAATTGCACTCCAAGTGCTGATATTCAACCACGTACACATCTTCGGATATGCCACACCACTGATTTGCGTCTATATTCTGCTGACCTTTCCCCTCAAAATGCCCAAGTGGTCCAAATTGATGTGGGGATTTTGCATCGGAACCATACAGGACGCCTTTGCCAACACACCAGGCATAATGGCGGCAACACTGACATTCATGGCTCTCCTTCAAAGTCCGCTGTTGAAAATTCTTGGAGGACAAAACGACAACGATGGCGACGAAATGGAAGTACCGTCAATCAAGACCCTCGGAACGTTTTCCTTTCTTCGCTATGCTGCTGTGGCAGTTTTCATACAGACCCTTGTGTTCTACCTTCTGATGACATTCAACTTCTTCGACTTTGTCGACACAGCAATCAACATTGTAGGAAGCTCCGTGCTTTCGTTCCTCATAATATGGTTTATTGAAGGAATACGAAGCAACTCCAAGAAATAAGCAGAAAGACCCAACAGCCCATACCAACACTGCCGACCGTGAGAAACTTTAAACTTGAAAAACGGAAATATACTATTGCGATAATGGCCATGGTCATTGTCATGATATATATTGTGCGTCTCATGAGCCTGCAGATATTCAGCGATGACTATAAAGCAAGCGCCGAATCAAATGCGTTCTACAGAAAGACACAATATCCCGCACGCGGCCTGATATATGACCGCGACTCCACTTTGATGGTCTATAACGAGTCGGCCTACAGCATTATGGTTATAATGGAAGAACAGCAGGGCATCGACACCCTCGACTTCTGCCGCACCATAGGCATCACCAAGCAAGACTATATCAACCGCATGGCCGATATAAAGAACCCCGACAAAAACCCAAGTTACTCCCGCTACACGCCACAACTGTTCATAGGCCAGATTCCAGCAAAACAATATGCGGTGTTTCAGGAGAAACTGTATAAGTTCAACGGTTTCTACGCCGAACAGCGCACCGTCAGACGATATTCTACCAACACCGGCGCTCACGTCATCGGTGACGTAGGCGAAGTGAATCAGGCCGACATCGACTCTGACGCCTACTACCGTCAAGGCGACTATATAGGCAAGTTGGGCATCGAAAGCAGCTATGAAGAAGAACTCCGAGGCGAAAAAGGCGTGCAAATTCTGCTGCGTGACGTCAGAGGACGCATAAAAGGTTCCTACCAGAACGGCAAGTTTGACAAGGCCGCCGTCCCAGGAAGAAGCCTCTACCTCTCGCTCGACAATGAGCTACAGAAACTCGGGGAACATCTGCTTCAAGGCAAGATAGGGACAATCGTTGCCATTGAGCCCTCAACGGGCGAAGTGCTGTGCCTGGTCTCATCGCCAAGCTATGACCCACACATGCTCATCGGCGCCGACCGCAGCAAGAACTACCAGAAACTTGCCCGCGACCCCTACAAGCCGCTCTACAACCGCGCCATCATGGGACAATATCCGCCAGGCTCCACATTCAAGACATCACAAGGCCTGACATTTCTGCAGGAGAATGTCGTAACGCCCCAAACCGCCTACCCATGCCACAGAGGCTTCGTACTCGGACGGTTCAGGGTGGGATGCCACGGCCACGCCTCGCCCACAAAACTACAGTTTGCCATACAGACATCGTGCAACGCCTACTTCTGCTGGGGGTTCTACCACATGATTTCAAAGAAACGCTACGGCTCATGCTACAAGGCTCTCACACGATGGAAAGACTATATGGTCTCTATGGGCTTTGGCTACAAGCTGGGCATTGACCTGCCAGGTGAAAAGAGAGGATTTATCCCTAACGCCGACTACTACGACAAGTGGTACGGCCACAACCGCTGGAACGGACAAACAATCATAAGCGATGCCATTGGGCAGGGAGAGGTGCTTCTCACTCCACTCCAAATCGCCAACCTCGGAGCCACCATCGCCAACCGCGGGTACTACTACAGACCTCACGTGGTACGCCACATAGAAGGAAAAGACATTGACACCATCTATACCAAACGCCACTACACAATGGTGGACAAACACTACTATGAACTTGTGGCAGAAGGTATGAGGGCTGCCGTACTCGGAGGCACGTGCCGTGGTGGAGCCATTCCTGGCATCGAAGTCTGTGGCAAGACTGGCACAGCCCAAAACCACGGGCGCGACCACTCCATATTCATGGGCTTTGCTCCCATGCACAACCCCCGAATTGCCGTGTCGGTCTATGTGGAGAACGGTGGTTTTGGCGCCGTATATGGCGTACCTATCGGCTCATTGATAATGGAACAATATCTAAACGGAAAACTGTCGCCAGCCTCCCAAGCCAAGGCAGAGGCTTTCGCATCAAGAACAATCAGTTATGGTTCAAGCTCAAGATAAACCTACAAGCGTGTTCCACTCCTTTGACTGGTGGACAATTCTCCTGTACCTCATTCTCCTCTCATTGGGATGGGTCAGCGTTATCGGCGCCAGCTACAGTTATGACAACACTGACGTCCTCGATTTTGCCGCCCGCTCGGGCAAACAGCTCGCATGGATAGGCTGTTCGCTGGTGCTGGCATTGGTACTGCTGCTAACCGATGACCGACTGTTCGACACATTCACCAACGTCATCTACGTGGCTATGATGGGGCTGCTATTCATCACCCCCCTGCTCGCCACCAACATCAAGGGGTCATATTCGTGGATTTCGCTCGGCCCAGTCAACATTCAACCCGCAGAGTTTGCCAAGTGTGCCACAGCTCTGGCACTGGCAAGGTTCATGGGGTCATACAACTTCTCAATAGATGACCGCAAAAAATTCATGCAGGCCCTGGCCATAGTGTTTCTGCCGATAGTGTTGATATTCATGCAGCGCGAAACAGGCTCTGCCCTTGTCTACCTGTCACTGATGCTCGTGTTCTATCGCGAGGGAATGAGTGGCAGCGTACTCTTCGTGGCCATCGCTGCAGTGGTCTATTTTGTAGTGGGGCTGAAGTACGACGAGACCTTCATGCCCTACAGCACCACGTCAGTGGGAACTTTCTGTGTGCTCGTACTGATATGGATGTTTTGCCTTGCCCTCCTGCGCATCTACGACCGCAGCGACCGCAACTTCCGACATCTGCTCTTCTATGGCCTACTTGCAATATCAGTTGGCTATGCCATCCAGTTTTTTTTCAAGGAAGTTCAGATTGGGTGGGTCTTGCTGGCGCTGTGCGTCTACACCGCCATATACCTTATATTAAACGGGCTGCGCACCCACAGCAACAAGATACTGCTCATCGGCATGTTTGCCTTAGGGTCGCTTGCCATGTCATATTCCACAAGCTATGTGCTTAACAATGTGCTTCAGCCTCACCAGCAGCTACGCGTGAAAGTGTTGCTTGGCCTTGAGCAAGATCTCAACGGAGCCGGCTACAATGTCCACCAGAGCGAGATTGCCATAGGGTCAGGCGGATTTACCGGCAAGGGATTTCTCAACGGCACACAGACCAAACTGAAATACGTGCCAGAACAAGACACCGACTTCATCTTCTGCACCGTAGGCGAAGAGCACGGCTTCATTGGCTGCACCATAGTGCTGCTGCTTTTCCTCGCCCTCATTCTCAGACTCATCTATGTGGCAGAGAGGCAAACCTCCAAGTCTGGGCGCATCTACGGTTATTGTGTGCTGAGCATTTTCCTCTTCCATCTCTTCATCAATGTGGGCATGGTGATGGGCATCACTCCGGTCATCGGCATTCCGTTGCCATTCTTCAGCTACGGTGGCTCATCGCTGTGGGGCTTCACAATGCTGCTCTTCATCTTTCTGCGCATAGATGCCGGACGAAACAAATTCCGCAACTAACAATAACTGCACAAAATTTGCCTTTAGTTGTTGGTTTCTTTCTCAACAACAATCCCCCTTCCACAACGGAAAAAACTATTGCTAACTCTAATCAGTTTGTCAACGTCTAACCTAAATCCGTCTGCAAAGATAACATTTTTTTTCAAATATGTGTTTAACCCAAATCGGTCGTTAGGTCGTAAATAACATCTTCTTTATTACTTCGCAAATAACCGATTTGGGTTTATATCTACACTTTATGTCCACCGCTCAATACACCAGTGTACCTATATCTTCACCGTTGAGCACCTTCATGAGGTTGCCGTAGATGTCCATGTTAAACACATAGATAGGCAGGTTGTTTTGCTTGCACATAGTGGTGGCGGTGAGGTCCATCACCTTGAGGCCCTTGTTATATATCTCATCATAAGTAATCTTTGAGAACTTAGTGGCCGTGGGGTCTTTCTCCGGGTCGGCAGTGTACACCCCGTCCACACGAGTGCCCTTAAGCATTACGTCGGCCTCTATCTCAATGCCGCGAAGCGAAGAACCCGTGTCGGTGGTGAAATACGGATTGCCCGTGCCGGCACTCATTATGACCACATAGCCCTGTTCCATGGCCTCAATAGCCTTCCACTTGCTGTAGAACTCGCCAATAGGCTCCATGCGAATAGCCGTGAGAACCTTGCTCTTAACACCCTTGGCTCCGAGCGCACTGCTCAGCGCAAGGCTGTTGATAACAGTGGCACACATGCCCATCTGATCACCCTTCACACGGTCAAAGCCCTTGCCGGCCCCCGTCAGTCCGCGGAAGATGTTGCCACCACCTATTACAATGCCAATCTGCACGCCCAGTTCCTGCGCCTGTTTTATCTGCTCGGCATAGTCGTTGAGACGGTTCACGTCAATGCCGTAGCCCTGTTCGCCTTGCAGACTCTCGCCACTTAGCTTCAAAAGAATTCTGTTGTATTTTGCCATAAATATTTGTAGATTTAAGTTGTCGTGCAAATTTATAAACATAAAAAGACATAGCGAAATTTTGCACTGTCAAAATTTCGCACCACCCAGGGCTTTCCGGCGGCACAAAGTCTCCGTAACACCGCGTCCCAAAAGGTACAGCAGAAAACTAATCCAAAGACCATCGTTGCCCAAAAGAGGGAACAGAGTCAGATAGGAGACGAAAAACACTGCCGTTCCCACCGCCATTGCCAAAAGCAGCAGCCGCGTGGCCGTAACACCGATAAACACACCGTCCCACACGAATGTCTGTATGCCACACACAGGCACAAACAACACCCAAACAAAATACTCCATAGCCGTCTCCACCACTTCGGGCCGGTCTGAAAGCAACCAGAGAAATTGTTCACCCAACGTAAGATACAGCGCGGTAAACACTCCGACCAACACCAAGCCCCAGCAAAACACACGCCGTATGGTAAGCCTCAAGGCAGGAAGGTCTTTAGCACCCCAACATCTGCCACACAGTGCCTCGCCAGCGTTGGCAAAACCGTCAAAGAAAAACGAGAAAAGGTAGAACAGCTGATAGAGCATCGCATTGGCAGCCAACACCAGCCCACCTTGCCGCGCCCCAGCCGCAGTAAACCACATCGTAACTGCCAGCAGACACACCAAGCGCAACATGATATCCCTGTTGACACTAAGAAAACGCATGAGGGCACTTCTCTGAAAAACCGTGCCCCAGTCTGGCCTCACAAGATATCGGCGATAGCTTATGAACAGCATGGCAACGGCCACCAACAGCCCCACATACTGGGCTATCACTGTACCCAGAGCAATTCCCACAATCTTCATGCCGAGCCCATACACAAAAAAGAGACTAAGCGGAATATTCGTAACATTCTGCACTATAGCCACAACCATAGGTATGCGTGAATTTTGCATACCAATGAACCACCCCGTCAGCGCATAACACATCTGCACGGCAAAAGCACCCCAGATGCACACATGAAAATACTGCGATGTGTAGATCGCCACATCGTCACTTACGGTAATAACACGAGTAGCAAGGAAATACAACGGCGACTGCAACAATATCAATCCCATCCCCACCACCGAGGCCAACAGACAAGAGCGATAGAGGGTGTTGCTGATTTCAGCGTTATCACATGCGCCCAAAGCCTGTGCCGCAAGTCCGCTGGTGCCCCACCGCAGGAAACTGAACAGCCAGAACACTGCATTAAACACCACTCCACCAACAGCAATGGCACCGATATATGATGCGTCGCCCATATGACCAGCAATGGCCGTGTCTACCAACCCCAACAGCGGCACCGTAATGTTTGACACTATGGCCGGCACGGCTATTCGCAGTATTTCTCTGTTTGGTTTGTCTAAACGCATTCTATACTGTCAAACACGTGTTTCACTTCCTTAAACATATAACGCCGTTCTGCCCCGTTCTCATCGCGCAACACAAGGCGGCCATTTGGTTCTATGCCCTCCAGCTGTGCCAAAAACTCCCCCCGTGCGTCACGGTAGCGGTGCATACCCTCTTTCCATATCAACATGTCAAGATATCTGGCGGCCACTTCATCTTCCTGTTTATTATATATAAGGTGGAGCATCTTACAGAAGCCAACCGTCACATCGTGCAGCAGTTCTTCGGGTTCAACATCACTTCTCGTTATCTCGCAGAGCGACACCGGATTAGGCGCATCGCCACAAAACTTCCTCTGGTTGACATTAATGCCCACCCCCAACACACACCGGTCTACAAGACCGCCACGCAAGGTCGTCTCAATGATTGTGCCGCTGATTTTCCTTTCACCGTAATAAATGTCGTTGGGCCATTTCACCACAAAGCCGTTGCGGCATCTGTTGAGCGCACAGCAAACGGCCACCGACATGGCCTGAGAGAGACAGAACTGGCGGGCGGCACCAACACCCTTGGGGTGGAGCAGCAGACTAAACACGAGGTTCTTACCTCTTTCCGACTCCCAACGGCTACCTCTCTGACCTCTGCCGGCCGTCTGGAAATCAGCCGAAGCCACAAAGCATTCATAGCGCTGGCGCTCCTCTTCGTCCAGAGCCGAGAAGCGCCTCAAAACCTCAAGATTGGTGGAGTCGGTCTCCTCCACATGAAAATATTTGACATTATATGCCATACAGTCACTCCATTTACATGCAAAGTTACTAACTTTGTGCATAATGCCACCGTGGCAACAACACACATTTACCCATGTTTGACGACAATCACTTCATGAAATGCGCACTGTGCGAAGCGCAGAAGGCCTTTGACAAAGACGAGGTGCCAATCGGCGCCGTAATAGTGTGCCGCGACACCATCATTGCACGCGCCCACAATCTCGTAGAACATCTCAACGATGTCACCGCCCATGCAGAGATGCAGGCCATCACCGCCGCTGCCGTCTCCGAGGCCGGCTTTGAGAGCCTCGAGGCTGC
>ERZ779890.3241-NODE-3241-length-14725-cov-50.826653_pt1 | contig 14725 bp, 16 predicted proteins | sample MGYA00511553_ERZ779890 | MGnify/ENA primary metagenome ERZ779890 (study PRJEB29588, sample SAMEA2152064) | human gut metagenome | biome: human gut; feature: human-associated habitat; material: faeces | place: Denmark | collected 2008/2010 ...
CAAGGCCGTCAGCGAGGGGCACCGGGACTTTGTCCGCATCGTGATCGCCGGGCGGAGCCGTGAGCTCTGCGTCCCCTGCGGCGTGTGCCGCCAGGTGCTGCGGGAGTTTGCCCCCAACATCGAGATCATCTGTCTCAACGGCGCCGGAGAGGAGCGGACCTTCACCCTGGAAGAACTGCTGCCCCACAGCTTTGGCCCGGAGTACCTGCAGTGACGGCTCCCGCCGAAGGGGCGCTGCGCATCCTGAAACTGGAGCCGGTGGACTTTTGCTGCGGGGAGGTCCTGGCCGAGTCCCAGATGTGGGTGCTGGCAGAGGACCGGACCGGAAAGCGCCTCTCCCGCCGGATCCCAGCCACCAAGGCCGCGGAGCTGGGCCTTCTCCCAGGCGGTTTCTGCCGCCGGTCGGATCTGCACATCTGAATCAAAACATGCCGCCGGTGCTGAGGCACCGGCGGCATGGGCTTTATACCAGCTTTTCAAAGTAGAAGAAGGTGTCGTCCTCCCCCTTCTTCCGCATACAGGCCGACAACATCTTGTAGGACGCCTGGTTCTCCTTGTAACACTTGGCCACCACCCGGCTCAGATGGATTTTGTACAGGCCCCACTCCGCCACAGCAGCGAAGGCCTCGGTGCCGTATCCGTTTCCGGCGTATGCCTTGTCAATCCGGCAGCCCAGCTCCGCGCCGCCCCGCCAGTCGAACCGGTACAGCACCGCCTCGCCGATAAGGTGTCCGTCCAGCCGGACGGCGAAATTCACCGCCTGACGGGCGGCAAAGTCGTGCCGGGCCACGGACAGGAAGTAATCCTCCGTCAGCTCCCCCTTCAGGTCCTGGCGGAAGTCGTACCCCCACCAGCGGTTGCGGTCGTCGTCCAGGCAAAGGGCGTTGTACGCCGCCTCGTCCCGGTCCTCCAGCGGCGTCAGGGTCAGGCGCGGCGTGGTGAGGGTGGGGATCTCCCGCAGACGGTCGGCCTCGCAGCGGACCTCGAACCGCAGCTTCCCCGCCAGGCGCACCGGCAGGTATTGCAGCTTGGACGTCCGCAGGCCCTGGTCCCCGGCGTCGTCCTCCCGGTTGATGTAGGTGCAGTCGCCGCCGAAGTGGGCGGCAAAGGCCTGGACCAGGGTGGGATATGCCCCCTGGTGGGAATACAGGGCCTTTTCCACATGGATGATCAGGGTGTCGCCGCACTTTTCCGCCAGGCTCATGGCCACCAGCCGACCCTCCGACAGCAGACCGCCGCCCAGCAGCCAGCCTTCCGGCAGCAGCCGGGCCAGGGCCTTGGCATAGGTCAGCTCCCGCTTGGCGTTGAAGCTGGTTTTCTGGAACTCCTGCTCATAGTCCCCCCAGAAGTCCTCGATGAGGGGCATGTCCTCCCCGGTAAGGACCACGAACCGGGCATTGGGGTACTCCTTGCGGAACTTGTTGATGTGGTTGCGCTGGCCGCTGTATTTCCGCCCGGCAAAGGCGGCCATATCCTCCGCCCGGTACAGGTAATCCTTCCAGTTGCGCTCGTTGGTCAGCCGGAACCGGGGCCAGCGCAGCAGCAGCTCCGGGGCCTTCTCCTCCGGCACCACGGAAATCACCGGCGGCGTTCCCGTCTCGGTGCAGTATTCCTCAATGGCTGTCAGGGCGGCATCCACGTCGCCGCCGGGGCCCGGCACCGGAAAGTCGAATACCCACTCGCCGTCCACCCGGTTGCGGACAATGAGGCATCCTGCCTCCTGGGCGAAGGAGGGCCGCAGGTACAGGCTCCACATGAGCTTTGTTCCGGTGGAATATTCACACAGGTGATAGTCGCACCCGTCGTAGTAGCGGCGCAGCAGGGCATGGTGTTCAATGGTCAGGGGGGTAAATGAAAGCATATGGGTTCTCCTATTTGATCTGATCGATGATTTCACGCGCCTCGGTGATGAAGCGGCGGGCAGCAGGGCGCAGGTCCTTCCGGTCCCGCACCAGAATGCCCAGCTGGCGGTAGGCCGGCGGGTCCAGGGGCACCGCCTGCACATCGTCCCGGCGGCCCTTCAGCACCAGCTCCGACAGAACGCTGACGCCCAGGCCGTGCTCTACCATGGAGATGATGACGCTGTCGGACACCTGGGTGGTGCGGATCACCGGCGTGACGTTAGAGCGGTTCAGCGCCCGCAGAATGTCCAGGTGAAAGCCCAGAGACGGCATCAGGAACTCCTGCCCGGCAAAATCCTCCACATTGAAGCGGTCACGGCCCCGCAGGTCGTATTCCGGCGGCAGAATGGCCAGCAGCGGGTCCTCCGCCAGGGGGACCCAATCCATGGTCATGCCGTCCTGGAGACTGGCGAAGCCCACGTCCGTCTTGTCCTCCCGGACCCAGCGGTACACCTCCTCCACGCTGCCCATCTGGATGTCCACCGTCAGGTCCGGGTGGACCCGGCGGAACTGCTGGATCACCTCCGGCAGCCAGTGCATGGCAATGCTGGAATAGGAGGCCACCCGGATGGTGTCCTCCTTATGGGAATTGATCAGGGCGATCTCCCGGTCCAGGGACTGGGAGGCCGCCAGAACCTCCCGGACCAGGGGATAGATGCGCTCCCCCGCCGGGGTCAGCCGCACCCCGCCCCGGCCCCGCAGCAGCACCGGAAATCCGATGTCCCGCTCCAGGCTGTTCATCATGTGGGTCATACCGGACTGGGTATAGCCCAGGGCCTCCGCCGCCCGGGTGAAGCTGCCATACTGCACGGCCGCCGCCAGAGCCTCCAGTTTTTTCGTATCCATGCCATCCTCCAGCTATGAAACTATTTCATACTGCTATTATACAACGTACTTTTTCCCCGGGCAAGAGAGGGATTCTATGTATTTTGCCCAATTTTTAAGAAGATATTCCGTGCATTGTGCAAAAATAGGATGATTCCATGACATTCTTTAATGTTAAAATGAGATTTTGTCGCTTTACAAATTTTTTCTCATGGTGTATCTTGTCCACAGTAATTCCTACGACATGAATTGCTTTTCCTTTCTATCCTCAAACAAAGAGAGCCGCACAGACGTGCGGCTCTCTTTGTCATGCTGTCCAAAAAAGACCTCCGTCCTGGCCCGTGACCTCCACGGTGCCCCGGACATGGTGGATGCCGCCGTCGGACAGGTCAAACACATACCCTTTATCAAATTTAATTCAAACGCTGGGGGGAAAGAAAGTTTGAGATTTTTTGAGATTACCCAACGGATATGGAAGCGTCAAAAAAATGTCCGGAAAGCGAAGAAGGCCCTATGCAGTGAGGAAAATGGTAGGGTGGCATGTTAACCCAGAAACAGGCAAGTCCGTTCAAGAACAAATCACCATCGGCTATGCGGCAACCAGAGCAGAGGGGCTGCAAATACTGGCAGAGTACAACAACAATCCCTTTGACATCAAGGCATTTTGCGTCAAACCGCAAGATATTGTGGTCTATCATTTCAGAATTTTGTCCCCTCGGATTTTGGTATGTCAATGTTTTGTAACAAAAACCGAAAGAAAACCCCGGAAAACCGAAGTTTTCCGGGGAAAAGGATAACTTTTTTATCGCTTGCTGAACTGAGGTGCGCGACGGGCGGCCTTCAGACCGTACTGGGCTGAAAAAATCCCAATTTCCATTGATATTCCTACATTTTTGAGGATGTCGCAACTGGACTTAGCCCGTGCATTAACAGAAAACATCGTTAAAAACGGGTATTTTCAAGACATTGCGACAGGCCGTAATGCTGCGTTTATGACAGGGAGAAGTTCCTGAGGTTTATTATACTTGATTTTTGCATAAATGTCCATAGTTGTTTTGCTATTTTTATGCCCGGCGAGATATTGAACGGTTTTGGGGTCTACGCCCATATACAAAAGGTTTGTAATGTAGGTGTGCCGGAGCTGGTGCGGGGTCACATGGAAGTCCAGACTATACACATGGTTCGGGGAGCCTTTCCGATGGCTTCCGAGAACGGGGTAGGTCATATAACGGATGTGTTCTCCGTTCACATACTTGTAGCTGATTTTCTCTCCTGCGGTGTGACTTTTGACATGGTACCAAACACCCACAAATTCCCCCTCAGAAAGGGGGCCACCCTTACGATTTGAAATCACAAAGGCAGAATGGGAAGATTGCTTTGCCTCTCGCAGGCACTCCACCAAACACTTTGGAATGGGAATATCCCTTCTGGATGACGGAGTTTTCAATACAGTAGAAATCTCCGGCTCTGTCCGGCGGCTGCCTCGCCATGCACGCCGGACAGAAATGTATGGGGTCGGCACATCCAGAAACACACAGTCCCATTGCAAAGCAAGACTTTCCTCACGCCGCAGGCCAGCATACAGGCCGAGCATGACAAACACATACGGAGGCAGTGCCTTGACTGTATCTACCAGAGTCTTTGTCTGCTCATCCGTTAAGGCATCCATCGATTTACTTGGTACACCGCCCTTGGCACTGATTTTAGCGGCAGGATTGTAGTCGATGACCTCACTGCGCTCCGCCGAGTAAAACACGCTTTTGATGAGCATATTGACGGTATCAAAGGTGTGCTTTGCTCTTTTGGACACAGGAACAAGTGCCAGCTTGATGTCATCGGCCGTCACATCGGAAAGATACATATCCCCAAGAGGATCGATGATGTACTTATACATCTGCGCCCTATAATTTCGAAAAGTATCCTGCGTTACAGTTGCCGAGCGCATCAGCAGCCACTTTTCACAGTAATCTTCTACGGTTGGGTTTTGCCTCCGAAAAAGGATGTCCTGTACCTGCTGCCGTGCGTCCTGCTCCTTCTTGTACAGCTCCTCACAGGTGGAAGCATAAAGGGGAACCCGTTTGCCGTCGGCGTCAGTGATCCTGGTACGGAAATAGGTGACACCGTTGATCTCGATTGTGCCGTATGACGGTATGTTTTGCTTTTTCTTTGCCATATTGCTCTTCCTTTCTTGGCGTTATGTATTTGCGGGGACATATCCGTTTTACCAGAAATCAGTGTTGGCCGCAAAGGTACAAACCGGCATGAAAACAGGGCGAGGAATTTCTTCCCCGCCCTTAGCGTGTATAGCTTAATTTATGAAGCGTCCCATTCAGCGAAAGCACCACTCGTGTATTTTTCGTCAGACCGTACAAACAGTAAAATCAAAAAGTTTTGGGAAACCGGTTGATTTTTTCGAGAAATCAGGCTATAATAATATCGGATATTAAATCAGCCGAAAGGAGGGGCTTTATGAAATATATCAAACGGCACGCAGAAGCAACGGTGAATACGCTTTCCAAAATGTTTGGTGCGATCCTTGTTGCCGGCCCGCGGCAGGTCGGAAAAACCACCATGCTTCAGCGCGTTACGGAAGGGATGAACTATGCAGCTCTCGACGATCCGATCATCCGTGCGACAGCACAGGAGCAAAGCGGCACCTTTTTCAAAGACAATCCGCCTCCGGTATTTGTTGATGAAATCCAGAAGGCACCGGAATTGTTTTCTCAGATCAAGATGCTTATAGACCGGGAGCATAAAAAAGGGCAGTTTTTCATGTGTGGCTCTCAACAGTTTCAAATGATGAAGGGCGTCAGCGAATCGCTGTCTGGCAGAATCGGGCTGGTAACTCTGCTTGGTTTTTCCTTGCGTGAGCGGTACGGCGTTTCCAACGACACACCGTTTCTGCCGACGGATGAGTATTTTGATGAGCGCAAAAAGCAGCTTGCCAACATTCCATACGAGGATGTATGGAAGATGATCCACCGCGGCTCTATGCCGGAGCTTTGTGAGAATCCGGATTTTGATTGGCAGATGTTTTATGGCGCCTATGTGCGTACCTATATTGAACGGGATGTCCGTGACCTGTCCGAGATCGGGGACACCGTGAAATTCACTCGCTTTATGACGGCTGCCGCAGCGTCCACCGGGCAGCTCGTCAACCTTGCCTCTATGGCACGGGATGTCGGGATCAGTCAGCCGACAGCGGAACGATGGCTTTCGATTCTCGTAGCCTCCAACATCGTTTATCTGTTGAAGCCATACGCAAACAACATTACCAAGCGTGCAGTAAAGACTCCAAAGCTGTATTTCTTAGATACCGGGCTGGCCGCCTACCTTACGCGGTGGAATACGCCGGATGTTCTGAAAAACGGCGCTATGGCCGGTGCTTTCTTTGAGAGCTTCGTGATATCCGAGATCATTAAGAGTTATTATAACAAGGGAATCGTTGAACCGCCGCTGTATTTCTATCGAGACAAAGATATGAACGAGATCGATCTGGTGATTGAAGAAAACGGAACCCTGTATCCTCTCGAAATGAAAAAGCATGCGGATCCACAGAAGAAGGATATGGATGCATTCGATTTGCTCGACAAGATTCCCGGCACAAAGCGTGGCCCGGGCGGAGTGATTTGCCTTTATGACAGGCTTATCACACTGAAGGGCAATGACCGCGTTATTCCCATCAATTATCTATAATGAATCTATGTGAAATCAAGGCAACCGGGCTGTCCTAAGTGACTGCCCGGTTGCCTTTACACTTAACATTCTTTTTAGTTTAATGCTGTGTGGCCGCCTCGATTTATGAAGCGTCCCATTCAGCGAAGGCGCTGGTCATACCCATGCCGTATCCAGAGAGAGCGGCAGCTACGAGGATCACGGCAGCAAAGGCATCACGTTGAAAAAAGCGGGCTGTGCAGATGTTCAGATGAATTGGAACAAGGTCGCTTCGCGTATCTCTGAGCTGATTCGGATGAACCGCTATTTTACACCAGACGAACAGGCGCTTTATGATAAGGCGCAGGCACAGGATGTAGCGCGAAACACCGCCTACGACAGCTATAACGCCATCAAGGAATCCCACCCGGACAACATCGTGCTGTTTCAGGTGGGGGATTTCTTTGAGCTGTACGGCGAGGACGCAAAACAGGCGGCGGAGCTGCTGGATGTGAACCTGACCACCCGCAACATCCCCGGCGCGGGCCGCGTGGAGATGTGCGGTGTACCTGCGCACAGCATGGAGCAGTATGTGGAATCGCTGATCGACAAATACGATGTTATCTCGCGGTTAATCTTGATTTCCATAGTCGTTATCCTCTCTCCGGTGTGCTTTTAGCCAGTGCTTTCGGTTGGAGCGCCGTGGGGCTTTCACCGCTCTCCGGGCGGAGAAAATCCAGCCGCGAGGCAGCATAAATAGCATTGTCATTGAGCTGACGCTGCCATGCGCCGACAGACGGCGCCCATTTGAAGCCGTTATATTTTAGCTTGCTTCGCTGTTCCTCCGTGGGCTTTCCGTCAAAATACAGGCGCAGGCGATTACCTTCCTTGTCTGCCTCGGCATGACCACCCGGAAAATCCCAGCCTACATATTCCGTGTTTTGTGTTCGGGACACCTCCTCAATGCGCTGCCTAAGTCTGCGCATTTCCGCTGTGTTGCCGCTGAGTATATAAGACGGATAGGGCTGCTTTTCCCACGAATAGCCGGTTTGCACACGCTCGTCCAGCTTGGCCGCCTCCGCGTCCGAAAGGCCGGGACAGCCCAGCGCTGTGGCGTGTTTCTTGAAGTAGGCGTTGATCTCCTTCATACGCGTGTGCTGCTTAGTCAATTTATCGAGCTTCGCTTGCAGCTTCTCCACCGCCTGGGGATCATCGCTGCGAATTACATTATTTTGAATCATTGTATTTCCTCCTTCAAATTAAAGACCCATCATTTCGCGTACTACGCGGTCTGCCATTTTTACCGTTCCCACCAGTACAAGCAGGTTAAAAATCAGCTCGCCAATGTAAGACCACACCTGTGTGACCGCCGCTGCGTTCGGATCGACCACGGGCGGACTGGATGCGAACAGAGAGAAGATGATACAGGCCAGCACAATGATCGCGCCCTCCAGGCAAACGGCGGCGTAGGATTTCAGAAAGCTCTTACCCACCTGCTGACTCGGTTCACCGGCAAAGGTAGCCAGCGGTACTGGCGCGATAGCTGTGTAAATATAGAGTTTGAAAAAGCGCCCGTAAACGGAGAGGATCATGATAAACGAGAGGATTGTGATGAACAATCCGCCGATCAAGGCCACTGCCCAGAGTGGAATACTTTCCCAAAAGCCGCAGTCCTCAATGGCGGTCACGATCTCTGCTGGAAGCACGGTCTGCTGTGCTGTGCCCATACCGGTCGCCGTCATTATGGTGGAAATAACGCCCTGCACAATGGAAAACAGCGCCATCATCAGCTCCAGCCCATAGGTGACGACTGCTTTCGCCAGTGCAAAGCGGACAAACAGCTTGATCGCCACCTCCGGCTTTTTGACCTCGGCAAAGGAGCCGCAGGTCTTGACGATCCCTACCACGAAAAAAAGTACCAACAGCGCCAAGCCGATGGCCTGCACAGTACCGTTAATGGTCTTGATCACATTCCATATTGTGCCGCCCTTGAAGTTTTCGGGGGACTGTGTGAGCAGCTGCCATATCTCCGCCAGCTTTTCGTTCCATGTTTCAAGTGCGTTTTCGAGATTCTGTACGACCCAATTATCACTCATACAGCTTCCTCCTTTCCCGACAGCATAAGGGGGCAGGCACGAAGCCTGCCCCTCGCTGCCGTATTTTGATTATCGCTCGCCCCGGTCGGGTGTGCTGCGGATCACGCCATACACATCATCCACAAAGTAGCGCCCGGCAAAGGAATTGAATATGGCGTGGCATTTTACGCCGTTATACTCTGCCAGATAGTCATTGTCTCCGAGGCGTTTCAAAATCGTCGCCTCTCCGAGCACATGATTTTCACCCTGCTTCAGCGAATGGATATAGCATTGGCACTTTTCCATGACCGTTTCCTCCGTTAACCCGTGATCAGCGCCAGGATTTCCTTAGCAAAGGTCACGACGACACCGCCGGCAAGTGTCAGAAATCCGTTGCTGCGCTGGCTGGGGTCATGGCTCTGAAAGGACAGACCGATCTGCACGATACCCCAGCCCAGCAGAATCAGACCGACCGCGCGGATCACGCCGAAGATAAAATCAGACAGATTGTTGATGACCGCCAACGGGTCATTTCCTGCGGCAAAGGCTGTCATGGGCAGACAACATACGGTGAACACAACAGCGGCATAGACCGCCAGAACCCCCCTGCTCTTTTTCCCCATAGGCAGAGGACGAGTGTGTTTGCTTTTTTTAGTGCTTTTGAGATGCTTCATTGGGTTTTTCCTCCAGCTCATAAATTGCCTCCAATTCCTCGTTGGAAAGGAGCTCGTATTGGGTTTCGTTTTCGCTCGGAACTGCCACGGGATCCGTTGGCAGAAGCCGGTCGTGAATGGTGATCGCTGCAATGGCGTACTCGGCGCTTCCGTGGATATAAGGCGGTGCGCCGCCGTCCGGGGTGTGCGACACCAGCGGATGGGTCATGATGTCAAACTTGTCGTCGCAGACCGGTAATTCGCCGCGAATGAACAGCAGTGCCTTGCCGTTGTCCAGCATCCGAACCTCATCCGGTGTCATCAACTCACGCCCGGTGATCTGATAATTGGAGCTGTAATTGCCGTTTCGCCCGGACGATCTTCCGTAGGTGTTCGTGTCGATCGTGGCCTTGCCGAGCAGTTCCGAGATGTACTTGTGGGATCCCTGCTCGTTGCCGCCGAGATACAGCAGCTCGTCGCAGTTGCCCAAAATGCTCTCCCACTGCTTTTCAAACAGCGCCTTTAACTGCGCAATATTTTGCAGGATGATGGACACGAACACATTGCGGGAACGCATGGTGGAGAGCTTTTTGTCAAAATCCTCCGGCAGTGAGATGTTCGCAAATTCGTCCATTAAAAAGTGTACGGGAACTGGCAGGCTGCCGCCATGCTTGTGGTCGGCGCTGTCAAAAAGCTGCTGAAAGAGCTGCTGATACAAAACGGATACTAAAAAGTTGAAGCTCGTATCACTGTCCGAGATCAGCGCAAACAGTGCCACACGCTTTTCGCCCATATCCTGCAAATTCAGTTCGTCCGTGGCGGTCAGCGCCGCCACAGACGAGAGATTGAATTTTTCGAGCCTTGCCGCCAGTGTGATCTGGATGCTTTTCAGCGTTTTGGCGCTGCCGGAGTGATAGTCCTTATAATACTTGACCGCGATATGCTCCGGGTCGCGCATTTCCAGCCGCTCAAACAACACATCCAGCGGCGACTGGTAGGAATCATCCTCCTCCCGCACCTCGCCGGCGCGCAGCATTTCCATGACCATCGGGAAGTTTTGCTCGTCGGGCGGCGCTTCGTGGTAGAGATAGTAGACCAGTGCCGACAACAGCATAGCAGCCGTCGTGTCCCAAAACGGGTCATTGGTCTGGCTGCCCTTGGGTGTGGTCGCCTTGAACAGATTCGTCACCAGCATCTGCACCTCGTTGTCATCGGTCAGATAGACGAATGGGTTATAGCAGTGACTTTTCTCCATGTGCAGCAGATCCAGCACCCGGATCTCATATCCGGATTCCTCCAGCAGCCGTCCGGAATCGCGAAGCAGCTCGCCTTTGGGGTCAAGGCAGACAAAGGACGAACCCTGCGGCGACAGGCAAGCCTCATACAGGCAGGGCTTGGCATACGAACGGGTCTTGCCCGCGCCGCTGCCGCCAATGATAACGGTATTCAGGTTGCGCTTGTGCTTGCGGCCGTTCAGCCCCATACGGATGTGCTGCGTGAACACCTTGTTTGGCTTTGGCGGGCGTGCCCGGTACTTTCGGTTCACGGTTTCCGCATCGCCCCATTTGGCAGAGCCATGTTCCTCGCCGCGCCGGTAATGACGGCGGGTTGAAAGATAGACCCCGATCACCATGGCATACAGGGCAATGAAAACGAGGACAGTTTTCAGGCTGTCCTCGCACCACTCGATATGAAACGGCTCATTCATTGCCGATGGAAATTGCCGAAGGATCTCGGGAAGGCCACCGGAAGCAGCTGGGGCGATCAGCAGCCCCAGCCACACCGCAGGGATCAGCCCCGTCGCATACCACAGCCATTTTTGTTTACCGTTCATCTTTCTGCTTGACTCTTTTGGATTTGCTCGGTGCGTCAACGGTTTTAATGAGAACTTCATCGACAATATCGGTGGGGCGTTTGTCCTCGATCAAATCGTTACGCAGGTTGTTGAGTGCATTGATCACGACGCCGTGCTGATGCGGATCAAGGGTCAATACCCGCATATCCTGTTTTTCCATGGCTCATCGCTCCTTTCCGGTTTCCTTTTGCGCTGCCGTTCGGCTTTGCTCCAGCGTCCGCGCCATTTTGCCGGTCATGGTCTGCAGCGTGTCACGAATGTCGGTCAGCTCACCGCGAATGGTCTGCGGCTCCGCATTTTTCAGCTCATCGGGCAAGCGGCTGAAATCATACCCCTGTGTGTCCACACCGTACTTGCGGCACAGCATATAGGAAACGCAGTAGCTTTTGAAGGCGTCAGCCTGCGGGGTACTGTTTTCCTGCTGCGCCATCTCGGCACGAGCCAGTGCCAGCGATACGCTGCGAAACAGGTTTTGCCCGTCCATACCGCGCTGGACGAAGATGGTTTTGCGCTCATAGTCATACACTGCACCGTTTTGCACGCTGTCGGCCATTTCGATGGGCACCGGGCGCTTGGCGATCAGTGCAGAAAGCAGCAGGCGGTCATCATAATGCACCTGCGGCTGCCGCTGGCGTTTGGCATCCGTTTGGCCGATGTCAAAGACCTTTTTCACATTATAGTAGTAGCCGGTGCGGCCATCCTCGGTCACATAGCTGTCCCCGGCTTCCAGAATGGAAATGCCTGTTTCGTTTTTGCGGACATAGATGCCGCGTTCTTTCCAGCCGTCAAAGTCCCGCAGGCGGGTGGCCTCATCGTTCTGTGCAAAGATCAGCAGCGCGTTTGTGGCCGAATAGCGGTCAAATCGTGCCTGCACATCCAGAAAGCCCCGAAAGGCTTCTCCGTCCCGCATGACCTCCTGTGCCATTTCATCCGCCAGTGCATACAGGCTGTCGCGTTCCGCCTTCTTCTTGGCGGCATATTCCTCCTTGGTCAGCTGCGGACGGTCGCTCTGCGTTTCCGTGGCAGTGGGGGCGGTAAAAAGATCATCAAAGTTTGCCATAGCTTATCTCTCCTTACTTTTTCTGACCCGCTTTTTCGGCGGAGTCTGTCGGTGTTCATTTTGCGGTCGTGTACTCTTGGCGGGTCTGCTGCGTTCGGTCGGCTTGCGCTCCTCCGTCTCCTGCTGCTCACGGCGGATCTCCTTCAGCTCCTCGCGGACAGATGGACGATCTTCCTTAGCAGTACCCTCGGCGGATCTCTTTCTGGATTTTGAGGAAGGCTCGGACGGACGGGATTTCTCCGTCCGAGCCGCCGTGGGGTTTTCTTGGGCAGCCTCCTGCTTCTGCGCAGGAGCTGCCATCATTTCATCCAGCAGCCGGTCGTCCTCACTCTTTTGCGGGCGCTCCTGTTCGGGAGCCGTCTGCCCGGCGGCATCCTTATTCTTATCCCGTCCTGTTTCCGCGTTTTCACGGATGACTTCGGGGTCGGATACCGTGGCGATTTTGATGTTCTCCACAATGCGGTTGATCTTGGCGGCATCTTCGGCGCGTACCATGATCTCACTGACGCCGTGTGGGTTGTCCTTTGCCTCCCGCAGAACGCAGTAGACTACGCCGTAGCGCTTGGCATCGGCCACAAAGCGGGCCATGTCCTTGTTATTGACGGTGAAAATAGTCAGCTCCTTGCCGCTGCGCAGCATGGAGGTAAGCCGCTGGCGTCCTTTGATTTTGTTCTTGTCCCGGTTTTTCAGTGCTGCGTACAGAAGCGCCGCCACCTCCTTTGCCGCACTGCCGGTGATTTTTGCCGCAACCTCCATGCCCTCCAAGCTCAGTCGGACGACCTGTTCAGCTGCGTCTCCGGATGTGTTCATTCTGTTGTTCCTCCTTTTGTCGTTGTTTTTGTGCGTCCTCCCGGACAGCTTTCAGTTTCTCCGCCATCACGCCGGAGCGCTCGGCAATATCGTCGCACAGATGCACTTCCCGGCGCAGCGCTTTGAGCCTTTCGGACAACTCCCGGATCTGCGCCCGATGTGCGTCGGCCTGTTTGGGACTGTCCCGGACTGCCTTTGTGCGCAGCGCATTTTGCAGTACCCGGCGTTTGGCGGACAATTCTCGGATATTCACCTCCTGTTCCTTTTTATATAAAGCAAGCTGCTCGGCGGTATCAATTTGATGCCGTGCGAGCAGCCGTACTTCCTGTGAGATGTTATTCAGTTTGAGCAGATCTTCCCGCAGCAGAAAATGGAGCCGCGCCCGGTTTTGCGGACGGCCTTTGGGGAAGATACCGAGCTTGTAGCAGTAATAGAAATACAGTGCGCGAAAGCCGGTGATCTTGCGCGCAGCTTGCCGGCGGCCTTGGACGCGGTAGATTTTTGGCCTTGGTTTATCGGTCATTTGCCGCTCCGGCTGCGGCAAGGGCTGTTGCAAAATACGCTGCCGGATGGCCTCGGCGGTGTAAGCCTCTCCGAAATTCCGGGTCAGACGGACAAAGCGCTCCTTACCGGGAGGGCGCACCGAAATATCCTTGCCGAATTTCACCTCATAGCCCTTTTGGCGAAGCAGATAGTAAAACTGCTTTTCGGTGACGCTCTGCCGGATCAGCTCATCGATCTCGCTGCGAATCAGTCCGCGCCAGGTTGGACGCTGCTCCTGCTCTGCACGCCATTCCCCATAGTGCTTTGACTTCCCGGCTTGCGGCCGTTGGATGACCGACAAGTTATATTCCCGGCAAAGGGTGTCGGACACGGTGCGCATATCATGATAATCTTTTTCGGTGCGGTGGTATTTGATGCCGTCCACAAAGGATACCGTGTTCAGCACAAAATGATTGTGCAGATGATTTTCCTTATCCAGATGGGTCGCCACCAGCACCTGATACCGTTCGCCCCAAAGCCGCTGCGCCAGCTTCACGCCGATCTCATGCGCCAACTCCGGCGTGGCCTCGCCGGGCGCGAAGGACTGATACCCATGGTAGGCGATCACACCGTCCTCCTTGCCGAAACGCTTTTTTACTGCCAGCATCTCGTCCCGTGCCGTGGACGGCAGGCAGTTGATGCCGCTGATAAATTGCCGTACCACCATTGCACTCTCATCGTCCGGTGTGACCGTTGTTTTCTCCGCACGGACAGCATAATCGATCACATCCGAAAGGCTTTGTGTCTGCACATCGGTCAGTTCCTCTTGCCAATAGAATTTCGGATTATCCGTCTTGTCCGGGTTTTCGATATACAGCACCACCTTGCCCAGCCAGCCCTTGACCGCCCAGATGGATGTGGTAGCCATGGCATTACTCCCGCTTTGCCGGAAGCACGACCGCCGCTGTAACCTCCCGGATGAGCTTGTCCAGCCGCTTGCTGTCCTCGTCATAGCGCTTTGCATCCACCACATTCAATACATGGGCTTTCTGTGCGATCTGGTTAAGGTTGTGCCCCACATAGTGCATCTCACGCATAAAGGCAAAGTATTCCGGCGGCGGTGCTTCACGGGGTACCTCTCCGGTAATCAGATGGCGAAGGTAGGCTTCGCGGGACAGACGGCATTTTTTCACCTGTTTATTCAGATTTTCTGCTTCCTTGCGACTTAGCCGCACCTTGATCTCAATGTTTCGTTTGGTCATGTTCATTCCTCTATATAGCGATATTGCCGCGCTCGGCGGCGCAGGGGTTACAGGGGGATGCCCCTGTCAAGCTGCCTTTTGTCCCCAAAAGGCGTTGCTTGTTAAGACAATGCCACCAACCCCACGATTCAAATTACTTCGACACTT
>ERZ779890.3246-NODE-3246-length-14718-cov-6.739753_pt1 | contig 14718 bp, 14 predicted proteins | sample MGYA00511553_ERZ779890 | MGnify/ENA primary metagenome ERZ779890 (study PRJEB29588, sample SAMEA2152064) | human gut metagenome | biome: human gut; feature: human-associated habitat; material: faeces | place: Denmark | collected 2008/2010 ...
CCCCCGGCCGCCATCCATCAGCAGCAGGTCCGGCTTCTGCCCGAAATAATTATCGCTGCCCTGCCCCTGTGCGGCCAGCGCGGCGTATTTCTCATACTCTGCCGCCCGCCGGGACACCGTCTCGGCCAGCGAAGCGTAGTCGTCCGTCCCCAGCACGGTCTTCATCCGGAACTTCCGATACCCGGCTTTGTAGGGCTTGCCATCCCGGAAGGTGACCATGCCGCAGACGCTGGTGCCATCGCCCCAGTTGGAGATATCGTAGCTCTCAATGGTGCGCGGCGGCTTGGAAAGCCCCAGCACCTGCGCCATCTCATCCAGCAGCTTTTCCTCACGGGCGTAGCGGCCGCTCTCCCGGGCCAGCCGTTCCACCGCATTGGTGTGGGCCATCTCGACCAGATGGGCCTTATCGCCCCGCTGGGGCACATAGAGCTGTACCTCACTGCCCCGCTTTTCGTTCAAGGCCCGCTGCAGTGCTTCACTGTCCGGCGGCAGCTCGTCTACGGCAATGATCTTTGGGATCTGCTCATCGTCCAGATAATACCGGGGCAGAAACTCCTCCCGCACGGCGGCAATATCTGCCGTATCGTGGAAAAGGAACTCCCGTTTATCGGTCAGCCGCCCCTCCCGGAAGCGCAGGACCGCCGCGCAGACACTGCTGGGGGTACCGGCCAACGCCACCACATCCATCTCCACCTCCGGGTCCACCACGACCTTCTGGCCCGCTGTCACCTTGGTGATGGCGTTGATCTGGTCCCGGAGGAGGGCCGCTGTCTCAAATTCCAGCCGGTCAGAGGCTTCCAGCATCCGCTCGTTCAGGGTCTTGAGAATGTCCTTTTTGCCGTACCGGATCAGATGCACCGCGTTCTTTACGGCCTGATTGTAGTTCTCGCAGCTGATCTTTCCGCTGCACACGGCCATGCACTTGCCGATATGGGCATTCAGGCAGGGCCGCCCCTTGCCGATATCCTGGGGGAACCGCTTGCTGCACCGGGGCAGCAAAAAGGCATCCAGCGCGGTCTCGGCCATCTGCCGGGCCGCAAAGGACGAGGTATAGGGGCCGATGTATTCAGCATCGTCCTCCTCCTTTTGCAGCACGAAGGAAAGGCGGGGCCAGGCTTCCCGGGTCACCTTGATATAGCTGTAACCCTTGTCATCCTTCAGCAGGATATTGTACTTGGGGGTGTGCGCCTTGATCTGGCTGGCTTCCAGCACCAGTGCCTCGAACTCGCTCTGGCAGACGATGACATCAAACGCATAGGCGTGGGCGATCATCTGGCTGACCTTGTTGTCGTGGGGCACACCCTCGCGGAAATACTGGCTCACCCGGATGCGCAAGCGCTTGGCTTTGCCGATATAGATGATGGTATCGCTTTTGTCCCGGATGATATACACACCGGGCAAAAGCGGCAGCATACAGGCTTTCTGATACAGTTCTGCTTTGGTCATGGCAGCTCCTTGGTAAAACAAAAAGCGGCAGGAAACATCCCGCCGCCTCAAAAATCAAAGGCTCGAATTACTCTGCAAAGCCAGACTCGACCAGCTTGATCAGGCCATCAACAGCAGCCTGCTCGTCTGCGCCGTCAGCGATGATGCGGATGGTGGTGCCGCCCACGATGCCCAGAGACAGAACGCCCAGCAGGCTCTTAGCGTTCACGCGGCGCTCTTCCTTCTCGACCCAGATGGAAGACTTGAACTCGTTAGCCTTCTGGATAAAGAAGGTAGCCGGACGAGCGTGCAGACCAACCTGATTTTCAACGGTAACTTCTTTGACGTACATAGTAAAACGCTCCTATCTATTATCGTTCTCGGGAATTCGATTTGTTTCTTGCCTGTTGCGTTGTACCTATTTTAGCGCAAGCCGAAACCAATGTACAGCCCCAGAACGCATTTTTGGCGGTTTTCCCAATGATGAGGGGGGTCTTTTTCGCCTTTTATACAAAGATAACAAAATTATTCCCCCAGTGTTGGCCGGGTAATACAAAAGTTTTCAACATTTTTTCGACCTTCGACAGTTTCCCGGCCCCTTCGACCCTGTTTTCAGCCCTGATAGCGCATTTCCAGCACCTGACTGGGGCGCACCACCAGCGGGTCTTTGGCCGGGTCGAATTTCTCCTTTGCGCCCACTACCTGCCAGCCCATGCGGCGGTAAAGAGCCAGTGCCCGGGTGTTGGTGTTCAGCACCGTAAGCACCGGGTGCTCATGCTCCGGCAGCTTCTTCCGGGCGAAATCCAGCATCTTCTGGCCGATGCCCCTGCCCCGGGCGCTCTCCGTCACAAAAAGGTGCTCCACCTGCCCGGTCTTGTGGTGTACGCTGACCGTGGCATCCGGCACATCCTTGGTATAGTGGAGGTAGCAGACCCAGCCTTCCTGCTTTTCCTGCTGCAGCTGCGGCAGGAACATCTCCGGGGTCAGGGCATCCAGCGCTTCCTGCACCCAGCCCCCGGCACAAATGCTCCGGCGGCCCTCCGCAAACAGCTTTGCGGCAGCCTCCATCTGCTCGGCGGTCTTGACCAGCCGGACATTCTCGCCCCGCTTCCACTTGGGGATCTCGGTCAGGGGATGGGTCTCACACCACTGCTCGTAGAGCTCCGGGCGGCGCAGACGGGTGCGCTCCCGGCTCTGCTGCCCCCGCCAGGCATCGATCTTCTGGTGGTTGCCCTCCAGCAGGACAGGCGGCACAGCACGGCCCTCCCAGACCTCGGGCCGGGTGTACTGGGGGTACTCCAGCAGGCCGTCCCAGTAGCTCTCCTCCTCGTAGCCCTTCTGCTCAGCCAGAACGCCGGGCTTCAGGCGGAGGACGCTGTCTGCCACCACCAGGCTGGCCAGCTCGCCGCCGGTGAGGATATAATCGCCGATGGAGATCTCCTCGTCCGCAAAGGCATCGATCACGCGCTCATCGATGCCCTCATAGTGGCCGCAGACCAGGGTCAGGTTGTCGTACTGGGCCAGCCGCCGGGCGTGCTCCTCGGTATAGCGCTGCCCACCTGCCGTCAGGAATACTATATGCGGCACAGGCCGTCCCTGTTCCTGCACTTCCTTCTGGACTGCCCGCAGGCAGTCGGCAATGGGCTGGGCATAGAGCACCATGCCGCAGCCGCCGCCATAGGGATAGTCGTCGGTCTGCTTCTGTTTATTCAGGGTGTAGTCCCGGATCTGGTGGCAGTGGGTCTCAATATATCCCTTTTTGGCGGCACGGCCGATGATGCTGGAATCCAGCACCTGCTGGCACATCTCCGGGAAAAGGGTCACGATGTCCACACGCATCCCCATGGCTCACTCCTCCTCCCGCTCACTGTCAAAATCGTCATCCAGCAGGCCTGGGATGGGGGTGACAAGGAGATAGCCCTCCGGCGGGTTGCGCTCTTTCAAAAAGGCATCCACCCCGGGGAACATATATTCCTTGCCGCTGGGGGCCTTGACGGTGTAGATATCCTGTGCGCCGGGGTGGTCCACGCTGGTCACCACGCCGTACACCTTGCCGGTATCGGCATCCCGCACTTCGCACCCGATGAGGTCGGCCACATACCACTTGCCCGCAGGCAGGGTGGCATCGTCACGGTCAAAGTAGAACACCTGCCCCCGCAGGGCACGGGCGGCATCCATATCGCTGACCCCTTCCAGCTGGAGCAGGGCCATCTGCCCCTGGGGGCGGATGGAGGTGATCTTGTAGCACCTGCCGCCCTGGGGGGTGGTGTACAGGCGGCCCACCTTTTTCAGAAAGGCCACGCCGTCACACCACAGCTCCAGCTTCATCTCGCCGCGCACACCGTGGGTGGTCACCACCTTGCCGGCTTCCAAGTATTTCTGCATTGCTTTTACTCCTTTAGCATCCTCACACTCTCCGTCATTGCTACGCAATGCCACCTCTCCCGAGGGGAGAGGCCTTGGCAGTCACCACAAAGTTTCTGGTTTTGCCAAGGGCTCCCCCTTTGGGGGAGCTGGACGCAAAGCGGCCTGAGAGGGCGAGCTGCCTAATAATACAAAAAGGCCCCTTGCCTTGCGGCAAAGGGCCCGTAGGGTGCTCAGTCGATCTCAACAAGGACCTTTTCATCGACCCGCACAGCAGCCGCGCGCATCACCACACGAATGGCTTTTGCGATCCGGCCCTGCTTGCCGATGACACGGCCCATATCTCCCTCTGCCACGCTCAGGTGGTAGACGATGGTACCGTCCTCGCGGGGTTCGTCCACCGTAACCTTGACGGCGTCCTTGTCCTCCACGAGACCGCGGGCAACTGCCAGCAACAGCTCCTGCATGAGTCAGCCCTCCTACTTACAGAATGTTGGACTTCTTCAGCAGCACGCGAACGGTATCGGTGGGCTGTGCGCCGTTTGCGATCCAGTACTTTGCACGCTCCATGTCAACCTTGATCTTGTCGGTCTCTGCGGAGGGATCGTACTGGCCGATCTCCTCGATGAAACGACCGTCGCGGGGGCAGCGGGAGTCTGCAACGACGATGCGGTAGTAGGGAGCCTTCTTAGCGCCCATTCTGCGCAGTCTGATTTTTACCATGTGTATATTCACCTCCATAATGTTTCTTGATATATTACAAAACGCTTTCGCGTATTGTAAGCTTAAAAACCGGGAAAGCCGCCCATGCCGCCAAAACCGCCGAAGCCCCCAAAGCCGCCAAAGCCCTCAAAATTTTGAGCCCAATCCGAACCGCCCACGCCTTCGCCGCGCATGACGCTGCTCAAAATATCGTCCCAAGGAACATTCTGGCCGCTATAGCCACGCGCACCGCCGGCACCGGGAATGCCTCCAAAGGCGAGCATCTGGTCGTACTCTTTGCGCTTCTTCTCGTCCGAAAGCGTCTCGTAGGCCTCGCTGATCTCCTTGAACTTGGCCTCATCGCCGCCGGCATCGGGGTGATATTTTTGCGCGAGCTTGCGAAACGCGCTCTTGATCTCTTTGTCGGAGGCGCTCTTGGATACGCCCAGGATGTCATAGAAGGTTTTGCCTGCAGCCATCGTAGCTCCTCTCCTGTTACGTCCGCCGCCCATGCAGACGACGGCCCATGCTTTCATATGGCACTAGGCCAGAAAGGGCCCCGGGTGTTGCCCCGGGGCCCTTCTCAATTACTCCTCGGTGCTCTCGGCCGTATCGGCCGCAGCATCCTCGGGCGCCGCTTCGGGCTCCGGTGCGGGGCGCTTCTCGCCACCGTAGGTCACCGTCACCATCGCGGAACGCAGGATGCGATCCGCCATGCGGTAGCCCTTCTGGTACACATCGTTGACGGTCTCGTCGTACTGCGATGCGTCCTCGACGCGACCCACAGCCTGGTGCTCGAGCGGATCGAACGCCTCGCCCTTGGGGTCGATGGGCTCAACGCCCTCGTGCGCAAACACATCGAGCAGCTTGGCATGCACCGCGTCAACGCCATCGACAAACTGCTTAAAATCGTCGGAAAGCTCCTGGCTACGGGCATGGTCGATTGCGCGCTCGATATCGTCAACCACCGGCAGCAGCGCAGTGACGAGCTTCTCGGTCGCGCGCTCGCGCTCGGCGATGCGCTCGTTGGCGGTGCGGCGACGGAAGTTCTCCCAGTCGGCCTGCAGACGGGCGGTGCGCTCGGTGGCGTCCTTTGCCTTGTCCTCGGCGGCCTTCTGAGCCTCTGCCGCAGCATCGAGCTCACTGCGCACGTCGGCAAGCTCCTTTTGGGCCTGCTCGAACTTAAGCTTAAAGTCGTTGTCGGCGGCTTCCTCACCGGCGCGGATAGCGGCTTCCACCATCTCGTCCTCGGTCATCGTCGCCTCCTTGTTGGAATCCTCTACCTGGTTCTCGGCAGCCTCGGCGGCCTCGGTCTCGTTGACCTCGGTATCGTCGACGGCCTCTACGGGAATCTTCACGTCCTTCTCCTCAGAGTCAACGGGGGCGGCGCCAGCGGTGGCCGCCTCCGTGCGAGCTTTACGGGCGGACATGATTACTTGTCCTCGTCGTCCACAACCTCGTAGTCGGCGTCGACAACGTCATCGTCGGCAGACTGGGCACCGGCGGCGCCGTCGGTCTGCTGCTGAGCGTCGGCGTAGACAACCTGAGCCAGCTCGTAGGCCACGGACTGCAGGGACTCGCCAGCGGCCTTGATGGCCTCGACGTCAGAACCCTCGAGTGCCTTCTTGGCGTCGGCGATAGCGGCCTCGGCCTTGGACTTCACATCGGCGGAAACCTTGTCGCCCAGCTCGTTGAGGGTCTGCTCAGTGGAGTAGCACAGGCTGTCGGTCTGGTTGCGGACCTCGACCTCTTCCTTCTGCTTCTTGTCCTCCTCGGCATGAGCCTCGGCGTCCTTGACCATACGATCGACTTCGTCATCGGACAGAGCGGTGGAGCCGGAGATGGTGATCTGCTGCTCCTTGCCGGTGCCCTTGTCCTTAGCGGAGACCTTGACGATGCCGTTGGCGTCGATGTCAAAGGTGACCTCGATCTGCGGCACGCCGCGGCGGGCAGCCGGGATACCGGTCAGCTGGAACTTACCGAGCGACTTGTTGTCGCGGGCAAGCTCGCGCTCGCCCTGGAGCACGTTGATCTCGACGCTGGTCTGGTTGTCGGCAGCGGTGGAGTAGACCTCGGTCTTGGAGGTCGGGATCGTGGTGTTGCGGTCGATCATCTTGGTCATGATGCCGCCCATGGTCTCAACGCCCAGCGACAGCGGGGTAACGTCGAGCAGCAGGATGCCCTCGACGTCGCCGGTGAGCACGCCGCCCTGGACGGCAGCGCCGTCGGCAACGACCTCGTCGGGGTTCACGGACATGTTGGGCTGCTTGCCGGTCATGGTCTTGACCAGATCCTGGACAGCGGGCATACGGGTGGAGCCGCCGACGAGGATGACCTCGGTCAGGTCGGAGAGCTTGAGCTTAGCGTCGCGCAGGGCGTTGGTGACAGGCTGCTTGCAGCGCTCGAGCAGGTCGCGGGTGATCTTCTCGAACTCGGCACGGGTCAGCGTGTAGTTGAGGTGCAGCGGGCCGGACTGGTTCATGGTAATGAACGGCAGGTTAATGGTGGACTGCTGCGCCGCGGAGAGCTCCTTCTTGGCGTTCTCGGCAGCCTCCTTCAGACGCTGCAGGGCCATGGGGTCCTGACGCAGATCGACGCCGTTCTCCTGCTGGAACTTGTCGGCCATCCAGTCGATGACGCGCTGATCCCAGTCGTCGCCGCCCAGGTGGTTGTCGCCCGAGGTGGACAGAACCTCAAACACGCCGTCTGCGAGGTCGAGGATGGAGACGTCGAAGGTGCCGCCGCCCAGGTCGAAGACCAAGATGCGCTGGTCGGTGCCCTGCTTGTCCAGGCCATAGGCCAGGGCAGCAGCGGTCGGCTCGTTGACGATACGCTTGACGTTGAGGCCGGCGATCTTACCGGCATCCTTGGTGGCCTGACGCTGGGCGTCGTTGAAGTAGGCCGGGACAGTGATGACGGCGTCGGTGACGGTCTCGCCCAGATACTTCTCGGCGTCGGCCTTCATCTTGGCGAGCACCATGGCGCTCACCTGCTCGGCGGTGTAGTCCTTGCCCTCGATGTCGACGACGGCACGGCCACCCTGGCCCTCCTTGACCTCATACGGCACGGTCTTGATCTCGGAGGTGCACTCGGAGTACTTGCGGCCCATGAAGCGCTTGATAGAGAACACGGTGTTCTTGGGGTTGGTGACCGCCTGGTTCTTAGCGGCCTTACCCACAACGCGGTCACCGTCGGCACGGAAGCCCACGACGGACGGGGTGGTGCGGTCGCCTTCAGCGTTTACGATGATGGTCGGAGAACCGCCCTCAAGGACGGCCATGGCGGAGTTGGTAGTACCAAGGTCGATACCAAGAATCTTACTCATTAGAAATTCCCTCTCTCTTGTGCGTTCGCGCCGCCTCGACGGTCTGTCACGCGGCGCTTCGGCTTGTCTTTCAGGATGTAGTGTATCCCCTTATGGGCCGGAATATACAAAATCTAAGTCAATTTATATAAGATTTCTTATCTCTGAGAGTTTAGGTTCGCAAATACGCAGGTAGACGCACTATTTGAGTTCTCGGCAGATCTATTGAAATCTATGTAGAGTTGACTGAGGTGCGAGTCTGAAACTGTGTCCCGTTTTGGACGCGGATTACGGGATGCGGTTTCCGCAAGCACGCTCAATCGCCCTATATTTCAAGTCACCTATAGCTAACATTTGCGCAGCTCAACGGCCTCACCTGCATGTTTTTTAGTAAGCCGTGGCATACTCGGCGAACGGTATGAAGATGCCGGTCAGAGGGTATTGCAAACGGTCGCTCCCGTGGTATGTTTTTGCCCGAATCAAACCGACGCGCATCGCCTGTGGCGTCGGTCAACAGAGAGGAAACTACCATGGCTCATCCCGTAATTGATGCCGACGAGTGCATCGCTTGTGGCGTTTGCGTCGACTCATGCCCCGCTGGCGTTCTGGAGCTCCAGGACGTCGCTACCGTCGCTGACGAGGATTCCTGCGTCGCCTGTGGCGCTTGCCAGGACGCTTGCCCCGCCGGCGCGATCACCGAGATCGTCGAGGAGTAGCAACTCCCCCACTTGCACACTCACAAGTACACCGTGCACAAAAAGGAGGCCTCCGCATCGCCGCGGAGGCCTCCTTTTGCATTCGTCGTTACTAGGACAGGTCATCTTCGTAGGGCATCAGGTCTGCTAGATAGCCCTTCTCCTTGAGCATGGCCTCGATCTCGTCGAGAGTTTGCTCGTCTTCTGCCGCAATGCGGTGGAAGTGATAGCCGCTCGTCACCGTTAGCAGCGGAAAGCTCTTGCCGCTCTCGATATCGTGCAGGTAGCGCTCAACATCGCGACGATTGCGGATGTCCAGGTCGGCCGTGATCTTACCGTACACGCGGTGATTGACGATCACGTTGAGCACGGCGCCTCCGGCGTCGACGATACTCGTGAGCTCATCGCCTGCCTGCTCCACGCCGTGGCGAACCTTGACCAGGCGCGTGGGCACGGCGGGGCTGCTGGGGGCCTCCTGCAGCACGTAGCCGCGATTGGTCGCCACGATATCGTGCCCGTCGGCGCGCAGCAGAGCGATGTCTTGCACGACAATCTGGCGGCTCACACCCACCTCGCGGGCAAGTGCGCTGCCCGAAACGGGCTCCTTGGCTTCCTCGAGCACGCCCATGATGGCACGGCGACGCTCGCGGGCGTCCATTATTTACCGTCCAACAGACGCAGGTGCTTGAGCGAGAGGTCGAGAATCGGCGCAGAGTGCGTCAGCGCCCCCGAGCTGATAAAGTCAACGCCCAGGTCGGCGAGCGCGCGGATATTGCTGGCGTCCACGTTGCCCGAGCACTCGGTCTTGGCGCGACCGGCGATAAGCTCAATCGCAGCGGCCATGTCGTCGTGGGTCATGTTGTCGAACATGATGATGTCGGCGCCGGCCTCCACAGCCTCGCGCACCATGTCCAGGTTCTCGCACTCGATCTCGACCGTCGTGGTAAACGACGCATGGGCGCGCGCCATCTCGATTGCACGCGTCACGCCACCGGCGGCATCGATGTGGTTGTCCTTGAGCATGACGGCCGTCGACAGGTTGTAACGGTGATTGCTGCCGCCGCCGATCTCGACCGCGGCCTTCTCGAAGACGCGCATGCCCGGCGTGGTCTTGCGCGTGTCGACAAGCACGGTCTTGGTGCCCTCGAGCGCAGCCGCCATCCGATGCGTGTAAGTAGCGATGCCGCTCATGCGCTGCAGGTAGTTGAGCGCCACACGCTCGCCCGAAAGCAGCACGCGCGCGTCTCCGCGCACCTGGCCCACGTGATCGCCAGCGTGCACCTCGTCGCCGTCCGCGACATCAAACAACACGGAGCTCTGCGGATCCAGCAGCTCAAAGGTGCGAGCGAACACATCCAAGCCCGCGATGATGCCATCGGCCTTGGCGATAAGCTCCACCGTGGCGGGACGCGCCGTGGGACACACGCTCGCTGTGCTCACGTCCTCAAAGGTAATGTCCTCGCGCAGAGCCTGCAAAATCAGATCATCGACGACGAGCTTCATGGTAATGGGATTCATGGTCTACTCCTCCACGGCCTGCGTGCCGGCGGCACGAGCCAAATAATCGATTGCAAGGGAGTCGGCGCTCAGGGCGCGGTGACGCCCGTCAAGCGCGGGCTCACCGGCCTGCTCCACGGCCAGCGACTCGCCGGTGCGCATGTACCACGCGGCGCGGCGGCCCCAAACCAGAGACTCGAGCAGGCTGTTAGAAGCCAGGCGGTTCTTGCCGTGAACGCCATTGCAGGCCGTCTCGCCCGCGGCGTAGAGCTCGGGCATCGAGGTGCGGCCGTCCTTGTCGACCCACACGCCGCCCATAAAGTAGTGCTGCGTGGGCGTAACGGGAATGGGCTCGTCCAAGATATCGCGACCGTCCTCCAGGCAGCGCGCGCGGATGTTGGTAAAGTGCCCGGTCACCACATCGCGCTCGACGGGGGCAAAGCTCAGCCACTCGTGCTCGGTGCCGTCCTGCTTCATCTGCTCGCGGATGGCGGCGGCGACAACGTCGCGCGGCTGCAACTCGTCGGTAAAGCGCTCGCCGGCAGCATTGAGCAGAATCGCGCCCTCGCCGCGGCAGCTCTCGCTGATTAGGAACGTACGACCCGGCTGCGGCGAGAACAGTCCCGTGGGGTGAATCTGCACGTAGTCCAGGTGCTCCATCTTAATGCCATGCTCCTGAGCAATGTAGCAGGCATCGCCCGTGAGCTGCGGGTAGTTAGTCGAATGGTCGTATACGCCGCCGATACCGCCCGTAGCCCACAGCGTGTGGCGGGCATGGATCTTAAACGGCTTACCGGCATGCACGTCCTCAGCGGCATTTGCCAGCTCGTCGGCGGGGCGAGCCGAATCGCCCTCATCCACGGCAACGGCGACAACGCCGGTGCACACCGTGGCGCCATCGCGCTCGGCGGTCAGGATGTCGGTCATGGCAACGTGTTCGAGAATCTGCACGTTGTCCAGCTTACGGACAGCCTGGAGCAGCTTGGTCGTAATCTCCTTGCCCGTAATATCGGCATGGAAGGCGATGCGCGGGCGGCTGTGCGCGCCCTCGCGGGTAAAGTCGAGGCTGCCGTCGGCCTTGCGCTCAAAGTCCACGCCTATGGCCAGCAGGTCGTTGATGACCGAACGGCTCGAGCGAATCATGATGTCAACACTCTCGCGGCGGTTCTCGTAATGGCCGGCGTGCATGGTGTCCTCAAAGAAGGCATCGTAGTCCGAACCTTCGGGCAGTACGCAGATGCCGCCCTGCGCGAGCATCGAATCGCACTCGTCGACGGCGCCCTTGGAGAGCATGATTACGCGCGTGCTCGTCGGCAGATTGAGAGCCGCATACAGGCCCGCCACGCCACAACCGGCAATGACGACGTCACACTCCATATCGGGGTATTGTTTGGTTTCCATAGGAATCCTCTCCCTTGTAATGTGGCATAAGGGATGGCCCCTCATGTCACATTGTCCTAGCGTGCTGCGTACTCGAGCATACGGTCGAGCGTAAGTTTGGCCTGGTCGGCAGCCTCGTCCGACACGCCAATCTGCACCTCGCCCTCGCCCGTCTCCAGGCAGTGCACGAGCTTTTCGAGCGTGATGAGATCCATGTTGACGCAGGTGGGCTGCACCGCAGGGAAGTAGAACTTCTTGCCGGTGCCCTGGCAGCGGCGCTCGAGTTCGTAGAGCACGCCGCGGACCGTCACGATGATGAACTCGCTCGCGTCCGACTCCTCGGCATACTTGATGATGCCGGCAGTAGAGCCGATGTAGTCGGCCTCGGCCAGGACGTCGGCCTTGCACTCGGGGTGCGCCAGCACGAGCGCGTCGGGGTGTGCCTCCTGCGCGTCGACGATCTGCTCGACGGTGATGATGTGATGACGCGGGCAGTAGCCGTTGTTGAGGATGACGTGCTTTTGGGGCACCTGCTCGGCCACAAAGCGGCCCAGGTTCTGGTCGGGAATGAACAAGATGTGCTGCTGCGGCAGCTCGGAGACGATCTTGACGGCGTTAGAGCTGGTAACGCACACATCACTCCAGCTCTTGATCTCGACCGTCGAGTTGACGTAGCACACCACGGCCAGGTCGTCGCCATACTCGGCGCGCGCCTCATCGACCGTCTCGCGCTTGACCATGTGCGCCATGGGACAGTCCGCTCCCGGCTCGGGCAGCAGCACGGTCTTGGTGGGGTTAAGCAGCTTGGCACTCTCGCCCATAAACTCCACGCCGCACAGCACGATCGTCTGCTGCGGCAGGCTCTTGGCGAGCTTTGCCAGGTAGAAGCTGTCGCCGACGTAATCGGCAACGGCTTGGACCTCGGGCGCCACATAATAGTGTGCCAGGATCACTGCGTCACGTTGGGTTTTTAGCTGATGAATGGCCTCGACGAGCTCTGCGGGTACCAGCGCCGCGCGCTCCGTTGCCGTCGTTGCCGATGCCAGGCCGGCCGCGATATCGCGTGCAAGCTCCGATGCATCCATGTTCGCGCTCTGTGCCATCAAGGCCCCTCTCTTTTGGCGAATCTTGGAGCTTTAGTATGACACCTGGCTTTACAGCTGACAAGACAGCTGTAAAGCCAGGTGTAAAGTTGGAATAAAGATTCAATCTTGGGGCGGGTCCATTTTCGAGCTGGCAAGCTGAGGATAGTCGAGCTCTCGATAGCGCAGGAGGCATCTTTCGCCACCGCAATACCACGCGGCGCGAGTTGCGCACCGTGGGGCGCAGACGGGATGTTCCTCCGCGAGCGGCGCGCACCCAATGTGGCAAAATCGAGATACAGGGGGGCTCAATATGCTCAAGATTATCGCCTGCGACGACGTCGCTTTTCTAGATAGACTGCACCGAATGATCGACCGCTGGTCGACCGAGACGGGCACGGCAGTCGATGTTGCGCTCGTCACGCGCGGCGAGGACCTGCTGGCCCGCCATGCCGCGCCGACACCATTCTGCTCGACATGATCATGCCGCTCGTCAACGGCATGGACACCGCACGCGAGCTGCGCCAATCCGACACTGCCGTGCGCCTCGTGTTCCTCACCTCATCGCCCGAGTTCGCGCTAGAGTCCTATGAGGTCCGCGCCTTCGACTACCTGCTCAAGCCCGTAGCGTACGAACGCCTGGCGCAACTGCTCGACGAGCTTTCGAGCATGCGGCCCGCCGCGACCGATGAGCTCGTGACCAAAACGTCCTTTGGCTACCATGCCCTGCGCCTGTCCGATATCGAATATGCCGAGGCCCGCAACAAGCACGTGGTATTCCACCTGCGCGACGGGCGCGATATCGAGGCGCTCGAGCCGTTCCGAAACATCGAGGACCAGCTAGCCAAAAACGCGAGCTTCTTTAAATGCCACCGCAGCTACCAGGTCAACCTGCGCAATATCGACCACTTCAACCGCACGGATATCGTCATGCGATCGGGCGCTTGCATCCCGCTGGCGCGCAGCTGCAAGCAGGGTTTCCAGGATGCCTACTTTGCGGCACGGTTCGATGGCGGGAGGCGCTGATGCTCCCTACGGCCGAGATGATACTTTGGGCCATCCACCACGCAACGACCCTGCTTTTTGGCGTTTTTGCCTCGGCGGCGCTCTGCGGCATCGAGATCAACCGGCGTCATGCGCTTGAGCTGGTGATGGTCGGCGCCGTAACCGGATGCGCATTCGGCCTCGCCGATGCCGTCGGCGGCGAGCTTTTCGCGCGCCAGACATATCCGCTCGTCGTGCATCTGCCGCTCGTCATCTATCTGTGCGCGCGCTATCGCCTGAGCCCGCTGCTCGTTTTGCTGGGCGTCACCAGTGCCTACCTGAGCTGCCAGTTCAGCAACTGGATGGGCATCGCCGCACTCGCCGCCACCGACTCGCAAATCGCGTACTATGTGGCACGCATTATCACCACGGCCGTCGTCTTTGCGATCCTGCTGCATTGGGCCAGCGACATCGGTCCGCGTCTGGCGGTCAAAAGTCCTACCGAGCTCGAAATTCTGCTCATCCTGCCGCTCGTCTATTACATCTTTGACTACGCCACCAATGTCTACACCACGCTTTTCCACTCGGGCTCCGTGGTGACGGTTGAGTTTTTGGCGTTTGCGCTTTGCGCGTTCTACCTTATGTTTCTTGCTGTGTATCTACGTGAATACGAGGCAAAGGAAACCGCCGAGCGCGAGCGCTGGATGCTCGCGACCCGCGACAGCGCGGCCATCAAGGAGCTCGAGGCTTGGCGCCAATCTGGACGCGAGCTTTCGGTCCTCCGCCATGACATGCGGCACTTCCTGCGCGGCCTTGCGGCTTTGATCGAGGAGGGCCACATCGTCGAGGCGCTCGAGCGCATCGACGAGCTCTGCGAGACGAACGACCGCACCGCCGTGCGCCGCTACTGCGCCAACGACACGGTCAATATCGCGCTTTCGTCGTTTAGCTCCGATATCAACCGAAACGGCATCGCCGCCGATTTGCGCGCTGCCGTGCCCGAGAGCGTCCATGTAGCCGACGTCGATCTGTTTAGCGTGCTATCGAACGCCCTGGACAACGCCATCATCGCTGCAAGCGCCGCTCCCCAGGGCAAGCGATTTGTCGATCTGGATCTGCGTTGCGAGGACGGTCAACTGCTCCTTTTGGTCTCCAACACGTTTGGGCGCCCGCCGCGCATGAACGGCAACTGCCAGTTCCGCATTAACGGCGATCGGTTTGAGCTGCGCGCTGTGATGTAGAAGTGCGGCGCCGATCTCGAGGGGTGCCTTGCCCGCCAGGCAAT
>ERZ779890.3254-NODE-3254-length-14682-cov-5.178232_pt1 | contig 14682 bp, 10 predicted proteins | sample MGYA00511553_ERZ779890 | MGnify/ENA primary metagenome ERZ779890 (study PRJEB29588, sample SAMEA2152064) | human gut metagenome | biome: human gut; feature: human-associated habitat; material: faeces | place: Denmark | collected 2008/2010 ...
CAGTATTTTTCATGGCTTTTCAAAAATAGACGAGGAGTTTTATGAGGAGCTGGAAGAGACGTTGATCATGGGCGATCTCGGAGTACACTCTACAATGGAAATATTAGAAGACCTCCGGGCAAAAGTAAAAGAAAGACATATCAAAGAACCGATTGAGTGCAGACAATTATTGATTGACAGTATCCGGGAACAAATGGATGTAGGAGAGACGGCATATGAGTTTGAAAACAGAACATCTGTCGTGTTTGTGATCGGAGTAAACGGAGTCGGGAAAACAACTACGATCGGAAAACTGGCGGGAAAGTTGAAAAGTCAGGGGAAAAAGGTTGTTTTGGCGGCAGCCGATACTTTTCGTGCTGCGGCGGGAGAACAGCTTCGAGAATGGGCGAACCGTGCCGATGCAGATATGATCGGAGGGCAGGAAGGAGCAGATCCGGCAGCTGTAATCTATGACGCGGTAGCTGCGGCAAAAGCACGTCATGCAGATGTGCTTCTCTGTGATACGGCAGGAAGACTTCACAATAAAAAGAACCTGATGGAGGAACTTAAGAAGATCAACCGTGTGATCGACAGAGAGTATCCGGAAGCTTTTCGGGAGACACTTGTCGTATTAGATGCGACAACAGGACAAAATGCTTTGGCACAGGCAAAAGAGTTTAATGAAGTGGCAGACATTACAGGTGTTATTCTTACAAAGATGGACGGAACGGCAAAAGGTGGAATTGCAGTTGCGATTCAGGCAGAACTTGGAATTCCCGTAAAATATATCGGAGTCGGAGAGACGATAGACGATCTTCAGAAATTTGATGCAGATGAGTTTGTAAACGCATTGTTTTACAGAGAGGATGAAGAAAAATGATGACATTGGAGAAATTTGAAGAAGCCAGCGAGCTTGTAAAAAAAGTGACGAATTCTACAAAGCTTGTGTACAGTGATTATTTAAGCGAGCAAAGCGGAGGAAAGGTTTATTTAAAGCCGGAAAATATGCAGCATACCGGAGCATACAAGATCAGAGGAGCTTATTATAAAATCAGTACGTTATCGGATGAAGAACGAGGCAGAGGACTGATCACGGCATCGGCAGGAAACCATGCGCAGGGAGTTGCCTATGCAGCAAAATGCTACGGGGTCAAAGCTACGATCGTCATGCCGACTACCACACCACTGATCAAAGTAAACCGTACTAAGAGCTATGGAGCGGAAGTGGTATTATATGGAGATGTTTATGACGAAGCCTGTGCAAAGGCATATGAATTGGCGGAAGAAAAAGGATATACCTTTATCCATCCGTTTGATGATTTAGCAGTCGCTACCGGTCAGGGCAGCATTGCCATGGAGATTTTTAAGGAACTTCCGTTAGTAGAATATATCTTAGTTCCGATCGGCGGAGGCGGACTGGCTACCGGCGTTTCCACACTTGCAAAACTTTTGAATCCTAAGATCAAGGTCATCGGCGTAGAGCCGGCAGGTGCAAGCTGTATGCAGGCATCCTTAAAAGCAGGAAAAGTAACTACACTTCCGAATGTGAATACCATTGCGGATGGTACAGCCGTAAAGACACCGGGAGAAAAGATTTTCCCATATATCCAGAAAAATTTAGATGATATCATTACCGTAGATGATGATGAACTAGTGGTTGCATTTTTAGATATGGTGGAAAATCACAAGATGGTAATTGAAAATTCCGGTCTGCTGACCGTAGCTGCCTTAAAGCATTTAAATGTCAAAGCAAAACGTGTCGTATCTATTTTAAGCGGCGGCAATATGGATGTCATTACGATGTCCTCTGTGGTTCAGCAGGGACTGATTTTCCGCGACCGTATCTTTACAGTATCTGTGCTGCTGCCGGATAAACCGGGCGAACTGTCAAGGGTGGCAGATACCATTGCAAAAGAGCAGGGAAATGTTATTAAATTAGAGCATAACCAGTTTGTTTCTATTAATAGAAGTGCAGCCGTAGAGCTTCGGATTACGTTAGAGGCATTTGGAACAGACCATAAGAAACAGATCATGAAGGCGTTGGAGAAGAACGGATATAAGCCGAAGCTGGTAAGAACAAATCTTTAAGTAAATTTAAAATGAATATAAAGTGTCAGAAATAAGATCGAAAAGGCGTTACATAAAGTAGCGTCTTTTTATACATATAGGCAATAGTGTACAGAAATCAGACAAAAAATCACTAAAATAATTGAAATATAAAAACAGAGGGAGTATATTAATTAAGTACGGGTTATAGACGAAAGAAGAGAGGAAGTTATGAAATGTTATATGAAATAGGCGATAAAGTTTTGGATGAGTGGGTCATCACCAGAACGATCGGAGAGGGAAGTTATGGAAAAGTAGTGGAGATCGAACGCAATGAGTTCGGTTTGTCTATGAAATCAGCTCTAAAGATTATATCTATCCCCGGAAATAACAGCGAAATAAGAGCCGTTATGGGAGAGGGAATCGATAACAAAAGTATCACATCTTATTTCTATGGATTCGTAGAAGAAATTATCAAAGAGATCGCAATTATGTCCGAGCTTAAGGGGCATACCAATATTGTTACCTATGAAGATCATCGTGTTATACCACATCAGGATCATATCGGCTGGGATATTCTTATCAGGATGGAATTACTGACATCTCTTTTAGATTATTCAGAGGAACATGAAATTACAGAACAGACAGTGATCAAATTAGGAACCGATATTCTGACGGCATTAGAAGTGTGTCAGAAGTACCATGTTGTACACCGTGACATTAAGCCGGAAAATATTTTTGTTTCAGCAACCGGAGATTTCAAACTGGGAGATTTCGGAATTGCAAGAACCATTGAAAAGACAACATTTGGAATGTCAAAAAAAGGGACTTATCCTTATATGGCACCGGAGATTTATCAGGGCAAAGAAAGCGATATCTTAGTAGATATGTATTCTTTAGGACTGGTCATGTACCGGATGTTAAATGACAACCGTCTGCCGTTTTTCCCGGAATACCCGAAAAAGGTAACTTATGTAGACAGAGAAAATGCGTTATATCGTCGGATACAGGGAGAGACATTTCCGAAACCTCGTCATGGAAGCAAAGAGCTTGGAAATATTGTGATGAAGTCCTGTCAGTATCAAAAAGAAGACAGATATGGCAGTATTTTTCAAATGAAAGAAGCATTAGAGCATTTAAATGGCAATACCAGTAAGAATCTGAATCGGATATATGGAATGACAGATGCTAAAAAAAGACAGGTCCGACAACGGGAAGAAGGTACCGTAGGTCTTTTTGAGCAGAATTTTGAAAAAAGAAAGCAACAGGAAGAGAGGAGGGATATTACAGAACCGGTCATCGAAAAAGAACAGACGCAGACTCCAAAGAAAAAGAATCGGGTGTTGTTATATGTGCTGATCGCTGTCTTAGCAGTAGGATTTTTAGGTGTGATGACAGCAGTATTTATCAAAATAAAAAGTATTGTTCCAATGAAAAATACAGAAAAAGAACAGACGCAAACAGAGGAAAGCAACAATAAAAAAGCAGATTCTAAGAAACAACAGAAAAAGAAAGAGAAAAAGACAGAGAATACGAAAGAGGATACAACAGAACAGACGCAGGAAGAGGGTACAAAAGACAGTAAACAGGAGAATGTTGATGATAGCAGTGATGAAATAGAGCAGGAAGTGCCAAAAACAAAGGCACAGGATAAAACATCAGATACGTCACCGGCGCAGGAGCCGGAGACATCGCAGACACCGGCACAGGAAGTTCCGCAGATCTCAGAACCGTCACAGACAGCGGAAACACCACAGGCTATAGAGACACCGCAGGCATCCGAGCCACAGCAAACGCCGGAAACACCGCAGACATCACAGGAACCTGAACAGAAAGAGAATAACATGTTGATCGATGGGGCAGATAGTGAGAAAAAACCGGAAATCAATATTGATGGAGCTGAGTGATGATAAAAACAGGGAGGAAGCAATGAAAAAGATACAGAGGAGTATAATTTTTGTAATAGGAATTTTACTATGGGTTATGCAGGGACAGTCCGTATTTGCAGCAGGCAGTACAGAACTGTTGAGCGGCACAATTGCAAATACAACGATCAGTTATCGGCTGACAGAGGATGGAACACTGACAATTTACAGCGATAATATTGAAGAAATGCCGAATTATACCGTAAACAGTACGGTGCCATGGGCAGCACAGAAAGATAAGATTAAAAAAGTACAGATCAACTCTTATTTGAAAAATATTGGAGATTATGCATTTTACGGATGTGATTCTTTAGAGAGTGTTGTGATACAGGATTCAAAACTGACAGAAATCGGAATTGCGGCATTTAAGAATTGTAAAAATTTAAAGACGATCAATATTCCGGAAACAGTAAAGGCAATCGGTACCATGGGGTTTGCAAACTGTAACAGTCTGCAAAGTACAAAGAAGAATCCGGTAGTTATCCCAAAGGGCAATACAGAGATCATGGACTTTGCATTTGCAGGATGCAAATCCATGCAGTATATCAAGATTCCGGCGAGCGTGGAGATGATCGGGAATTGTGCTTTTTTTGAATGTGATTTTTTATCTGAGATAGAGATTGAAGAGGGACAGTTACAAGAGATTGGAGATTATGCGTTTACAGATTGTGAGATGGAGAGTATTGTAATTCCAACAAAGACGGGAAAGATTGGAGAATATGCATTTTCTGATTGTAAGCGGCTTGAAAAAATATGGTTCCTATATGCGAACGGAACAGATACACAGGAAATTGCAGGGAATATGCTGCAGGGAAGTTCACATGTCAATGCCCTATATTTGTATAGCGGAAAGAGTTATGAAAGCTGGGCAAAAAACAATGGTTTTTCTGACAAACTTATCTATATCCACAATATGTCCAGTGATAACAGCAATTATAAGGTATATTTAGGTGGAGTTCCATATGGACAGTACAGTGCCGTATACAATGGACAGCAGATCAAGCCGGCGGTGAAATTATATTATAGTGGAAAAGAGGTCAGTGCAGAAGATTATTCTGTTACTTACAGTAATAATGTTAATGCCGGAAAGCAGGCAGCAATACAGATCATTGGAAAAAATGCATACTATGGAAAAATGAGTCTGAAATTTACCATAAAACAGTATTCTTTAACATCAAATTGTAAAATCAGTGATGTACAGAATCAGTCCTACACCGGATATGCGATCACACCGAAGATCAGCGTTTTGTGTGGGAGCCGTACATTAAAAGAAAATACGGATTATACCGTGGAATACAGCAATAATAAAGAAGCAGGAGATCAGACGGCTGTTATTACGGTAAAAGGAAAAGGCAATTATACAGGAGTACTACAAAAGAAATTTTCGATCGTAAAAAAATCCATAGCAGGTGCTAAGATTCAGATCCATGATAAAAGCATCTATAAAAAAGGGAAAAAAGTCAAACCAACCGTAACAGTTACATACCAGAATCAAACTTTACAGGCAGGAAGAGATTATAAACTGAGTTATTCTAACAATAAAAAAGTATCAAAAAAGGCAGTTGTAAAAATCCAGGGAATCGGGATGTACAGCGGAACGCTGCAAAAGAAATTTACGATCTATCCACCAAAAGCAAATCTGCTTGTAACGAAAAAGAGTATTAAGGTAAAGAACTGGGAGAAAGATAAAGGTTTTACAATTTTATACAAATACAAAGTGGATAAGGGAAAGTACTGTAAAAAACCAGTCAATGGAAACGGACTGGCAAAGGCTTTAAAAAAACATAAAGGACATAAGATCACCATCAAGGCAGCATTAAAGTGCAATGGAATCACGGGAGCTTATTCCCAGGGGAAAAAGTTGAAATTGAAATAAAGGGGGAGAGTGAAGCATGAAGAAAAGAGCAGTCATCTGGAGCAGTTTTATGGTAATTATGCTGTTTGGTGTCTTTACGATGTTTGTAAAGGCACAGACAACAACAACCTATTATCTGAATAACAGGAACGAATTATTTCAGGGGGCACCGGCAAACAGTAACTGTAGTGAAATAGCAGCCTGTATCAAGACAACGACAGGGATTACAGGCAGTAATATCAGTTATAATGCAAGCAAAGATCAGGTAACGGTCAATGGCCTGAATGCAAAAGAATTAAGAATCTATGCATCGAAATTTTATCTTGCCGGAAGTGAAAGTAAGGCAGATAAATTAGTATTGAATATGAGAACCGATGTGGATGGAGCAGGTGGAGTAGCATTTTTAGTACCGGTCAATGGATTAAAGTGTAAATACAGTTGGAAGTTAGCTTCGAATATGGAATATAAGAATAACAGATTAATGAAAAATGCATTGCAGATTTCAGCAAGTTCCGCAACAATCTATGCAGCAGGTACCGGAAATACGACACAGTTAAAAGCGCAGACAATTGGAAATTCCACACAGGTTGTATGGAAGAGCAGCAATACAAATATTGCAACTGTCAGCAACACAGGGCTTGTAACAGGAAAGTCGAAAGGACAGGTTCAGATTACGGCAACAGCGAATGGAACGACTTGTATCTGTAATGTAAATGTGATCGCACCAAGGGTGACGGTTTCTATGTCTAATGCATCGATTTATGCAGCGGGAAGCAGAAGTTCGTTTACACTGACGGCAACTGTGAATGGAACAAATAAGGATGCGGTAACCTGGTCAAGCAGTAATACGGGAGTAGCGAAAGTTACAAATGGTGTTGTGCAGGGGACCGGGGCAGGTAATGCAACGATCACAGCAAGTTTTGGCGGAAGTAAGGCAACCTGTAGTGTAAATGTTATGAGACAGACCATTTCGATGTCAGGCGGAAATCCGATTTATGCCAAAGGAACAGGAAGCAGTACACAACTGACGGCAACCGTCAATGGAACCGTTGGAAATGATGCAGTGGCATGGACTTCCGGTAATACGAATATTGCAAAAGTCAGTGGTGGAAAAGTTACAGGTGTTGGGGCCGGAACGGTAACGATTACGGCAACGTCAAATGGTGTCAGCACGTCTAAGAGTATCCAGGTAAAGGAGCCGACGATCAAACTGGATCGTGAAACTGCAAATATTTATCCGCCTGCGACAAAAACCGTTACATTTACGGTCACTGTGAATGGAGTGCAGGGAAACAGTGGTGTAACCTGGACATCCGGAAATACAAAGGTAGCCACCGTAAGTAATGGAAAGGTCACTGCAGTAAGTAAGGGAACGGCAACGATCACAGCTAAGGCAAATGGAAAGCTGGCAAAGGCAAAAGTTACGGTAAAAGACCCATATGCAAATGTGAGTCCAACGTCCGGTACGATAAAGATAGGAAAAACTTTACAGCTTACAACGAATTATGCACCGGCATCAACAGGTACACCAAGTTACTCAAGCAGTAATAAAAAGGTAGCAACCGTAGATTCCAAAGGTGTAGTAAAAGGAGTAAAAGCAGGAACGGCAACGATTACAGTCAAGGTCAATGGTGTTACTGCAAAAGCTGAACTTACTGTAAAGTAAGTGAAAGTGGGAGAAAAAGAGGATGTTTGAACTGGCAATATACTCTTGGAAAAGATGTAAGAGGCTTGTCTTAAATAAAGAGAACAAAGGCAAAGAGCAGATCTGCCTTAGCAGGACAGAATATAAAATCCATGAAGATGTTATTTTGGAGTTAAAACAGGAGGGACCAGAGGCAATGTTATCTATTGCATCTGGTCAGAACCTGGTGTCAGACGGAGAACTGGTATTTGAATATGCTTTAGGAGAAGAAAATGTTTTTTCCGTGTTTACCGGATATGGTCAGGAACTGGTCATTTTAGTGAATAAAAGAGAAAGTGTTATTGCACCATTACAGAAGTATTATTCTTCTATGGTGGGAAGACTTCGTGCAGGTGCTGCGGCAGACAATGATTTTGTGATAGATCATCCATTGGTATCGGGACATCACATGGAGATAAGCTGTGAAGAGGGGGTATGGTACCTCAAGGACAGCAGTTCGAATGGAACTTATGTGAATGGCGAGAGAGTGGAGAAACGATGCAGGCTGAGTGGCGGAGAGATCATAGATCTTTTTGCGGCACGGATCGTATTTGGGATTACTTTTTGTGCAGTGATAAAACAGAAAGAGCAGTCTCTTGAGACGAGTCCGAAGCTCATTCCTTTTTCAGGCGAGGGCAATGACTGGGATCATGCTGTTGCAGAAAACAGATTTTTTCACCGTTCCCCGCGAAAGCTGAAAGCTCCGCAGATGAGTGTGGTTGCCATTGAACATCCTCCTGTCAGACAGGTAGTAGAAAAGAAACCGCTTTTTATGGTGATCGGACCATCATTTACGATGATGATACCGATGGTATTAGGAAGTATGCTGGCTGTGTACAGCTATAAATCCTCAGGCAGCAGTACCGGGATCATGATGTATACAGGAATCATTACAGCTTGTTCCTCAGCCCTGATAGGAGTGGTCTGGGCATTGATCAATATGCGATATACCAATAAAAGCGTATTGGAAAATGAGAAAAGACGCGCAGAAAGTTATTTAGGATACATAGAAAAACAGAGGAACAGAATCCGTGTATTAAAAGAAGAATTACGGCAGAGCATGATACAGATGTATCCGGATACAAAGCAATGCCTACAGTATAGTGTTCAGGCAAAAGAACTGTGGACAAGAAACCGGGAACATAAGGATTTTTTAACAGAACGAATTGGTCTTGGAGCAGGGGATATTTCAAACTATATTGAGATACCAAAGGAGCGTTTTGAGGTAGTAGAGGATGAGTTAAACCAAAAACCATATCAGTTAAAAAAAGAAGAGGCAATGCTTCCGGGGATTCCTAAGACGATCGATCTTTCTAAGGAGGGAATCGTAGGAATTGTAGGAAATAAGGAAGTAACTTTGAATATTGCAAGGATTCTGATCACACAGATAGCAGCCAATAACTGTTATACAGATGTACGGCTGGCATTTGTATATGATGAAAATAAGACGGACGAATGGAAATGCTATGGAATGCTGCCACATGTCTGGTCTGCCGGCTATCGGGTCAGATATATGGCATCTGATCCCATAGAGGCAGAAGAAGTTTTTCTATTATTAGAAGAACAGTTAAAGGAACGTGAAGTTCAGGCATGGGAGCAGAAAGAGAAGTTTGAGATACCGGTCATCCTGTTTGTTTCAGATGTTTCGCTGTTAGAGGGAGCATCCATTCAAAGGTATATATCAGCAGATGCATCCAGATATCACTGTACGGTAGTGATCTTAGCAGACAGTTATGAAAAACTGCCAAACCAATGCTCTTATGTGATAGAGGATACAGAGACATTTCAGGGAATGCATTTATTAAAAACAGATACTTATGATCCGGTGCAATTTGATGAAGCTAAAGAAAGTGAAACAGAAGAATTTGTAAAAGAGTTAGCGGTGATCCGCGTCAATGAGGAAGAAGAAATGGGCGAATTGCCGGAATGTCTGACTTTTTTTGAAATGTATGGGATACATACGCTCGAAGAATTGAAAGTAGCAGAACGATGGAAAGCGCATCGGACAGAGCAGAGCCTGAAAGCGGTTATTGGACAAAAGGCAGGTTGTAAAGACTGTATCTTAGATGTGCATGAGAAGTATCATGGACCACACGGACTGATCGCAGGAACTACCGGTTCCGGAAAATCGGAGACGCTTCAGACCTATATTCTGTCTCTTGCCGTCAATTACAGCCCGGATGATGTTGGATTTTTTATCATCGACTATAAGGGCGGTGGCATGGCAAATCTGTTTGAAGGTTTACCACATATGATTGGGGCAATTTCTAATCTGTCCGGAAATGAAATCCATCGTGCAATGGTTTCTATTAAAAGTGAAAACCGCAGAAGACAGACGGTGTTTAATCTTGCCGGAGTCAATAATATTAACAGTTACACGAAGTTAGTACGTTCAGGAGAAGCGGAATTACCGGTTCCGCATTTATTTATTGTAGTGGATGAATTTGCAGAATTAAAAAGAGAACAGCCGGAGTTCATGAAGGAACTGATCAGTGTGGCACAGGTAGGAAGAAGTCTTGGAGTGCATTTGATCTTAGCAACGCAGAAACCGGCAGGAACGGTAGATGAAAATATCTGGTCTAATTCTAAATTCAAATTGTGTTTAAGAGTACAGGATAAGCAGGACAGTAAAGAAATGCTTCATAAAGAAGACGCAGCGTTCATAACGAAGACCGGGCGTGGTTATCTTCAGGTCGGAAATGATGAACTCTATGAACTTTTCCAGTCAGGCTGGAGCGGAGCCGAGTATATCAAAGACAGTCAGGTCAGACAGGATTCAGAAGCTGCTATTTTAACGATGACAGGAGGGATTCTGTTAAAGAAACCAAAACAGAAGAAAGAAAAAGAAACGGCACAGGTCATCACACAGTTAGATGCTGTCCGGGATGCATTAGTCAAGATTGCAAAAGCAGAGGGATATGATAGGGATTATAGTTTGTGGATACCTCCGATCAAAAATCCACTGTTTTTAGATGAAATAGGAGAGGCTAGAAAAGAACAGGATAAGGATTTCAGACTGAATGTGATCGTTGGAATGTATGATGATCCACAGAACCAGAAACAACAGCCGGTCATTGTGGATTTTGCAGCACAGGGACATTTAGCAGTATTTGGTACGATATCCAGCGGAAAAAGTACATTTATGCAGACCTTAGCAGGCGCATTGATCAGAAAGTATACGGCAAAAGAACTGAATCTTTACATGATAGATTTTAGTAACAAGGCATTAAAATGTTTTGAAAATGCACCACAGACAGGTGGAGTAGTCTGTGAAGATGAACCGGATCGTTTAAAGAAATTATTTTATATGTTAAATAAAAAGATAGCAGAGCGGAAAAAGCAGTTAGAAGGGATCAGCTATTCGGCTTATATCCGGTCAAAAGGTAAAAATATGCCGGCAATTCTGGTGTTATTAGATAACTATAATGGTTTTCGTGAGAAAACGGATGACTGTTATGAGGCCGACATGATAAAACTTGCACACGATGGCATGGCATATGGAATTTTTCTTGCTATTACGGCAAATAACATGGGCAGCAATGGACTGCCTAACCGGTTAGCAGACAGTATTCCAACAACACTGGCATTGGTGATGAATGACCGTTATCAGTATTCGGAAGTGCTTCGCACCGGACGCATTGATATTACACCGGATGAGCAGTTAAAAGGAAGAGGACTGGTAAAAGTGGAGGATTCCATTCTGGAATTTCAGACAGCATTAGTCGAAAATGAAACCGATGAGATGGAACGAATGTTAAAGATTAGAGCAACTTGTGAACGGTTGAAAGCAGCATGGAACGCACCGCTTGCCGTACCGATTCCGATGATTCCTAAAAATCCGGTCTGGAGTGAGTTTGAGGATTTAGAGGAAGTGCGGGCTATGTCAGATACAACAGACCTGCTTCCATTTGCTTATGATGAAAAAAGTGCTGAAATCTATGGTGTGGATCTGCGAAGAACATTCTGTTATCTTGTTTCCGGCAAAGCGAGAACCGGTAAAAAGAATATGTTGAAGATATTAGGCAGTTCAGCCGGAATGTTACATGCCCGCAGAGTGATCATTGAGCATACGGGAAATGAATTCATGCAGTATGCAAAGAGTATAGGTGCAGAATATCTGCATACACAGCAGGAACAGGCGCAGTTCTTTAGAGATCTGCTTCCAACATTTGCAGAGAGAAACCGGGTCAAAAACAACTTAAAGGAAGAGGGAGAAGAAGAAAGTACGATCTATCAGCAGATGAAAAAGTATGAGACGATCTTTGTCTTTATTGCTGATCTGCATGAGTTTATGGAATCTGTTTACCAGCCGGAACAGGATGTTATAAAAATCGGACCATTTGTAGAAAACGTTATGGAAAAAGGAAGTCTGCATAATATTTATTTTATTGCAGCAGTGGATACAAAAGATATTTCTTTCATGCGGGGAAGCCGTGCGTATGAAGCCATGATTTCGTATCATACTGGAATACAGCTTGGAGGAAATGCAATGGAAGCTGCATATTTTGATTTTTCACATCTGACCTATACGGAACAGAATAAAGGGTATAAAGCCGGTATAGGAATGATACCGCGTGATAACGATGAGAGTGGTGTGGAAAAAGTGATCATTCCACAATACAGAAAGAGAGATGTATGAAATGTTAAAACTCAGGGTGCAGATTCCGGACATAGGAAAAGAATATGATGTGCAGTGTAATGAAAAAGCATATGTAGAAGATGTGATACAGGATATATTGGACTTGATCTGCAGAAAGGAAAGCCTGCAGGTGGAAAAAGAAGAAAAACTGGCAGTTTATAGTGTACAAAAGGGGAGCTTTTTAAAAAAAAGTAGGACCTTAGAAGAACACAGGGTGCAAAGCGGAGAGAACATTATGATTTTATAGGAGGGTGAGAATGGCAAAGATAAAGGTTGATACAACTGCGTTAGAAAAAAAATTAGGAACAATGAGTGACAAAATTAATGCTATAAAAGAAAGCATCGATGATATCGATAAAGGGATGCAGAAGGTAGAAAAATACTGGAAAGGAGATGCCAGTAAACTGTTTTTATTAAACTATGCAAAGACAGATACTTCTCTAGGTTCCATGATGGATATCCTGACGGAAAGTAAAAACGAAATGCAGGAAATCTGTAAAAAATATAATAACTGTGAAGCAAGTATTGGGAAGATGATAGAAGGGATGAAGATGGAGGGATGAAAGAATGAGTAAAAAAATCAAAGCAGATATGGGAAAGTTAGAAGAAATCCAAACGATTTTAGAGAACAATGCAAAAAAGATTACTCATAATATTACACGGATAGGGGAGCTGCATAAGGAAATAGATGTCTGCTGGGAAAGTCAAATGTGGGATTCCTGCTATAAGACATATTGTGATCTGAAAAAAGAGTTAGAAGAAAATGCAAAAGAATATGAGGAATATCCGAAAAAATTGAAAGCATGTATAGAAGGATATCAGGAAACAGAAGAAGCTATTGAGTCATTGAGTCAGGAATTGCCGGCAAATGTTTTAAAATAACAGAGAAAAAGCGGGGACAATACAAATGGCGGAATTATATGTAGATACGGAAGGCTTATTTGAGGCTGTTGGAGAGTTTGATCAGGAAATCAAAATGTGCGATCAATGTATACAGGCATTAGAAGAATGTGAGCGGGCAATACAGCGGCTGGCGGATTCAGAGCAATATCAAGCAGATTTACATAAGCTGCAAAGAAAGATAGAAGTTCTGAGAAAATGTCGGGAAAATTTCAGGCAGGCACAGACAACGTTAAATGACATACGAAGATGCTATGAGCAGGTGGAGCAACAGCCATATGAACCTGATCTGGAAAAACTGTTCTTAGCAAGTCTTGGTTCATTTGGATCATTGGGAAGTAATACGGCAGGAATTGTACAGATGTTCCAAAACGGAGTCGATAAAAAGACCCTGATCGGGATGACGAAGAGGCTGATAAAAAATTTTGGAAATCTTGCAGATGAGGCATATAAAGAGAATCCGGATTGGAAAAGGGTTTTTCGTGGAAAATATGAGATTGCAACGAAAGGAGAAGAAACCTGGATTAAAAAATATGGAAAAGGTTACAAATTTTCTTCGGAAAAAAATGTAGGAGAAAATATAAAAGTTGGAACAAACTGGGCAGGAGTAGCTTTTTCCGGGATTTTGAATGCCATTGATAACTATGAAGAATTTGGAACAACAAAATCCAAACGCTTTTGGGAAGAGACGTTGTTGGAAACAGCATTTGAAGTTATGGAAGATATAACGGTAAGAGCAGTGGTGTCAGCTGCACTAACAGCAATATGCGGAGGAGCAACTGTAGTAGCCATATCAGCAGTGACGGTAGGAGTTATATGGGCAATAGATGTAGTTGAGGGTTATCGTTGGGAAAGAAAGTCTGGGGAACCTAAACGGGCAGCAGAAGCGGTAACAGATAGAATTTTAGATGACATAGAGTCTAAGAAAAAAGAAGGAGAATAAACGATGGAAAATTTGAAAGCAATCATCGTATTTCTGCTGTTTTGGTCAATAGCAATATGGTGTGTAAGAGTGGTTAAACGAAAACACAAGAAACAAATCATGAAATTTAGCGAAGAGTTGCCGGAGATGGAATTGGTTACAGATGAAGAGGAGAGAAAATACATCTATCAATCAATAAATGGTTCTGGAAAATTTTTGACGGTTCTTATAGTTTTTGTATTTTTATTTAATTTATGGATAATGGCAGATGAAATGAAAATCATATGGAAACAATGGATGAATGGGTTGGAATTAGATTTTTGGACATTTTCAGGTTTTGGCATAATGGACTGGGTTATCGCGGAATATCTTAGCACTAAAATAGAGCGAAAACGCATATGTGAAAGTGGAGTGGTAAAAAAGAAAATTGTTCATATAAAGTCATATGAAAAGTTTGATTATGGATGGCCAGAGGGTGTGATTGATGGAAAAGAGAGAGAATTAAGAATTGATCTTAGTCCGGATGCGGAAAAGCCATTTAAACAGGATGGAGATATGGCAATGTTGGTATGGTTAGAGAACGGGGAGAATAGCTTATTACCTCGAATGAAGCCGAAAGATGAAAGTAATGTAGGAGAAGAATAAGAGATGGAAAATTTTTGACGATTCTTATAGTGTTTGTATTTTTATTTAATTTATGGATAATGGCAGATGAAATGAAAATCATATGGA
>ERZ779890.3262-NODE-3262-length-14655-cov-25.577329_pt1 | contig 14655 bp, 10 predicted proteins | sample MGYA00511553_ERZ779890 | MGnify/ENA primary metagenome ERZ779890 (study PRJEB29588, sample SAMEA2152064) | human gut metagenome | biome: human gut; feature: human-associated habitat; material: faeces | place: Denmark | collected 2008/2010 ...
GTTGTTGTCATTGTGTCTACCTCCATTCATTTATAAAAACAATGTTTCGGTTAGCATAATCTAACCGCTTGGTGAAAAATAATGCCGTTTCTACGGCATAATAAAAAATATCGCGCACCAATCCTCCTTTTGCGATGTTCTGGTCAGGAGAACAAGTTAACACGCTTGTTTCCCTGATATAAACGGGCAGAGGCAAAAGGTTATCCGTCTGAGTTAGGTTATGCTAACTAATCCCCTAAAAAATTGCTCCTTTCGGAGTTTTTAAGAGGGGGATCGTTGTTGTCATATTGCTTTTGACTCTGCTCTCCTGTTACTCTTCTGTCCGGTCTCAAAGACCAAACAGGGCTGCGAATGATAAAATATACTGCTTTTATAATCCGCATTTTCCTTAAAGCAAATTCAGTATAGCCAGTTACCATTTTGTTGTCAATGGATTTTCTGTTGCAAAACTGCTCCAAACAGCCTGTTGAAGGGTTAAAAAAGCGTCTAAACCCCGATCATGACTGATAAACCAGCATTGTTGCAAAACTGCTCCAAAAAATTTTTCATTTCTTCTGAATCCGCCTGTTTTAATGGATGAACATGGTGAAAACAGCTGTACTCTCCGGCATATGCATATCCCCAACACTGCATTGCATTTTCAGGCATACGCTTCCATGCAGCAGGGTATCCCGGCCTTTTCCCATAGAGATAAACCGCAGTGCCGTTACCGGAAAAAATACATAACGCCCGTCAATGCCGCCGTCACGGAATTCTCCGTCATATAAGTATTGCAGCTTCTGGATGCGTCCTTCCATTTTATTTTTACTGGACATAGACTGAGCGGATACGGTTTTTGCCGCCAGATACACAAGTCCTTCATGATCCTTTACGATGACTTCACACGGATTTTCAAAACCACGGTTTGCCATGGAAAGGTTATTGTGATTTTTGATTTGTTCCCGGTAAATAATGAACGGAAAATAGTAACTGCCATCACTGAGGTAATTACAAATATCCCCGCCATGGAAGTCTCGGCGTCCGGCAAATATTTCTTTGATATGCATCCGGCTTTCCTGTTCAGCCAGCCGATCCATAAATTCATCAGAAAACCTTGCTGCCAATGCTCGAAGGGCATTCTCCTTAATCTGTGCAGGAGGGATATCCTGATACTGCATATATTTTTCTAATACCTTTCTCTGTTTCTGATACTTTTCTGCCAGTTTAACTCCCGGAACCGTCAAAACCGTTTTGCGATTCTCCAGACGTTCTACAATATTCAGCTTTTCCAGCGTATCCAGCGTACGAGTGACCACCCATTTACTCACATTCAGGCTTCTGGCTGAATCCGTTACCGTACGCTTTGACGGTTCCGCCGTCAGGTAATAAAGCAGCAGCTGAATTTGAAACGGCGTTAAGTTTTCTTTTTCCAACATTAAAATTCCCTCCGCTATTGTATTCGTATAAAGTGAAAACACTATAAATTCAAACAAATCATCTTCACCATACAGAACCGGTCAGAAACAGCCATACTGACCTTGGTGGATAGTTTTAAGCCGTTTTTGGGAATATAACGGTAGTAAGGCTCTTCTGTCATATCCATAAGTCCACCGCCAATCTTTCCAGCTAAATTCACTGCTGAATCCACATAAAAGAACATCTGCACATCGGCGTGGCCGACCTGCTTCATGTATTTCTTTTGCATCATAGCCATGCCTTTTTTATTCACAGTATCAAAGACGACTTCTATTTCTCCGAATTGTCTGAGCATACGAAACAGGGAAATAACCTTATCTTCCTCAAAATAGTGAAACAGTCCGCCTGCTGTAACAAGGATAGGGGCGTCGGGCAAATCCGTGCGAACTTGTCTGATCCAATTCTCTGTAAAAGCATCTCCAGCAAGATAGGTCTCACGCTCCGACTGCGGGAGCAGTTCCTTCCGGTAGTCAATGACGTGTGGCAAATCAACGGCATACCAGCGGGTCCTTCCGTTATCGCAGCGGTAATAGGTCGTCTCCAGACCGCAGCCGAGCTGGACAATCACACCGTCCGGTCTGCGCTTTAAAAACGACCGGATGAAACGGTCCATATTAGCAGACCGCACCGCTGAAGCCAGCAGGGTATACTGGCTCTGACTGCCGTTTTCCTGCAGGTCGGACGGCAGCTTTTCTTTTAATTCCAAAGCCTTTTTATCATATATGATCTGCGGGCAATGCTCGCTGGCATAAATCCTGCCCAGCATGGGGACAAAAAGTGTGTCCTCCACAACGCCTAAATGTGACATTCTGTGTCCTCCTTTTTCGAACAGCTTTGTATCGGCCCAACGCCACATCCAATACCATCATCAAAGTGAAACCGACTGCAAACAGAATGGTTCCCACATTGGAGTGCTTTCCGGCCGACATCTCCGGAATCAATTCCTCTACCACCACATAAATCATTGCACCAGCGGCAAAGCTCAGAGCATAGGGCAGTACCGGGACTAAAATTCCTGCCAGAAGGATGGTCAGGAGCGCACCTATCGGTTCTACCGCACCGGACAGCGTTCCATACAGAAATGAGCGGGATTTGGAGAAACCCTCCGCTTTCAGGGGCATGGATATAATAGCGCCTTCAGGGAAGTTCTGAATGGCGATACCCAGAGAAAGAGCCAGCGCCCCCGCCAGCGTGATCCCACTGTCCCCGTAGAGCCACCCGGCATAGACTGCGCCCACTGCCATCCCTTCCGGAATATTGTGCAGTGCTACTGCCAGAGTCAGCATAGTTGTTTTTCCAAGACTGCTTTTGACGCCTTCAGCCTCTGAGCTGCCACGATGCAGATGCGGGATCAGCCGATCCAATCCCAGTAAGAATAAAATACCAAGCCAGAATCCAGCTACAGCAGGGAAGAAGGACCATTGCCCCATGTCTGATGCCTGTTCCATGGCAGGAAGCAGCAGACTCCATATGGAAGCCGCCACCATAACCCCTGCCGCAAAGCCGGTAAGCGCACGCTGAACCAGTTCACTCAAATTGTTCCGCATAAAAAAGACGCAGGCTGCGCCGAGCGTCGTCCCGGCAAAAGGAATCAGCAGCCCCTGCCATAATTCAAAAGGCATGTCTTTTCACCCTCATCTATTTTCTTTTAAACAGGGAAAACCCTTGTCTTTCATAAGGTTCACAACGAATATCCAACACCTTATACCCGAATTCTTCCACAGCATGTTTCAGTAACTGTGTGTCAACGGCGTCTTGTATAAGCAGTTCCGTGATCCCTTTTCTGTGAGAAGAAGTCACTTTCTTAACAGAAAATACTTTTCTGATCGCATCGTTTATATGAGCCTCACACATTCCACAGGACATTCCATCGATTTTCATTGTTACTTTTAGCATTCTTCTATCCCCATGCGGTTAGCACCGGCTAACCAAAATAAAATAAAAATAGTTAGCTAACTCTAACTGATTGATTTTACCATACCATACATCATTTTGTCAAGATACTGTACTAAAGTGTTTCCAGATATAGACAAAGCCACACTCAAAAATAGTAATGTTTTGCGTGCGGCATTTGCCTAACATCTGGTTTATGCCCGCAACAGAAAATCACACTATGCCAGCGTCCAGTTCTGGCTTTCTGTCTGTAATTTTACCATGCGGGTATAGATACCGTCTTGCTGGAGCAGGGTATCCGGATCGCCCTCTTCCGCCACCATACCATCGGAAAGCACGACGATTTTATCCGCACCGGCTACCGTGCGCATCCGGTGTGCGATCACCAGAACAGTTTTGTCTTTGATCAGCCGTGACAGAGCTGTCTGTATCAGCGTTTCATTCTCCACATCCAGAGAGGCTGTAGCTTCGTCAAGAAGGATGATCGGCGCGTTCTTTAAGAAGGCACGGGCAATGGAAATCCGCTGGCGTTCTCCGCCGGAGAGCTCACAACCGTTTTCGCCTATGTTAGTATTCCATTTATCAGGAAGCTTCTCGGCAAATTCATCCACATTGGCAAGCCGTGCCGCAGCCAGAACCTCCTCATCTGTGGCGTCTTTGTTACCGATACGGATATTTTCCAGTATGGTGTTGTCAAACAGGGTAACATCCTGAAACACAATGGAATAAAGAGAAAGCAGCGTTTCCGGATCCACTTTTGAGACATCCATACCGCCTACCGTAATTTTTCCCCGGCTCACATCCCAAAACCGGGCTGCCAGACGGGACACTGTTGTTTTACCGCCGCCGGAGGGACCCACCAGTGCGGTCACTTCCCCCTGTTTGGCAGTAAAGCTGACATCCTTTAATACTGTTTCTCCGGTGTTGTAGGCAAACCCAACATGGTCAAAGGTAATGTCATACCCCTGATTGGAAAGGCTGGTTTTGCCCTGCTGAATGGGATGGTCAAGGATTTCATTCATACGGGCGATATTTGTCCGGGTGGAAATTACCGCCGCCAGATTCTGCAGCGCACCCTGCAAGGGATCATAGAGCCGGGAAACCACCAGCAGGAACAGGAAGAAGGTCAAAATATCCAAACTACCCTGCATCAGCAAAACGGAGCCTGCAAGCGCAACCGTGGCAATCCCAAGCTTTAACACAAGGGATGCGGATACTACAAATGCCGCCAAACCGAACTCATTGAGAATGGAGCGGTGTTCCACCGCGCGGATCTTCTTTTCCAACCCTTTGAGGTATTCTTTTTCAGCGTTGTTGGCTTTCAGATCCTGCACCGTTTCAATACACTCCTGAATTCCATCCGCGCAGGCCATTTTCGCATCCATGGATTTCTGATTAAACCCTTCCTGTACCTTTGCAGAAAAACCTACAATGGCAAACGCCACCGGCATCACCCAAAGAGCCGCCAGCGCCATACGCCAATCGTAGAAGAACAGGCTGACGGCAATCAAGACCGTAGAGATGATGGATCCGGCAAGCTCCGGGATAAAGTGGGAAAAGCTCTGCTCTAAAAAGGTGCAGTCCGCCATAATGGTGCTGGTAAGATCCGCAAGGTCTTTCTTTCCGAAGAAGGACAGGGGGATTTTCCGCAGCCGCTCCGCCAACGTAATACGGCGCACGCCGCTTTCCGTATAGGTGGCAAAATAGGTGGCGTTATACTGGAAGTAGGTTGTCAGCAAGATCAATCCCACACAGAGAATACAGCCGACAATGTAGAAGGGAAGCCGGCTTTCCGGAACACCGCCGTTCATCAGATCGCTCACCATGCAGTACAGCAATCCCACCGGGAACATGAAAGAGATATTTTGCAGGACGCAGGCAAAACAGCCCTTAATTAAATCCTTTGCGCCCTGTTCGGACAAGGCATATCGTTTTTGCAGACGTCTGATCATCTTACTGTACCTCCTTTTGTACCTTCCACTGAATGGAAGTCTGATAGTTCTGCCACATCCGGGCGAACAGACCGCCTCTTTCCATCAGCTCACGGCTGGAACCGCTCTCTGCGATCTGCCCGTCTTTTACAACGTAAATCCGATCTGCACCGGCCACCGTGGAAAGCCTGTGGGCAATCATAATGACCGTTTTGCCCTGAGACAGTTTGGAAAAAGCCGCCTGTACTCTGGTTTCATTGTCGGGATCCGCAAAAGCTGTGGCTTCATCCAGAATAATGATGGGGGTATTTTTCAGCATCACGCGGGCAATAGCAATCCGCTGCTGCTCGCCGCCGGAAAGATAGACCCCCTTGGTGCCGATCACCGTATCCATACCATCCGGCAGTTTTTCAAGGATATCGTCGCACTGGGCATTTTTTAAGGCAGCCATGACTTCCTCCCGGGTGGCTTCCGGTTTACCCAGACGCACATTCTCAAAGATGGAAGCTTTGATCAGCCGGCTGTTCTGGAACACAAAGGAAACCGTGTTCATCAGTTCTTCTTTCGGAATATCACGGACGTCTACGCCGCCCACCCTTACAGTACCGCTTTGAGGATCGAAGAAGCGGGAGATCAGATTTGCCAGCGTGGTTTTTCCGCCGCCGGACGGTCCCACAAAAGCGACTGTCTGCCCGGCAGGAATAGAAATAGATATGCCATTCAAAACATCCTTTTCTCCGTTATAGCTGAAATGTACCTGTTCAAGCTCTACAGAGCCGTCTTTCGGATGCATGGGATGAGCTGTTTCTTTCAGCGGCTCCAAATTCAGAACGCTGTCAATCCGCTGTAAAGCATCGTCCACGATCATAGCGTTTTCGCTCTGGAACATAATACGTGTGAGTGTCACGGAAATGATCGGCGTAATGATGATATAGAATACCAGATTGAGCAAAAATTCTGTCGTGACCTGATCCTGCGTAAACAGCAAGGCTCCTGCGATCAAAAAGACAAACACACCGTTAATGGCCGCGGTATAGAACATCATAGGCGTGCGCAGCTGCTTGGTGTAGGCAATCACCCACACCTTGTACCGGTCAATTGAATCCTTAAACTTCTTAAAGGAAAAGATGGTCTGGCCAAAGGTTTTTACCACCGGAATACCTCGGACATACTCTACCGCTTCATTGGACATATCATCCAGCGCATTCTGATATTCCTTCATCTTCTGCTGCATTTCCTTTCCGGTCATCGCCATCATAATGAGAAAGCCCAGAAGTACCGGCGCCAAACTCAAAAGACCCAGCCGCCAGTCAAACACAAACAGCAGAACCAGAAGACCGCAGGGAGTTGCGAGGGCGTTCGCACGGTCCGGGAGCTGGTGTGCCAGATAGGTTTCCGTAGCAGCGCTGGATTCATTGACGATTTTGCGCAGCTTACCGCTGCCAAAATGTTCCGCAAATCCCAGGGGGAGTTTTACGATATGGTTCATGGACTGCAAACGCAAATTGGTGGCAATGCGAAATGCGCCCAGATGGGAGCACATCAGCCCGGCGATGTACACCAGTACCGCAATGACCGCAAACATCACTGCCATCCAGCCGTTGTAGGTCAGATTCTGCGCACGGCTGAAATCCGGAGCGACTTCCAGCACTTCACGCATGACCTGCCAGATAAAATAATAAGGCACGAGTGCGATCAATGCGCTGATTGCGGAGAGGATCCAGGACGCATAGGTCAGATATCGGTAACTTCCCGCAATCGTGAGCAGGCGCGATAAATTAGATTGTTTTTTCAAGAGAATTCCTCCTTTACATTTCATTTATGATACAGAGGACAATGATTTGTCCTTCTTATATCTAATTTAGTTAGTTTAAGCTAACTGCAAGTCAAAAATTATAGGGCGTTATTGCCCCATAATTTTCATCCATCCTGCGGTGTAAAAGGCCCGCATTTCCTTTACATAGTTTTCCGCATCGGGAAGCGGCATTTCATGGATAACAAGTTCAAAAAACGTATGAAACATCCCGGTGATCAAAATATGCTCCAGAGTTGGGTCAAGCGGCGGGGAGGGTCTGCCTAATTCCGCCAGCACTCTTTGATAAGCGTGTGTCCCCTCCACTTCAATTTCCACCATCTCATCAATCAGCCCAGAAAAGCGGGTCCCTTCGGAACAACAAAGAATGAGCTTACATTCCTCTAAATGCTGATAGGCATAATGCAGCATATCAAACATGCATACCCCTGATATATCGCCCATCACTTCCGGCTGCTGTTCATGGGGCAGGTCGGCAAATTGCTTCTGAGCGTCCTTAAAGCGATCAATCAAGTATTGATAATGTTCGCCCACCAAAGCCTCAAAAAGTTCCTCTTTGCTTTTATAATAACCGTAAAAGGCTCCCAGTGTCTTGCCCAAAGATTTGACGATATTCCGCAGGGAAGCGTCCTTGTAGCCTTTTTGCAAAAACTCCGCTTTTGCCGCCTCATGGATTTGATCCAAAGTTGTCAGATTCTCATCTATGGTACACGCCTCCTTAAAAAATATAGCGGTGCTATATATCACTGCTATATTATAGTTGCTCTTAAGCTGAATGTCAAGTGCTTCTGCATTTTTTATGGATGAATAAAAAGAGAGAAACTACACAAAGGTTTCTCTCTTTTGGTTGTCCGGCTATATACAGCGGTCATTATCCTGTTTGGGTTCCGGCAGAGCACTCATACTACGCAGGCTGACGCCAAGCGTAGAAAGATTGTGCAGTGCGGCCGATGCTGCGGGAGGTAAAATTCCTGCCAATCCCAAGCCTATCAGCGTCCCGTTAAATCCGATGACAAACCGATAATTTGAGTGAATTCTCTCCATCAAAGCCATTGCAATACGACGCAGCTTAACAAGCTCCCAAAGGCTGTCCGCCGCAATGGTAATATCAGCAATTTCTCTGGCAATTGCTGCGCCGTCACTGATGGCAATTCCCGCATCCGCTTCTGAAAGAGCGGGAGAGTCGTTGATACCATCTCCGACCATTAAAACAATATGTCCTTTTTGGCGCAAATCGGCTACAAATTTTGCTTTATCCGCAGGAAGAACCTCAGCGCAGAATGCGTCAACCCCTAAGCGGTTTGCAACCGTAGATGCCGTCCGATAGCTGTCGCCTGTCAGCATAACTGTTTTTTGAATTCCCAAAGCACGCAGCGCAGTCAATACTTCTTTAGCTTCCCTGCGCAGCGGATCGGAAATACAAATCACTGCTGCAAGCTCTCTGCCAATCGCCAAATACAAATGAGAATATTCTTCAGGAAGACGATCAAATCGCTCCTGTTCATTTAGCGGAACAGTTACTCCCTCATCTTCAAAAATGAAGTGCGCACTTCCGATCAATACCCGTTCCTCATTTACCGTACTGGCAATACCATGAGCCACTATGTATTCTACCTTGGAATGAAATTCTTCATGGGATAACCCTCTGCACTGCGCTTCTTGTACTACGGCGTTTGCAATAGAATGGGGAAAATGTTCCTCTAAACAGGCCGCAAGGCGCAGCATATCCGACTCATTTCGTTCTCCGAAAGTGATGATCTGCGTAACCTTCGGACAAGCATGTGTCAATGTACCTGTTTTGTCAAATATGATGGTATCAGCCGCCGCCACCGCTTCTAAGAACTTGCCGCCTTTTACAGTGATATGTTCTTTTCCGGCTTCCCGCATGGCAGAAAGCACCGCCAGCGGCATGGAAAATTTTAACGCACAGGAGAAATCCACCATAAGTACCGACAAGGCCCGCAGGATATTTCGTGTCAGCAGAAAGCTCAAGATACTGCCGGCAAAGGTATACGGAACCAATTTATCTGCAAGGTTAGCCGCTTTGCTTTCAGCTGCCGATTTCATCTGTTCGGATTTTTCAATCATGGTTACAATTTGATCATATCGGCTGGAACCCATAGCTTGTTTTACTTCCAGTATGCACTCGCCTTCTTCTATGACAGTACCGGCATACACGGTGTTTCCCGGGTGTTTTACGACCGGTACAGACTCTCCAGTCAAAGAAGCCTGATTGACTGTGACTTCCCCCTCGGCTAAGATACCGTCCATAGGAATCATGCTCCCGGTACGAATCACGATTTTGTCACCTGGGCGGATATCTGATACTGCTGTCAGAATTTCTGATTCCGGTGTCTTCAGCCATACCCGATCCACATTCAGGGCCATACAGCGAGCAAGGTCTTCCATTGATTTTTTTCTGGTCCATTCTTCCAACAGTTCGCCCAGTTCCAGCAGAAACATGACGGTTCCTGCTGTTCCGAAATCTTTGCGAAATGCGGAAATTCCTATGGACAGTGCATCCAGCACATCTACCTTCAGTTTTCCTCTCCAAAGACAGTGGATACCTCTCTTCAAAAAAGGGAGCATATGCCATACAATTCGTGCGATCTGCAATGGTTTCGGCAAAAAGAGCATAGACGCTGCTTTTAGTACCACTTTTCCGACCAGCTTTTCCTGAAATTTACGGTTTAATTCACGGCTGCTGTGCAGTGGCAAAGTGATTTGTGATTGCGCTTCCTGCAAGTTAAACTCACGGATAGCCGCCAGCACTTCCTTACGTGACCCGGAGTATTGCAGAATCACACACCCGGTGCGTTCATGGACAGTTACTTGTGTGATCCATGATTTCTTTTGAAACCAATTTTCCAGCACATCTGCTTCCTGCAAAGTCATTTTTTTCTGACCGATTCGAAAACGGATACGCCCTTTGCTTTCGTGTAAAATAATTGCCTTCATTTGTCGCTTCTCCTTCATAAAAAAAGAGCCGTATCAACGGCTCTTTTCTGTTACTCTTCCTCAGAAGTTTCAAGTTGTGCGGCTGCCGCTTCTTCCGCTTCTTTTGCAGCTCTTTCTTCATTCAGATCTTTGGCAGAAGCTAAAATGTCCGATGCGTTTTCCTGCACGGTCGTTACCGTTTCCATGACATAATCTTTCATACGCAGTCCTGCGGCTGTTGCGTGAACATATGCTTTTTTAGCGTCTTTGCTGGACAGCAGTTTAATTCCAACCGATCCGAAAAGTGTGCCACCTACAAAAAGAGCCAATTTATTGTATAAACTCATATAGAATCTTCCTTTCCGTTATTTTCTTTTGTATCCTGTAATCATTACCATGAGCAGGCAGATCACGGCTCCCCATGCCCAAAAACGGTGCTGTTTCAACCAGATCCCTCCTTCATAGATTTTGTCTAATTATTATAACAACTTTAGCTAAATCATTCTTTTGGAAACAGACAAAAACCAATGGAATCAGACCTATTTCGATACTGTCTGGGTGTACAATTAAAGTGCCTTTTAAAAGCTACATTGAATTGACTTAAACTTGCGTATCCAATTGCCTGTGCAACGTCCAGTACAGTCATAGAAGAGCACCGAAGAAGTTCAGCGGCTTTTTCCATACGTTTATGTGATAGCCAAGTATATACCGGCTGACCACGAATACTGCGAAAATATTTTTTAAATGTAGTAGGAGATATATAAAATTTGTGACACAAATAATCAATCGTTATTTTTTCATCCAGATGCATCTCCATATAATTGCAAATCTCATTTATCTCTTCTCTTATTACCTTACTTATTTTAAGATTATCTTTATCTTTTGGATACAATGTTCCTGTACTTAGCAGAAATAGCAATTCTACTGACTTCCAAACGCAGTATCTGCTTTTTTGAAAGTCTTCCATTTTGACTATTTCAGAAAATGTAGAAAAAACCCAAGATGAACCATGAATAACAGCACATCCATCTTGCTTATCCATATATTTTTTTACTTCAAAAGTATTCAATTTTAAGTCTCCCATCATACGACATAGGGAATATAAACTCTCTTTTGCCGTAGTCGCATCTACGGATACCAATATTCCTGCCAAATCCGCTGTACATGCGACGGAATACAGTGAAGATACCTCAGATAGTAAAAGAATTTCCTGCTTTCTTACAACAACCACACGATTCCATTGTTGTTTGAGTACAACATGACCTGCAAAACAAAAGAAAACTTCAAAGTGAAGTGGCTGTAAGGATATCGGGATAAATGGATCCTTTGTATTGCCTTGAAGACGAAAATTGCAAACATCCACACCTGTTATTATTGTTTCCCATAAGGCTTTTTCACCTCGGATACTTTTCAAAAATTCTGTTAACACATAGTTTCTCCTCCCTTCTAATAGAAATTATGTCATGTGATAGAATGTAGTTAGTAACGACTAACTACATTCTATCACAATTTCTGTATGAAAGCAAGAACAGCGCAATTGATGTTATAAATAGAATAGCATTTTTATTCTTTCGCTTTAAAATATCCAAGCGCATCGGTACGCTCTCCGTTCTGCCATACTTCAAAGTGCAGGTGGTTTCCGGTAGAATTGCCGGTGGTACCGACATAACCGATGACTTCGCCCTGTTTCACTTCCTGCCCTACGGTCACGCAGATAGAGGAACAGTGGGCATACAGGGTGTCAAAAGTATCGTTATGGTTTATCTTGATATAGTATCCATACCCGCCGCCCCAAGTGTCGATGGCATTGGCAATGGTGACTGTGCCATCTGCCGCTGTCAGAATCGGTGTACCACCCGGAGCGCCGATATCGGTTCCGCTGTGGTAGGCAATTTCTCCAGTAAAGGGGTCCTCACGGTATCCAAACCATGAGGTAATGGTATAACTTTGCGGAAGAGGCCATTGGAAAATCCCGGTCCCTTCCCAATCAGTATTTGGATTCATGATCTGACCACCGCCGCTGTTAAAACCACCCAGCAGTTCTGCCCACAAATTCTGATTTTCTGGCTCCGACATTAAGGCAAGGTATTCGTTCTGCCTTGCATTGAAATTGTACTGCTGCGCCATTTCCTCCGCTGTTTTATGTGTTAGAGAGATTTCCAGAATGGTTTCCGTTACCGTTTCGGTGCGGGTAGTTTCTTTTCCATCCTCGTCTACTTCGGTAACTTCCACTTCATGGCTCTCGGTACGGGTGCTGGAAGACACTGCATTCATCTCCCACATAATATCCCGCATCTGCTGAACTTGAGTGTCATCCAAAGAAGCCACCTGAGTGCCATCTTCCGCACCGGTCACCTTGGCAGAAAAAACAGCGAGAACATCTTCCCAATTGATAGAAAGCACTCCGTCATTTGAAGTAAACTCCACCCGATTATGGCTATTGCTATCTTCAATTTCTTGAATGTGTGCCTGAAATTCCCCGTTTAAAGTTGTCACAGCCTGCGTAACGCTGGTGCCGGTTCCCGTAGAATCCGAACCGAAAAATAAGCCGAAACAGGAACCGACAATCAGGGCAATCAAACAAATTAACAAGATTATCACTACAGCTACCCAACCTCCGGCAGCGATGGCAGCAATCAACCCCTTTACAGCCGCAATGGTTGCTTTAACCGCTGCTATAGTTACACGGACCGCCGCTTTAACTCCTGCAATTGTTGCTTTCGCAGTAGCCTTGGCGGCCTGTGCGGCTTTTTGTGCCGCTTTTGCAGTGGCCTGCGCTGTCTTGGCTGCCTGCTGTGCAGTCTTTGCCGAGCGCTGGGCAGTTTTGATACCTTTAGCGCTATTCTTCACACCTTTCATAGAACGGCTGGCGGTTTTTACTGCTTTTTGAGGTTTTCCTTTGACCGCCTTGGCAGCGGTATTTTTGGTCCGTATTTTAGAAGCGGTATCCTTCGTGATCTCCGTTGCTTTGCTGCCAGCGTTTTTCGCTTCCGAGAGGGTACGGGAAATTTCTCTTTTTTCTTTGACTTTCCGAGCGGTGGTCTGCGCCAGTTTTTTCCCGCCCCGATAGGTAATGTTGGCACTCTTTTTTGCGGTGGTTTCGATACCGGACAGCATTTGATCTCCGGCGCTGTTAGCGGGGGCGTTGGAGGTTTCTCCCTGCTGGCTGGCAAAAGGCGTCCCCTTCAATTCCGATACGGCTTTCTCCTTGGATTTCAGCCATGCATCCTTCATTGCGGTTTTTGGGGCTTTGGCGGCACTATCCAAAAGCCTTGGTTTTCCATTTTCCGGTTTGGTCTTAATTTCTTTCAATGGCATACCTCCTAAAAAAGATACAGGGAGCCAAAGGAGGCTCCCTGCTGCGATGTTGTTTCATGTATAGGTTTACACCCCCCTCAGTGCTTCGTCCGGCTTGGTGGTCATCAGCTGGTACAGACGGGTATTGCGGGGGAAGCTGTTTTCAAACGGTACAATGTTGCCAGCACAGCGGATGAGACCGCAGCCAGCAGATACATTGGTGATGTAGCCAAGCTGGGTGTCCGAGATATGGAGCAGATTTGCCAGTTCATCCCGGTCGGTGGAGGACTGGTTCAGAAGGAGCAAAAACTCCGAGTTTGCCAGCATCAGGCGGGCAGTATCGGAACGGAGCAGCTCCTCGACATTCTGCGTGAGCCCTGTCACAAGGCCGTTATATTTTCGGATACGCTTCCACAGCTTGTAGAAAAAATCGGCGCTGTACTGGTAGCGAAACAGCAGATAAAACTCATCGGCAAATACCCATGTGGTTTTTCCTTTCTTCCAGTTTTGGATCACACGGTTGAAAATCGCATCGAGGGTGACTAACATCCCGATGGGCATGAGCTGTTCGCCCAATTCACGGATATCATAGGCGATGATGCGGGCTTTGGTGTCTACATTGGTGTGCTGGGCAAAGGTGTTGAGACTGCCGGTGATAAACAGCTCGGAGGAAAGCGCCAGCCCTCTGGCTTCCGGCTCCGGCTGCTTTAAGAGGGAATGGTACAGATCTTTCAGCGTGGGAGCTGCACCCTCATAATTGTTTGCCATATACTCCCGGTACACATCATAGGTGCAGCGGTCCAGAATAGATTTCTCTTTGGCAGACACACCGCCTGCCCCTACTAACTGCTCGAACAGCGAGAGAATGAATTCTGATTTTTCAATCAGCGGGTTGCGCTCGTCACCGTAGGCTTTGTCCATATCAAGGGCGTTCAGGTGGGTGTTGGAGGCTGCGGAAATCCGAATAATTTCCCCGCCAAGCGCTTCTACCAAGAACCCAAATTCAGACTCCGGGTCCAGAATCAGGATATCATCATTGGTTGACAGCGCAATGCTCACAATTTCTTCTTTGGCACTGAAGGATTTGCCGGAACCGGAAACACCAAGGCGGAAGCTGTTCCCGTTTAAGAGCTTGCGGCGGTCGGCTACAATCATGTTTTTGGAAACAGCGTTCTGCCCATAGTAGATGCCCCCGGTCTGCATGATTTCCTGTGCTCGGAAAGGAATCAGCACAGCGGTGCTTTCGGTGGTCAGGGTACGGATGGCTTGGATTCTGCGCAAACCATAAGGAAGCACAGTATCCAGCCCATCCTTCTGCTGCCAGCGCAG
>ERZ779890.3265-NODE-3265-length-14648-cov-12.043583_pt1 | contig 14648 bp, 13 predicted proteins | sample MGYA00511553_ERZ779890 | MGnify/ENA primary metagenome ERZ779890 (study PRJEB29588, sample SAMEA2152064) | human gut metagenome | biome: human gut; feature: human-associated habitat; material: faeces | place: Denmark | collected 2008/2010 ...
GGGAGCCGCTCGCCCCGGGCGCAAACCCCATGAGCGGCCGTGATAAATCCGGCGCGCTCGCAGAGCTCAACTCCGTCGCAAAGCTTTCTTATGATTATTGCCGCGACGGCATCTCGAACACGTTCTCCATCATTCCGGAAGCCCTCGGCAAAACGGAGGAAGACCGCATCACAAACCTCGTCCAGCTCCTTTCGGGCTACTTCATTCAGGGTGCGCATCACCTCAACGTCAACGTCATGAACCGCGAAACGCTCATCGATGCCTACCATAACCCGGAAAAATACCCCAACCTCACCATCCGCGTTTCCGGCTACGCGGTCAACTTCCACCGTCTCTCCAAAGAGCAGCAGCGCGAAGTCATCTCCCGCACATTCCATGAGGCAATCTAATGGAAGGCCACGTCAGCTCCGTACAGTCCATGGGCGCGGTAGACGGCCCCGGCCTGCGCTACGTCGTCTTTCTGCAAGGCTGCCCGCTGCGCTGTGCCTACTGCCATAACCCCGAAACGTGGGACTTAACCGGCGGCACGCCCTACACAGCAGAGGATCTCTGCAAAACAATCCTCCGTTACCGCCCCTATTTCGGCGAAAATGGAGGTGTCACCGTCTCGGGCGGCGAACCGCTTTTGCAGCTGGACTTTGTCAGCGAGGTGTTCCGTCTGGCCCGCGCCAAAAAGGTGCAGACCGCGCTGGACACCAGCGCCCAGCCCTTTGCGCCCGACAACGCCGAATGGATGGCCCGCTTTGACCGTCTGCTGGAAAACACCGACCTCGTCATTTTGGATTTAAAGGAAATTGACGACGAGAAGCACAAAAAACTGACCGGCCACAGCAACAAAAACATTCTGGCCATGGCACAGTATGTGGCGGCCAGGGGCGTGGACCTCTGGATCCGGCATGTGCTGGTCCCCGGCCTGACCGATGACGCCGACGGCCTGCGGCAGCTGGGTGCCTTTATTAAAACGCTGCCCACCGTGCGCCGCGTAGAAATTCTGCCCTACCACACGCTGGGACTGTTCAAGTGGCAGAACCTCGGTATCCCGTACCCGCTGGACGGCGTGCGCGTACCCACGGCGGAGGAGGTCGAAACCGCGGAGCAGCTTTTGCATGTGCGCGATTATCCCGATGCACCCAAGGGCAGCACCGCAAAGTAATTTCTACAAAAATACTGGGGCAATACCGCATAATTCTAAGTGCCGATACGGCGAGCGAGGTACGGCAGCTGCTAAGCCAAAAGCGCAGATAATACTTTGTGTATTATCGAGCATTTTGGCAACGCAGATGCCGTGCCGCAGCCGCCGGAGCGGTGCTTAAGCCGTTAGGCGGGAATTATGCGGTGTTGCCCTGGGAATTATTTTGGGAAAATGCTTGACATCACTGCTGCAATATGGTAAAGTATATGCGTGGTTAGCGTCTACTAACCATAACCAACCTCGAACCGTCAACCGGCTGTTTGCCTCTCCGGTGCGGTTCCTGCCAATAACAGGCTGCGCCTCCGTTTTGGCGTTTTGCTCTGCGCCTTTTTAGCGGTCTGCTTATTGCGTTTTGCCCCCATCGTTCTCTGCTCCGGACGGTGGGGGATTTTTTTGTGCGAAGCGCAAAAAAATCGCAGACTGTCGAAAAACCTCCCTCTGCGAGGGAGGTGCCCCGAAGGGGCGGAGGGAGAGAACCTTGCCAGAGCCCGAAATATTTCGGGTAATCGTACAGTTCTCTCCCCCACCGCCTGCGGGCGGAGCCCCCTCGCAGAGGGGGCCAAGGGGGGAGCACACCTTTTTCGACACGCTGGAATTTTTTTGTGCTTCGCGCAAAAAAATCGCAGCATCACGGTAGGGGCCGGGCATGCCCGGCCCGCGGCCTGACGAAAGCGCCTGTCTGCGGGAACCACCCCGGGCGGATATAGAATCCGCCCCTACGGGAAATCGCTGCCGCCCCCTACAGCGGCGAACCGCGGGCGTACATCCCGCAAAACCATCTTTCAACAACAACCGCCGCCCGTCGTGGAAAACTTCCCCGGCGGGCGGCGGTTTATTGTGCGTAAATAGAGTTTACTTGCTGATCCTGTCGATCACGGCCAACTCGTCGGGCGTGAACGTCGTGTGCTCCACGGTCTTGATGTTGTCCAGAATCTGCTGCGTTTTGGAGGCACCGATCAGAACCGTTGTGACCTCGTCGTGGTGCAGCAGCCAGGCAAGGGCCATCTCGGCCAGGGTTTGACCGCGCTGCCGGGCAAGGTCGTTCAGGGCGCTGATCTGCGCAAGGCGCTCCGGCGTGATGTACTTCTCCTTCAAGAACCGCCCATCGGTGTGGACGCGGCTGTCGGCGGGGATGCCGTGCAGATAGCGGTCCGTCAAAAGCCCCTGCGCCAGCGGGCTGAAGGTGATGATGCCCTTGTGCAGCTTCGCGGCGGTATCCTTTAACCCGTTGTGCTCAATCGTGCGGTCAAAAATCGAATACCGGTTCTGGTTGATGACGAACGGTACATGCAGCTCGTCCAGAATGGCCGCGGCCTTTTCCAGCGTCGGGCCGTCGTAGTTGGACAGACCGGCGTACAGCGCCTTGCCGCTGCGCACGGCCTGCGCCAGTGCGCCCATCGTCTCCTCCAGCGGGGTGTTGGGGTCCATGCGGTGGTGGTAGAAAATATCCACATAGTCCAGCCCCATGCGCTGCAGGCTCCGGTCCAGGCTGGCCAGCAGATACTTGCGGCTGCCCCAGTCGCCGTAGGGGCCGTCCCACATCAGGTAACCGGCCTTGGTGGAGATGATCAGCTCGTCGCGGTAGACGCCGAGGTCGTCCCGCAGAATTTTACCAAAATTCCGCTCGGCAGCGCCCGGCTCGGGGCCGTAGTTGTTGGCAAGGTCAAAGTGGGTGATGCCGTGGTCAAACGCCGTGCGGCAGAGCGCGCGCATATTCTCATACGGGGCGGTGTCACCGAAATTATGCCACAGTCCCAGCGAGACAGCGGGCAGCATAAGGCCGCTGGCCCCGCAGCGGCGGTAGGGGATGACCTGATAGCGGTTTTGTGCGGCTTGGTACATGGGGGAAAGCCTCCTTTGCTTTTCTTTCATTATAATATCCGCGGCGGGTGCAGACAATGTGAAAGCTGCACAAAAAGCAGCATCAAAATTCGACACTTGACATAAATCCGATTTCGGACTATAATAGAATCCGAAATCGGATTTTAAAGAGGAAAGAGAATGGAAGAAAAGGAATCCCAGGCCCGCGCCCTGCTGGACAAAACGAACCGCCAGTTCAATGAGTGCAACGCCCTGTACCACGCGGCGGCGCAGCGGTGCGGCCTGTCGGACGCAGCGTTCTGGACGCTGTATGCGCTGGTGACGTCGTGCGAGCCGCTGACCCAGAACCGCATTGCGGCGGACTGGGGCATCCCCAAGCAGACGCTGAACTCCGCCGTGGCGGCTATGGTCAAAAAGGGCCTGCTGGCGCTTTGCCCGGGAAAAGGAGCCCACAGCGGAAAGATCGTGACCCTGACTGCCGAAGGCCGTGCGCTGGCCGAGCGCACCGTCGTGCCGGTCATCGCCGCCGAGGAGAAGGCCATCCGCGCCTTTGGCCTTGCAAGCGCCGAGGAAATGCACCGTCTGGCGCAGCGGCATCTGGAATGCCTGCAGCGGGAGTTTGAAAAAATTGCGCGGTAGGGGCCGGGCATGCCCGGCCCGCAGCATAACGGAAACAGAGAGGTAAAGGCAAGGTGCAGGGCCGGACATGTCCGGCCCCTACCGCGCGTGCCTGCCGCAAAAACAGGAGCATTTATGTCAAAATCAAACCAGATCCAGCTGTCCGACCACTTTACCACGGGGCGGCTGCTGAAATTCACGGCGTCGCCCATTATTATGATGATCTTCACGTCGATCTACACGATTGTGGACGGATTCTTTGTCTCGAACTGCGCGGGCAAAACGGCGTTCACGGCGCTGAACCTCATTTACCCCTATATCCAGATGCTGGGCTGCCTCGGCTTTATGATCGGCACGGGCGGCAGTGCGCTGGTCGCCATGACGCTGGGCATGGGCGATGAGAAACGCGCAAACCAGCTGTTCAGTATGCTGGCCGTTGCGACTGTGGGCATCGGCGCGATTTTCAGCGCCATCGGCCTGGCACTGCTGCGGCCCGTGGCGCTGCTGCTGGGCGCAACGCCCGAGCTGCTGCCCAGCTGTCTGCTGTATGGCCGCATTTTGCTGACATTCCAAACGGCGTTCATGCTGCAATACCTGTTCCAGAGCTTCTTTATTGCCGCGGAAAAGCCCAAGCTGGGCCTGTTCTTCACGGTGGCGGCGGGCGCGACCAACATGGTGCTGGACTTCGTGCTCGTCGGCGTGGCGGGTCTTGGGCTGGCCGGTGCGGCGTCGGCGACGGTCATCAGCCAGATGGTCGGCGGTGTGGCGCCCATTTTCTACTTTGCTAAGCGCCGTCCCGGCTGCCGCCTGTATCTCACAAAGCCGCTGTTCAGCCTGCGGGAGCTGTTCAAAGCCTGCACCAACGGCATCAGCGAGCTGATGACGAATATCTCGATGTCGCTGGTCGGTGCGCTGTACAACATGCAGCTGCTCAAGCTGTTCGGCGCGGACGGCGTTGCGGCCTACGGCGTGCTTATGTATGTGGGCTTTGTGTTCGCGGCGGTGTTCATCGGCTATTCTCAGGGCACAGCGCCCATTGTCAGCTACCACTTCGGCGCGGACAATAAGGACGAACTGAAAAACCTGCTGCGCAAAAGTGCGGGCATCATTGCGGTGGCCGGTGTGGCGATGCTGACTTCCAGTGAGCTGCTGGCCGAGCCGCTGGCCAAAATCTTCGTCGGCTACGATGCGGGGCTGCTGGCGCTGACGACCCACGGCATGAAGCTGTACTGCATCAGTTTTATCCTGTCAGGCTTCAACATCTTCGGCTCGGCGTTCTTCACGGCGCTGAACAACGGCACAGTGTCGGCGGCCATCTCCTTCCTGCGCACGCTGCTGTTCCAGGTCGTGTCCATCCTGACCCTGCCGCTTATCATCGGCGTGGACGGCATCTGGCTTGCGGTAGTTGCCGCCGAGGCCATGGCGCTGGTGTGTACGGCTGGGTTTATTGTGCAGGGACGCCGAAAATATGGGTATATGTAAAAAAGAGGGCGCGAAAGCGTCCTCTTTTTTGCGTTTCTTAAGGCTTCCCCCTCGGGGGAAGCTGCCGCCCGCAGGCGGCTGATGAGGGCAGAATCTGCCATTGCACCCCGTTAACGGGTAATATCCGGCACACTCGCCCCTCATCCGGCCTCGGGCGGGGCCTCGGCCACCTTCCCCCGCGGGGGAAGGCTACCTGGCTTATTCCTCCTCCTCATCCTCCAAAATCTCCTGCGCGACCTCGCCGCGGCTCATGCGGGTGTCCATGGCGCGCTTTTCGATCAGGCGGTGGGCGTCGGTCTCGGTGTAGCCTTTTTTCTCAATCAAATAGCACTTTGCGCGGTCCACCAGCCGCAGCTGGGCGATTTTGTCCAGCAGCTTTGCGTTCTCGGTCCGCAGCACGGCCAGGCGCTTGTAGCTGCTGGCCGCGATCTGCACGGCCTGCCGGAACTGTGCGCCGGTGAACGGCTTGGCCAGCACAAGCACGCCGAAATCCTGCAGTTTATCCGCGATCTGCTCCGCGGTGCCGGTCTTGGCCAGAAGGATGACGCCTGCGTCGGTCTTTTCCACGGCGTCGGTGCCCAGCTCGTGGCCGAACTCATCGGGCAGGGGCGTGTTGATGATGACGACCTCAAAGTCGTTGGTATCCATGCGGCGGCGCGCTTCGCCGCCGCTGGCGACAATCGTGGGGCGGGTATAGCCCAGCTCTCCGATATGCCGCGCCAGATATTCATTGGCGTTATTCCCCGCTGAAACGATCAGGGCTTTTGCCATAGGCTGCCCTCCCTTCCTGATAATTTACGATGAGGCTTTCGGACAGGCCGTAGGGCGGGGTGCCCCCACCCCGCCGTGGGCGTGTGCCGCACGGAAAAGTTTTCTCTCCGGGCACACGGGCACAGCGGCCTGAGGGCAGGCCGCCCTACGTACTCCCATAAAATCAAATGATCAGGAAGCTGTGCGCTCTTTCCCAGCTCTCGGTGTCGGGGGCACCCTCGGCGTCGTGGCAGAGCTGGGTCTGGTACTCAAAGTACTTGTTCATCAGGGCAACGGGCAGCTCACGGCTGATAAACTCGCTCTGCCCGGCCACGGTGATGGCCTCGCGCAGGGTGCGGGGCAGGCTGTCCAGACCCGCCGCGGCGCTGGGATGGAACAGATTGCGGTTCACGGCCTCGGGCAGGGGCAGGCTGTGCTCTATGCCGTCGAGACCGGCGGCCAGGATCAGGCCGATGACCAGATACGGGTTGCCCGCGGGGTCGGGCCCGCGCAGCTCAACGCGGCAGTACTCGCCGTGGGCGCTGGGCAGACGCACGAGCTGGCTGCGGTTCTGGCGGCTCCAGCTCACGTACAGCGGGGCCTCGTTTGCACCCAGGCGCGCGTAGGAGTTGGGCACAGGGTTGCAGAACGCCGTCAGCTCCCGCGCGTGGGCCAGGATGCCCGCCACAAAATGTCCGGCCTCGCTGTCGGGCGTAAAGGCACCGTCAAACAGGTTCTTGCCGTCCCGCAGCAGCGAGACATTGACATGCAGACCGCTGCCCGGCTGGTTGGCCAAAGGCTTGGGCATGAAGCTGGCAAACAGACCGTTGCGGGCCGCAATGGCCTTGACGGTGCTCTTGAAGGTGTTCAGATTGTCGGCGGATTTCAGCGCCGTCGTGTAGCGGAAGCAGACCTCGTTCTGGCCGTGGCCGCTCTCGTGGTGGCTGTGCTCGGGGTGCAGGCCCATTTCCTCAATGGCAAAGCAGATCTCCCGGCGGATGTTCTCGCCCTTGTCCAGCGGCGGGATGTCAAAATAGCCGCCTATGTCCAGCGGAATGCGGGTCGGGTTGCCGTGCTCGTCGGTCTCGAACAGGTAGAACTCGCACTCGCAGCCGACGTTGCAGACAAGGCCCATGGCGCGGGCACGCTTGGTGACGGATTGCAGGTAGCCGCGGCAGTTGCCCTCAAACGGCTTGCCGTTGGGCAGGGTGATGTCGCAGTACATGCGGATGACGCGGCCCTCGGTGGGGCGCCACGGCAGCACGGTGGCGGTGTCCGGGTCCGGCCAGAGCACAAGGTCGCTCTCCTCGACGTTCATGAACCCGGCGATGGACGACCCGTCGAAGCTGACACCCTCGGAAAAGGCGCGGGGCAGCTCACTGGCAAAAAGCGAAACGTTTTTCTGGTTGCCGAAAATATCGCAGAACGTCAGTTTGGCAAACTTGACGTCGTTATCCTCCACAAAGTTGAGAATGTCCTGTGCGGTGCGTTTCATAGGAACCTCCTGTAAAAGCCTTCCCCTGCGGGGGAAGGTGGCGCGAAGCGACGGATGAGGGGTGAGTGTGCCGCGGCAGACCGTGAACGGGTCGTATGGCGAGGCTGCCCCTCATCAGCCGCCTGCGGGCGGCAGCTTCAGTCTCCGCGCTAAGAGCCGCCTCCGGCGGTTGCGCTTCGACACGCGCCTGCGGGCGCAGCCCCAAGGGGGAAGCCGCAGATACTCGAAAGGCCCACCTTGAGCGGGCGGGCCTTTCGAGCTGGTGTAAGAAATAGGAAAAGGAGAATGGCGATTGTAAAAGGGTGTAACCTTACACCCGGCTGCGTCTTCACTGTGCGGGGCGGGGGCGCGGCCAGTAAGGAAAATGGCGTGGTGTGGGCGGGCTGTTGCTTGCGGGGAAACAACCCAACCCGTAGGGGCGCATTCTATATGCGCCCGTCAACCGGCAGCCTCTTGCGGGCGGATACGGGACCCGCCCCTACAAAAAGCGCGGGAGAAAATCACTCGGTATAGAACAGCATACGGCTGTAGCAGGGCAGGGGCCAGTAATCCTCATCGACGATGCTCTCGGCCTCGTCGGCGGCGGCACGCAGGGCATCCATCGCGGGGATGACCTCGTCGTGGAAGGCGTGTGCCTTGGCGGCCTCGTCGTCCATGGCGCTGACCTTGTCGGTAGCGGCCTGCAGGGCGTCGGTGGCGTCGGACATCTCGTCGGTGTACTTGCTCAGGGCGGTCAGGACCTTCGTCTCGGCCTTGGTGGAGATGCCCTCCACAGCGGCGGTCTTGGCGGCGGCTGCGCCGGCGACCTCGCCCATGTAGGCGGTGGCGGCGGGAATCAGCTGCTTGTTGGCGATCTTGAGCATCGTGCGGGCCTCGATGTTGAGGATCTTGGAGTAGTGCTCCATCTCGACCTCGTAGCGGCTCAGCATCTCGGTCTTGGTCAGGACGCCGAACTCCTCCATCAGGGCAATGTTCTTCTCGTCCTTCAGCGCGATCATCGCGTCGGGGGTGCACTTGCGGTTCGGCAGGCCGCGGCGCTCGGCCTCGACCTCCCATGCCTCGCTGTAGCCGTTGCCGTTGAAGATCACGCGGCGGTGCTCGTTCAGCGTCTTTTTGACCCAGGCGGCAGCCGCGCACTCAAAGTCAGCGGCACCGGCGGTCTCGGCCACGAACTCCTTCAGGCTCTTGGCGACGGCGGCGTTCAGGATCGTGTTCGCGTCGGACAGGTTCTCGGCGGAGCCGGGCATACGGAACTCAAACTTGTTGCCGGTGAAGGCGAACGGAGAGGTACGGTTGCGGTCCGTGGTGTCCTTGCTGAACTTGGGCAGGACGTCAACGCCCAGGTCCATCTTCATCTTGACGGGGCCGGCATAGGGGGAATCGGTGCAGATGGCATCGATAACGGCCTCCAGCTCCTCACCGACGAAGATGGAAATGATGGCCGGGGGTGCCTCGTTGGCGCCCAGACGGTGATCGTTGCCCGGGGTGGCGACGGAGGTGCGCAGCAGGTCGGCGTAATCGTCAACGGCCTCGATGACCGCGGACAGGAACACCATGAACTGCAGGTTTTCCATCGGGGTGTCGCCGGGATCCAGCAGGTTCTCGCGCTTGGTGCTGATGGACCAGTTGTTGTGCTTGCCGCTGCCGTTGACGCCCTCGAACGGCTTCTCATGCTGCAGGCAGACCAGACCGTGCTTGTCGGCGATCTTCTTCATCATCTCCATCGTCAGCAGGTTGTGGTCGATGGCGACGTTGGTGATGTCGTAGATGGGGGCCAGCTCATGCTGGCAGGGGGCGACCTCGTTGTGCTTGGTCTTGGCGGGAACGCCCAGCTTCCACAGCTCCTCGTCCAGCTCCTTCATAAAGCCGGAGACGATGGGGCGGATCGTGCCGAAGTAGTGCTCCTCCAGCTCCTGGCCCTTGGACGGGGCAGAGCCGAACAGCGTGCGGCCGCACAGCACCAGGTCCAGGCGCTTCTGGTAGTCCTCCTTCTTAATAAGGAAGTACTCCTGCTCGGGGCCGACGGTGGTCGCGACGCGGTCCACGTCCTTGCCGAACAGCTTCAGCACCTTGCAGGCCTGGTCGGAGATGGCCTGCATCGAGCGCAGCAGCGGGGTCTTTTTGTCCAGTGCCTCGCCGGTGTAGGAGCAGAACGCAGTGGGGATGCACAGCGTATCGTCCTTCACGAAAGCGTAGCTGGTGGGGTCCCAGGCGGTGTAGCCGCGGGCCTCGGCGGTGGCGCGCAGGCCGCCGGAGGGGAAGGAGGAGGCGTCCGGCTCACCCTTGATGAGCTCCTTGCCGGAAAACTCCATGATGGCGGTGCCGTCCGGCTGGGGGCTGACAAAGCCGTCATGCTTCTCACTGGTGATGCCGGTCAGAGGCTGGAACCAGTGGGTGTAGTGGGTGGCGCCCTGCTCAATGGCCCAGCGCTTCATGACGCTGGCCACGACGTTGGCGACCTCAAGGTCCAGCGGCTGGCCCTTCTCAATCGTCGCCTTGAGGCTCTTGTAGGTCGAGCTGGGCAGACGCTCGCGCATCTCATGCTCGTTGAAGACTTTGCTGCCGTAAAGTTCCATAACGGTTGCTGCCATACTTCTTACTCCTTTATTTCCTCTATTTACAGAAAAAGGACGCTGCGAAAACACATTCGCAGCGCCCTTGCTGTTATGCCTCTATTATACGGGGTAAGCGGGCAAAATGCAACTGGCAATCTGACGAAAGAAGAAATGATTTTTTGGTTGAAATACGGCAATACTGTGAACTGTGCGCGAGAGACGGAATGTGGTATACTAAGAGCAGGTCGGATGGCCGCAGGCGCAACGACTGCTGCGCAGCGCCGTAGGGGCCGGGCATGCCCGGCCCGCTGCTGTACGGCATTGCAGCGATAACGGATAGGTTGAGGGCCGGACATGTTCGGCCCCTACAGGGAGGCAGGGGCTCATTATGGAAATCGAACGCAAATGGATGGTCACGGGCTGGCCGGAGGGGCTGACCCAGACTTCGGACTATCAGATGGATCAGGGCTACGTCAGCGTGCGCCCCACGGTGCGCATCCGGCGCGAGGCCCTGCAGGGCGGGCGCACGGCGCTGGTGCTCTGCTTTAAAGGGGCGGGCACCCTGAGCCGCGAGGAGATCGAGACCGAAATCGACGCCGAGCTGTTCGCAAAGCTCGAGCATTTAATAGGTAAGCCGCTCATCCACAAGGAGCGCCGCGGCTACCGGCTGCCCGGCGGGCTGACGCTCGAGGTCAACTGCGTGGACCCCGACCTGCCCACGGCTTTCTGGTACGCCGAGGTCGAGTTTGAAACCGAAGCCCAGGCTCTTGCCTGGGACCCCGCCGCCGCGGGCCTTGCCGACTACCTGCACGACGAGTGCACCGGCAAGCCCGGCAGCAGTATGGGGGAGTACTGGCTGCAGACGCGAAAATAAGGAAACTTTCCCCCGTGGGGGAGGTAAAAATTTGTATTTGTAAAATCTCCGCCCCCACCTTTACAAACGCCCTTGAAACGACTACAATGTTAGTATATTTACTACAACAGGAAAACCTGAAAAGGAGCAATGGAATGAAACGTGTTCTGCTTGTGATCGCAGCGCTGCTCTCCCTGACAGTGCTGCTGGCGGCCTGCAAAAAGAGCGGCGATACCATCTCGACCTCCACCGCGGAAAGCACACCCGCAACTGTGGAGGCGACCCCCGCTCCCACCGAGCTGCCCCCCTATGAGGCCAACGTCCTGACCGGTGAGCCGAAGGGTGCTGACTACCCCGAGGGCCAGCGCATCACCGCCGTGATGGTCAACAACATCGTGGCGGCCCGCCCCCAGCGCGGTCTGTCCAAGGCCGACATCCTGTTTGAGATCAAGGTCGAGGGCGGCATCACCCGTTTCATGCCTGTCTTTACCGATTATAAGACCGTCGGCGAGGTCGGCCCCGTCCGCTCGGGCCGCGACCAGTTCTTCCGCCTGATCCTGCCCTGGCAGGCGCTCTATGTCCATGAGGGCCAGTCCGTCGTCATGCAACAGTACGCCATCGACTACGACTACGGCAAGCTGAACAACAACGACGGTGCCAACGGCTACCGCGATTATGGCCGCGTCAACTGGGCCGGCAAGAGCTACAACGCCGGTTCTCTGGCGCTGGAGCACACGATGTACACCAACGCCGACAACATCGCAAACTATATCAGCAGCCAGAACGTGGACATGAACCGCACCTACAACTCCACCTTCTTTAACTTTGTGGATTACCGCCTGGGCACGACCCGCGACCTGTCCAACAGCCTGGACAGCGCCTACAGCGATAAGTACGGCCCCGTCGTCTCCGACGGCCAGTATATCGAGATCGAGCACAGCCAGTCCTACAAGACCCGCTTCATCTACGACGAGTCCACCAACGAGTACAAGATGCAGCAGAACTACTCCGACGGCCAGTGGCGCGATACCGTGGACGAGGCCGCCGACAACAAGGTGCTGACCTTCCCCAACGTCATCGTGCTGTACACCGACATCCACACCTACCCCGGCCACGAGGCCAAGGACCTGCAGTACGTTGAGTACGCATGGGGCGGCATCGGCTACTACTGCTACGGCGGCAAGTGCGAGAAGATCTACTGGCAGAAGGGCACCCCGCTGGAGGCCCTGCGCCTGTACTACCTGAACGAGGACGGCACCTGCAGCGACACCCCGCTGGAGGTCAACACCGGCAAGAGCTATGTGGCCGTGACCGACGTAGACTTTGCCGGGAACTTTGTCCACAGCACGCTGGACGGCGTCAACCTGTCCACCGCCACGACCCAGACCTACGAGAAGAGCTATGTCGAGGACGACGCCAAGGCCGGTGAGACCCTCGGCTCCTCCACCGACGACCTGACCGCAGCCGCCACCGGCAGCGGCGAGGCTGAGACCACCGAGGCTCCCGCGCAGGAGACTGTGACCGAGGAGGCCCCGGCGCAGGAGGAAACGCCCGCTGAGGAGGCCCCCGCCGAGGAGACTCCCGCAGAGACCACCGATGCCCCGGCGGATGAGACCCCCGCGGAATAATTGAATCTGCCCGTACAACGTGGCTCGCCCGGCGGCGGGCCGCGTTGTTTGTTTACAGAGAGGTATTATATATGAGGAAATTGCAGGCATGGGGCGGCGCTGCGGCGCTGCTGGCGGAGGCCGTCAAGAAAAAAACACCCGTGTGCTACGAGGATCTGGGACCGGAGGCGATTTGCCGGCTGGAGGTGGAGAATTTCTACGCTATCGTAGGCATCGACAGCCGGGGGAATACCATCATTCGCTGAAAAAAGCCGCCCGCCGGGGCGGCTTTTTTATGCCCTGCGGAGGGACATGGCATGGGAGTTGCTATTACAATTTGACAGAAAACCGGAGCATACCGGACAAAACAGGAGGGAAACACTATGCGTTTTCAGGAAATGATCGAGACCGTGGACACCCATACCGGCGGCGAACCGACCCGGATCATTCTCAGCGGCATCCCCAAGCTGGAGGGAAATTCTGTCCGGGAGAAGCGGGACTATTTCAAGGAACACTATGACTATATCCGCACACGGCTGACCTACGAGCCCAGAGGCCATGCGGGGATGCTGTGCGCTGCGGTGGTGCCGCCCACCATGCCGGAGGCGGATTTCGGCATCTTCTACATGGACGACGTGCAGTATCTGGATATGTGCGGCCATGCCAGCATCGGCGTAGGGACTGCCCTGCAGGAAATCGGGCTGGTGCCCAAGGCCCATCGGGACCGCTACGCCATCGAGACCCCGGCGGGTCTGGTGTGGATCAAGAACAATTTCAAGGAGGACTATGTGTACAGCACCACCGTCCGCAACGTCAACAGCTACGTCATTGAAAACGAACTGCGGATCGACGTGGATGATGTGAAGGATGTGCCGGTGAATCTGGCCTACGGCGGCAACGTGTTTGCTATCGTACCGGCGGCCCGGTTCGGCATCAAGATCCAGCCCTCCTATATGGAGCGCATCAAGCATTATTCCGCCCGTATCCGGGAGGTCATTGCAGAGAAAGGCATTGCCGTGACGCTGGTTCAGTGGTATGATGAACCTAAGTCCAAGGAGGCGGACCTGCGGGTGGTCCACAGCTCCGGGTATGGCTCTCCGGATCGCTCCCCCGGCGGCACCGGCACCAGCGCCAAGGTGGCGTGGCTGTGCGCCAACGGGAAGCTGGCCATCGATGAGCCCTTTATCCACGAGGGTATCGTGGATGCACCCTTTATCGGCATGGTGAAGGGCGTCGAGGAGAAGAACGGCCGCACGGAGTATCTCACGGAGATCACCGGACAGGCCCGCATCACGGGCTTCCACAAATTTGTGTTTGCAGACAACGACGACCTGCGGGAGGGCTTCTATTTCGATTGATGCTCCGGCAGGCGGAAAGGACGGATGGGATGAGGTATCATGACGAGCGCCTGCGCTGGCTGCAGGAGAACTTCAGCTACATCGATTCTGTCACCATGATCGACGCCACTGGCAAGATCACTGTGAAGGAACGCTACAATCCCCGATATAGCGATGTGGAGAATGCTGCGGATAACGAGTGGTGTCTCAACCGCAACCTGCTGGAGGTGTTTCCCTCCCTGAGCCACAGCGACAGCACCTTATTGCAGGCCCTGCAGAAGGGCGAGTTGCTGTACCGGGAGAATCAGTGTACCATCAACCACTCCGGCAAGAAATCCGTGACCAACAACGTGACCTTTCCTATCATCAGCCGGGGAAAGATCATTGGGGCCGTGGAACTGTCACGGGATGTGACCCACTATGAGGGGGAGCGGACGGCTCTGGCGGCCCGGCCGACGCCCAAGCGCCGCTCCGGCACCGAGGCCAAGTGGATGCTGGAGGATATCGTTACCCAGAACAGCAAGATGCTGGAGATCAAGCGCACCATTGCCAAGGTGGCGGACAGCCGCTCCTCGGTGCTGGTGTACGGCGAGACGGGCACGGGAAAGGAGCTCATCGTCTCGGCGCTGCACAATGCCGGCAGCCGCAAGGATCAGCCCTTTGTGGCGGTGAACTGTGCCGCCCGGAGAGTATTCTGGAGGGACTGCTGTTCGGTTCCCAGAAGGGGGCGTTTACCGGGGCGGAGAACAAAAAGGGGATGTTTGCCGAGGCCAACGGCGGCACCATCTATCTCGATGAGATCAACTCCATGCCGCTGCTGCTTCAGGCGAAGCTGCTGCGGGTGCTGCAGGAGAAATCGGTGACACCGCTGGGAGCCTCCAAGTCGATCCCGCTGGATGTACGCATCATCGCATCCACCAACCGGCCGATCAGCGAGG
>ERZ779890.3270-NODE-3270-length-14623-cov-10.811093_pt1 | contig 14623 bp, 11 predicted proteins | sample MGYA00511553_ERZ779890 | MGnify/ENA primary metagenome ERZ779890 (study PRJEB29588, sample SAMEA2152064) | human gut metagenome | biome: human gut; feature: human-associated habitat; material: faeces | place: Denmark | collected 2008/2010 ...
AGCATCAGAGATTTGAACTCTGGCGGCGCTACAAACGCCCTATCGCATTTCGAGTGCGACCCCTTCGACCTCTTGGGTAATGCTCCCTATAGTAATCCCCCAAAATCTTCTCCGGAAAAAGGAGAGAAAAGTAGGAGAGAACAGCAAATATTTAATTGTAGAAAACAGTGGATTTTTGACGATGGGTCGTTAGAAAATCAGCGACAACTTCCAAAATGCTTGCTTGATTTCGAGTGCGACCCCTTCGACCTCTTGGGTAATGCTCCTTATGTTAATCTCCAAAAATCTTTCCCGGAAAAAGGAGAGAAAAGTAGGAGAGAACAGCAAATATTAAGTTGTAGAAAATGTGCAGATTTCAACGATAATACAATGGAAAATCAAGAGGAGTTTCCAAAATGCCGACTTGATTTCGAGTCAAGTACATCAAGGTATTCGTCTTATATCTCTTTATTCCGCTTTGCGTTGAAACGTCTGTTTTCTGTTCTTACGCTTGTTTTTGATATTTTGACTTATTTCGTTTTATATGTTGCCCGTGGCTGTTTGGGCAACATTTGGGCAACAATCGTTTTTCGGGCAACACTTTTTGGCACAACACAGGGAAAATTGAAAATTTGTACAGAATTTGAAGATTTGGCTATATTTCAGTCCAAATCTTTTTTCTTTGTATGGAGATTTTACCGTGAAAAACACAAATTCTGCTGCTGAAAGTGGTGCTTTTGTCCGTAAAACGCGCGGATACTCTGTTGTGCAGAACGAGGCACTGTTCAACGATAGCTTATCCATGAGCGCTAAAGGGTTGTATGCCTTGATTGCTGCCCGTATTGATTATACCGCAGTACCGCTGACAAAGCAATGGCTGATGAACCACTGCACCGAGGGCGAACGCGCCTTTAATCGTGCATGGGATATGTTGAAAAATAATGGCTATTTGGTTGCGCACGTTCGTCCGGCAAATCGTGGACGATTCTGCTATGAGTATGAACTGCGCGATTCCAATAACGGTTGGAACGGTGTGTATTTAATCTATTACGATGCACAGGGAAACATCAGCAATACCAATCTGACGAAAGCCAACCACACCCTACAAAATGTACCTACTGGTATGACCACTACCCACAAAACCGCACCAGTGGTAACCGCACCTGTGGTAAGCGCAGTGGCGGTAATGTAGGCAGTATTATAATTACTATAATTAAATACTCTTAGTAATTACTATATCAAATACTATAAATAAGCTATCTGAAAAAGAAAAAGGACAGTGCAGAAAATTTGCCGCACAACAGTCTCTCTTTTTCAGAAGGCTTGCAGAATGAAAGGGTTACACAATGAAAATGGAATATGTGAATGTAAACGGCTATCTGATTCCAAAGTTGGAAAATGGTCCAATCACAGACAGCACCATTGGAAAATACGGCATGATGCGAGCGCGATACCTTGATGAGCATCGACCAATGGAGCGCGACCAGATGTTGTTGGATGGAACGCTGGCACAGCACCTCACGAACATTGACTGCGAGGCACATCGTCAAGTTGAAAGTCTTACCAAAGTATTGGCAGCGGAAGCCAAAATCAATGAAAAAATGAAACGTTGTAACCCGCTGGAATGGGCAGCAGCTATGCAAGGCTTGCAAGCACAGGCCGAAGAAATTGTGTGTGCTGAACTGATTTACGCAGAGGAAAACACGAACGATTCACTCTCTTTACCGGGAAAGTGATAGCGTTCCCGGACAGTGCGGCAAGCACGTCGTTATGCTGTCATGCCAGCATAACGACCGTTTGTTAGGGGCAAGCCCCTAAGACCCCAATAGGAGAAAGCAAATGTTAAAACGCCAAAAACAAGTAACGGTACGTTTTACCGAAGAAGAATACCATCAACTGAAAAATAAATGCGATGCAGCCGGTATGAAGATGGAGCCATTTCTCCGAGCGTTGGTTAGTGGCTGTACAATACGCGAACGCCCGCCGGATAGCTATAAAGCCTTGGCAGCACAGGTAGCCGCAGTCGGCAACAATTTGAACCAGCTTACTCGGCTGGCTAACAGTACAGGCAAGATTGAAAATGCTCAACTTGCCGAGGCGAGCCGCATCATGCAGCGCATCTGGCAGTTTATGCAGGAGAAAAGTTAATGGCTATTACAAAGATTTTGCCCGTTCGTGGGCAACTAAAAGGCTGCTTAGACTATGCTGCCAATCCGCAAAAGACAGAATATTTCAGTACGGCAGATATGCAGCGGTTAATCGGCTACACACAGAACAAGGATAAAACCGAACACCAGCTTTATGTTTCGGGCTTTAATTGTATGCCGCAAAATGCTTATTGCATTATGCAGGCAACGAAACAACGATGGGGCAAGCCTTTGAACGGTGGCAATGTGGGCTATCACATTATTCAAAGTTTTAAGCCCGGAGAAGCAACGCCGGATCAAGTGCATGAAATTGGCTGCGAATTCGCACGGCGATTCTTAGCAGATCGGTTTGAATGTACCGTCAGCACCCATTTAGACAAAGGCCACTTGCATAACCATATTGTTGTAAACTCGGTTTCGTTTATGGATGGTCGAATGTTTCGTAATGATTTTACTACTTACTACAAGGGTATTCGAGCTATTTCCGACGAACTGTGCCGCGAAAACCGCTTGTCGGTTGTAGAAACAGACGGACACGGGAAATCTTACGGCGAGTGGAAACATGAAAAAGAGGGCACACCTACGCTACGCGGTATGGTAAAAGCCGATGTGGAAATGGCGATGGCTTCCGCAGACAGCTTTGCCGGATTTATTGCAGAGTTGCAGCAAATGGGTTATAAGGTGAAATACGGACCGAAGGTTACACATATGGCTGTGCGCCACAAAGATGCACAGAGAAATATTCGATTGGATAAGATTAGTCCGCGCTTCAGCGAGGATGCCCTGCGGAGTTACTTCCAAGAGTTGCGTAAACTTCCGTCCGCAATGCAGCAAGAATACAAGCAGCAAACAGTACCTCATCCACCACGCTGGCAGCCGAAAGAGCTGCCTATGCCTGTTCGCTGCCGCGCACGGTGTCGCAGCAAGCTGAGCCATAATTGCCGCAAAATCACCGGCTTTATGGCTTGCTATTATCGCTACTGCGCATTGCTGAGAAAAGCATATAAAGGCAAAGTCGGCAAGCGGTGCTATTACCTGCTGCGTGATGATTTCCTGCGGTACAATCGCTATCGGCGGCAATGCGACTTTTTATGGAAGCATCGAATTACAACACTTGACGAGCTTTTGACTTGTAAGGAGAACCTGCAAGCCGAATATAACGACCTTACGGCGCGGCGTAAGGCACTCTACCGTAGTAAGAAGGGCAAAGTCGTCAGTATTAACCGTTCAGAACAAATACAGGCGCTTACAGCCCGTATTAGAGCATTGCGGCGAGATATTGCAACCTGCGTGGATATTGAGATGGATTGCGAAGCAGTGCGGAATAAGGTGCAGCGGGCAGCACCGCTACGGAATGAAAAGTGCCAAGAAAATATATATCGCAGCCGCTTCTAAACTTAGTAATCACGCTGCCACCGCATTTGCGTTCACGCGCTCTATTGCCTGCCGAATCCCTGCCCACACGGACAAATCGGTAAACACTTCCACAATGCTGCCGTGGTCGGTAAACGGAGCTTCCTGCAAGACGGACAAATCTTTCATCATACCGTTATGAACAATGTACTCTACAATCTGGTTCACAAAATAAATCTGTCTGCTGTCGAGACTGGTATCGTTCAAATACTGTGCAAAAGCCTCTTTTGCAGCGTTCATCTCAAGGCCGACAATCTCCCGCACAAACTCGCCCAAGGGCTTTTGACCATACTCGGCTTCGTAATCCTGCTTTGTGCCAATCTCGTTCCACAGAATTTCTTCCAGTGCCTTTACGTCCTCACCATTCAGCGGAATGTTGCTTTTTAGCTTGGCAATAACGGCGTTATCCGTATGCTGCCGCACATAAAATTCTGCCTTGGCCTTGTAATTTTTTAAGTCATCGTTTTCCAACTCGGACTCGTTCCAATCTTCGGACAGAATTGCGTCATCGAAATTGGTATCATAGCGAACTTTTACGATAGGAATATACTTGATAAGGTCGCGTAGGTTTTCGCGGATATGCTCAAATTCGTTAATCCCGGCTGTTTCCAAATAATCCGTGTGCAAAATCTTATTGAGAAGATCAGATTGTGCCATGATTTCCGGAATGTTTGCAACAGATGCAACGGCAGCAACCTTTTTCATCAAGTCGCTACGTGCCTTGCCATACTTTTTTCCTGCAAGGTAGGCAAGCTCTATGCCGTACATCAGGGCATCAAAGCGCATCGCCTTGGGGTCATCTTCTTCTGGGGTAATCAGCGGCGCTAACTCCTGCCCCATCAGCAAGGTGTCCTCATAGGTCAGAGCGGCGTAGTTATCCGCGTTGGCATACAATTCCACATATTTCAAGTGCTGGCGCACAGCAAAGTTGTCTTTATTCAACTCCTGTACTTTGCGCACCATATCATCCACAAGTGCCTTGCGGAACGCAATCAAATCGGTGGTCTGATATGCCAAATCTTGCAACTTAAAAGCAATCTGCGCTTTCAAGTGGAAAATCGCCCCTTGCAGCGCAATCATGTTAGCAGTGGGTTTCCCCTTGCTCATGCGGAAAAACTCAAAGTTCCCGCAGAAGTCAAAGATATAAAATTTGTCTTTGTCCTTGCCGTCCAACAGAGTAGGGCAAAGGCGTGTACCGCGGCCAATCATCTGCCAGAACTTTGCCTTGCTCATGACTTTCTTGAAAAACACAAGGTTCAGCACTTCGGGCACATCGATACCTGTGTCCAGCATATCTACAGAAATTGCAATCTGGGGCAGCTTTTTCGGGTCAGAGAATTCATCAATCGCGCTTTGGGCATAGGTCATATAGTTGTCAATGACCTTGGCAAAGCCGGGCAAATGGGGGTATTCTTTATTGAATATCTCCAATATTTTTTCGGCATGGGAGTGGTTCTTTGCGAAGATGATTGTCTTTCCCAACTTGTTACCGTAGTCGATTTTGATGCCCTTGGTCATCAGGGTATCCAGCACTTTGCGGATCGTATCTTCGTTAAAAATCCACTCGTTCAGTGCAGATGAGCCGATACGTTCCGGCAAATCGCCGTTTTCATCTTCAAAAGTATCCTCGTAGGCCTGCTTGTCCTCATCTGACAGGTCATCGTACACGATGCCCTGCTCGATAAACTTCAACTTTGTTTCAACGGACAAAAAATCTACGAGATACCCATCTTTAACAGCCTGCGCCAGCTCGTAGCCATAGGTGGGAACACCGTTTTCCAATTCAAAAATTTCATAGGTGTTCTTGTCGATTTCATCCTTGGGCGTTGCGGTCAAGCCGACCAACGGCGCGTCAAAGTAGTTGAAGATGTCCTTGTACTTGTTGTAAACCGAGCGATGTGCCTCATCGCAGATGACCAAGTCAAAGTGTCCGCAGGTAAACAGCTTGCCGTTCTCATCCTGTACGCTGTCAATGACATTGTACATGGTTTGGTAGGTGGAAAACACACAATGCGCCGTGTAGTTGTCCTTTTCTTCGCAGAGGTTCGTAACGGATAAGTCCGGCAGCAGGTTCACAAAGCTGCGCTTTGCCTGAGTGACAAGACTGTTGCGGTCCGCCAGAAACAGGATGTTTTTTACCCAGCCATGTTGCAGCAGCACATCGCACAGGGCAATCACCGTGCGTGTTTTGCCGGAGCCGGTAGCCATGACCAGCAGAGCCTTGCGGCGGTTGCGGGTAAAGGCATCACAGGTCGCTTTGATAGCACCCTCTTGGTAATAGCGTCCGGCAATACTGCGGTCTACCATCACATTCCGCAGGCTGGTGCGCATGGATTGCAGGTTGAACAGCTTTTCCAAATCGCGTTTGGAATAAATGGCAGCGCACTTGCGTTCGGGGTAAATCGTGTCGGTAATGCGTGTTTCAAAGCCGTTGGTCAAAAAGATGACCGGGCGACGGTGATACTTCTTTTCCAGCAGATCGGCATACAATTTTGCCTGCTGGCGACCTTTTGCCACATCCACACAGGTGCGCTTTGCTTCTACCACAGCCAAAGGACGGCCATCATCGCCGTAAAGCACATAGTCGGCATAACCTACCTCGGATTTGTTGGGCATACCGGGCAGTTCCACCTCATTCTGCCAGTCCTTGCCCTCAGTCCAGCCTGCATCGGCGAGCATGGTATCAATGTACAGCTTGCGGGTCTTATACTCGGACAGATCAAGCGGTTTGGGGACATAGGTCTGCTGCTGCTCGGCACGGCGGGCGGTGAGTTCCTCTTTCAGTGCGGCGTTTTCTGCGATGAGGGTAGCAAGGTCAATGTCCTTTTCTTCGTCAGGCTGCACTGCGGGGGCTTCGGCGGGCTGCTCCAGCAGGGCGCGGTCAAAATGTCCGGCAGTATAGTTTTCCCCATAGCAATACGCCACAAAATCAAGGAAAATGTACAGGTTTTCAAGGCATAGTCCGGCCTGTTCTTCGGTGACTTTTTTGCCGCTGTGGGCGGCATTGTTCCCCATGCGGCGGATAAAATCCATGCGCCGCCAGATGTCTGTGCCGACAATATCCCGGAAATCCTCGGCGTTCATCAGGCTGACCAGCGTGTCCTGATACGGCATGACCAACGCCTTATCCACCGAGTACATCCATTTTACGGCAAATTCCATCGCCCTGCGGCAGTTGAGGACGCAGGCGGATGGGTCAATAGAAAATATCCTTTCCGCTGCAATTGCTGCATCGGCAAAAGAATCAAATGTCCGTTTCGATTTCAAAAAATCAAAGTTTGTCATAATATCACTCCTTGGAGGATGAAACGATCGAGTTTATCACATCAAATATTTTTTGAAATTCGTCAAACGAGAATCCCTTAAAGGAATCTTTTTCTTCACAGATTGCATTGACAAATGCTGATTTCGAAATGCTGTAATCTCCTGTCCCATCAGCATTCATCACATAGTTATTGCTTTCATGCTCAATGATTTTAATTGTGTCTGCAACTCTCGCTCCACTTTTATAATATAAGGATCGATTGCTCTTGCATACACCTGTTTTATAGAATTCGTTTCCAATAAAGAGTCTTTTACCTTCAAGTTCGGTTTTTATCTCTTCATCTGTAAAATAGTGTTCAATAGATATTTGGTCGATTTCCGCGCGAGCGTGTGGCACAGGAATAGAAAAAGCAAAAATGTTTTTTCCTATTTTCACAAATTTCTCATTACGTATGTCTACTCTTGAACCATTTATTTCTGTAAGTAAAGGCGTGTCTCTATCAAACATACCAATAATCACTTGATTGGATTGCACATTATCTCGAAGGCTATGTAAGAAGTTCAAAAGTACTGTATTATTACTTGTTCCGTCAGAAATTATAGGCTGAATATCATATGCTTGGAACTCCGTCAGACCCAGTTTGAAAGCGGCTTGTTTTAGTAATTGAGCATCCGTTTTTCCCTCGGTAAGTATCATTGGCTTTGATAGGGTTTGAATTGTGCTCCGTAGATCGGAAATCTCTTTTTCCTTGGATTCGCTAATGTCCTGCATTGCTTTTAATTTTTCAAGAAAGCCTCTATACAACGCTATATAACCCAGTTCCTCATCGATAGGCGTATTTTCGTCCATCAAAATCGTCTTTCCATCTTTATTTCCAACCAGAACAATTTTCTTGTTATCTCGCTCCTCAAAGAAAGCCGGAGAATGGGTGGTTATAAATACCTGACAATTTTGACAGTAGACCTCGTCAAACTCTTTCGCAACCTGCATACATCTACAATATTCATAGGAGTTTTCAGGCTCTTCAAATCCCCAAATAAAGATATTTTTTGAATGTTTCGCAACATAATTCAAAATTTTGGGGATATAGTGCGCCTTAATACCATCACCACGCTTATCAATGCTGATTAAACCATTGTTCGTTTGCGTATTTACTTGAAGAAGCCCATGTGTGTAGTTTAATGTATTGGGCAATTCCACAAAATTCTTTATTCCGGTAGCATCTTCAAAATCTTTTTGCAATTCACCAATAACATTTTGGACCGCGTGATTGGCTTCATTAATAGGTGTATCTAATATTTTCTTATTCTTTGACGAAAATAAGCTTTCCTGTAATAGATTTAGAGTTTCTTTAAAAACCTGTTCGTCTTTTATCGCCGGAACATAAATATAGCGAATTCTATTCAGAAAAGTGCTAAGAGAGGTATTTGTAGTCTTTTCTGAGAATTTTTTCCCGTGCTTTTTTGAAAACTGTTCCATTCGTGCTAGAACATCCGAAGTCATTTTACATTCCGAGGAATGCATGTCCCATCGTTTGGTAACAGAAAAGCTGGGCGGCAGTGAGTTTTCCATTCTATTCCCGCGCAAAAATCGAATCGATATAGAGATAAACTGTTGACCTCGGATTGTATCCTTCTTCACTTCATCTCTGCGAATATTGGAATAGTCCTCAACAAAATCAAAATTATGAAGATAGTCGGATTGTTGACAAAAAAATAAGTTCAGTGCTTTTAATATGTTTGATTTTCCAACATCATTTCTTCCAGAAACAATTGTTATATCTTCGCATTGTCCGATGTTTAATGTATAGACTGATCGGAAGTATCGAATGGTAATGCTATCTATTATTTTCATTTTTTCTCCTAAAAATTGTTTTTCCTAGAATATATTTAATTGTTAAGATTCTCAAAGTTTTATGCAACAACTTTTGATTTGTCGAGCTGCTCCACAAATAAAGCAAAGCAATTCTGCGTTTCAATCGGCGGCACCATAACTCTAAGCTTTTTAAGCATTGCTATTGACAAATACGCAACTGTCGAGCCAGCCTGCATACCGTCAATCTGCTTTCTGAATCCGGGCATTGTAAACAAATATTGCAAGTATAGTGGTGTAATTCCATCAACATAACTGCTTAGCCAGCTTATCATTCCGTCTTGGAAGTAGAATTTATCTTCATCCTTGATTATGTAGCATCGTCCAAGAGTGCCGCGTGAGGTAACGAGAATGTCACCCGTGGTCGGAACAAGCCCAGCATTTTTTAGCTCCACATATCTTTCTTCTGGAATGAATAATCCGCTATCGGCAACACCAATGTCCATTTTACTTATGAGATCAGAAATTCGCCAAAATGGAATGCCCTCTTGACTTTGTTCGTTTTGATAAATTCTCTTGCTTGAACCAACATCACATAGTGTCCCAAGCTCTTCTGTGTCCCATCCAAAAGTGTTAAACTCCGGGTCCCCAAACAATTCGACAAATCGAGCTTTGATGAGCTCGTCCAGCTTTTGGAGTTGTTGTTGGCGTGTCTTTATAATGTCATATACGTAATCAAGCTGTTTACATATTGATTGCTGTTCGCTTATAGGCGCTTCAAGCACTTCATAACGCGAAATATAATCGTCTGTTTTCAGATTATGAAGCCCGGTTGTCTTACTTTCAAAAGGTCTTGTGCCGCCTTTTCGATAATTATGGAAAAGAGAATAAAATACATATCTTGGAAGCCAAACAGCTTGATTTTTGACCCGCAACAGACCTGTGAAATTATTGAACAAGTATGTGCTTTCTGGACCATCAAAATATATAACACGACCAACAGGCTGTTTATCACTTCCGCCAGATTTCTCGATTATAATATCGCCTTTCCGTAAATACTTGGCATCAATATTTTTCTTTTGAATTGTTCTGGTAACTACATTACTATAATCGACAATGCCTTCATTGGTAAAATTAGTTGTCCGAAGCACGGGGATACCATTGCCTGATTCATCATCCGTACCCCATTCTCCAGAAAGAACTTTTCCTGTTATCTCAATTAGTTTGGCCATCGGTTCACTCCCACAAATCCGAAGTTGTATCAGGCGATAAACTTCTGGTGGGAGGCTTTGACGTTGGTTTGGTTGACCATGGCGTACTGCATTGTGGTATCAATTTGCGAATGACCGAGGATTTTTTGTACCTGTTCAATCGGCATACCTTTATCTATGGCGCGGGTTGCCATCGTGCGGCGGAATTTATGCGGGTGGATTTTTACCAAATTGACGCTGCGCCCCAGTTCCCGCAGACGAACCTCCACGCCGCTGATTTTTAGGCGGTCATGTGGTGCGTCCAGTGTGACAAACAGGGCGGGATTGCAATCTGTGCGGTGCTTTAGATAATTTTGCAGGTGCAATTTTGCTTTTGCATCGAAATATACGCGGCGTTCTTTATCGCCCTTGCCAAATACCACACACTCGCGGGCTTCAAAATTCACATCGTCAATGTTCAGATTTACCAATTCACCAACACGGATGCCTGTGGAATACAGCAGGTCGATCATTGCCAAATCACGCGCACAGGCGCAATGGTCGCGCAGCTGCTCAATGGCTTCATCCGAGATCGTTTCTTTAACCTGTTGTTTTGTCTTGATTTTGTGGATTCGCCGCATAGGGCTTTTGAGGATATAATCCTCTTCTTCCAGCCATGAGAAAAAGCTGGAAATGTTACGGCGAATATTATCCACAGTCACCTTGCCACAGCCATTGATTTGCTGATACCCCGAAAGATAACTGCGAATTTCTTCCGTGCATATTTTTCGGATGGGTGTGGTAATACTTTGCAGCATTCGCTCCACCGTAATACGGTAATATTGCAGCGTTCTTTCAGAGCAGCCCTCAATTTTCTTGGCATCCAGAAACATTTGCAGATATCCTGCGTTGGAAATTTCCGCTTTTTGTGGTTCGTTTTCTGCCAGATTTTTCAGCAGTACTTCTTGCAGCTTTTTCATTTGGGCAATGCTCAAATATTCCGCCATTTCGTTGAGAATGGTGACGAGTTTTTCTTCCATAATGGTACACTCCTTTTCTGTGTACCATCGTCCTGCCCCGGCATAAGCCCGTATTTACTTATTTTAGCCGAAATAATGCTGCATCAAGCTGTCAAACAGAAGCTGCGCTTCGTCCAAGGACTTCTGTACGGCAACTTTTGATTTGTCGACTTGGTTGATGAATTTCTCGAATTGGTTTTGTTCTTCAATGGTGGGCAGCGGAACTACAATTTTCTTGATTTCTGAAAGATTTAATGTTTTTTGCGCAATTCCTTTTACTTTTTCCTCTATTTGACGTTGCCCATCTGGAGCTAGCAAAGCGCTATGCAAATAAAAGCTGTTTACCATATTGTGCCGTGGTTTCAAGTAGGCAATATGTCGCTGAAACAAAAACTTTCTATCTTCTGTTACAACTGCCGGATGTCCATATGAACCAACTGTTGAAAGAAGTAAATCACCAATTTCTATGGGAGTCCGCTTATATAGTTCCGCATATGTATCTTCGCTTATGAATTTTTCGGCATTATAGGTTACTACATTGCCGACAAGGTTAGATACGAAAATAAAAGGTATACCGCTTTCCTGAAACCTAGGAGGCTGATGAGTTCCATCAGTAATAATTGAGCACAATTCATTCATTGAAACCATGCTCTTGCAATCCCCAAACATTTCGACAAATCGAGCTTTGACGAGTTCGTCCAACTTTTGGAGTTGATTTTGGCGGGTTTTAATTATTAGATTAACCTTATTCATCTGAGCAACAATATCGCACTGCTCTTGATATGCGCGTTGAGGGATTAACATTTGGCGCATTGTTGCCTGCGTGAGTTTTTGGCGTGTTGCCCCATTTACTAACCCATCAGTATTATAGAACATTAACGAATAGCAAAGGTAATCCACATTAAAATCTTTTTTGGGCTTTAGAACATGTGCATGATTGTTTACCCAGCATTTTCCCGATACTCGATATGCAATCGGCTTTGTTTTTGAGCCAAAATTTCCGCCATCTTCTGCCAGTAGAACCAACTCATCATCAAAAATGTAATCTGCAACATAATCTTGGATTCCGTTTGCACCATAATAGGGATATGACCCGCTTTTTCGTTCTGAAGCGGTTATTGGAATGCGCATGGAATCGAGAATTTCACAACAATCTTCGAGAAGCAACTTTTTCATCTTTTCTCCCACAAATCCGAAGTTGTATCTGCCATCACAGCAGAGTTATTCTTTATCATCTTCATCTTTCACAACGCCCTCGATCATCCCGGTAACAGCCTGTCCCAGCAGCATTGTGCTTGCGTTTTCTGCCGTAACCACCGGGCGACCGGTCTGCGCTTCAATTTCTTTTCGGGCGTTGCCGGCTACCGTGCCGCCCTGCTTTGCCACAGTGCGGTTTTCTTCCAGCCCTTGCGGATTCTGAGCCTTGGTGAGTTCTGTTGTGGTGGCTTCCGCCAACATATTCAGCGCCAGCTCCAACGTACTCATATTGTCGCGCAGGTTTTCCTTTTTCAGCCCTTTCAGGTTCTTGTACTGACGCGTATTCAGCCCAGACCACGCCTTTGTGACTTCATCCGTTAAAATGGCGTACTCCTGCCCTTTTTGCACCCCGTGTGCGCTCCACGCATCGGTCAGCTCCTTGCGGGCGCGGATGGTTTGCAGGCGCTGGTTGATCCACTCCGGCGGGTAGCCTTTCTGTGCATAGGTGTCCAGCGCGCGTTCAATGGTAAGCTCCGGGTCGATGATTTCCTCAATGCGCTCACGCCCGACCATAGCCAGCCACATTTTGAACGGCTCGGCCTTTTTGGACGGGATGGACTGAATGATGCGCAGCAACTGCTCGGTATTCGCTACATCCGTAAGGCGGCGCTTGCCATCGGCGGCTTTCATTTTCAACTGGTGACAATTTGTCACCAGTTCATTTCCTTCTTCCTTCAAGCGCTGCTTCAGCTTGTTCCAGTATTTTCTGCCGGTCTTGTAGTCGGGGCTTTCTGTCAATGCAACCACGACATCCACCACCGAAAAATACCATTCTTCTTTTTCCTCATCCCAAGCGGTGCGGATGGTCTGATCTTCAAATACTTGCAGTTTCTCGTTTTCCGTCATGGTGCGCTCCTTATTTCAGCATCTGCTCCAACTCGTTCATTGCCGTGTTGACCTCTTTCTCCAAGCGGCGCAGCTCTGCCATGATCTCACTCGTCGGCGGGTACTCCGCAGGCTTGTACTCGGTCTTTTTGTATTTGTTGATGGACAGATCGTAGCCGTTATCCACAATTTCCTGCTTGGGAACAAAGAACGATTTTTCCGTGCGGGCGCGGTTTTTCTCGGCGTCCAGATTTTTGAAGCGCGCAATAATGTCGGGAATATCGTTCTCCTGCACGGGGCTGCGCTTGTCGTCCAGCGAAAGACCGTCGGCCTGCATATCGTAGAACCACACGTTATCCGTGCCGCCATGCCCGGTCTTGGTGAAAATCAAAATGGCCGTAGACACTCCCGCATAGGGCTTGAACACACCGGATGGCATGGAAATCACAGCCTGCAACTGCTGATTTTCTACCAGCTCATGACGGATTGCCCGATGAGCTTTGGAGGAGCCAAAGAGGACGCCATCGGGAACGATGCAGGCACAGCGACCGCCAACTTTGAGCATCTTCGTGAACAGCGCTACAAAGAGCAATTCTGTTTTTCTGGTCTTGCAAAGGCCCAACAGATCTTTGCTGATTTCCTCTTGGAACACGCTGCCGGTAAAGGGAGGGTTGGCCATGATGAGAGAATACTGATCTCGTTCGGTATTCTCTCCGGACAGGGAATCCTGATAGGTGATATGCGGATCCTCCACACCGTGGAGCATCATGTTCATGGCGCCGATGCGCAGCATGGACTGATCGGTATCAAATCCGGAAAACAGGCCGGATTTGAAGTAACGCATATTCTCGGTTTTCATCAGTTCCTTTTTCTGATGCTCGCTGATATAGGCTGCGCTGGACAGCAGAAAACCTGCAGAGCCCATAGCCGGGTCGAGAATGGAATCCTTGAGGGTAGGCTGCATCAGCTCCACCATCATGTTGATGATATGGCGAGGCGTGCGGAACTGACCGTTTTCCCCGGCGGCTGCGATTTTACCCAGCAGATACTCGTAAACATCGCCCATGATGTCCTTGTTGTTCATGTCCATGGCATCAATGCCGTCCACGACTTTTGCAAGCACCTTTGCTGTGGGAATCAGGAACACGGTATCCTTCATGTAGCGGCTGAATGCGGTGTCTTTGCCATCACCGATGGTTTTGATGAAAGGGAACACATAGGTCTGGATGTTGGTCAGCATCTCGCCGGGTTCAAAGTTGTGGAATACGTTCCATCGGAGATTTTTGTATTCCGTTTCCACCCGGGGATTTTCGCTAATCACGCATGTGCCGTCCTGAAATACCTTGTTCTTCAGGGGAACGCCAAGCAGATTTGCGTTGGCTTCGGCTTTCAGCTGGTTGTCATCCAGCAGCTTCATGAACATCAGATAAGTAATCTGCTCCAGAACGGTAACGGGACTGGTAATGCCGCCCGTCCATATCGTATCCCATATGGAATCAACTTTGTTTTTCATTTCGCCTGTAATCATATCAAAATCCTCCAAGGCTGTTTTCGTATTTTCTTCGCACCGGTGGCAAACTGCATTTTTACAGTTTGGGTACCGCCGTGTGAAGAAAATCGCAGGTGTTCAGAGGGATGCAATCCCTTATGTTCACGCTGTTGGAACGGTTCTTCAAAAGGAGTAGAGAAACCGTCTTTTGTGATGATCCGAACGGG
>ERZ779890.3273-NODE-3273-length-14617-cov-4.264799_pt1 | contig 14617 bp, 10 predicted proteins | sample MGYA00511553_ERZ779890 | MGnify/ENA primary metagenome ERZ779890 (study PRJEB29588, sample SAMEA2152064) | human gut metagenome | biome: human gut; feature: human-associated habitat; material: faeces | place: Denmark | collected 2008/2010 ...
TCTGTGATACCCACGGCACTTATGTGTGGCAGGTATCACATACCACATTTGCCTAGAAAATAAGCAGAAAATTACGAATTCTTAATTTTTGCAACTTTCTGCTCAAACTCTTCCTTCTTAGCGATCCAGGTTAACAGCTCTTCTTTTTGATCTTCAGAGACTGGGATCTTAGTGCTGTCAACATAAATCGCATATCCGGTCTTCTGGAATCCATAAATTTTTCCGTTCCAAAAGCCCTCTGGCAAACAATCCGGTCGTTTTGGCTTTTCCAACTTGTCAATTGCTGCTTGTTTCGCTGCCTTTTCCTTTTGGATTTTCGCAAGCTGTTGACCGCACATAGCTAAGTCTACTTTCGTACACTCCATCTTGCGTACAGCACCGAGTTCATCAATTTTTTCAAATTCATGAACCAAGAAATTTTTGAATTTCTCTGAATCCAAATCCTTGTCAACCAGAGAAATCGTTCGCTGCCATGACATTCGAGGGTTCATTGATAACATTCCAAAAAGACCGCCTTCTTCAATGTATCCCCAACGATACCCCGCAGCTTTTAAAGCTTCTTTGTGTTCGCGAGTATTTCCGCTCGCCGTCAAAAGAATCTGAGGCGGATATACTCTAACATTCACCTCAATCGTAAGAGGTTTTTCTGACTCCTCTTTTCGCATCCTTTCGCTATAACAAGTAGGACACTCATCAAATGTTTGAGATGCCCACGCCTTCCAGGAATCAGCATCTTTTCTGTTATAGCAGGTTTTTTCGCGGTAAAATGTTTCCCCACAGGATTGACACCTACAAATTGCTCTTGCTTTCGCCATTTTTTTCCTTTCTTCCGCTACCTTAGCGGACTCTGTGATACCCACGGCACTTATGTGTGGCAGGTATCACATACCCAAAATCAATGCATAACACAACAGGCAGAGGTGTATTTCCTCTGCCTGTTGTCGGTAATTAAACATTAAAAATTACAAAAATTACGCATTGATCTGCTTATCCAACTGTATAACCTCATCAGCTGTTAATCTTGACGTTTTTGCGATATCCTCATATGTCAACTTCTCATTGTTTTTTCTGATTTCAAGCATATCCATCGCTATTTCAATATTTCTTTTTCTTACTGCCTCGTTTCTCATTTCCTCCATTGCTCTGCACATAATTGCCACTCCTTCCTCGTCTTCCTTAAAATAATGCACTCGATCTGCCAACACCTTATAATACATGTTTTCCGCTTTCTTGCATGAAAAATCATGCATCAATTTTCCAAGCGCAGTATCGTCTTGAATCTTTGAGTTCACATATATGATATGTGACTCATCCTCAAATACTTCGCCAGTCTCTCTGATCACTCGATCAATGTGGTAGATGGGAAGCTTTCGCTTTAGTGCATCATTTTCGGTGATAAAAATTACATAGGTTTCGTTCAAGTTCTCGTATTGATCACCAGGTTGTGTAAGATTTGCATCAAGGATGCTACTATTATATCTAGCTCTCTTAACACCTGCGCCCTTATCACTACGCTGAACTTCGATGTTGTATACATGTTTTTCTCGATCAACTGCCAAAATATCCAATCTCACGGATCGTCCCTGCAAGTTTTTGATACTGTACTGGCTAGTTGATCTTACGACGATCAAATCATCCCTCTCAAGAATGATCTGAAGCAAAAATTCTGCACATTTCTCATCTTCAAAGACTTTCGTCATAAAGTCGTCGTCCAAAAGTCGGAAGTTTTGAAGACGTTTGAGATCTTCCTTGTGGCTTTTTTCAAAATTCAAATTTTGCGAGGGTGTTTTCTCACATGCCTTCATTTTCATTTTACCATCTGTTTGCGAACCTTTCAAGGCATTTTGCTGTTTGTTTTCTGACATAAGATTCCTTTCTCTGCCTAATGCTTTGCTTATAGTTTGTACTTTGTTGTAAACTGATAAGTTAGGCAAATCATGTTACTGAATTGCTACCTTAACCAGTTCTCATTTTGGGCAAAGACTCAATCCTCACCCATGACTACTTTTATCATAACTTTCTCCTTTCTTTGCACAAAAAAAGCGCCTCACGACTGTTTGCCGTAAAACGCTTATCTGTGATACAATATTTCTTTTTTTCGTAGCTGTACAGTAAAAAAGGTACAGCAAACAAACCCAACTCATTTCGGGAGTTTTGCATCTAGTGGAACACCCTCTGCCCCACTTCCTTCTTCGTCGTTACCTGTACACTGACAGTATAGCAGAGGAATCAGGCAAATGCAAGCAATTTCGACGCGCTGTCTAATAAACACAAACAAAAAGGAAGTAACAGGCAAAACAACAAAAACCTGCTACTTCCTTTTTTGACCCATTAAGAAGAAAGGAAAATATATTTTTTGAACTGCGGATTCAAAAAACAGGACTCAAATCCTGTATTAAGGATATACCAACGATTCGCACACGTCAAGTTTTTTTTGCCAAATTTTCAATTTTTTCGTGTTTTTCTCCCGAGGGCATCTTTTTTCGCCCCTTTTTCGTTCCAAAACATATCAGAAACCTTTGTACTCGGTGTTCTTTTGTGCTATACTAGACTTGAGTATACCATTTTTGTGTAACATAAAAAGACCTGCTTTCTTCACAACAGGGTATAATAAACATTTATGTAATAATGATTGTAACATACTTGTCTGTGGTTTGCAAGGCTTTTTAATGGTAAAAGTGGAAAAAAGTATGGTTTTTGTAAAAGAAAGGGGTTTTTGCTATGCCGAAGAAAGATGAAAAGAAAGTCGGTAAGTCATCATCGGGTCACAAAATGATCGTATGTAAGAACTGTGGATCGTCAGTTCCGGCCGATAGGGATGTCTGCCCATATTGCGATGCTCCAATAAAAAAAGGCGCATCTTCGAAAAAGGGACTAATCATCGGAAGTATCGCTGGGGGAGCTGCCGTTATCATTGGAATTGCTGCTGTTGTCGCTTCTTCTAGTGGAAAGCATCGAGATACTGATCCTGCCCTACTGGGTTCAAAGGAAGATTATAGCTCAATTCTTTTTGGAGAAGAATTGAGCAGCGAATTTGAGACTGAGGAATTAGAATCAACCTCTGCCGACGAATCGCTCATTAATAATCCGTTTCTTGTCAACATGCGAGAAATTGCATCCGGTGAATCTACAGATGAAGAAACAGAGAGTATTTCCGATAGCCGTACCATTACGGTAGATGGCAACCAGTATCAGATCATAGATGGTGAAGCACATTTGGCTCATTGGGGCGTTACCACAGAAACGGTTGCCCGTATTCCTGCGGCAGTTAATGACTATCCAATTGTATCAATTCTGGCAAATGCCTTTGCAGACTGTCCAGATATGCGATACGTTGCGATTGGCGACAATGTGATAACGATTGAACAATATGCATTTTACAAATGCTCGAAGCTGCGTGAAGTATACTTCCCAAAAACAGTTACTTCAATCAAGACGTATGCCTTTTCTTCTCTGCAACGATGCGTAACACCAAAAGATTCCTACGCATGGAAGTATATGTCGCTATTTGCAAAAGAAGTCGTTGAGGGCACTTGTCTGACTATCGACAAAGCCGACGAATCAAAAAAGGCAACTCTTCCTGCTACAACCACTACTGCCGAAGAAAATTCGAAGAAAGAAAATGGAAAAGGAGAGACAGAGAAGGAGACAGATGCGGAAGAAAAGACAGCCCCTGATGCATCCGAGTCAACTCAGCCAACTTCTAGCCATCCGCAGCAATCATCGCACACTCCTACTTCTCCGACTACCATTGCCAGGACAACAGGAAAGAAAGACGATGATTCAAATTCTACGGAGTCCTCTGCCACCAGAACGACAGCATATGTACCACCTACAACCACAGCGTATGTTCCGATAACGCGTCCAAATGTATCTCCAACATACTCGCCAGTGTTACCAAGTTCGTACACGCCGACACCTACCACGGCATATGTACCACCTACATATGCGCCAACTACTGCACCTACTACCGCTCCAACTACCGAGCCAACGACAGAAGCTACCACAGTTGAATCTACAACTGAGACAACCACTGAACCGTCTACAACAGCAGAAGAATTAACCACAATTCAAGAAACTTCTGAAGAAACAACTCCTGTACCTACTACAGAGGAGATACCAGAAACCACTCCTTCTGAAGAAAGTACGCAGGAAAGCCCTGTTGAACCTACTACGGAATCAACAGAGGCTACAACAGAAAGTATACCAGATACCACTCCTTCTGAAGACCCATCTTCCGAAACGCAGGAGCCGACATCTGAATCAGAATCTTATGATCAGCCGACGGAGCCTTCGTCTGGTCAAGAATCACAGCCTTCTTCTGAATCACAGGAGTCTCAGGAACCATCCTCAGCAGAGGATTCCTCGGCTGTTGAGCCAACGGAAGATACATCACCAATTGATCCTACAGAAGACACTTCTCCAGTTGAACCAACTGAGCCAGAATTTGTCCGCGACCTGGATCATGTCTGGTCCGTAATCGCCCAGTATGCACAGAGAGATCCGTCTGCAATCTCCGCAGGATCGGTTTGGATTGATACCGCAACTGGCAGAGAGGACTTTGTAGGTCTTTCCCCAAATGACGATGGGTCAAAGACACTTTGGTTTGTCGGTGAGAACAATATCCCAACAGTAATTGCTACCCTTCCAGGGTCTGCAACTCTGCCAACCGATCCTTTCTGGTACGGAGAGACCCTTACACTGGTATCAAAAGTATACGATGATGCAGGAAATGTAAGTGGTGTATATTTCTTTGCTTATCAAAATGGCAGTTTGGTTAATGTGTTGACACTCTCCGGCGATCTGGTAGACAATGGTGATGGCACATTTTGGGTATACAACGGTGTCAGAAAGACAGCTCATCTCTATATACAAAATGGCGTTTTCGTTGAATTTGGATACACACAGCTTTCACGTAATCAGGCTATTTGCTACAGCGGCGCAAAAGAAGCCATCGCCTATGTACAGAACGAAACAGATGACAACATATCTTATTGGTTATGCGCAGATGGTGCTTTTGCTGTATCCACTTCAAATCAAACATACCGCTTCACCTCAGAAGTCGGTACTTATGATCCATCTAGTGGTGCCCCAGTGGAAATCTTAGATACTGCTTGTCAGCCATCCTATAGTGGTTTAGAGACCACATATCCAGATGTCGTAGCAGATTACGCATCCATTGGCATTCGACAGTTCTACGACATTCCAGATGGCACAACCGTCGCTTACAATTTGGATGATGATGGAATGCCTGAGTCGTTACAAGCTGCTTCAAACGGAGTATTGTACATCAATGGCTCTGCAGTAAAGATCTTTAATGGTTGCAGTAATTACTCTTGCAAGGCATTCCGAATGGATGAGTATGATACCAAAACATATCTACTTTCCATTGCATCGTATCCAGACGGTACCACAGCTCTTGCAATTGACTCGTTTGACGGACATTCTCTTTATACGTCAATGTCTTCGCTAAACATCTTAGGCACCGAGCTGACCAACATGAAGATTGTCAATGCTCCATCCATCTTAGATGATGGAACGATCAATCTTACAGTCGATACTCCAGTGGTTATTCCTTTCTTTGGACGGTATTATGTAAATCTTCCTTTCTCATTCAGGGATGGATACCTTATTCCGGATGATTCAATGAGTGCTTCACTCATTACGATGGGACAATTTACATACATTACAGCGCGCGACATTGAAGTGTACAACGATATATACTGCGAGACGACATCTACTCTTCCGGCCGGAAGTCAAGTTGTAGGTACTCGTTTGATTCGAACTGAATCCACGATGCTCCTTGAGGCAGACCATTCCGGTTACATTGATTTAATGCCTGCTAGTTCAGACCCGATTTTTGAATCAGTACCAGAGTGATTTCTAGCCTGTGTATTTTGCTTATGGCAGAGGATTAAGCATACCCTCTGCCATAACTTTTTTACCCTTATGATAGTATTTTTAATCGGTCTTGACAAACAACCAATTGATATGTATACTATCAATTGATAGTATATGTTTGGAGGTGAGTAGAATATTTCTTAGTTACATATCAGCAAAAAAAGATGTTGTTGCTTTCTTAGATGAGTTACATAGGCTACTTTCAAGTGACGAGTTTGATATGGATACCGATTTAGAGCTTGTCCAAAGAAAGAAAAATGGCACAGATCAGAAATTTTCGACACCATATACATTATTGGATCTCGACTATGACACTGAAGATATTGTTAACCATCTGAAAGAATTAAAGCTTAGTGAGTATTCAGAGACAAAAATTGATACCGATGATGTACATCCGCCAGTATTATTTGTTTTTGGAAAAGATATAAGCGACCGATTGATTTACGTTAAGTTAAAAATCCGTGATGGGGGAAGAAAAGTGGTATGTGTATCCTTCCATTATGCAAAGAGAACAATGTTGTTTCCTTATAGGTAAGCAAAAAAATCAAAGGAGGTTTAGCAATTGATGGAATCCAGTACGTTAATCAGAAAAATTCACATGTCTTGTCCATTATGCGAAAAGACTCATGAAGTTGAAGAGAGAGAGAGACTTACAAGTATTATAGTAAAAGGAGAAAATGTAACTTACGAGGAAAAATTTTATTTTTGCTCGAACGCTAATGAAGATGAAAATGAATTTGTAACTGGCGCAATGGCCAATAAAAATCTCCTTAATGCAAGAAATGCTTATCGAATTAAGATGGGACTTCTTACATCTGATGAAATTATTGCTATTAGAGAAAACTATGGACTTTCTCAGGTTGATCTTGCTAAATTGCTCGGATGGGGAGAGGCAACAATATCTCGTTACGAAAGCAAAGCTATTCAAGACGAAGCTTATGATACTATGCTTCGATTGATTAAAGATAATCCCCTTCAAGCATTAGAATTTTTAAAAAAGAATTCCGATCAATTTTCAGTAACAAAACGCTTGGAAATCAGAGAAAAAATTGTGGAAAAGTTAGACTCCTACGGAAAGGAATTTCTTACGCGCCAAGCATTCGAAGGTGAATATGTACACTTTGAAGAACCGTCTGATTCAAATGGGTTCACAGTACTCAATATTGATAAAATTGAAGCCATAGTTTCTTATATTGCTGAAAAAGTCACCAACTTATTTAAAGTTAAATTAATGAAAATGCTTTGGTACTCTGATGTTTTGTCATTCATTGAAACTGGACACTCCATGACGGGTATGGTATATCGGCACGAACCAATGGGTGCTCTTCCTGTTGGACATTATAGTTTGATGAATTTGGAAAACTTGAATGTTCAAGAAGAAATGAGTTATAACTATGATACTATGCTCCATGTGTATCCAACTGCTAACATGGATTATTCAGTATTAACTTCCGAAGAAAAAATCATATTGGATAAGGTTATTGACATGTTTAGAAATTACAAGGCAAAAGACATCATCGAATATATGCATAATGAAAGAGCGTATACTGAAACAAAACCTGAAGAAATAATTCCATTTAGTTTAGCAAAAAAAATACGATCATTTTAAGGATGTCGAAATTGTGGATTACCACTAGGGAAGGAAGGAAGGTATTTTATGTCGAACTATATTACTATACCGACTGTCAGCGAAATTTTAAAAGATGAATTCATGGAGCCACTTGGTATTTCTTCCTACAAATTGGCTCAATCCATCAATGTTCCCGTATCGCGCATACAGGATATTCTGCATGGTCGAAGAAAAATCACTGTTGACACGTCCATTAGATTAGCAAAGTTTTTTGGCGTATCAGATCGCTATTTTTTGGATATTCAAAATGACATTGATATTCGAAATTTGAAGGTCGAACTAGCAACAGAAATTTCCAAGATTCCCCTATGCCAAAGCTCTTACTGAGCCACACAGAGACACCAAAAGCAGTCAGGAGGTTTTTACTTATGATAATTGTAACCACATCCGAAATGCAACATAATTTCGACAAATATCTAAGTCTTGTCATGTCTGGACAGGAGATCGTTGTTACCCAAAATGGGCAAGCGGTTGGGCGATTCGTTCCCCAAACCACTACATCTTACTTAACAGATTCTTTATTGGGAATTTTAAAAGATAATTCCAATTGGGATACGATAAGGACAGAAAATGTAGATTCGAAACAAATGGGCAATGTTCAAACAGCTGAAGTGACAGATTCCAAGGAAGACGATTACACCGAGTATTATAGATCATGCGAATTTCGCATGGATGAGCCAATCGCAATAGCATTTTTGCAGTCGAAGGGAATTTTACCAGAAACTGCAAAAAGATGTCATATCGGATTCGACAAAAGCTGGATTAGCCCTACTATCTTAAAGCGATTTAGTGAGTCTGCCTCTGCATTCCATTCGGTTCCCGTTCCTGCTCCGATGCCAAGACTCATCATACCGATCTCGAAAAGCTCTTATATCGCAAGGGCAATGTTTTCGGATAGTCAGCTTCCCTACTACAACGTGGGGCATGCAGGACTGTTTTTACCGGATGCCCTCTACAACGGCCAGAAAGCCGTATTTGTGACCGAGGGCGTGTTTGACGCACTTTCTGTCATACAATGTGGTGGAAATGCCCTAGCACTCAATTCTACGGGTAATATGTCACTTCTGGTCGATCTGTTGCAGAAAAAGCCGACGAAAGCAACCCTTCTTCTGGCACTAGACAACGATAAGACCGGAGGGTTGGCAATCAAGAAGTTGCAACAGGAGCTGAAACTTCTTGATATTCCATTTCAGGTTACATGTCTGTCAGGTGAGTATAAAGATCCAAACGAGCATCTGCAAAAGGATGAGGTCGAATTTAAAAAGGCCGTTAAAAGTGCTTTGGAATATAGTGTATTTTGAAGATAAGGGTGCAGAAAATGTCACCACCTCCTGACGTTGTCAGGAGATTCCCGCTTAGAAAACCATTGGAACAAGATACATTGGGCAGAGGATATGATTCGTCCTCTGCCAGATGCTTTTTCTGAATGGCTCGTTTTCCCTTGCATTCCACATATCATTTGGCTCTGCGTCCTCCCTGCAACTTGACTGGAACAAATCGCGTGCCTGTTCCGGGGATGTACTCAATCCGATACAAGATCTGCGAATCAATGCATGCTCGATCATAGGTGCCATAGATCGGTATTTTGGACCGCTCCAACTCTCGCATCACTTTTGCCATTCCCTGTTGCATCAAATTAAAAGACTCAAAGATCACGATGCCTCGCCACTCTCCTCTTCCAGACAATTGCTCGATCAGAAACAGCAGTCTAGGCAGCAGCTCTTGATTCTGCCGACACGAAATGACTGCATAGGACAGCTGATTCGATCCGTTTCGAATTCTGGCCAGTGGGAATAATTTGTTTGTCTTATAAGTGACTTTTGTTGCACCAGACACCAAAGATGCGATTGAAAGCCACTCCAACTGCTCTTCTACAGTCAATCTCCGTTCATGTATGTCTACAACACCAGCGTGAGAAAGCAGTGTTGCATTTGAATCAATCTTTCGAAGTAATTGTCCTGCGGCCTCTGGTAGTTTAGAACTTGAATTGGTTTTGGGTGTTTCTTCAAGATATCGAAGCACCGATACCTTTTTTCCAAATCGTTCTTTAAATAGCGAACTGATGGCATAAGCAACACCGCTTCGTTGCTCACCGTGCCAGATTTCTAAACGCGCTAGAACACCTGCACTATACAGCTCATTAAGGGCTTCCTTGCAGCTACGCTCTGGTTTGCTCAAATCTGAGAATATCCAAATCAGAGATTGTGCCGTGAGTGCGCCATTTCTTGCAACTTCTCGCACAGTTTCACGCTGCCTTGACGTAAATCCTTTTTTGTAATCGGCAAAATCAATAAAAGTATCATTTTTTTCAAGGCATTGAATCTCTGCCCCATTCGTAGAAAAGATCGTTTGCATGTACTCTTCCTATCCCCTCTCTGATCTCTGAAGTATTTGCCAAAAGTATACCCATGTTTCTCCAAAATTGCAAGAAAAAGGCCGTGATCACAAAGACCACAGCCTCATGTCGATTGTTTGTTTTTTGTTTTGCAGAGGTACCTGTAGGATATTAATCGTCGATCTCGTCCTCGATATCATCTTCGAAGTCTTCTGCAAATCCATCTTCTGTATTTCCTTTTAAAACGCTCTGTGTGCCATTCTGCGAGCTTTGAGCATCGTTAGCGATAACATTTTCGTGTGTTGCATCAAAATCTGGCAGAGGGCTTCCTGTGGCTTTCTGAGAGAAAGCGCTAGCACCAGATTCATCTTTCTCTGGATAAAATGATGGTGGCAATTCGTTTGGATCTTCTTCGAGCAAGGTTACGCGGAAATCTTCCTCCGGCTCTTCAAGCATTGCATCCAGCTTTTCTTGAAGCTGCTCAATGTAGGATTTATCCTCTTGTGTTAAAGGAATCTCCTTTGAAATCTTCTCCCAATTGATTTGATGTCTTGGCTTCTTTTCCCAGTCAGTCTTCTTGATAAAGTGTGTCTTTCCTACCTGTGCTGCCAGTACCCGATGATTGTGTAACGTCAAAATTGTAACTTCCGTGAAATCACGATTTCTGACATCACTTGCCTCGACAATTGGTTTCTGATCAGGTGTGATTCTCTCTGATGTTGTAGAGTTCGGATTTTCCTCAACGATAGACGAAGATGATTTGGATTTTTGAACCACCTCAATCTTCTCTGTTCCAGAAAGATCGGAAATCTCCTTCATTTCTGCTGTAGATGCGCGACCAAAGCAAATGATTGTACCAACACCAAGAAGCAGGTTTTTGAGATATTTGCTCGTATCATTCTTATCAAGCTGTGCCAGTGTCTGCATCGCTGTAAAAAGAACCAGTCCATACTTACGGCCCAGTGCCAGTGCCGGCTCCAACCAATCTGCAGACAAGATTACTGGCATCTCGTCAACATACTCAAAAACTGGAGAAGGGTTTTGACCTCTATCTTTTGGAAGAGTACGATTTAACATTGCCTGGTTGACCATCAGCTGAAATGCAAGGCCAGTTGCAATTGCGGTATCTGTTCCAAGCTTCAGACCATAGTTAACAACAATTACATCACCATCTTCAAAAGATTCTCCAATGTGGATACATTTCGCTTCCGGTGCAGAAAACAGTCTCTTAACATAAGGATTCGCCAAAAATTCATTAACCATGTTTCGGAGACCGTATGCGTAGTCTTTGACTTTCGAACCAGATTCGCTTAAAAGCTCATCCCAAATGTAATTGAAGGTTGCTTCCCACGGGGTATATTGCAGCGGAACTCCACTCTCACTGCCATGTGTTCCACACAAAATACCATTGTTGTCAAGGGTCCCTTCTTCCTTGCCACGCGATTTTCCTACACACGATCCAAAACGATCTTCAAGCGCTGGTAGCATTCTTCTCAATTCGTTAAAGTCAACAAGCACTCTCTGTACGTCTGTCCACGTCGCATCGCGATCAAGAACATGAGTGCAAAATAAAATACAGATTGAAGATACCACGCTCGTGATGTTGCGGTTGACAGATGAGAAGAAACGATCACCCTTGCCGTTTCTCGAATCAATCATTTCCAGAATGGTTGCGACATTTTTGGCGGTTTCCGCAATGTACTTTGCCTCGGCATTGATATCTTTTTTGATTCCATATGGTACTGCAAATGGATTCAAACCAAACCAGTATTTACCAAATTCTCGCATACGCTCTGGCTCGGACTCTAGTGTCGCATCAATAAAGCGTGGCTGCAAACCTCGTGCCAGTGCAAGACGGGCTACACCATCGCAAAGGTCATTGTCCGGTGCAACTGCGATGATACAGCATGTCTTATACTTTTTGCAAATTTCGTTGTATTCCTTTTCATATCCAGGCTTCGGAACCACATACCGGTTACGAAAACGCACTCTCTCGCCTTCTGCATGCTCAGGAAGATTTAAAATTGCCTTTCCGTCTCGAACCATCATGTACAATGCCTGCTCACGCAAATCGTCGTTACGAATCTTGTTATTCATATCAGAGACGATTGCGGGGTAAAATCCGGTTGCCGTCTTACCGGTACCAGTCTGACCGATCAATGTGCAGTGTGTTCCTCGATCACCTTCTTGCACGATGATTGGCTTTCCCGTGCTCAGGTTGTTAACGATACACAAGTCATACAACCATTTCTTATCCTTTCTGATATCAATCACATGAGAAAGCTTGAACACCTGCAGCATATCCATACAAAAATCAGACGTGTAGATTGAGTACAAGATCTTCCCAAACAATGCTAGAATAAGTGTTGGCAGCAGCAAAACCGCAAAGCGACAGAGCCACACCGCCTTATCATACGAGAAGACTTCTGAAATTTTGATATGTTGCAGGATGTACGGGCATATCGCATACAGTCCAAAGCGGAGAAACGGTGTAACCGCCATTAGCAATGCGTTTATCAAGAAGATAGATAAAAACCACATCTTTCGGCTTGTATAATTGAAATTTTCATACTCGGTTGCTCTGATCCAGCAAAAGAACGGTGCGACAGAAAAGACAATCGTATACACCGCACTATTCCACAGATATCCAGAATTCAGTGTTGCCAAGAATAATGTCACTCGCACGAGTAAAACAATCAAATTAAAAACAAACAACATATACAATCCTGCAAGGATGATCTCATCCTTGTTACTGGAGAAGTATTTGTTAAATTTCTCAGCAGTTGTCTGTGATTCTAACTTTTCTGTTGCCTCATCTGGCAGTACCACTTCTCGGAATCGGTCTTGCTCCGCTCGAATCTGGAGCCGTCGTTTTTCTGTAAGTTTTCCAAAAATTTGCATACATATTCCTCTCTTTCTGATATATTTTTTGCGTTTGTATACCCAAAGTATAGCAGAAAGAAAGAGTTTTGCAAGAAGTGTTTTCCACAAGGTTTGCGCCTTTTTTGCGCAAAAAAAATAGTCTTGCCGCCATTAACGACAAGACCATAAAGAACCCTCACACCCTGCGTTTGCAGGGAAAATGTAAAAATCCCGCATACATGAGCTGGTAGTTCATCAGCAATCGGGAGGTTCTTCCATTTCCATCAATAAATTGATGGATTCGAACAAATTCTGCATGCGTCCAAGCAGCATATTCAATCGGATTAAGTCAATTACTCCCGACCCTAAAGGGATCGGTGCTTGCTAAGGGCTCCGTTACCCGATAGGTATGATATGACGCGGGGTCACATCAGAAGTTTGTATCTCGCCCATCTGGTCCTTGCGTCATCCAATGGATGCTCCCAGACTGCGCTTTTGCTCGCGTTCTCAGGTACATGAGATTGCGGATACATCACCGGGCGATTGACAACGCCCGCTTTTTTCTTCTGCCAGAATGTATCCGGCAGAAACATGTTTAGTTCACTTTTCTTACTCCAAATCGCGGATTACTGTCACCAGACACATACATCGTTCCGAGTATCTGGATATTCATTGCTCCTACACGATCATCATTTGAACGATATCCACAGCAGTCACAGATATACTCATGAATGTCATGATGACGATTTTCTTTCTGAATTCGCCCACATTTCGGACATCTCTGAGAAGTATAATCCGGTTTTACTTTTAAAACCTGTGATCCTATTGCCTGTGCCTTGTACGTTAAATCCTGTTCAAACTGGTAGAATGTCCATGTTCGCAGTTCCTGTCTGTCTTTTGCACTGCGTTTTCCGAGAAGGTCATCGCTGAAGCTGACTCCTTTCAGATCCTCCAGTACAAACAGCGTTCCGGCTTTGTATTTCATAACGAGTGTCTTTGATATCTGATGATTTACATCCGACATCCAACGGTTCTCTCGTCCTGAGATACGCTTTAATGCACGTTTTGCTGATTTTGTGCCCTTTGACTGCAGATCTGAACGTACTTGCTGAAAGTGTTCTCGCTTTTTTTGAATCTCTTTTCCGCTTACAAAGGTTACTTTTCCTTTTTCATCATAAGAAGTAACCATAAAACGTATTCCTCTGTCAATTCCTACTACATGTTTTACATGATCCATAGAAAATTCTTCAGATACATTCTTTGTCATCGGGATATGAAAATACCAGTTTCCATTCATAGACACAATCTTACCACTTCCAAACGACCAGGTGCCATCAAAGTATTCTTTAAATTTCTTTGGCAGATCAAACGTAACTTTAATCCGCTTTTTCAGTGTATTCAAAGAAAGCAGCTTTTGACCATCATCTGCTGTCACAAAACTGTAATCCCGGCCTCTTACAAGATCAGCCTGAGGGCGACGAAACACGATTGGCTTTTGAAGCCATTCTAGTGTCCTACTGATGAAATGGTTTTCCCCTTTTTCATCTTCGTAGCGATACGGGTTCTGAAACAGCTGTTCCTTTACCGTTTTATAACGGGCGATGACTGTCTTAAATGCAGAAATTGTAAACTGTGATTTTAGTCCAAATTCGGCTCTAATTGTCTGATACAATGTCTCCTGCAATTTCATAAAATTTAAGATAAAGCCATGATCAAATACATACTTTGAAATAAATGTACATGCCTGTGCATAACAGGCAGTCAGTTCTTCCAGGCTTTTTGCTTCTGTTTCATTGACATGAATGTGCAGTTTCATTGTTTTGACAATTTCGGACATTGCATTTTTCTCCTTTCTATGGTGCATTTGTGCTGATATGTATATTATAATA
>ERZ779890.3284-NODE-3284-length-14587-cov-3.943573_pt1 | contig 14587 bp, 9 predicted proteins | sample MGYA00511553_ERZ779890 | MGnify/ENA primary metagenome ERZ779890 (study PRJEB29588, sample SAMEA2152064) | human gut metagenome | biome: human gut; feature: human-associated habitat; material: faeces | place: Denmark | collected 2008/2010 ...
TTCCACGCAGAGTGGATGACATTCATTTCCAGTATCATGTTCTCATACATGAAGTCTGCCAATGCCGATTGGTTGGCGATGATACCGCCCACCTTTGCTGCGGCGAGGAATACATATTCGGGCTTTTCTTCGGCAAAGAAGCGTTCCACGGTTTCCTGACGAGTCAAGTCCAGCTCTTTATGTGTGCGTGTGATGATATTCGTATATCCCTGACGTTGCAGTTCACGCATGATGGCAGAACCTACCATTCCCCGATGACCTGCTACATAAATCTTTCCATCTTTATTCATCATGATTTTCTCTCTCCTGTCTACTGCACGTTTCTTAATGCTGCTTCTCTCTTTGCCAGCTCCAGGTCATGTTTTGCCATGATTTCTACCAGTTCCTGGTAAGTGGTGGTCTGCGGATTCCATCCAAGAACCGTCTTCGCCTTGGTCGGATCTCCCCACAGATTATCCACGTCGGTCGGACGGAACCATGCTTTGTTGACGCATACCAGCATCTTTCCGGTCTTCACATCATAACCCTTCTCATCAATGCCGGTTCCTTCCCAACGAAGGTCGATGCCAACTGCTTTGAATGCGCGCTCAGTGAAATCACGTACTGTATGCTGCTCTCCGGTTGCGATAACAAAATCTTCCGGAGTCTCATGCTGCAGCATCAGCCACATACACTCTACATAATCCTTGGCATATCCCCAGTCTCTTAATGAATCCATATTTCCAAGCTCCAGGTGATCCTGAATACCACAAGCGATTCTTCCTGCTGCCAGAGTGATCTTTCTGGTTACAAAATTCTCTCCACGACGCTCAGACTCATGATTGAACAGGATTCCGTTTACAGCAAACATACCATATGCTTCTCTGTATTCCTTCACGATCCAGAAGCCATACTGTTTTGCTACTGCATACGGGCTGTACGGATGGAACGGAGTGGTCTCACGCTGCGGAACCTCCTCAACTTTTCCGTAAAGCTCAGAAGTGGATGCCTGATAGATCTTCGTTTTCTTGGTAAGACCGGTGATTCTGACAGCCTCCAGGATTCTTAAGACGCCAAGTGCGTCTACATCTCCTGAATACTCCGGTACATCGAAGCTTACCTGTACATGGCTCTGGGCGCCCAGATTGTAGATTTCATCCGGTCTGACTTCTCCGATGATGCGCACCAGGCTGGTGGAATCCGTCATGTCTCCGCCATGGAGAACGATCTTGTCCTCACGGATCAGATGGTCGATACGACCGGTATTGCTGATGGAAGATCTGCGGATCAGTCCATGCACTTCATATCCTTTTTCCAGCAGGAACTCTGCCAGATAAGAGCCGTCCTGTCCGGTAATTCCTGTAATTAACGCTTTTTTCATTTTCTGTCCTCGTCTTTCTCTTCAGCTGCTTACGGCTGAAATACAATAGCGTGGGCGCAGGCATCTGCCTTATCCTGTCCACAGAATACACCGGCGATCGCCAGTCCGAAGGGGATGGAAGTCCCCATTCCGCGGGAAGTGATCACGTTGCCGTCCACTTCCACGGGGCCTGCAGTCACAGCCGCACCTTCCAGATGATCCTCGAAGCAGGGATAGGCGCATGCTCTCTTTCCCTTCAGGATTCCTCTGTGTCCGAAGATACTGGGAGCCGCACAGATTGCCGCAATGTATTTTCCCGATGCATAAAAAGCATCGATCTGCTGCATCAGGGGCTCACAGGCCTCCAGATTCTTCGTTCCCTGTCCGCCACCGGGCAATACCAGACAATCATATTCCTCAAAATTCACCTGGGACAATGTCATATCCGCAGTCACCGGAATCTTATGTGATCCCATCACCTGTTTTTCTTCCGTAATGGACACCATATCAATGGTCAGTCCACATCTGCGGCAGATATCCACTACCGTCAGACCTTCTATTTCCTCAAACCCATTTGCCAGAAAAATCGCTATCTTACTCATGGTTTTCCCTCGCTTTCCGTTTTGTTTTCTGTCTCATTTGCAAGTCATATACTCTGACTTTGCACAGTTATGATTAGTATACACAATTTGGAAGCGTAATTCAATTCCCATGGGCAGATATTTGCAGATTTCACTGTATTTTCAAGGAAAATCATGTTATACTAAAGAAGTGTTTTTAAGTCTTAATTACAGAAGCGAGGCATTAATACTATGGAAATCGAGCGAAAGTTTACCCTGAAATCCTTACCCGACAATCTGGAAAGCTATCCTTCTCATCATATCGAGCAGGTATATCTGAATTATAATCCTGTGGTCAGAGCCAGAAAACAGGATGATGAATATTATCTCACTTACAAAGGCAGCGGCATGATGGCCAGAGATGAGAGCAATCTTCCGCTGAACGAGGAATCCTATTACCATCTACGGGAAAAAGCCGACGGCAGTGTGATCTCCAAAAGACGCTATCTGATCCCTCTGGAGCATCCCGGATTCAAAGAAGGCTTTCCCACTCCTCCGGCAGATTATTCCCTGACCATCGAGCTGGATGTTTTTGATGCCCCCTTCGCCCCTCTGATCATGGCAGAAGTGGAGTTTGGAAGTAAAGAAGCAGCAGAGGCTTTCGTCCCTCCCGCATGGTTTGACAAAGATGTCACCTACTGCAAGGAATACCACAATTCCTATCTGGCTCTGGAGCTGCATCACGCTCCGGAAAATTCCTAAAATGTAACTGCAGTCATTCAAAATGCACGGTAATTCCCCATCGGGAATCCCGTGCATTTTATTTTTTCTGTCTATACCACTGTAAAACAGCGGATACTTTCTTTCAACTGTCCCACTGCACCGGTCAGATCATCCACCGCATAGGAAATATCCTTCATCTCCTGCTGTAATCCCCGGTTGTTGTTCTTTACCACCGCCAGCTTTTCCGTACTGTCCTCCACGGTTGCTTCCATCTGTGAGTTAGCACTATTGACATTCTGCAGTACCGACAACAGTTCATCGATCTTCTGTCGGAATTCATTCATCATCTCATCCACATGATCCGCAGCCTCATGATAATTTGTGCCCGTATCCTCCAGAGCATCGTAATCTCTCATGACTCTGGTATTCATAAAATCCAAAAGTTTTGTAGCATTTTCGGAAAGTTCTTCCACGCTTTCCACTACCCGGTTACTTATCTCCTGGATATTATTGGCTGACTCTCTGGAGCTGTCTGCGAGCTTGCGGATCTCCTCCGCCACGACTGCGAATCCCCGGCCTGCTTCTCCTGCTCTGGCAGCCTCGATAGACGCATTCAGTGCCAGCAGATTCGTTGTTCCAGCAATTCCCAGGATTTCTTCCGTCAGTTCCGTAATCTTGTGGATCTGCCTGCTGTTGGCGATGGACTCCGTCATTGCCGTGTCGATCTCCTTCATCACCTGGGTTGCCTCCTGCTTACTCGCCACCGCCGTTGCCTTCATTTTTCCGGCCCTATCCTTGATATCCGCCGCATAATTGCGTCCATCCTGTGCCACCTCCAGCATGTTCTCCACCGTGGTATCCAGCACCCCGGTATCCTGTTGCACCCCTCCGATAGCCTCCGTGACAGACTGCATGCCACCAGCCATCACTCCCAGCTTCTGGGTGGTGTCCTCCGCGGTGGCATTTACCTTTTCCACATTGGAGATAATACCGGTCTGTTTTTCCTCCATATGTCCGCAGCTCTCGGTAATCGCCCTTATGATGGTCTGCATCTGCGCCACCAGATCATTGATGGCCATGGATAATCTGCCGACTTCATCCCCCGATTTCACCCGGATCCGTCTGGTAATGTCACCTCTGTTATTGCGAATGCCTTCCACCAGTTCATCCACCTGCCTCGTAGCATATTTCACCGGACCGATGACCCAGATCCGCAATCCCAGCATGATCACCACGACTACTGCAAGCAGTACCAGACTTGCCACCGCCACGATCATGGGCACTCTGGCCGCACTCTGCTCCATCTGTCCCTGTGCCTGTGCCATCTGCTCTCCGGTGATCTCCAGCATCTGATTCATATAGCTTTCAATATGTTCATTGAACATCGGCAGATTCGATGTGGCAGACACATAGGCCTGCGTCTTATTCTCTGCACTGGTGACCAGCAGACTCTCCACGGTCTTTTTGTATTTTGCCAGTTCCGCAGAAGCACTGTCAAACGCCTCTCTCCGGGCATCCCCCTCAGACAGCAGTCCTTCGAACTCCGTCATCTGTTGTTCCATATCAGTGATCTCCTGCAGGATCTTATCCGACAAATTTTCCATTGTCACACTGTTGGTGGTCATGACATGGGTCAGCACCTGCCCGTTAATGTAAGTAAACTGTCTGGAAAGCTCCGAGATTTTCTCCTGTTCAGCCACCTGACCGGCCACGATTTCATCGTTGGTTACAATGACCGATTGCAACGTCTGCACCAGCACTCCCATACAGCTGAGTGCAGCAACTGCCAGCAGCAGTAAAAGTGCCACGATCTTGACTCCGATCCCGACTCCTTTTTTCTGCTTTCCTTCCCGCTTCTTCCGTTCTTTTCCCTTATTCATGCTCTTCTCCTCCCAATACCATCAAAAGGGCCTGCAGCGCATATGCACCGGGCCCTTTTGATTAGATATGTAGAAATTAATTCTTGGCAATTAATTTTCCACCACGTTTGGATACAACATCGAAGATAACTGCTGCCAGAAGTACCAGACCCTTGACTACCTTCTGCATATTCTGATCGACGCCCATCAGAGACATACCCAGGTTAATAACACCCATCAGTACAGCACCTACGATAACTCCGGGTACAGTTCCGGTTCCGCCGTATGCGGAAGCACCGCCGATGAAGCAGGAACCGATGGCATCCATTTCATAGTTCTGTCCGTATGTCGGCTGTGCGGAAGTCATACGTGCAATGGTTACCATACCAGCTAACGCTGCCAGGAATCCCATGTTCATATAAGCCAGGAAATAAACCTTGTTGGTATTGATACCGGATAATTTGGTGGCCTTCTCATTACCGCCCACTGCGTAGAAATAACGTCCTACAGTCGTGTTGGAAGTGATGTAACCGTATACCATGATAACAATCAGTACCCAGATCAATACGCTGGGAATACCTTTGTGCTGTGCCAGACGATAGCTGAATGCCAGGATCACTGCAGCGATCACTACGATTTTGCCGATCGTGGAACCCATGCTGGGAGCTTCGTATCCTTTTTTCACCTTGTCGGCTCTATTCTTCAGCTGTAACACCGCAAAGATCACTGCAGCGATCACACCGGCAAATACACAGGTCAGATTGATGGGACCATTACCGAAGAAATCGGGAATATAACAGTCAGCACCGCCACCGAACAGATTTACGAATGTAGTGCAGTCCTTAATGGATACGGTCATACCCTGCAGGACTACGTTGCTTAATCCTCGAAAAGCCAGCATGCCGGCCAATGTCACGATGAAAGGCGGGATTCTCACATAAGCGATCCAGAAACCCTGGAAAGCACCGATCAGTGTACCGATAGCAAACATGATCAGAATAGCCAGCCACATGTTCATTTTCATGTTGACCATGAGTACCGCTCCGATGGCACCGACGAAACATACAACAGATCCAACGGACAGATCGATGTTACCGCCGGTCAGGATACATAACAGCATACCGGTTGCCAGAATAAACACATATGCGTTCTGCGAGATCAGACTGCTGACATTCATGGGAAGCAGGATTGCTCCTCCGGTTCTCCATGCAAAAAATGCCGTAACCACGATCAGTACGAGGATCATGGTATATCTTTTTATAAAATCGAGGCCCTTTGTTTTATTCATGCCAATGCTCCTTTCTTACCGGCTGATAATATCTTGGACATGATAAGCTCCTGTGTTGCCTCACTGCCCGCCAGTTCTCCTACTATTTTTCCTTCGTTCATTACATAGATCCGGTCGCACATGCCAAGGATCTCAGGCAGCTCCGAGGAGATCATGATAACCGATTTTCCTTCTGCCACCAGTTGGTTAATGATGCAGTAGATTTCGTATTTTGCACCAACATCAATACCTCTCGTCGGCTCATCCAGGATCAGGATATCCGGATCTGTGAACATCCATTTTGCCAAAAGTACCTTCTGTTGATTACCGCCGCTTAAGTTTCCTACATTCTGCTCCACAGTCGGACATTTCGTATTCAGTTTGTTCTTATAGTCTACCGCCACATTGTACTCTTTGTCTTTATCAATAACAGTATGTCTGCTGATGGCATCCAGATTTGCCAGAGTTGTATTAATCTTGATCGGGTTGCTCAGAATCAGTCCGTTGCCCTTTCGATCCTCCGTCACATATGCCAGATGATTTTTGATGGCTTCCTGTACAGTATTCAGCTGTACTTTTTTGCCGTTGATATACAGTTCGCCGCTGATGTTGGAACCATAACTTTTGCCGAACAGGCTCATGGCCAGTTCCGTTCGTCCCGCACCCATCAGGCCGGAAATTCCCACTACTTCACCTTTTTTCACATTAAGATTGACATTATCCACCACCTTACGGTCAGAATACAGTGGATGATGCACGGTCCAGTTTTTGACCTCCATCAGGACCTCTCCGATCTTCGGCTCTCTCTTCGGGAATCGGTCGGCGATCTCTCTTCCTACCATTCCTTTGATGATCCGGCTCTCGGTAATATCATCTTTTCCCTTCACAAGCGTTTCGATGGTAGATCCGTCACGAATGACGGTGATCTTATCTGCCACATAAGAAATCTCATTCAGCTTATGAGAGATGATGATGGATGTCATTCCCTTTTTCTTGAGTTCCAGCATCAGATCCAACAGTGCCTTGGAATCCGTCTCATTCAGAGAGGCAGTAGGCTCATCCAGGATCAGAAGTTTTGCGTTCTTGGCCAGTGCCTTCGCAATCTCTACCAGCTGCTGTTTTCCTACGCCAATATCCTTTATCAATGTCTGGGGGCCTTCCTTCAGGCCTACGGTCTTTAAAAGTTCTGCCGCCCTGGCATTGGTTTCATTCCAGTTGATTTTGTACTTATGTCCCCGTTCATTGCCCAGAAACATATTTTCCCCGATCGTCATATAGGGAATCAGTGCAAGCTCCTGATGAATGATTACGATACCCTTTTCCTCACTGTCCTTGATCTTATCAAATTTGCAGACCTCACCGTCATAGATGATGTCCCCTTCGTAAGACCCATACGGATAAATACCGCTCAATACATTCATCAATGTGGACTTTCCTGCGCCGTTTTCGCCTACAAGTGCGTGGATCTCTCCCTCTTCCACCTGCAGGTTTACATTGTCAAGTGCTTTTACACCGGGGAATGTTTTGGTTATATTTTTCATTTCCAATAAGATTTTTGCCAATGGTATTCCTCCCAAGTCTTATTTCCACATTATCTAATCAAACCGTTCTATTTTGCTTTCCCATGAATACAGCAGGCGGGAAGCGCCCGCCTGCCGTAAGGATCCCGCAGGATCCATATTATTTTATAAAATTACTGTAAATCTGCTTCTGTGTAGTAACCGGAATCGATGAGCAGCTCTTTGTAGTTGCTTGCATCAGCGAATACGGGCTCGCACAGGTAAGAAGGAATGACACCGGTACCATTGTCATAGGTTGTGGTATCGTTGACAGGTGCTTCGCCGCCCTTCATGACTGCGTCTACCATCTCTACTACCTTGGATGCCAGAGTACGGGTATCCTTGAAGATGGACATGGACTGTTTGCCGGAGATCATATTCTTAACGTTGGGCTTATCGCAGTCCTGACCGGTAATGATAGGCCACTCGCCGGTGTAGTTAGCTTCCAGAGAGTTAGTTACACCCAGTGCAGTGGAGTCGTTGGAGCACAGAACGGCATCCAGCTTGGTTCCGTCTGCATAGTTAGCGGAAATGATAGCGTCCATTCTGGACTGTGCGGTCTCAGTAGACCAGTTAGCGGTTGCAACGGTTTCGAAATCGGTCTGTCCGGATTTTACTACCAGCTTACCTGCGTCAATGTAGGGCTGCAGCACATCCATGGCACCGCCGAAGAAGAATCTTGCGTTGTTGTCACCGGGATCACCGGTTACCAGCTCGATATTGAAAGGTCCTGCTGCATTGTCCAGATCCAACTGATCTCTGATGTATTCACCCTGTTTCGTACCTACCATGTAGTTATCGAAGGTTGCGTAATAAGTAACTGCATCGGAGTTCATGATCAAACGGTCATATGCGATAACCGGAATGTCTTTTTCCTTTGCCTGCTCCAGAACGGTTCCAAGAGAGTCACCGTCGATGGATGCGATAACCAGAAGTTCGCAGCCGGAGTTGATCATATTCTCGATCTGGGATACCTGTGTGGGAATATCGTTAGATGCGTACTGCAGATCTACATCATAGCCTGCTGCCTCCAGCTGAGCCTGCATGTTGCTACCATCCTGATTCCATCTCTGCAGATCCTTGGTGGGCATTGCTACACCGACCTTACCGCCGCCTGTTGCACCAGAAGTCTCTGTCTTTGCTTCTGCGGAAGTCTCCGTCTTTGCTTCTGCGGAAGTCTCCGTCTTATTGTCCGTTGCCGGTGTGGTTGCCTGCTGTCCCCCATTGGATCCACATCCTGCAAGCATTGTAACAGCCATGGCTGTTGCAAGAAGTGTGCTTAATAATTTCTTCCTCATAAAAAGTAACCTCCCTTGTTTGGTTTGTTTTTGTTGACAAGTAGAGAATACCATAGATCAAATAGCATGATTTTATGACCTTCTGCACTTTTCTGTGCTGTCCGGAAGGCAAAAATAAGCTGTGCTAGCAATATTTTGTCTGCAAGCACAGCTATCTTACCAATTTTTTCCTGTTCCTAGTTTTCTGCATTCACGATCCCGTCAGGGCATTTCGGCAGGGACATTCAGATAGACATCTTCCTTCAGATGGAATCCACTGCCTATGATCACATCATTGATATTGGTCTTATCCACGCTGATGGGTTCCAGTCCGATATAGGGCACCTGATAGTTTCCGCTTTCTATCGTCACAGTCTCTTCTGGAAGCTCCTTTCCTTCTGCCAGAAGCACGGCACATTCCGCAGCCTTCTGGGCCAGCTTCTCCACTGGCTTATAAACCGTCATGACCTGTGTTCCTTCTACGATCCGCTGACAGGCTTCCAGATCGGCATCCTGCCCAACGACCATGATGTCTCCCGCCATCCTCTTTTCCTTCAGGGCATGCACCACCTTACTGGCCAGATCATCGTTGCCACACATGATGGCATCCGCTTCCGAGACAACATCCATATGGTCATAGACATAGGCCGCTGCGAGCTCCGCTTTCCATCCGTCCGCATGCATGGAATCCAGGATTGTCACCTGATGATCCTCCATCACCTTCCGGAATCCTTTCTCTACCATAGCCACGTTGCTGTCCACCGCAGAACCTCCCAGCATCAGCACTTTTCCACCAGACAGCCCGTTATCCACCAGTGCTTCTCCCATCATGGTGCCGACGCGCTCGTTGTCGAAAGTGATATACAGATCAATATCCGAATCCATGATCATTCGGTCGTAGGCGATGACTTTAATCCCTGCTTCCTTCGCCTTTTGCACCTGCTCTGCCAGCCCCTCGGAATCAATGCAGATGATGACAATAACGTCCATTCCCTTATCAATGAAATAATTGATCTGTTTCTTCTGCTGTTCCAGATCCCCGTTGGCATTCTGTACATTGACCTCCGCCCCCAGTTCCTTGGCTGTAGATACGAAGATATCCCGGTCTGTCTGCCACCTCTCGATGACAAAAGAATCGAAGCTCATGCCGATCTGGATCTTCCGGTCCTGTGCGGCATCCCCGGACGTTTTACTGCTGTCCAGATTACCGCAGGCGCCGAGTGTCAGCACACAGACAAGCACAACCGCTGCATATTTCCACATTTTTTTCATTTTACACACTGCCCTGTTCATATATTTTTCCCCGATTCTCCTTATAGACCGTCGGAGTGACCCCCACGTTCTTTTTAAAGCTGCGGCTGAAATAATTCGGATCTGAATATCCCGTTCTGACGCAGATCTCCTTCATGGAGCACTCCGTGGTCTCCAACAGTTCCTTTGCCTTATCCATTCGCAGATTCGTCAGATATTCGATGAAATTCTCTCCCGTGGTTTCCTTGAAAAGCTTGCTGAAATAATACGGGCTGATATTGACCTCTCTGGATACATCATCCAGGGAAATGTCTTTGTGGTAATTATTCTTAATGTAATTTTTGGCCATTTCAATGATACTGCCGGACTTCTCTTCTCTCTTGTTCAAAACATTGCGGCAAGACTCTTTTACCTTTTCCAGGAACCAGGTCTTCATGGCCGATGGCTCTGCCATCTCCATGACCTGCGGCAGATAATCCGCCCGGGAGTTCAATTGATAAGTCATACCGCCTTTCTCATAGGCAATGTGTTCCGACCACAGCACAAATTCCAGGATCTTCAGGCGCATGTTCATCAAATCCGATCCGATGTCCGTCATCCAGTCAAAAAATGCCGCTGCCGTTGCCGAAGCATTATCGATGTCTCCGTCCTCAATCTCCGCAAACAGCTTCTTCTCCAGTTTCACCGGATAGTTTCCGGCAAATTCGCAGCGGATCGGCAGATCATCCACATGAGCCACACTGCCCGTGGATGCCACCAGTGCATTCAGCGCCTCGGTATAGGACTCTGATGCCATGAGAAAATCCTTCGGTCCTCCGATGCCGATACGGAAGCTGATATCCGTACGCTTGCGCATGTAGCGCACCAGTTCCCTAGCTTTCTCGATCAGTTCAATACGTTCGTTGTAATCCATTATTTCTTTTTCGTAAGGAACCAGCACCGCCAGCTTATTGGCCATCACCGTTCCCACGATACAGTCAAAGTGTTCCTTCAGACAATCCCTTACCTCCTGATAATGCTTCTGCATCCGGACACTGCTGCCCACTGCGTTCGTCATATGATTGCCCTGCTGCTCGTCACCGCTGACCACCGCGATCATATAAGCATACTGCCGCGTAATCCCCAGAATGGAACGGTAATTCTCGATATCCTCCCTGAAATGCTCCTGCAAGAGAATATTGTGGATCAGTCCACTTTCAATAATGGGAACCACTGTCTCCAGCTTTTCCTTGATCAACAGCTCATTTTTCCGCTTCAGACGCTCGGCATCGATATTTTCCATGGCCTTGCGAAGAGCGTTCACGATCCTGGTCTTCTCCATGGGTTTGGTGATATACTCCATAACTCCCAGCTTGATTGCTTCCTTGGCATAGTCGAATTTATCATAGGCCGACATCACAATAAACACCGTGTGATTATTGGTCCTGCGGATCTCTTTCATGGCATCGATGCCGTTGATCCCCGGCATCTGGATATCCATGACTGCAATGTCCGGTCGAAAGCTCTCCGCCAGTTCGATGACACTCCTTCCGGTTTTGGCATACTGCACTTCACAGATATCCTTAAATTCTTTCTCAATAATGAACTTCAGGGAATCGATCACGATTCCTTCATCATCTGCCAACATGATCTTATACATCTGCTTTTTCTCTCTCCTTTACCGGAAGATACAGGATCACTTCCGTGCCCTGGTTCCTGCCATCACTGCGGATCGTCATGACATCTTCGTTCTGGGTGAACAGCTTCAGTCTTGCTATGACATTTCCCATGGCGATACCGTTGGAACCGGAGCTCTGCCGCTTTTCATGGTAGGTTCCGTTCTTCAGCTTCTCTATGATCTCCGCATCCATACCGATGCCGTTGTCCCGGATACTGATGACCAGCGTATCTTCTTCCCCGTGATACACCTTCAGCCAGATCCGTCCTTCTCCACTCATCTCCCGGATACCGTGATTTACACAATTTTCCACAATGGGCTGCAGGATCATGCTGGGCACGGCACAATCCAACAGATCCTCCGAAATCTCCTTTTCATAATGAATATCTCCGGAAAAGCGGACATTCAGGATATAAATATAATGATCGATCAACTCCAGTTCCTCCCGGAGCGTGACGATATCATTGCCCTTTTTCACATTATAGCGGAAGAAATCCGCCACATTCTGTATATAATCATAGGTTCGGTCCGCCCCCTCCATCATCGCCAGCTGAGCTCCGGCATTGAGGGTGTTGAACAGAAAATGGGGATTGATCTGCGCCTGCAGATATTTCAGCTGCGCATCCTTCAGATGGGATTCCATCAGAAGTTCCTTCTCCATCAGTGAACGCTGGATCTCCATACTCTGCCGCAGTCTCTCCAGATATTGTCTGATACTGATAACCATCTGGTTGAACGCTCCGGTTACCACGCCGATCTCATCCTCCGACTGCACCGGCAGAAGTTCCGTATCAAAATTTTCACCCGCCACTTCATTGGCCATTACCGTGAGCCTCTTCAACGGACTGATGATTTCTCCCGTCAGTTTTACCACAATGGCCACGCTGATCACTGCCACGATCGTCAGGGTAATGACACTGAACAGTTCAAAGCTGCGGAATGCCACTGACAGGCGGCTGTAGTTCTCGGAATTACTGCGGAACTGTTCGTTATTCAGACTATATATATAAGTATTTATGTACTCATACATCTGGGTGGCATTTTCATAGCGCACCCTGTATTTTTCCACGTTTCGTCCTCTCTTGGCTTCGATGGTCTGCCCCACCAGATCCAGATACTCCTCAGACATATGCCGGATGCTACGCTCCATCCGTCGAAAGGCGGCTTCCGTCACGTCATCACTCAACCCCTGTACCATCTGGGCATAAATCTGTTCACTGCGATAGAATTCCTCCAGGGAATCACTGGTCTTGGAATCCAGATACTCTGTCATGCTGTCCTGTACTGCCGTCAGGGCATCCGACAGTTCATTCAGCCGCAGATTCCCCTGATAGACCATATCGATTTCAGAGGACATGCTGTTGATGCCAAGGATCAGAATTACCGTCACTGCAAATACCACCAGATTTACCAGAATAAAAATGCTGCTCATCTTCGCCTGAAGAGACAGCTGCCGAAATTTCTTTGTCATACCCCGCCTCACTCTGCCTCTTCCTGTTTGCCTAAATACTCTTCCACGTTGCTCTGATCGATCACGGTAACATCTGCCGTAAAATACTGGCTCGTATAACCGTAATTGTAATATTCCTGCAACGCATCCACACAAAATGCTCCCATCTGTTCCGTGTCAATGGAGATCGTTGCTGTGATGACATTGCGTTCGATGGCCTTTAATATAGTATCCGTGTCATAATATCCGAGAATGGCGATCTCTCCCACACAGTTGTAATCCACCACAGCCTGGTAGACACAGGTCGTACTCAGTTCGTTCAGACAGATGATAATATCCGGAAGAGTCTGATCCATAAAAATATCCCGGATGGACTCCTCAACGGAGAAGGTATTGGTGTCATCCACCGTGATCAGAGACATCTGGATCTCCGATCCCTGAAGCTTCTCCTGTTCCAGAGCATCCTGAATTCCGGAACACACGATATTCTGGGTAGAATTCAGTGCGTGAGCATTCATCAGTACCGCTACCTTTAACGGATCTTCTGTATCCTCTGCCGCTGCCAGTTTCAGCACCTGTCTTCCATACTCTCTTCCCAGATTATAACTTCCCACACCCACAAAGCTGCATCTGGCACTGTGGGTATTGTCTCCATACAGGGTAACTACCGGAATTCCACGGTCTACCGCCTCATCAATCAGCTCCGACATCTCGTCACTTTCATCGGATTCCACCAGAATACCGTCCACACCGGATGTCATGGCGATCCGCATAAGGTCGGATCTGGAATATTCCTGAGACAAGTGCTCCCCCAGCAGGTCCACATATACATTTTCCGCCTGCCCCCGCTCATAGGCTCCGCGGTATACCGACTGCCAGAAGTCCGGCTTCCGATCCTCCGTGATCATCACATAATACTGGTCATATTTTTCCTTTTCTGTTACTTTATGAAACTCCCGCACATAGGAACGAAAAATAATTGTGCATATCGAAATGACTGCAATGACAAACACCAGAAACCCTATAATGATCCCCTGGCCTCTGTTTCTGCCCATTTTTTCAGCCTTATGACGCATATGTATCTCTCCCAAACCGGAATCCCTGACAGAATTCCGCCCAATCTACTGTTAAAGATACCATATAAAAATGCTATTTTCCACATTCATGCAAAAAAGTCCAAAAATATACAGATAGTCCACTAAAAAATGCTAGTCCCCGGAACTAAAATACGGAAGGCTTATCGCCTTCCGTATTTTTATACTCTTGCATATAATTTTGCCATTTTATAAATCTTCTTCGCCAGCTTTGGATCCAGTGCATTCTTATCCATACGCCATTTCCAGTTGCATCCCAGAGTGGAGGGAGTGTTGATCCTGGCGCTGCTGTCCAGCTCCAGATAATCCTGCATGGGAATGATTGCGGTATCCGCACAGCTGGACAATGCTGCCCGGATGATCTCAAAGCAAAGCTTCTTGTCATTCTTATGTCCCAGATATTTCTTTGCAAATTTCTTGTCCTTCTCCGGCATATTCTGTAAGAACCCCACCGTAGTATCGTTATCGTGGGTTCCGGTATAGACCACACAGTTCTTGTCATAATTGTGCGGCAGATATTCACTGTCATTTCCGGCATCAAAAGCAAACTG
>ERZ779890.3287-NODE-3287-length-14574-cov-10.230732_pt1 | contig 14574 bp, 12 predicted proteins | sample MGYA00511553_ERZ779890 | MGnify/ENA primary metagenome ERZ779890 (study PRJEB29588, sample SAMEA2152064) | human gut metagenome | biome: human gut; feature: human-associated habitat; material: faeces | place: Denmark | collected 2008/2010 ...
TTGCGCTCGGCATCGGCGGACTGCCCAAGGGCCGTATCATCGAGATCTACGGACCGGAATCCTCCGGTAAGACGACGCTTGCGCTGCATGTGCTCGCGCAGGCGCAGAAGGCGGGCGGCGAGGTCGCGTTCATCGACGCAGAGCACGCGCTCGACATCACCTATGCCCGCGCCCTCGGCGTGAAGGTCGAGGACATGCTCGTCTCCCAGCCGGATACCGGCGAGCAGGCGCTTGAGATCACCGAGGCGCTCGTGCGCTCCGGCGCGATCGACGTGATCGTCGTCGACTCCGTTGCGGCGCTCGTGCCGCGCGCGGAGATTGAGGGCGAGATGGGTGACAGCTTTGTGGGCCTTCACGCGCGCCTTATGTCGCAGGCGCTGCGAAAGCTCACGGGTGCGGTCGGCAAGACGAACACAATCGTCATTTTCATCAACCAGCTGCGCGAGAAGGTCGGCGTGATGTACGGCAACCCCGAGGTCACGACCGGCGGCCGCGCGCTCAAGTTCTACTCGAGCGTGCGCATCGACGTGCGCCGCATCGAGGCGCTGAAAAACGGCAGCGAGATCATCGGCAACCGCACGCGCGCCAAGGTCGTGAAGAACAAGATGGCACCCCCGTTCCGCGAGGCGGAGTTCGACATCATGTACGGCGAGGGCATCTCGCTCATCGGCGAGCTCATCGATCTTGGCGTCAAGCTTGGCCTTGTGCAGAAGAGCGGTTCGTGGTATTCGATGGGCGAAACGCGCATCGGTCAGGGACGCGACGCGGCCAAGCAGTATCTGAAAAACAATCCCGAGATCGCGGACAACCTCGAAGCGGAGATCCGCCGCAACTTTGACAAGCTGATGACGGGCCAGTCCCGCGTGGCGGCGAAGGCCGCGGGCCGTGCTGTGGACGTCAGCGCCGACGATTTCAAGGATGAAGATTGAGAAGATCGAACGATCGAAGCATAAGCAGGAGCGCGTTCTCGTGTATCTGGAGGGGGGAGACCTCCTCCGGATCACCGAGAGCGAGCTTCTGCGTTTCGGTTTATGTATAGGACTGGACATTGACGATAGGACTGTGGTAGAATTGCAGCAGTCCGGCGCGCGGAGCGAAACGCGCGTGCGCGCGGCGAACATGATCTCGTCCCGCCCGCTGTCAAGGAAAGAGCTTTCGAAAAAGCTCAGGGAAAAGGGAGCGGTCGAGGCCGACGCCGAATCGGCGTGCGACTGGCTCGAGGAGATCGGCGCGCTGAACGACGCGGAGTATGCCGCAATGCTTGTGCGCCACTACGGCGGCATGGGCTATGGCGAGGCGAAGATCCGCGACGAGCTCTACCGGCGCGGCGTGCCGCGCGAACTGTGGGAGGACGCGCTGTCAAAGTTGCCCGACGCGCAGGAAGCCATCGCGCGCGTGATCGCGCAGAAGACAAAGGGCCGCGTGCTCGATGAAAAGGGGCGCAAGCGACTGTCCGACATGCTGCTGCGGCGGGGCTTTGCATGGTGCGATGTGCGCGCGGCAATCGCCCAAATCAGCGAGAATGCGACGGAATTCGATTACGAAGAGTAGTCGTTTGGCTATTTTTTACAATTAGTTTACGATCAGGAGGGGTTCTATGCCCTATAACGTTTCTTTCATTTCCCTGGGCTGCGCCAAAAATCAGGTCAACTGCGAGCAGATGATGGCCACGGTGCAGCATGCGGGACACAACGTCGTCCTCTCGCCCGAGGGGGCGGACGTGGCCGTGGTCAACACCTGCGGCTTTCTGGCCTCTGCCTGCGAGGAGGCCATCGATAATATCTTAGAGATGGCGGAGCTCAAAAAAGAGGGCAAGCTCAAAAAGATCATCGTCACCGGCTGCATGGCGCAGCGCTACAAGGACGATGTGCTCCACGAGCTGCCTGAGGTCGACGCGGTGCTCGGCACCGGCAGCTACGGCGAGATCGCCCGCGCGGTCGACGAGGTCATGGCGCCCGGCGGGCTGCGCCCCTGCTACATGGGCGACATTCAGAACTGCGTGCAGGGCGGCGCGCGCATTTTGTCCACGCCGTCATGGTATGCGTACCTGCGCATCGCCGAGGGCTGCGACAACTGCTGTGCCTACTGCGTCATTCCGCGCCTGCGCGGCCGTTACCGCAGCCGCCCGATGAACGAACTTCTGGACGAGGCGAGCGAGCTTGCGTCCGCGGGCGTGAAGGAACTCATCGTCATCGCGCAGGACATCACGCGCTACGGCACGGACTTGAACGGCGAGCACCAACTTGCCGCACTCCTGCGTGAGCTGTGCAAGCTCGATTTCCACTGGATCCGCTTACACTACCTCTATCCCGATGATATCACCGATGAGCTGATCGACACGATCGCGCAGGAAAAGAAGATCGTGCCGTATCTCGATATCCCCATCCAGCACTGCAACGACAGCATCTTGAAGGCGATGAACCGCCGCGACACGAAAGAGAGCATCCGCAAGGTTTTCCACGACCTGCGCGCGCGCATCCCGGGCCTTGTGCTGCGGACGTCGATCATCGCCGGTCTTCCCGGCGAGGGGGAGAAGGAGTTCGAAGAGCTCTGCGACTTCCTGCGCGAGGAGAAGATCGAGCGCGCGGGCGTGTTCCCGTTCTCGCCCGAGGAGGGGACGAAGGCCGCGACGATGGAGCACGTTCCGATGGAGGAGGCCCAGCGCCGCACGGAGCTTTTAGTCGACGTGCAGAGCGATATCATCGACGAATACAATGAATCCGTCCTCGGCGATGTGCGCGAAGTGCTGTGCGAGGGCTGGAGCGAGGAAGCGCAGTCCTATGTCGGCCGCAGCTACGCCGAATCCGTGGATATCGACGGAAAGATCTACTTTTCCGCAGAACGTGATATCATGGCAGGCGAGTTCGTCAATGTCCGCCTGACCGGCACGATGGACGGCGAACTGACCGGCGAAGCGGTCGAATAAGTAAATGCCCTGCAGGGCAGGAGGAAAGAGAGATATGACAACTGCAAACAAGCTGACGATCATGCGCATTGCGCTGATCCCCGTATTCTTAGTGGTGCTGTACCTGGACTTCGCGGGTGCGAGATGGTGGGCGCTCGGTATTTTCATCGTCGCGTGCCTGACGGACTTTGCCGACGGCTACATCGCCCGCCACTATAATCAGATCACAAATTTCGGCAAGTTCATGGACCCGCTGGCGGACAAAATGCTCGTCATGGCGGCAATGTGCTACTTTGTCGAATATGGGCAGATGCCCGGCTGGTGTCTCGCCATCGTGCTGCTGCGCGAATTTGCCGTTTCCGGCATGCGCCTTGTCGCCGTGGAGCAGGGGCGCGTCATCGCGGCCGCGTGGTCGGGCAAGGTGAAGACCGCCTCGACCATGGTGTGCCTGTGCCTGATGCTGGTGTTCCAGAGCAACCTTTTGAATGTCGTGTGCATTGCGGTCATCGTGGCGACGACCGTGTACTCCGGCATTGAGTATTTCGCAAAGAACCTCGACGTCTTCAAAGAGGCGGACTAAATCCGTTATTTCATCTTCTCAAAGGAGATCTATCATGTATTTATACAATTCCGCGACCCATAAAAAGGAAGAATTCAAGACCCATACGCCGAACCATGTGGAGATGTACACCTGCGGCCCGACCGTGTACCACTTTGCCCACATCGGCAATCTGCGCTCCTACATCATGGAGGATGTGCTGGAAAAGTACCTGCGCTTTTCGGGTTACAGCGTGAACCGCGTGATGAACATCACCGACGTCGGCCACCTCACGAGCGACGCCGACGAGGGCGAGGACAAGATGGTCAAGGGCGCCAAGCGCGAGCACAAGACCGTCATGGAGATCGCCAAGTACTATACCGACGCCTTCTTTGCTGACTGCCGCAAGCTCAACATCAAGCGTCCCGACGTCGTCCAGCCCGCAACGGGCCTGATCGACGATTATATCAAGATCATCACGAAGCTGCTCGACACCGGCTATGCCTACCTCGCCGGCGGCAACGTCTATTTCGACACGAGCAAGCTCGAGCGTTACTATATCTTCAACGACCACAACGAGGAAGACCTCGCCGTCGGCGTGCGCGAAGGCGTGGAGGAGGACGAGAACAAGAAGAACAAGAATGACTTCGTTCTCTGGTTCACCAAGTCCAAGTTTGAGGATCAGGCGCTCAAATGGGATTCTCCCTGGGGCGTGGGCTATCCGGGTTGGCATATCGAATGCTCCGGCATTTCGATGAAGTACAACGGCGAATACCTCGACCTGCACTGCGGCGGCGTGGACAATGCCTTCCCGCACCACACGAACGAGATCGCGCAGAGCGAGAGCTACCTCGGTCATCCCTGGTGCCTCCAGTGGTGCCACGTGGCGCATCTCAACACCTCGCACGGCAAGATGTCCAAATCCAAGGGCGAATTTTTGACGGTCTCGCTGCTTGAGGAAAAGGGCTATGACCCGCTGGCGTACCGCTTCTTCTGCTTACAGAGCCACTACCGCAAGAGTCTTGTCTTCACGTGGGAAAACCTTGACAATGCGGTCGCCGCGTACAACAAGCTCATCGCGAAGATTGCGAATATTAAGGACGAGGGCGGCGTGGACGAGGCGGTGCGTGCCGAGTACCGCGCGAAGTTCATGAAGGAGATGGACAATGACCTCAACACCGCCATGGGCGTGACCGCGCTCTATGACGTGCTCAAGGCCAAGACCACGGGCGCGACGAAACTTGCCATCATCGGCGACTATGACACGGTGCTGAGCCTCGACCTTCTCAAAAAGGCCGAAGCCGAGCGCGAGAAGAAGGAAAAGGCGGCCGCGCAGCAGAGCGCGGGCGGCTTTACGGTCGTCTCCGAGGACGGCACGGCGGAGGAAGGCATCGAGAACCTGATCCGCCAGCGCGCGGAGGCCAAAAAGGCGAAGAACTTTGCCGAGGCTGACCGTATCCGCGATGAGCTCAAGGCGCAGGGTGTCGAAGTGACCGACATGCCCGGCGGCGCAAAGTGGAAGCGCGTGTAAAAGGAAATTTTTAGAAAACGCAGGCGCGGCGGATCATCCGCCGCGCCTGTTTGCCTCTTTGGGGCAGAATAAGAAGCAGCGAAGCAGCATCACGGAGGACGCCATGAGCAGAAAAGCGAGAAACCGCATGACAAGAGAGACCATCCCCAAGGGCTTCAGCGCCCCGATGGCGTTCGTCGATTTGCTCCCTGTCGTATTTTTCGGCTTCTCCGCGGTGAAGACGGGGAACCTGTTCCACAGCGGACTGTTTGTAGCGGGTGCGGTAGTCTGCCTGCTCTCGGGTGTTGTGAAGGTGGGATGGAAGCTCATCGCGGCCGTCTCCCAAAGGAACATCTGGCCGATGTTTGTGCAGATGCGCGTCCTGATGCCGGTCGGCTTTTTGACGATGTTCGCGGCGCTGATCGTAGACCGCGCAGGGCTGAACGGGGAAGCGATGCTTGCAAAGCTGAGCGGTTTTCCGGCATGCCTTTTCTTCCTTGCGGGCGCGCTTGGGATGATTTTGATGCTCGTTTTCGCGTTCCGGATGGATTCGAGCGACCCGAAGGTGAACTGGATGGAGCAGACCGTCAACAGCCTTGCGCAGATCTGCTTTTTCATCGGGCTGATGCTGCCCTGACGCTCTGCATCGAAAGAAAGAAAAGGGCCGCCTGTGGACGGCTCCCTTTGCCTCAGATTATGAAGAAAAATGAACATGAGCGCTGTTTCAATGAATATCGAAAATGAATCAAGGTAAAGGATATTATTCAATAGTCGCAATGCGCAGAGCGGAATTTTACTCGCTTTTTGGCGGCGGATATGATATGCTTTTCCCAAATGATGGTCAGAAAGGACAAGGTTTCCATGATCAATATTTTCGATATGATGGGGCCGGTGATGGTCGGTCCGTCCAGTTCGCATACAGCAGGCGCGGCGCGCATCGGCAACATGGGCAGAACGCTGCTCGGCGAAGAGGTGGCGCGCGCAGACATCGGCCTGCACGGTTCCTTTGCCGAGACCGGCGTCGGCCACGGCACGGACCGCGCGCTGCTTGCGGGACTGCTCGGCATGAAGCCGGACGATCTGCGCATTCCGAATGCCTACGATGAGGCAAACCGCGCGGGCATGGCGTATTCCTTCCACACGGTGGAGCTGCGCGATGCAAACCCGAACACCGCGCTTTTGGAGCTGACGGGGAAAAGCGGAAAAAAGATGACCATTGAGGCCTCCTCTGTCGGCGGCGGCGCGATCGTCGTCAATAAGATCGACGGCATCAACGTGAACTTCACGGGCGACTTCAACACGCTGATCGTCCGCAATCAGGACGAGACCGGCTCCGTCGCTGCGATCACGTCTATTTTGAGTCAGGTGCACATCAATGTGGCGAACATGAGCGTCAACCGCCATCGCCGCGGAGGAGATGCGCTGATGGTCATTGAAACAGATCAGCACATCAAGCCGCGGCAGGTGGAATTTCTCTCTGAGCTGCCGGGTATCCTGAGCGTGACTTATTACGATAAGGAGGACGATGAAGATGGCGCTGGATTCGATGAAGGAAATCTTTGAGCGCTCGGCGCGGGAAGAGATCCCGTTCTGGGAGATCGTTTTGCAGTACGATATGGAGGAGCGTCAGGTGAGCCGACAGGCATCAATGGCCAAAATGCTTTCCACCTGGCAGGCGATCCAGGACGCAGCCGATTCCTACACCGGTACGCAGCGCAGCGTGAGCGGACTGGTCGGCGGCGACGGACTGAAAATGCGGCTGTACGCGCGCCGCGGCGAGAGCATCGGCGGGGAGTTCATAGATGAGGTCATCGTGCAGGCGCTTTCCATGGCGGAGTCGAACGCCTGCATGCGCCGCATCGTTGCCGCGCCGACGGCAGGTTCCTGCGGCGTGGTGCCGGCAGTGCTGCTGCCGCTGTGCCTGCGGCAATCCGGGCTGACCGCGTCCGCCGCGACTGCGCAGTTCGGGCTGCTGAACGGGATGGCGATGCCGCTCATCATGGCGCCCGGCGTCATCACCAGCGCCATGTGCATGGTCGCCGCGCCCGCCGTGTCCCGGCAGGAAAGCAACCGCGTCCACCTGAAACGCACCATGCGGCAGTTGCTGCTGCTGGCGGGGCTGATTGGCTGCCTGTCCTCGTGCGTGCTGTTTCTCTTCGCGCAGCCGATTTCGATGCTGCTCTATGGCGAACCGGCGCTGACGGGTGTGCTGATGGCGCTCTCCCCGCTGTCGATGCTGTTTGCTATCCAGCAGGTGCAGTTCGGGCTGGTGACGGGCTTGGGCGTTCAGCGGCGCGCGATGACGGGTACCATTGTTTCCTCCGCGCTGACGCTGGTGGTCATGAGCGCCCTCTGTCCGATGCCGAGCGTGCGGATTTTCGGCGCGGTGCTGGCGATGCTGGCAGGCAGCCTTGTGCGCGTGATTTGGAACGCCGCCGTGCTGCAATCAGCGAAGCGGGCGGCGTAATCCCTTGGGATAGTGGTTCTTCATCTGCCCGTCGGAGATTTTGCCCCAGCCGAGCGGAATGCCGTCGCAGCACGCAAGCGCCCAGCCCTTGCCATCCGCCGGGAGCGTCTCACCCGCCTGATAGCGGCGCGCATCCTCCCGCGTGAGTTCCACACGCGGCACATCCGGTGGAAAGATACTCATCGCCCACGCATGGTCGGGCACAAACAGCTTCTTCTGCACCGTCCCCAATTGCAAGCCGCAGCGGACGACCTGAATGCCGTCGCAGACCGGACGGTCGGGCAGGCAGCTCAGCGTCACCGATTCGTCGCGGCTGCGTCCGGGCTTGCCGCTGCCGGTGCGCATCACATTCGCGTTTGCCGTCGGGCAGAAGGCACGCAAGGCTTGCAATGCGTCCTTGCTCGGCGCATCCTTCTCTGGCGCTTTCTGCCAATTGCAGGGTGCGTCGCCGTGCTTGCGCAGGAGGGCGACGAAGTGCCCCTCGCCCTTCATGCGGTGCGGATAGCACGTCAGCATCCCGTCCGGCGCATCCGCTCCGGGCAAGGAGAAGGCTTCCGCCGAGAAATCCGCGTGGCGCGACAGGAACGCATCCACCGTATCCTCGTTTTCCGTGCGGTTCATTGTGCAAGTGGAATAGACCATGCGTCCGCCGGGACGAAGCATTTCCGCCGCGCGGTCGAGGATTTCCGCCTGCCGCTTAGCGCATCCGGCGGGGCTTTCGGGCGACCATTCCGCGCGTGTTTCCGGATGACGGCGGAACATGCCTTCGCCGGAACAGGGTGCATCCACCTGAATCGCGTCGAATGCCTCCGGCCAGCGCTGCGCCAATTGGTCGGGATAGGCGCTGACGACGAGGGCGTTCGGGATGCCCATGCGCTCAATGTTCTGCGAGAGGATTTTCGCGCGCTCCCAAACGGGCTCATTGCACACCAGCACACCCTGTCCGCCCATGCGCAGGCCGCTCTGCGTCGATTTTCCACCCGGCGCGGCGCACAAGTCCAGTACATGCTCCCCCGGCTGCGCGTTCAGCACGGCAGCGGGCAGCATCGCGCTCGGCTCCTGCAAGTACCACGCGCCCGCTTCATGCAGCACGTCCGCGCCGGCGGTCGAGGTCAGCGCAAGGTAACGCCCGTTTTCCTCCCACGGGACTCTTTCGCCGCAGTCATCCGGCAGCAGCGTCGGGCGCTTCCACGGATTCACGCGCAGACCGCGCTGATACGGCTCGTCATATGTACGCAAAAAGGCGGCCATTTCGCCTTTCAGCTGTGCCGCCATTTGGGATAAAAACGCCTGTGGAAGCTCGGTCATGCCTGTCCCCCCGGTATATTGTCATGATATTGATTTTTGTCCTGCGCAATTGTCAGCGGCGGCGGGGTCAGCTCCGTCTGCGTTGTGCCGAAATGTGCGCGCCGGGCAGGAATCACCCGCTTGCGGCGCGTCGCCGCGGTGCCTTCCCGCTTGGGCGCGGGCTTCGGCTTGTGCGTGTGCTGCACCACCTGCTCCTCTTCGATCATTGTGCCGTCAGCGTAAATCAGGTGGCGGCCCGTCGGCGTGCGGCGCGCGCGCTTAGGCAGAAAGCGTGTCCAGAAGTTTCCCCAGACACGGTACGGCTGCCAGCGGATCAGGTAGACCAGAAAGTCCATCACGACGCCGAAAATGCACAGGAGGATGACCAGCGGCAGCCAGTTGCGCATCGCCCAGCCAAGCAGACCGCCGTGGCTGTCGCTCGTCACCATGTTCCAGAGCCACTGCGCTGTCCCGCGAATCCACCCCAGCAGGAAATTGAACAGCGCGTTGATGAAACTGCCCACAATGGTCATCCTCCTCCACTATTTTCTGCATTCGCGGCGCATCTTAGCGCATTCTCATTTGGAAATAGTGTTACTCTACGGTTATCGTAACGCTCACATTTCCCGGCACGACCTCGACCGAAATTTCCTCGTCCTCGTCCGCATCAATGCGGCAGAGCACGGGCAGACTGTACGTCCCCGGCGCAAGCCCGGACGCATCGCATACCAGCCGAATATCGCGGCTTTGCAGCGCGTTCAGCCAGTTTTGCGGCGCGGTAATCATCACCGAGGCATTCACGCGGCTCATGGAGGCGTTGTAGCCCGCTTCCAAGCCTTCAATCTGAATCGGCAGGTTCGTGAAACTCTTCGACTTCAGCACCGGCCCGATTTCAATCGTCACATTGACGTAGGTGGCGCTGACGTATTTCAGCTCCGGCACGCTGCTCAATCGGACGCGCTGCTTGACCGAATCGGACAAGCCGGACACGTCGATGGTTGCATCCGTAAACAGCGCGTCGATTTCCGTCATCTCGCTTGACCAGCCCGCCACCGTGATGTTCTCCGGCGTCATGCTGATTTTCTTGATTTCGTAGCCTTCCTTCGGCGTGCCTTGAATCAGCCCGGTTTGGGAGAGTTCGAGCGTTTTCATGGCGTACATGGTCTGCTCCACAATCACGCTGTCCAGCAGCACCGACTCGCTCGTCACTTCGAGCAAGTCGCTTTCAATCGCGTTGTTGTTCTCGTCCAGCAGCGTATACGCCAGCGCCTTGCGAATCGTGCCCTCGCGCTGGGGCAGGTTGTTCAGCTCCAGCACGACTTCGGCGCGGACAATTTTATCCACCATCGACTTCGGGCCGCTGATCGTCACCGTCGGCGGGTCGAGCGTCGCCGCACCCGCGTAGTAGCCCTCCGGCGCGCTCCCGACCGTCTGCACGGACACGGGGATGCGGAAGCGGGTGATGTACTCTTCCACGTCAATCGTCACGGTAGACGGCTGAATCGAAGAAACCGTGCCGTAAGTGCTGGAATTGGTGGACAGAATGCGGATTTCCTGCTTCCCTGCCGCCGAAATGCGGGAGAGGTCAATGCGGACGTTGTAGTTCGTCGCCTTGGCGTTGGCGTACTGCATCTGCGGCACGTCGGCGGTAAGGGAGACGTCACCAAGGAGGCTGGTCAAATCGCTGGTGACAATGAAGCCGTTGCGCTTGACGGATTCTTCGCCCGAAACAGACACGCTGACACTGGAGAAGTGCTTTTCGCGCGTGAGCGTCGGGTCTTGGGTAATCAGCCCGCCCCAGAGGATGATGGCCAGCAGGAGCGCGAGCAGCTTTGTCGGCCAATTGTGGATGAAAATCCGCTTGAGACCGTCCAGCAGCATCGTCAGGCGTGAGTCACGCTTCTTCTGCGGCTTTGCGGAAGGGGTCTGCGTCATTTGGCACCCTCCTTTCCCTTGCGGCGCACGAGCATGGACAGCAGACGCTGATGCGGCTTGCGGACATAGATGCCCTCCAGAATCGTCCGCAGCGACTTCGCGTCAAGGTGGCGGGTGAGCTTGCCGCCCTTCGCCATCGAAATGATGCCTGTTTCCTCGGAGACAATCAGCACAATTGCGTCCGTCGTTTCGGACACGCCGATAGCGGCGCGGTGGCGCGTGCCGAGGTCATGGCTGATGCCGCTGGCTTCCGTCAGCGTGAGGATGCTCGCCGCGCTCATCACACGCTCGCCGCGGATGACGACGGCGCCGTCATGCAGGGGCGTGTTCGGCTCGAAGATGTTTTCCAGCAGGCCGGAGGTGATCCGCGCATCGATGCCGATGCCGTTCTCGATGATGTCCTGCAGACCCGTTTTCTGCTCAAAGACAATCAGCGCCCCCACATGGCGACGGCTCAAATCCTGCAGGCAGCGGATGATTTCGTCGATAATGCGCGTCGCTTCATCTTTATCGGTGTCGCGCCGCTTCGTCTCAATGCGCGCGCCGCGGCCAATCTGCTCCAGCGCCTTGCGCAATTCCGGCTGAAAGAGGATAACCAGCACCAGCGCGCCGTTGTTCACCACGCTCATCAGCAGCCAGTTCAGTGCCGTCAGCCCGAAGAGGTTGCTGATGCCGACGATGACCAGCAGCATGGCAAGCCCCTTCAAAACGGCGCTGCCCCGCGTGTCGCGGGTGAGCATCAGCAGTTCATAGATAATAATGGCAACGATGAGAATATCCGCAATATCGGAAAGACCGGGGCGGTTCAGCACGTTCCAGAAAAATGTCTCCAGCGTCTGCAAGAACGTTGTCACGCCAGCTCCGCCTCCTTTAGCATCTTGAATGATTTCATGCGTTCTGCTTCTCCATTATACAACAAATTGCCGCGAATATGAATGCCTTTTCACAAATTTTCCGTGAAGCATCCGTGAACATTCAGAACACCCCACAGTGCAGATAACGAATGAAGCAGCCACTTTCTTCCCGATGGGCGGAAAAAACATGAAAAAAGGGAAACGCAGCCGCTTTGACGGCATACTTTCCCCTTTCCCCAAATTACCGTGCCCTCTTCAGGGCAGAAATGATTACAGATTGCCGCCGTTCCAGCCCCAGAAGCCGATTTCTTCATACGTCACATAGATGCGGTCGCTGTCAATGTCCAGTTCCTCGCGCAGGATGTCCGTCAGCGCCTCGGTCAGCGCGGCGTAATCCTCCTCCGTCGCAGATCCGCCGAAGAGCTTCACTTGGCAGATGGCGCAGGGGGCGTCCGTGCCCTTGAAGTACATTGCGGCATTGTCGCGGAAAGACAGCATCAGCCAACTTTCCGTCTTGCCGGGGATTTTCTCAATGGCATCGCCCATGCGATCCTTGATGACCTGCTCTTTTCGTCCGGGAATGGACACGTTGGAGGTCGTTTCTATGTAAGGCATAACAGTTCCTTTCATTCATATCGGCATTATCGCCGTTTCCGCCCCGCAAGCAGGGCTTCGGATGAAATATTCGATGTTCAGACGCTCAATTCCTGCTTTTCGCCCAGCAAATCTGCATTTTCCGCCAGCAGCGGGCGAATCACGTCGCGCAGGTACTCTTCCACCTGCTCGCAGCTTCGGCCCGTGAACTGCTCCGGACGCAGAATCGCTTCCCCTTCCTCGCGGGTAATCATGAACGCCGGGTCAGCGCAGATACGGTCGATGAGGTCGTTCTTGCCGCCCTCTTCCTTGACCACGCGCGCCGCCGCCTGCGAATGCACACGCAGCTTCTCATGCAGCTCCTGACGATTGCCGCCCTTCTTCACCGCGTCCATCATGATGTTTTCCGTCGCCATAAACGGCAGCTCGTTCATCACGCGCGCGCGCACCACCTTGTCGTACACCACCAGCCCGTCACAGACGTTCATCATGATGTTCAGGATAGCATCCACACCGAGGAACGCCTCCGCGACGGCAATGCGCTTGTTCGCGGAGTCATCCAGCGTGCGCTCGAAGAATTGCAGGGAGGACGTCATTGCCGTGTTCAGCGTATCGACGCAGACGTAGCGTGCCAAGGCGTTGATGCGCTCACAGCGCATGGGGTTGCGCTTGTAGGGCATGGCGGACGAACCGATTTGGCTCTTCTCGAACGGCTCCTCCATCTCCTTGAAATTTGCCAGCAGGCGCAGGTCATAGGCGAACTTGCTCGCGGACTGCGCAATGCCGCTCAGCACGGAAACCACCTGATAGTCCATCTTGCGGGAGTACGTCTGCCCGGACACCGGCACCACCTTGTCAAAGCCCATCGACGCGGCAATATCCTGCTCGACCGCCTTGATTTTCGCGCTGTCGCCGCCAAACAGCTCCATGAAGGACGCCTGTGTGCCCGTCGTGCCCTTGCTGCCCAGCAGCGCCAAGGAGGACAGGCGGTGTTCCAGCTCACAATAGTCCATGTACAATTCATTCAGCCACAGCGTCGCGCGCTTGCCGACCGTCGTCAATTGGGCAGGCTGCAGATGCGTGTACGCCAGCGCGGGCATTGCCTTATACTTATCCGCGAAATTCGCCAGCAGGTTCATCACGTTGAGCAGCTTGCGCCGCACGACCTGCAGGCCCTCGCGCATGATAATCACATCGGTGTTGTCACCCACATAGCAGGACGTCGCGCCCAGATGGATGATGCCCGCCGCCTTCGGGCACTGCAGACCGTAAGCGTAGACGTGGCTCATCACGTCGTGGCGGCACTCCTTCTCGCGGCGCTGCGCATCGTCGTAGTTGATGTCGTCCGCATGGGCTTCCAGCTCGGCAATCTGCTCGTCAGTGATGTCCAGCCCCTGCTTCTTTTCCGCCTTCGCCAGCGCAATCCACAGCTTCCGCCAGGTGCGGAACTTGTTGTCCTCGGAGAAGATGAACTGCATCTCCTTGCTGGCATAGCGGGTCGAGAATGGGCTGATATAGCTGTCATGAGGCATAATGCTTTCCTCCGATTTCATTTCAAAGGGTGATTTTCCGCGCCAATTCCAGCGCCAGATACGCCGCGCGGTCTTTTTCATCCAGCTTGGCATGGGTGGACAGGCTGCGCGGATCCCACTGCTCGCGGTCAAGGTTATCGCCCGCGTAGAAAAACTCGAACACGTCGATTCCACGGAACTGTGCCAGCGCCATCAGCGCCGAGCACTCCATATCCACGCAGACGCACCCCTGCGCTTTGCGCTTCTCGAACTTCGCGCGGGTTTCGCGGTAGAAGGCATCCGTTGTCCATACTTTGCCTTCGGTGAAGTCCACGCCCGTTTCGCGCAGAATCGCCTCGAACGCCCCGCGGTATTTCGGATTCGCCGGAATTTCGTCCGACGGCGGCGCGTAGTGGAAGCTCGTGCCTTCGTCGCGCATGGCGGCGGTCGGGATGATGATGCCGCAGTCGCGAATCTGCTGATTCAGCACGCCGCAGTTGCCGAATACGACAAACCGCTTGGCGCCCAGCGCGTGCAGCTCTTCCAGCATCGCCACGCAGGACGGCGCGCCGACCATCGCCAGCGCAAATGTCAGCGGCGTCCCCTGCCACAAACCGCGGTAAATGGGGTATTTCGCGTTCGCGTCGCCGAGTTCGGCAAGCACGCGCACATCCGCCACCATATCCAGCATCCGCTCGAACGTGACGTGCGAAAAGCAGCTGACGGCCGTCTCCGGCAAATCCGGCACAGGCGAAAAGAGCATATCGGGGTTGATGACTGCTTGGCGCGACGCATCAAAATCCGTCAAAAGCATGGTGATTCCCTCCTGCCGCCGTTTGCCCTCTATCATAGCAGATTTTGCGGCAAAAGGCAACAGGAGGGCTGCAGTTTATACTATTTCCAAATGAGAATGCGCCGAGATGCGAAGTGAATTTTTCATTCTGGCTAACGGGAGTGAAACGCAGCGTAGCAG